>OMKS01001248.1_pt1 | contig 22956 bp, 29 predicted proteins | sample 1674721 | NCBI WGS metagenome assembly OMKS01 (sample SAMN06264996, study PRJEB25208) | sediment metagenome | isolation source: hot spring sediment | place: USA: California | collected 2014-09-02
GATTGATGGCCTCCCCCGCCTCCACCCCGAAAATGCCCGTGCCCCGGGTGGGCAGGCTGATGCCCAGGCCACTGTCGTCCTGACCCGCCGCGGCGTCCATCATACCCACCAGCCCGGTCTTCAGTTTGTCCATCAGCATACTCTGCATGAGTTTCACCTGGGCCTCCTGGGCCTCGGTGGACAGCCACACCAGGCCGGGATTGAGCAGGGTCAGAATCTCAAAGAATTCCACGGTGCTGTCAAACTGGCTGAACTGGTTCATGACCTCCCCCGTCTGGGCATCGTAGAGATAACCCATGAGTTTCAGTTTGTGAACGTCCATGTCCTGTAGCAGGTTCACACTCTGGTTGGTCACCACCCCCTTGGGCATGCCGTTGGCCGGGCTGGCGGTGTAGTGGGCGGCGTAATAACAGGTCTTGGTGGCCTGCCACTTGGTAAGTGAATGGGAGACCGTCATGTTGAACAGGAAGAGAACGGCCAGCACCATGATGCCTAACATAATGGCCGAGAACTCCAGCTCCCCGAAACCCTTCTTCATTCCAGTAGCACCCCCCTTCCCCCCGGGATGGACCTGATGATGAAACGGGTGATGGCCTTGCCGTCCACTATCCACACGGGCCCCCCATCGCTGTGGGTCACCTCCACCCCCTCAAAGGAGGGGGGCGTGGTTATCATGCCCGGAAAGGCCACCCAGCCCACCTTGTCGGTGACGGCCACCAGCAGGTTCTCGGTCACCCCCAGGGTGACGGGTTTGAGGTTCCAGTTGATGACGACCTCCATGTCGCCGTGCATGGAGGTGGCGGACATGGAACCGGCCACCAGGCCAGCTAGCACCGAGGAATGATACATGAGGGAGGCGGCGTGCATGAGGCTGACTGCCCCCGCCACAATGACGGTGATGCCCAGCACCACTATGAGCATGCGGAAAATTATGAATGAAACCGACACATTCTCAAAGGCACCCACATCAGCTTCAGACCTCTTTGGTATTTATTGTTACTGTGCGGTTTTCGCCTTCACCTAACCCGGCAGTAAGGCCGTCGGCCCCCCCCTCCAGAAAGTAGGTGGTGTCCGGTTGCCTTAAAAGGCCCCTGCATGCCAAAAAATAATCCCCCCTCACCTGGTCGGAAATAACACATACCAATGCGTTCTGTTGGGTGCATCCAGTGTGGATAGCTTCCAGCACATCCGGTAACTTCAGAACCTCCCGGTCCGGTAACCGTATGTCTTCACAGGGAATTAATAACATGGAAGTCTTTGCGGGCACTGTCAGGACGGGAGCCGTGGCAATCTCATAAGCCGCCTGGGATGCATAAATCTCCATTTTCTGTGGTATACCCTGGGAAAAAGCCATGATGGAATAAAAAACCGAACTGCTCAGAGCATAGACTATGAGCAACAGCAGTATGTGAATAAGAAGGCCACTGCCTTTTATCCCCCTGACTTTCATCGTACGATACCTTCGGCCAGATCGTTGGTCATGTCATGACAGTTGCGCGGGTTGTAAAAGGTCTGCATATCCAGCAGGCTCATCTCCCCGAGGGTATAAAGATAGACCGCACAGTCACATGGACTCAACCTTTCCCCGACCTCAAACTCGTCAGCCGTGAAATAACGGGTGGTGAGTGAAGGGTGGGCTGCCGCCACAGTGGCCTCTGCCAGTTTGTTCTGGTTGACGGTGGCCTCAGAGAAGCCTGCGTCCCTCCAGGTTTTACAGAAATTGGTGAGTTTGATGCTCACCTGACCGGCACTTATCTCGCCCAACCAGTCGTCAAAGGTTTTTTGGGCGTTGGTCTTGGCCAGAAGCTGATACATGGTGATGCCGACCACCAGGGCCAGCAACAGGGTAACCACAATCCAGATGGGCTTGCTTTCGTCACCTTTCATACTATCACTAATTGAATGATATCCCGCCCGTTATAAATGCATTTAGATGGCCCGCTTTCAGGCCCCCGTCCGGGCTGGACAATAGCAGATGGTAAGGGGACAGACTGTTTTCCAGAGCGATGCATACCATGCCACAGGAGGTTTCGCACCCGGCATCAAGCATGGCTGTCAAAGCGTTTCCGGGGTTTTGGGAGTTGGTCTGGTATATGTCCCAGCAGGCCCCACAAATTTCCAGGTTGCTGTTCCCTTCTCCGCATGAGGGGCAGTATTTGGCCTCCAGAAGGTCCATAGCCTCACTCACAGTTTTGGTGATGTAAATGGGCGACATGATTTTGAGGCCACCCCCTCCCCCCGTCTGCTCTGTGAGGGCGTTATAGAAAGTGGTCAGAGTGTCGTCATCCAGATTAAACTTACTGGCCCCCGGCTGGGCCAGATTTCTCCAGGTAGTGCATGTGAGTTCAAGATTTTCCAGCACTCCTATCTCTTCGGACTTCACCTTGCCCGGAAGTCGGTCTTGTAGCACCTTCATGGCCTGCTCCATGAGCTCCCGGGTCAGCAGGGTCCTGTAAGGGCTCCGGGCTATGGTCAGGGGACGGTCCCGGGCCGTTTTCAGATAAATGACTGCCATCATGGCATCCTTCAGAGGTATAATGGCATCGTAATCCGGATACTGGTTCATGGCCAGCAGAGTGTCCATCCGGTGGGCCGAGGCATAGATGAGTTCAAAATTGCGCAGGTCGGCATCAGTCACCCGGGTGACCAGCCCACCCAGACCCCGCAGACCCATCACCAGCACTACCCCTATGATAATGACTGTGGTTAGCAGGAAGATGGTGCGTCCGACTCCTCCTTTCAAGTGGTTCCCTCCATGAAGTTGTAAATATCATCCCGGTCGGTGAACACATCATCTTTCTCCTGTTCAGTCCCGAAGATGGAAGCGTCCAGAGCATCCTTGACCGCTCCCGCTATACTATCCACCAGACGGGCGTCGCTCTCCACCCCCGATGCCGGCCGGTTAAAGTCCTCAATGACCAGGCCATAGCCCCTGCCGAGCAGGTCAGAAGTGTAAATATCCACTCTGTAAGCCTCCAATTCGGCGTTGATGTTTTCCACTCCTCTGACTACGTTCCCGTCATTACCCGCCTCGACCAGCTCCAGTAGCATGGCACAGCCGAAAACACACCGGTGGTAATCGGAGCAGAACCTCACCTGGTTTTTCAGGTCGCCCTGGCGGGTTTCCCAAACACCCAGAGCCCCCCGGCCTGTGATGACCAGGTCATAGCACAGGTCATACTCCCTGCTGTGGGTGCTACGTTCATCTATAATATTGATAACCCCTTGTGCCTCCAGCACACCCCCTATAACCCCCAGAGCCACCACCACCAGACCTATGGCCATCAGCACCTTCATCAGGCTACTCATGGTCTTTTCAGCGGCCATGTTAACCCCCGCAGGCTCGGTTTAACAGGTTGGTGGGCACACTCATGCTGTCACTTGAGATGGAGCTACCCTGACTCTCAATAAGGTATTCAAAACAACTCACCACATTGTTGTTGCAGGCCACCTCACACTTTTCGTAAATGATTTGGACATTCCTGCAGACCGTGGTGCAGGTGGAGACTTCAGTTTCCCCGGCACTTATGTAGCCGTTCCCTGCACATCCACCATAGGTTTCGGTTCCCCTGTAACATTTCTGGGCCAGCTCCTTCAGGGGCTCCCCGCACCGGGTGCGCGGATATCTGTAGGGTTGCATCCTGTCCGGCAGTTTGTAAGTGTTCAAAATCTTCTCGGCATTGTAGCGGTCCCCCGTGGTCCAGTCCCGGCAGGCTAGGTAAAGATTGTCCATGGCCTCCAACCTCTGCTGGAACTGCTCCGAGGTGCTCTGAAGGTCTTCAATTCCGCCTTTAGCCTGGCTGATAACGGTGAAGCCCACTATCAGAAGGGCCCCCGCAATGATAACCCCCAGCACCAAGGGTATAATCTGCTGGTCAATGCCTTTCATGTCAGACTTAACCCCCCGCGGTATAAATCCTTATCTTTACTTTTCAGCCCGGGCTCCGAATTAAAGCCACCAGTTTGGCCGTCAGGGGCCCCACCACGAAGGCTACAATAATCACGGCCAGAATAATGACCATCGCAAAAATCAGCACCGGGGATAGTCCTTCATCTTCCATCTTCAGTTCCCCCTCCATATGACCTCGAATCAACCGGTAGCCACTCATACCTGCCACCCCCCACGTCGGCCAAATAATAGACTATTACATATTTCAGCTCCCCCACTGGATAAACATAGGTTTGGAGGCTGTATGCCTTCAGCGAGTCCCCTGACAGGATTTCCTCTATCTCGGTGCCGTCCCGGAACTTCAGGTATATCTTTATCCTGTCCTTCTCCAGATTTTCCACTGAGGTGAAGGTGAGGCTGTCCTCTTCAAAACGCACCAACAAGATGGCACTGGCCACTTCCCTCCCGGTCCCTTCCACTCTCCCGGCAAGTATGGCGAAAATCCCGAACAGGGCCAGCCCGATGAGCAATCCCGGCAGAATGTCAATAATCTGGCGTTCCGCACTTTCACCGTCACTCACGTTCCGCCCCCCTGTGTCACATTGACACAAACCAAGCCCTGGCAAGGATAGACCTTCACCAGATATACACGGCCCCATTGCATGTAAGTCACCCCTTGAATCACTACATCCTCACACTCCCCCCAACCACACACATAGGCGGTGGTGTTGAAGTCCAGATTGGGGGAATATACCAGAGACCCCTCCAAACCATCCCGGGCCCGGTCTATCAGGTCCCCCACAGTCAGAGTGGAGGGGCGTGCCGTTTTGCTCACCAGAAACGTGATGAGCAGACCTGTGAATATTGCAAACATAATGACTGTCCTGATAATACCGAACCCTTTCACTTCATATGCCCCCCACCACGGCCGAGGCCTTGGAGAACATCCTGAGTCCGAACACTAACAGCAGGGACATCACTATCACTGCCAATACCAGCCACATTACTCTTTCTTCACTCATTCATACCGCCGCCGATACCAGTTTTTCAACCATACCCCTTATCCCGTCAGTCACTGACTTCAACAGGGTTTCGCTCATATTACCAAAGACATTGCCTCCTGTCAGCAGGGAGATGGTGGCCACCAGAGCTATCACCAGACCGATGGCCTGGAAGTAAGTATACAGGGGGTTTTCAATAGCTTCGGTCATGTTATCACCTCACCCCCAGGGGATGAACCCCCCTCCCGGCAGGGCACCGGATATGGCCCCCTGCCATAAACCCTTGAAGGCCCCCTGAAGTATGATGGCCTTACCCGCCCCGGAGAAAATCAAAGAAATTGATGCAAGCATAAAGGCTGTCTGAATTACGAGAGGTAGTTGTCGGATGATTTCCACTGCGATCTCCGACATGTCCCACATACTGGTGCTTGCCATCAGCCCCCACCTCCCCCCGCGGCCAACAGGGCGTATGCCGGCAGAGCCTTCATGAACCTGATAATGCCTGAGTTGGCATCAAGCAGGCCTACCCGCAGGGTAATGAAAAGCAGTATGGCCCCGATGGCCAGCAAAATCATCATATTCACAAATTTGCTCATCCGCTCGCCCCCAAAAATATGGCCGCCGCCTGTAGCACCTTGGAAAACATACCTGTAATTATATTGACTGATGCCAGGATGGAGAGGAAGCTCCGGATGAGGACGGGCTGGGTGGCAATCAGGGCAATCAGGATTATGGCCAGGGTGCCGTATGTAACTATGGCCTGGATGCCCCATTCAGTGAATTTGGTCATATCATCACCGCCGGTCGGAACCCCCTACGGGGCTCCGACACCTCCCCCCTATTTACAGGGCACTTCCCAAGTTCATGTTGGGATTTTCCCCCTTTGTTTTCATGTGAAAGAGTCAGATCATCACCACCGCAATCATGTTGCCGAAGATAGTGGCTATGGCGATGGTCGCCAGTGCATATATGAACACTCCATAGGATATGAGCTTTCCGATATTGAGATAGATGGCCGTCCTTTCCCAACCGTCCTCCAGCCCTCCCACCAGCAGGCCGATGATGAAGAGGGTGGCCACCACATAGACCCCCACAATCATCTGGAGGAAGCTGGGCTGGATGACCCCCTGGATGTTGATGAACTCCCCGATGTAGCCATAGCCCGAGGCCATGCCTGACCCCACCACTCCGCTGATTTGCGAGGCAATCTTCATGAGCAGGTTGGAGGTGATTTGGCCCAGGCCCACTATAGTTCCGGTTATCAGTGGAATCAAAACCATACCCTGAAACCTCAAACCTGAGATGCTTTCAGAAAGCAGGTCAATGATTTTGTCCCGAACATCCTGCATGGCCTTGAGGTAGTTGGAAACGCTGATGGAGGTCAGGGAGGCACTCCTGGGTCCCTTCTCCGCACTCTTCATGAGCACCAGCATGATGTTGCGGATGAGGTTGCTGGGAAACTCCCGGAGCACTCCGTATTTCTCGTCAAAGAGTGCCCGTTCCAGGGGCCAGCCCAGAGTCCGCACCCGGTTGGTGGCTGTCCTGAAGAAGACCTCGGTCTCGCTACCCTTCATACGGTCGGCCACGTCCTGCATGGCCTCCTCAATGGGCACTCCTTCATTCATAATGTTGCCAAGCTGATACAGGGCATTTCCAAACTCTCTTTCAAGAGTTTCCACCCGCTTTTTGATTTTCTGGTTCTCCTGGGCCCAGGACAGGAAGTAGATGCCCAGTGGCACCCCCAGGGCTACAATACCCGGCAGGGTGTAGCCTACACTCACAGCCTCAACCCCCTGAACCACAGGCATGATGGCGGTGGGCTGGGTGACCAGTAAGAACACCTGAAGGGCCCCGAAAATCCCGGCAATCAGTATCATCAGGGGCTTGGCGTTCCATTCCCGACCCATGAATGTCACCCGGAAAGAGGGTTTCAGATATTCTATCTCACTGATACTCCCCGGCCGTTTGCCCAGGATGTAGATGGTAATGAACAACAGCAACAGCGGGATAAGAAAGTCATAGATAACCAACAGGGCCATACCCACATTGGTGGAGGAGGCGAACACACTGGCTATGGGCCCGATGATGAGTAGCAACACAGGTAGCATGATGCCGAAGGCGTTGGTGGCCATGACCGGAATGTCCAGACTGCGGGCGAAGGTTTCCATAACCCCTTTGGTGCCTTCCAGCACTACTGCAGTGGCCTTCTCCAGACTCCGCCGTCGCATGGCCCCGACCTCCCTCATACTCCCCGCAATAAGATACAGGGCCTCAGCCAGGTGAGGGGCCCACTCCTTGACTTTCCGCGAATACCAGTTGAAGGCTTCCTCCATGTCCGGCATAGCCCGAGTCTCCGTCATCCAGAGCAGGTGCTTGAAAACCAGACCCATGGGGTTGGGCATATTTTTAGCCGCAAAAGCCACACTGGCTTCAAGGTTGGGAGTGACCTCCATGGCAATTACCAGATACAGGATAGCCAGAGGGGATTGTCCCAACATCTTCAGCTTCCGAAGCTTGGCGGCATACGAGGGGTAATACACCAGCCCCCCGAAAACTATGAAAGGCAGGCCCGCAGCCACCCAGTTGGTGATGGAACTACCGCCCACCAGGAAAACCAGAACTGACAACGGCAGGGTCATCAGGCCTCCCATAATGGCCAGACAGAATGCATCCCTGAACCGTATGGCGAATTCTGCCTCCTCCATGTCCTTGTCGACGGAGGGTGCCTTCATGTCCCAGCCAACAAAGCCGTATGCCCACTTGGCCGCCCGTTCGTAAAAACCCAGGTGAACCTGTTGCTCCTCCAGAAACCGGTCGTATTGAAGGCTTCTTTCCACATACATCCCGCCTATAACTGGCTTTTCAGCCACCTCTCCCAGCGGTTGAAGACCTCATCGGGTTCGGCGGCCCCGACCTCCTCCCGCACCTGGTCCTCCATAATATGGAACCAGTCGTTGGCCTGAACCACAAAATCAGCTTCCAACAACTCGTTCCTGCTTGTGGCCGTGGCCACTTCAACCAGTCGCTGTTTGAGCCGGGCCCGGAGCTCTATATTCTTCCAGACCTCTTCAAAGTCCCCCGCCCACTCCCGCACCCTGCCGGCGATACTGTTGATGATTTCACTTTCCCCGTCCATGAGCACACTGGTGGGCTCCAGCAGGTCCCGCTTGGCGTTGTATTTCATCAACTGCACGAAGCCGTTCTCCCTGAGGGGGTCGTCCTCCCAGTGCTTGCGGACCTCGGCAATTTCCACCAACCTCCTGACTTTGTGCAGACCGTCCGCACTCTTGATGGGGTTGGCCACCATGATGATGTCCGTAGCCTTGAAGCTGGTCTTGGGCACCCCCAAATCATTCACAACCCGGTCATACACACCATAGGGGCTGTCGCCGTGAATGGTGCCGGCAACCACATTAGCCAGAGCCCCGACCCTCATGGCTTCATACAGGGCTAGGGCCTCAGTGCTTCTGACTTCACCCATAATCAACGCACTGTCCCCGAGCCGGAGACTTGTCCGAATGCCGGCGGCTGCAGTCAATTCGCTTTCAATCGGATTGATTGGGCTCTGGACTTTCATGGACTGTATGTTGTAGTTCAGGCCCATCATGTATCTGACGGGGAGTTCCAGAGTATCCTCAACAGTAATCACCCTGTATCTTCTCATAATTTCAACCATCAGGCTCTGGAGCAGACTGGTTTTGCCCGCCCCCCGCGTTCCAGCTACCAGCATGGTTCGTGAGCCATCTACAAAGAAGCTGGCCAGGCCCGCAGCCAGTGGAGTCAACATGCCGTGCTTGATGAACAACGGTAGGGTCCAGGGTCTGGCTCTGTGTCTTCTGAGTGCGAAACTGAGGCCAAATGGGCTTAAAGACCGGGTTATGGCCGCCACCCTTGCCCGCACCTCCCCGAACTCAATCTGGGTATCCAGCACGGGGTTGCTTTCATCCAGAGGACGCCCGCTCAACAACCTCAGCCGGGCGGCCCATGCCAGGGTTTCTTCCACGGTGGGATAGATGTTGGTTTCACAATCCTCAGCGTCTGCGTGATAAACGAAAACAGGATTTACCAGAGGGGCGTTGATGGTGATATCCTGAATCCGGTCGTCACTCAGCAAAACCTCCAGGGCCCCGAAGCCCACCGTCTCCCTGGTGATGATGTCTGCGAGTTTATTCACATTCAGGTTTATTCTCCTGTCCCGGGCGTCCTCCTTGACCATGTCCACCGCAATATTGTGAATGGCTTCACGGGTGGCCTCGGGTTCCACCAGTTCTTCAGACTTGGGTTTGTAGGCAATCAGGGTTTCCTTGATACGTTCTATCAATTCATACTCAACTTCACTCAGTTTGAATTCAGGGGGAATCAGATGGTAGAACAATCTGACCTGACTGGGCCTCTGAATGATGGTGACTTCGGATTCACCGACCTTGTAGCTATCTATCTCCTCTCCGCTTGGATATTGGGTGAGTAATTTTGTGAATGTAAAATTTGGCCGAACAGTCGCCCGGAAAACCCGGCGGTAGATGGTACGGTCCCCGACTTTATAACCCTCCAACAAGGGCTCCACTAATTTTATCAGTTTCAGTTCCTTCATGGTCCCCAGCAATCCCTCCAAAGCTTTGAGGTAGACTTTCCGGATGGCCTTGTACTGGGGATAAATCTCCCGCTCCTGTTCAATCTGTTGCCAGGTCAACTCCCGTCGGACCTCGGTGAAGGTTCCGATAGGGTCTCTCATAAAAGCTTTGGGCACCTTACGGGTGAATTCCACCCAGTCGGCTCCGATGGGGGAACCGGAAGGTCTCACCTCCCGTTCTGGTAGTATCAGCTTTTCCGCAGTCAGGGCAACCTCCGTTAGCAGGTTGGTCTGGTTTTCGTCATACTCCCGAATTCTCCGCTCCACCAGCACAATTCTGTGGACTCTGCGGGCTTTACGGATGGCCATCATCACCTGCTCCATGCAGGCCTCACTTTCCTCAATTACGGGGGGGAAAGGAGCGTCCAACAGGTTCATTTCCAGTACATTCTGGGTGCCCGCCCGCTTGACCTTGTAATCCACCTAAAACCCACCTTCAGGTGATATTTAAGGGCCCCGACGGGTCAGCTCCAGCACGAATAGTTCTTCAAAATCCAGCTTCAGCCCGACCACATCTCTCTTTCGCCAACCTTCCAGCCCCAGCTCCGGAGTCAGACTGCTTAACAGCAACAACACCTTTCCGTTTTCCGTCAGTCTTCCGCCAGCCCCCGCCAGAAACTTTTCCAACACTTCCCCGTCTCCACAGTTGAGCTCCCGGTCCTCCTCATAGGGCTCCGGCAGATAGGGCGGGTTGAATGTAATCAGGTCAAATTTCAGGTTTGTTTTCACATTCTCAAATAAGTCCGATACCAGCACATTCACATTCCCCGGCCACTCCAGCGTCCCCCGGAGCACTTCGGGGTTCACATCAACAGCCCACACCTCTTCAAACCTTTCAGCCAGCTCTCTGGCCACAATGCCGGTTCCTGTCCCCATGTCCAGGGCCTTTTCACCCTTTGCATTCACTTTCCTGACAGCATCAACCATTAATTGTGAATCCTCTCCCGGTTCATACATCCTTTCACTTCCTAACAAACCCCCGATTCACACATTTTAAATCTCGCACTCCTGCCTTCGGGCTTCCAGGGGTGCTTCAGTAGCACTGCCCGTCGCTCCCCTGTCCGCCCCCGTTTCTCCAGCAACAGAATGGTTTTGGCCCAGTATTTGACCACGTCCCCGCTCACTATCTTTTTTTTACCCTCCCACTCATAAATGTGCCCGGTCACCACCACGGGCACCCCCTGGGTTTCCGCGAACTTGGCAAGCCCGGCCATTTGCCGAGCCAGCATCCAGTTGGCCTGGTCGGGGTCCTGGGCCAGGTTCAACCTGTAAAGCATTACCAGACTGTCCACCGCCAGGAAATCACATTCCCCCGGCCACAGCTTCTCCAGCACCTCCGCCTGTTCTTCAAACCGCACCACCCGCCGGATTTTGGCGTGGAGAGACCCCACCTGCTCCACCCTTTTCAGACTGATGCCCTCAGTATCCACGATGCAGGGGGCCTTGGCCCCGCGGGCCAGCTGGAGCACCAGGGAGGTCTTGCCCGTTCCTGCCGCCCCCACTATAAGAGTTATACTGCCTTTTTCCAACCCCTCAGGGCCGATAAGTCCGTCCAGACCGGGGTGGTTGAACTTCACCACGTAACGGTAAGCCACGACTGATTAAAAAACACCGGCACACCGGCACCTTCCCAATAAGCCTTAACCCTTCAGACCTCTGATATACCTTTGTTCCCATGGAAGTTTGCTGTCCAAACTGCCAGACCTCATGGGCCGATGATGGGGGAGCGGGTCGGGTGACCTATTACCAATGTCCCCAGTGCAATACAGTGTTCAGTGTTCGGGCAACCCACCAAATAAGGTTGCCAGTGTTCAGCTAAAACGGTTCTCTCCTTTCTTTTTTCCCGCCCCCATCTTCCCTTAAAAAAGCCTCCGAAAAGATAGATATATAAGTCCCCACTCAAGTATAGTGATATGGGCATGACTACCCCACCCGGTGAAGCCACTTTCTTTTCGGCTATAAAACTTATTGAAAAGGCCAGTAAATATGCAGAAGAAGGGGTTGGCACTTCCCATGTGAATGCCCTCCTTTTCCTTGACCCTATTCTGGACAAACCTGACCTTTCCAGACCTGACCGGCAGAAACTGATGGCCAAGGTGGCAAGTCTTCACGACCCGCGGGTATATACTTCCACCATTGATGAGTTTATGGCCGGTCTTGAAATGTCCTACTCGGCCTGGACGCAGGCGGTTACACAGAAGCCTGAACACGAAGACCATTATCAGGACGTTTTAAAGGCCCATTTTGGAGGCATTCTGGATTTCTCCGAAGGATGGGACCGGATTTATACTGAAAGAACTCTGCTCCGGGTTTATGACCGCCTTGAAACCTGGGTCCGCATCAAGGAGCGGGAATTGGAAAGCAATTACCCCGCCGGTGTGGCTCTGGAATTCAGACAACTTTACCTGGATGTTCTTGACTCCCGGAATTTGAGTCAATCCATTTAAAAGTCAGGAGTATTTTTGGGTGTGGCCTCCCTGGAAAACCGGACTCTGAATCCCCAAGTCAGGGCATGGCTTGATTCTTACACGAATTCCATTTGGGTTGGGAACTCCACTCCTTTAAAGGCCCCGGTTCTGGACTTGTTTGAAGATGAGGCTACCCCATTACCCCGCAGGATTTATGTTCCCGCAGGTGACGAAGCCTTTCTTCAGGTGAATGTCCTTCTCCGGCTTGAACCATATGGCATCACGGTTTTGGATGGCATGAAAAAAAATATGGCGGGCACGCCTATCAGTGGAGTGGAGTTCTGAGAGGGGATGTCCCCTTTGTTTCCCTGAATTTTGAAAATTTTGAAATTTCCAAATATTCACAAATCCTCACTGACGCCGAAGCCTATCTTGAAAAACTCATTCAAGATAAACCGCAGGCCTGAACGGCATAGCTTTCCCCTTTTTGTTCATCGGGTCGTGGTTGTCATTCACCACCACTTCAGCGCCGAACTCCTCTTTCAGTATCTTTTCCGCCCCGGCAATGATGCTCGCCTCGTCCAGCCGTTCAATTCCGTTTTCCCATACCCGGTTTTTCACAAAGCTCGCCAGGGTTTTGGCGGCCTCGGCCGGGTCTTTGAAAGTTCTGGCGTGTTTTAGAGCCCCCTGCTTCTCCTTCACCACCAGCTCAAGGGCCTTCCATTTCCAGTCCTCGGCAGTGTAAAGGTAAATCCTCCCGGGCTGGTGGCCGGCCATCTTAATCATGCTCCGTATATCTTCCATGACCCCCTGAACGAAATCCTCACTTTTTTCAATCCCGGAATTAATGATTTTTTCATTAGCTTCAGGCCATTTTGCCAATGAAACAAATCCACTTTCCCCACCACCCAGCTTTTCCCAATATTCTTCGGCGGTATGTGGTATGACCGGAGCCAGGCTGACCAGCCAGTCCTTAGCTATCTTTCTCAACAACCCGTAAGGCTCTTCACTCCTCCTTTCAAACCATCTTACATCATTCAACAGCTTGAAGAACATTTCCACCACAGCCTCTCGGAACCGGAAAGCCTCCATGTTTTCAGTGCAGACTTTCAGTGAACGGTTGAACCTGGACAACATCCACCGGTCAATTTCATTCACAACTTCCCTTTCTGTGGTTTCAGAACATCTGTCCATTATTTCCACAAATTTTTCCAGCTTCCGCTGGACTGCCCCCACATCCTTTTCTCTCCAGTCCACGACTGTATCTAAATCCGCGGAACTCACCACATACATCCTATACAAATCCGCCCCATACTTTTCCTTCACATGGTTTAACGGAATGACATTCCCCTTGCTCTTGCTCATCTTGGCTCCTTCACGTATGAGCATTTCATTCAGAGTGATGCATGGCGGAGCCAGCTTTTCCGGGAAGATGGCCAGATGATGCATTATGAAGAAAGTCAAGTGGTTGCCGATATGCGCAGGTGCGGTGTGCCTCAAGTCATTCGGGTACCAATATTCAAATGCCTTCCGGGCTTCATTCACTTTTTCCACACTCAACCCTGTCAGTTTGGCCACCTTTTCGGCGTCCCCCTCTCCGAGTAGCAGGAAGTCAAAGACCTCCGGTTTCAGTTTCTCCGGGGCCACTCCCTGCAAATACGGAATAAGTACATAAAATGCCATGTAAATGGTGGAATCCGACAAGGATTCTATCACCCACTCCTTGTCAAACGGGAATCTGGTTCCAAGTCCCCGTCTCCGGGCGCATGGTCGCTTGTCCAGCCATTCCACGGTGTTTTCAAAAAGTTTCCGGAATTTTTCCGGGAGGATGACCATTTTTGCCAGGTGTTTTCTGGTTTTGGCTTTCCACTTGTCGTGATTGTAATCTATGAACCACTGGTTGTCCAGCACGGCGACCACCACTTTGTCTCCCCCACGACTGACTGCTTTCCGGCTGGTTTCATAGAAAACCCCGGATGCTCCTTTTTGTTTCAACCACTTTTTCACTTCATCTTTGATGTTCTGGATTAACATCCCAGAAAATCTTTCACACTTATCATTCAAAACCCCGGTATAAAACTCCGCCTTGTAAATTTCCTGGGTGGCTTCTTCCAAACGTGAATCTCTCTGGTCCCTGATGCCCATGCGTTCACAAATTTCTCTGGCTGGAACTTCATACCCCGGAATGCTGATGATAACCACCGGTTCAATCTCACTCACAACCGGTCCAAATTTGGCATCCCGTTTCAGGTCAACCAGGGCTTGGTAGTCATAAGGTGCGTGGGCCGGAACCGAATAAACTACCCCTGTCCCATTGTCCGGGTCCACAAAGCCTGCAGGCAGGACGGGCAACTGTCTACCCAGAGGGTCGCTGACAGTTTTGCCCAGAAAAACTCTTCCGCGCTCCTTTTTGACCACTTTAACGCTCCCGCCCTGAACCCCCAGTTTCCCGACGGCCTCTTCGCTGACCACCCATCTTTCTCCGTTCACGTCAGCCACTACATAATGGACATCCGGGTTTATCCAGAGGTTGGTTGCCCCGAAAAGGGTTTCTGGCCTCAGGGTTGCGGCCACAAAGAAACCGTCCTCCCCCTCAAATTTAATTAAAGTGAATTCACTTATTGAAACTTTATCCACATCACCATCTGAAATGTCATCCTCCCCCAAAGGCTGGCTGTTTTTCAGACTCCACAAAATCGGGTGGCTACCTTTGACCAGAATCCCCGTCTCCTTGAATTTGTGAAATTGCCACTCAATAAATTTGTTATAGTGGGGCTGACCTGTGTCGAATTGTCGCGTCCAGTCTATGCTGTATCCTACTGACTTGAAATCCAGATTGATTTTGCCTGCAAAGTATTCTGCCACCTTTTCCGGGTCCTTGAAACTTTCAATAATCCCGTCAATTTTTTCCAAATCCTTCTCATAGATTTCCAGATATCTCTTGTAAAGATTAATGGTCTTGACATCCTCGTGAGCAATTTTGTCGCTGATACTCAGAATAGGTGACCCGGAAATGTGGAAGGCCATGGGAAAGAGCACGTTGAAGCCCCGGTGCCTTTTGAACCTGGCAACCACATCCCCGGTGGTGAAAGTCCGGCCGTGGCCGATATGGAGGGCCCCGCTGGTATACGGGTATGGGACGGTTACAAAAAACTTGGGCCTTTTTGAGTCTTCAACCTGTGGCACAAAAACCCCTGCTTCATCCCATCTCTGTTGCCATTTGGCTTCATACTCCTTCCACTTCATGCCCAGGCCAGCCCGGGAAATTGATAAGGTTTGCCCTCTCATTCAACTGCCTTTATTACACCCGGGGAGGGTTCGTATATTTCACCATCATTTTTGAGGTCCTTGACTATTTGGGAGTCCTCCCCCCACTTTTCCCGGATTTCCACCATGAGTGCCCCGCCCCTCTGCCTGATGAAGTCCAGTATCTCCTGTTTGATGTCCCTGGCCAGACTTTCCGCCAGTTCCAGCTTGCGGAGTAGCTCCCAGTTGAGGTCCTCCCGTACCGAGAAGCCTTCAGCAACCAGATAGCGACGTCCCTGAAACTCCCTCAACCGGCCAATTAAATCCACCAGCACCCCTAAAGAGACTTTTTTGATTAAATCAACATCCCCCCTGAAAAATCTGACCTGAAGGGTGGCCGTTTCGTCATCCAGCGTTAAGGCACCGTAACCCCCGTCTTCCCGCACAAAAATATCCACAACTCTGCCCATGACGCGGGCGTAAGCCACCTCGCCGAGAGGGGTTTTGACTCTCAGACCTTCTTCATCCCTGACCAGCTCCCCCTCTTTCAGGAAGCGGAGCAGGACTTTGGTGGCGGATTTCATGACAAGCCTCCTCCCGGCGGGTTAAAAGGTTTTTATGTCAGTCCTGATATGTCAGTTTATGAGAGGTTTATCGCCCGTGCTTTCCACCACCTTACTGGTCCTGATGGTTGTTTTCGCGGGTGTGTCCGTCTCCCTCTCCATCAGTCGCACCCGGGACCAGCTGGAAACCCAGGCCAGTGAAGCCCTGATAATCCCCAAGCTGGAGCCCAAAATTGTGGATTATCACTGTTTTGAGAACTACGCCTACTTCCTGGTGTTCATGAATCAGGGGGAGGTCATAAGGGGTGTCGTGCCCTACAAAATAAAGGAGCGGTCCGCCGTAATCAGGTCTGGCGGGTTGGCTCTTAACCTGACCTCCAAAGGCAACATTTACTTTGAGGGTCCCTTTGAGGTTGGCCACGACTATTCCATAACCCTGACCACCAACAACTGGGTCATCACCCGCCAGTGCAGGGCGGTCCGCCATCCCGACATGGTTCTGCACCTGACCTTTAGGGAGAACGCGGGCAGTCGGGCCCGGGACAGCACCTCATACCGGAATGATGGCGTCCTTTACGATTCACCTACCTGGGTAACGGGGGTTTCTGATTACGCCCTTCTGATGAATGGCTCACAATACGTGATGGTCTCTGATGATGCCGATACTCTCCGGCCTGCCACATTCACTTTGTCAGTGTGGCTCTACCGTTTCAACCATGAAGGCGACCGGGAGGTTGTAATCTCCAAGCAGGCGGAGGATGCAGGCTTTGAGCTGGCTTCCATGTCGGACGGCACTGTTCAGCTGAATGTTACCGGCTCCGGCACCAGCACCTCTGTTTCCACCCCCGTGACCAACGAGCAATGGACTCAACTGATTGCCACTTTCAACTCCACCCACCTTAACCTCTACGATGGTTGCACCCTGATGAACACCACCGAGGCCAACTTTACTGCTTCCGCCTCGGCTCTCTATGTGGGGAAAGGGGAGGCCTATCTCAACGGCTCGGTGGATGAGGTCCGCATTTACCGGCAGGCCCTGTCTGCGGATGAACTGGCCGTTTTTTGCCAGGCGGGGACAGTCCAGGCCGGAGCATACGGCACGTGAGTGCATAAAGGTTTTAAACCCCCTTTCCACCCCTCTCCATGGACATAAAACTGCTTAACAAAGCCCCCAACCAGTGGGAGGTTGAACTTACCAGTGAGGACCACACCCTGGCCAACCTGTTGCGTGAGCTGAGCTGGCAGTTTGGTGGTGAGGCCGCCTACAAGCTGGAACACCCTCTTTTGGGCAGGCCCCGGCTCAAAGTCGCCGCCCGAAATCCCAAGAAAGTCCTGACCGAGGCATCTGCGGAGCTGGTGAATTTGGGCAGGGATTTTGAGAAAACCTTTGAGTGAATTTTTTAAAGGCACCTTCACCATACTGAATGTCTGTTTCAGATATTATTGAAAGGTTCAGCAAAGACAAAAACTGGAGTGCCACCAAGAATACCGTTCTGAAGGACGGGGCCCATTTTCATGTGCTTGAAAATCCAACCATGAAGGGTTATTTTGAATTGACTGTTGCTCCGGATGGAACCACCAAAGTGGAGGGTCATAGCGATGAAGTGGTTGCGAACATTGTCCGGATGTCTGAAAGCCCAAGCTTCAAAAGAAAATTCAAAAAAAGTTACACCGGTCCCGTCGCCCCGAGAATTGGTTTCAAATTCTGGACCGAATCCGAAATTCTTAACAATGTACTAACTCCCGAACGCAATGCTTACTCAATGGTGATAGGCTACAGTTTCATGTACAAGGACACTGCTTTCAGCGTTTCCGTCCTCAACAACTACCGGGCAGTGGCCTTTGCCAAAGCCGGCTTCAACGGGGAGCTGGAACCGGATGGACTCAAAGGTGCCACTCACGCCCTTTTCAAATATCCGGATGAATTTTTGGTTCTGATGTCCAGCCGGTCTGCGAAATTTAATGGTGCTGACGCAGGTTCAAATCTGGTTGATGTGTTCATTATGGAACCCCGCGACGAGGAATACAAGAAGGTGGAGAACTACCTGGAAGCTCACGGAGGCTGGCATTACACCGGCCTTTTGGTGAACGGCACCTACTTGCTTCCGGAGACCAAACCTGGAATACCAAAGGCCACCCGGAACGCTGTGGTGTGAAACCATTTAAACTCTATAATAACAAAAAACTATGAAAGCTTTCAAACTACACATTGTTTATGATTCCATCCCTAATGAAGTTGCTATCCTGTCTGACTCAAAAAGTGCCAAACTTGTTTGGACCAACTCCAGTGATTGGCCTTCCATCCCCATATCTTTGAAATCCAAGGAATTAAAGGCGAATGAGAACTCCAACTATCTCTTAGAGACTTTGAAACCAAAAGTTTCTGAGTTCCCCTCCAAGTATTTTAAAACATATATTTCGCTCATCTCTGAAGATGGTTTTCCTTTTTGTATAGGTTCAAACACCCCTGATTTCAGTTTCACGAACGAAGAGATTGACTCCGAAAAAGAGAAGCTCTGCTTGATTTATGACCCCGTTGCATTCCAGAATCTGTCGTTATCAAAACTGGTTTCTGTGACCCAATCATCAGGTCTGATCCCGTATGGTACCCCTTTCATTTTTTCCGGGGACTTTTTCTTTGCGAAAATTCTTGGTGATTATCTTTTAACCTTGAATAGCTCTTCGGATAATTTTGGCGTTTATGACCTGATTGACCTGCGGATTTTTGATAAGACCCATGATTTTTACCAAACGGTTAAAACCCCGGCCGAAACCTCCGAAAGTCCATATGCTGGTTTGTACTTTGATGGTTGGATAACTGGAAAAAATAATTCCAACTCACTGGTCTGAACATCTCAAACTTTCCCAACAAAAGTGAACAGCCTCTGCCACCACGGCAGTTTCTCATGCCACGGCAAACCCCCTAAATAATGGGCTACCTTCCTGAACTGTCTGGCGGATTCGGAATTGGGATAGGCCAGACAGACCGGGTTCTGGAGTGAAACCGACTTCCGGACATGGATGTCCTCGGGTATGGTGGCCAGTACCTGGGTTCCAATCACATGTTCCACCATCATGGGGTTGGGTTCCAGTTCGTGGGCTGAAGCCCGGTTGAGCACCATGCCCAGCACCTGTTTGTTCATCTGTTGGGCAAAGAGCATGGCCCGGTAGGCATTCGCCAAGCTGGTCCATTCCGGCGTTGCTACCACTAGAACCTCCTTGGCAGGGATGAGAGCGGCCCGGGCATCCTCTCCCAGACCGGGAGGGGTGTCCAGAATCACAAAATCATACTTCAACTTCCTCATTTTCCTCTTGAGTCGTTTGTAGGTCTCCCGGTTGGTGGCTACTTCCATGTCCTGGCTACCGGGAATAATATGCACTCCACAGGCGTGTTCGTAAAGGGCGTTGTCCAGACCTTCCTTACCTTTCAAAACTTCCCAGATGGTGGTCTCCGGTGAGAAGCCGAAGTGGATGGCCAGGTCGGGGGCCGTGAAATTGGCGTCAATGACACAAACCCGGAAACCCAGCTGGCAGAGAGCCACCCCCAGATTGGCGGTCAGAGTGGTCTTACCAACTCCCCCCTTGCCGGCGGTCACGGCTATAATACGCACACCAGTTTTCCTTCCACACTATTAAAAGTGTCTTTAATAACTCCAGAATTATGCCTTTTTACTCTCTTTTAGGCCTCCGGAGTTTGCCAGCAGTTTTTCCATCACTTTCTGCCCCACCAGCTCCGCTATCATACCCGGCTTCTCCTCCAAGACCTTGGTCAGGTTATGCCGAGTCACCCCGGCTTTGTGCATTTTCCGCGCCCTCACCCTTCCGATGCCCGGCAACTGCACCAGCTCCAGCAGGTCAGACCTGACCCCGTATTTGATTCTCTGCACCAATTTCTTCAGGTCCCTGCTCGGCCCCCGTGTAGCTTCCACCACCTGTTCCAGTGAATAGACCAACCACTCCACGTTGTTCAGATAGTTCCGTAAATCCCCTGGGGCTATCCCGAAATTATCCAGAATCCGGTCTTCACTTTCTTCATCAATCCATGCCTGCATGACCCGTGTCGCTTTGAGGGCCTGGATGTAAAGCTCAAAATCAAAATCCCATGGGGCGGGAGGTTCCGTCAGTTCCTCCTTTCGGGAGGCCAGCAGAGCCGACAGTTCCTCCTCTTCCGCCTTCCTGACCATAGGTAGCCGGATGTCCCGCGAAAGGCAGGCCAGATGCAGATAGCCGAAATCAGAAGTGGGCTGGTATTTATCCATCCATTCCATGGCGGTGTAAGGGTCTATGTAGAGTTCAGCCACCCGTCTGCCCAGAGGGGTGACCCGAACCACTCCACTCTCCCCCGCCTCCAGCATACCCCATGCTATGAGCTGAGTCAGCACTTTGGCCCCCATCTGTTTCACCCTGTCGGCGTTCCCGAACTGGTGGGCATAGAAGCTACGTTCCATGAAAGTCCTCAGATCATCATCACGGAAAGCAAAGCCCGAGGCGAACAACCCCAAAATCTCTTTTCTCATAGTGGGTTCATAGGCCAGCTGGCTCTGAACGGCTTCCACCTCCCCTTTTATGTAATTGGTGAATACCATTTCCTTGCCACTGCGATAGCACCCGCAGACTATGGCCTCCCCCCTGTCATCAAAACCGGGCCTCCCCGCCCTGCCAGCAGCCTGTTTATAGAGGGAAACCGGCCACATACCGCTGGCAGAGGCAAACCACTTCAGGTTCCGGATGACAACCCGCCGGCTGGGCAGGTTGATACCCGCCACCAGAGTAACTGTTGAAACCAAAGTTTTCACCAAACCCGCTTTAAAGGCATCTTCAACTGCAATCCTTTGTGAATTCACAAGACCTGCATGATGGAAGGCCGCCCCGTTCTGGATGATGGTAGCCAGCCTTTCACACTGTCGGGTTGGGTGTGGGAGGCTTCCTCTGATTTTTTCGGAAATCTCTTTCAACTTTTCACTTTCATTTTTAGTCAGAAAGTTTTTCACAATTTTCCCGGATGCTTCAGCCTGAGTCTCCGCCTCCCTCCGGGTGTTGGCAAAAATCTGAGTCTGGAAACCGCGTTCCAGACCGTCTTCTACCAAACCCATTAACCCTTCACTTTTTCCCTTTAAGTTCAGGACTCCGTCCTCCCAATGAATGGAATTTTCAGTGAATACGCCCTCTTTTAGGGGAACCGGACGGAAGTTACTGACCAGCAACTGGGCCTCCATCCAGTCCGCCATCTCCTGTGAATTTCCCACGGTGGCGGAAAGAGTCATCATCCGGCGTTTGCCCCCTGACAGTTTGATTATGAGACTTTCAATCACGGCCTTGTTGCCCATTTCATGGACCTCATCAAAAACCACCAAGCCAATATCCTTCACCCAGTCCGGGCGGTGCCTCAGCAGGGCGTCCAGTTTCTCGTAGGTGCAGACTATAACCTGGGCCTCTCCCAGCTCCCTGTCTTCTGAGTCGTAATCCCCGATACTCAACCGGACATCCACGGGGAACTTCCGGAATTCCCGGAACTTCTCAAAAGCCAGGGCCCTTAGAGGTGCCAGATAAACTGCTTTCTTACCTCCTGCCACAGTCCTGAGGGCGGAAAGCGTTGCCACCACGGTTTTGCCACTCGCCGTCCCGCTGGCCAGCAGAAAATTACCCTCTTCCAGGGCCCCCATCCTGATGGCCTCGGCCTGGGGTGGGTAGAGTTCCTCAAAACCAAACAACCCCAGGTACCCTGCCAGTTCCGGATAAAGCCGGCCCACTTCGGAGAGCTTCACACAAACCCCCCGGACCCCTCTTATTAAGAGTTGGGACCTCCGTGCCGGGGTGGTTACCCGTCCTGCCGAAGCCTTACTTTCAACCCCAAAAAAGTGGCTGATTGTGCTGATGGTAATTTTTTACACCCTGACCTTTGTGGAATGGTTCAATTTCCGCCTTGGGGAGACAGCTACAAGCTTCCGCAATGTCACCGACCACCTGAGAGCAGGGAATTTGGAGTTGGCCGGCGAAGTGGCTCGCCTCCGTCAGAACCTGACTGTGCTGGAGGCGGTCTTTACTGGAACCATCCTCCAGCAGGAGGGGGCGCTGGCCCAGCTCAGAACAGAGTTTCAGGACATGGAGACCCAGCTTGAACGCTATTTTGCCTGGTTTGAGGCCAACGCCAACCTGGCCGGGGAAGGTCAGGAGGATATACGGATGGTGGCTGATGCCTGCGTCACCACCCGCCTGGAACTGCCTTGTGTGGCCTACAAAAATGAGGATGTGCTGGGTCTGGGCTACCTGCCCGATACCTCCCTGGGCAAATACGATTTCATTCAGAACTTTTCATTCACTCTGGAGCGGGGCGGGGGGGACTGTGAAGACCTGGCCACTCTGTTCATGTCCGAACTGAGATATATGAAAGCGACCAACCCTTTCATGATTTTCAGGACTGTCCGGGCCTCGCTTGGCCAGAGATACACCATCGCCGGCAACCAATATCTCCTGGATGCCGAGCCCGTGGACCTTCCCGGTTCCCGTGTCTACGTGGTCTGCTACTCAGCTGGCGAGGCCGGTCACTGCATCAACGCCATCTGCAGGGACGCCCTGACGGAAGGTATCCGCCAGGGAAATGATGCGACTTCCCTCATAGAAGCATGTAGTCTGGTGGAACCCCAGCAGTATGGCAAACTGCTCTGGGTGATTGACTACAAAGGTTATAGGTATATTGGTGACGGCTACACCTGGAACCCCATGGCGGGCTGGCTGGTGGTCATTTCCGGCAACGACCTGTGTGGCCTCACTGAACAGGGCTGGAGATGTTTCAGCGACTACAGCGACCGTATTGAAATTATTTTGGGGCGGGAATAAAGTCCCGTACCACGAGAATTTTTATTTAACCACTTTTGGTCAAGGTTTTGACGAAATCAAAAGCGTGGGGCCGACGAGGTTCGAACTCGTGACAACTCGGTCTTCAGCCGAGCGCTCTTCCACTGAGCTACGGCCCCGTCGCTTAGCGAAGCGACACCACGCGTGCGGGATTGCTTCGCAACCCGCACAAGTAGTTTACATTTTTGGTCCAGCTTTTTTAAAAGCTGGTGAGCTACGGCCCCGTCGCTTAGCGAAGCGACACCACGCGTGCGGGATTGCTTCGCAACCCGCACAAGTAGTTTACATTTTTGGTCCAGCTTTTTTAAAAGCTGGTGAGCTACGGCCCCGTCGCTTAGCGAAGCGACACCACGCGTGCGGGATT
>OMKS01001249.1_pt1 | contig 22954 bp, 28 predicted proteins | sample 1674721 | NCBI WGS metagenome assembly OMKS01 (sample SAMN06264996, study PRJEB25208) | sediment metagenome | isolation source: hot spring sediment | place: USA: California | collected 2014-09-02
GCATTATGGCGCGCGAAGTATTGGACTCGCGCGGAAACCCGACAGTCGAAGTCGACTTGGAGTTTGATGGTGGAAGAGTCAGGGCGATGGTGCCGTCTGGGGCGAGCACTGGAGTGCACGAGGCGCTTGAACTCAGGGACGGCGACAAATCCCGTTACGGAGGAAAAGGCGTCTTGAAGGCGGTTGGAAACGTCAACAAGATTATCGCCCCGAAAATCTTGGGCATGGACTGTGAAAGCCAAAAAGACGTCGACAACGCCATGCTAAATCTTGACGGCACGAAAAAAAAGGAGACTCTTGGAGCCAACGCGATACTTGCAGTCAGCATGGCAGTATGCAAGGCCGGCGCAATATCCTCTGGGAAACCACTCTACAAGTATATTGCGGACTTGTCCGGTCACAAGGGCGTTTATATTCCGACACCCCAGTTCAACGTCTTAAACGGGGGCAAGCACGCGGGGATGGAAAACGACCCGCAAGAACACATGTACATGCCTGTTGGCGCGAAGAATTTCAGTGAAGGCCTTAGGATGGGCGCTGAAACATATCATTTGCTAAAAAAGACGCTTAAGGAAAAGTTCGGAGTCCACGCCGTACAGCTTGGCGATGAAGGCGGGTTCGTCCCCCCCATAAAGACGGTGGACGAGCGGCTTGAGATGATGGAGTCTGCCGCGGAAAAAGCCGGATACGGAAAACAACTGGCGATAGCATTGGATCCGGCGTCAAGCGAATTCTACTACAGGGACGGCGGATACTACATGATAGGCGAAAAGAAATACTCTCCAGGGGAGCTTGTCGACTACTATGCGGGCCTGTGCGACACTTTTAACATAGTATGTATCGAGGATGGCATGGCTGAAGACGACTGGGATGGTTGGAGCATGCTGAAGAAGAAGCTCGGCTCAAGGATTCAGTTGACCGGCGACGACCTTCTCGTCACAAATGTTGAGCGCATCAAGACTGCGATAGAAAAGGATGCGGTGAACGCGCTTCTTTTGAAAGTCAATCAAATCGGTTCAGTGACGGAATCTATTGACGCTGCGGAATTAGCTTTCAATCAGGGTTGGGGTGTTACTGTAAGCCACAGGTCGGGGGAAACCGAAGACTCGTTCATCGCGGATCTTGCCGTCGGATTGGACTGCGCTCAAATCAAGACTGGCGCGCCGGCGAGAAGCGAGAGGCTTGCGAAATACAACCAGCTTTTGAGGATAGAGCAGGAGCTTGGCTCTAACGCCAAGTACGCCGGAAAAGATTTCATGGGGCCCCACTAAAAAGCCCCACAACATTTTTTTACTTCTTGTTCTTGTTCCGCCTGTTCTTCTCCTGCAGTGCAAGCAGATACGGTTGTGGTTCCGCAGTCGAGATGAAGTCTTCAAGCGTTGCGTCGAATCCCTCAATACCCCACTTCTTCAAAACCTCCTTGGCGAGAATCCAGTATATCAACGCCAGAGAATTCTTTCCCTTGTTGTTGGCTGGAATAATATAATCTATGTCGTTGATTCTCGTGTTCGTGTCGCAGACTGCCAGGACTGTGATTCCAGCGTTCTTCGCCTCCCTGACGGCCTGCCTGTCAGCCACCGGGTCTGTGACAATCAAAAGCTTTGGTTCTGAATAAGTCTTGATTTGCGGGTTTGTGAGGCTTCCTGAAACAAACCTCTTTTCAAAAGCCTTGCATCCCGTGTATTGCGCGAACTTTAATATCGGCCTCCTCCCGTAAACACGGTTGGATACGACGAGTATCTCCTCTGGCTTGTAGTGTGATATGAATTTAGCGCCGTCGCGCAGCCTGTTGTCGATTGTCTGGACGTCGAAAACGCAAAGCTTGTCGGAGCGGACTTTGTATATGAAAGGCTTCATGTCCGCACTCTTGTACTTTAATCCGACGTGTATGCCGTTTGAAAGGTAGTCGTCCAGTGAGACCAGTAAGTTTTCCCCACCCTCCATTTCTTGTTCTGTTTCGCTCATTTTCTTTTTACTGTTATGGGAATCAAGTCGTTTTCCAACTCTATTTTCGCAATGTCTATCGCGCGTGTGAAGGGGTCGGAAACTTTAATAAATACTGGCGCTCCAAGCTGTATCTGAAGCGCTCTTGCCCCGACAATCCGGGCTCTCTCATATTTCGTGTATTCCATATTCTACCCCTCTAAAACCTTTTGTAGCTCATTGTCTCGTCAATGATTTCCGTGTGAGACAAAAACATTCTCCTGCAGCAGTATCTCTCGTAGCCGAGCTCGTCCAAGACGTCTTTCGGGCTTTTACCGCCCAAAGTCTTTTCACTGTACTTCTCCCAGTCTTGCGCCACGGGTTTCCCGCAGGTGAAACATCTTATCGGTATTATCATCTTCGAGCCTCTATCTGTATGACTTCTGCCTCTTGTGCCTTGCCCCCTTGCTGGACTGGCTTGGCTTCCTCGTCTCCTTCTGACGGTGGTCGCCGGCAATCAGGGTTCTGTCATAGTTAACGTAAGTTGTGAGCAGAGAGTCGTCTTCAGAGTATTCGACTAGTGCCCTTGCAATGCTTGACGCTATGGCGTCGGCTGTCCCGATGACTCCACCACCATTGCTTTTTGACGTCACGTCAATAGTTTTTAAATCTATGTTTCTGGAGGCTAGTATCAACGGAACCCTTATCTTCTCGCGGGCCGCCTTAGGCTCGAAAACCTCGAGGTTTACCCCGTTAATTTTTACAACGCCTTTCCCAGGCTGTATGGTTGTTCTCGCTATTGCGCACCTTCTCTTCCCGGCTGAATGCGAAATTTTCCCTTCCATCACCATTTGCCTCCCATTTGACTGCAGATTTCAGCGACTGTAATGCTTCTCCTCAATTTTTTGTCTGACTCCGCTGGCTTCAATACTTTTGTTTTGCCTAAGTCGATGTCATGGTTTTTCTTCAATACTTCGGCTGGAGTCCCGATATAAACTTGCACTCGCTTGAAGGCCTCCCGGCCTCTAGCCTTGCTGTAGGGCAGCATCCCCCTAACGCGCCTTCTAACATACCTGTCTGCGCGCTTCATGTGGAATGGGCCCTTCCTGTAGTTACCCTTGTTTTTGATTTCAAGGCTGGCCAGGTTCTCTTTAAGTATGTTGTCCCTGCTTCCGGACACTATTGCCTTTTCCGCATTCACTATTACCACCTCCTCTCCGAGGAGTGTTTTTTTTGCGGCAATGGAGCATACTCTCCCCAAAACCTGTTTTTCTGCGTCTATTACTATCATCATTACCCCATTAATTTCACTCCCGAACCCTTCGGGTTTGACTCTAAAAGCTCTGTTATCGCGATGGCTTTTCCGCCGGCCTTCTCTATCTTGGCTATGGCGCCGTCACTGAACTTGTATGCGGCAATCTTGACGTCATGGCTCAGTTTCCCGGCGCCCAAAACTTTCCCTGGAACTATAACCACGTCCCCCCTGCTAGTATGGTTGTTTATCTTGTGCAGGTTTACCTCCCTCCTGTTCTTCCTGACGCGTTCAAGCTCGCAGGCGACGCTCGTCCAAATGTTTGAGCCGTTGTCTTTGGAAGCCTTCTTCAATACCCTAACCAGCTCTATCCTGGCCGGATCCTTGAATTCGCACGTCTTTACCATCTTCTTTTGGGAATACTATTTTTTTTTTGCGGGATTGGTTTGGGAAACCCCTGCATTTTTTAGATTTTGCGGGGGACGAGGTTTGAACTCGCGTAGGACTAACCACACGGCCCTCAACCGTGCCCCTTTGACCAACTCGGGCACCCCCGCATTTTTATTTTGTTTTTTCCTCCACCTCCCTGATTTTATCGGAGAACTCCTTCAAAGCGTTTTTCACAAGTTCTTCGGCACTGTATTGGCCGTAGGTTTCCGCGAAAAAGCTTACGTGATTTTTTGATATTTCATAGCTTGCAAGGCCCGCCTGCCATTTTATGTGGTCTGCCCCCGTTCCGAGGACTGCGTCCGCCTCAAGCTTTAGTTTTTGGGTTTCCGTCAGCTTTATGATAGGCGTGTCGCCGTACACCGGCTTGACGGAATCATCGCTTGTCGTCATTTCACTTGCATGGACTGTTTTCGGGCCTGCAACATCAAGCTTTAGCGTTACGACATATTCCTTGGACTTTCTGGCTTTCGCCAAGTCTGTTGTTAGCGGCATGAGTCCAAGCCTGTGTGCGAGTATCTCGTTGTTTAGTATTGAAGAGTTCTTGTGAAACCTTACTTTTTCGATTGCCATTGCGGGAACTTGAGATATGATTGTCCTCCGAAGGGCGTTTGCCATGCCAACGTCAACTCCCTTAATGTTGAATCTTATCCTCCCGTCTTTTTTCGTGAAACTCGTCAACTCCATCTTACACCCTCCTTCCTCTTTTACCGCCCTTGGGCCTGCATCCGCCGTGCGGTATTGGCGTCACATCGTCGATTCTTCCTATTTTTAGTCCGGCGCGTGATATCGCCCTTATTGCGGCTTGGGCGCCTTTGCCGGGGTATCTCGGGCCGTTGTGGCCTCCCCTAGCGCGCACTCTTATGTCTACTCCTGTGAACCCCTTTTCCTTGAGTATTTCGGCGATATTGTTTGACGCCTTCATTGCGGCGTATGGCGATGATTCTTCACGCTGGCTTTTCACTATCATTCCCCCGGATTGTATTGCTATTGTTTCCGCCCCGGTTATGTCCGTGACGTGGAGTATCGTGTTGTTTTTCGTGGAGTACAAGTGTAGTACGGCCCAAAGTTCACTCTTCTTTTTTGATTTTGGCTTTTCTTGTTTTTCCTCTTCTTGTGTTTCGACTTCTGCTTTTTGATTTTCAATGGATTCTTCAGCCTGAACTTCCACCGCGTCTTCTACAACGGACTTTTCTTGAACTTCTGGCTGCTCGGGGGTTTCCTCTCCAACCGTTTTTACTATTGATTCTTCGCTCACTTCGCCACCTTCTTCGCATAAGTTTCGTCTAATGCAATCAAGTCTTCATGCGCCTTTGGAACCAGGTATCCTGGAGTGTTCATGACTCGTCCGCCGACGCGCACGTGCTTGTGGGCTATTAACTGTCTCGCCTGTTTTGGAGTTGACGCAAGGCCTTTCTTTACTGTTAGCGTCTGGAGCCTGCGCTCTAAAATGTTTTTGACTTCAAGCCCTAGTACGTCGTCGAAGTTTTTGCCTTCAAGTATTCCGAGGCGGTTTAGCTTGCCAGCCAGCTCTTTCTTCTCTTTCTCGGCTGATTCTCCTGTTGCCGCAAGAAGGCTTCTGGCCTGCTGGCGGAATCCTCGGAGCCTGGATCTTGCACGCCATATCTCTCTTTTGTTTTTCAGGCCGTATTCCTTTGTCAAAGCATTCTCCTCTTCTATCCTGCTTACCTTCCACAGGTGCTTTGGTTTTGCGAACTTCCGCTTTTGTTTTCTTGGATCGCCCATTTGTTTTTACCCCTATGCGGTTTTTGTAGTGGTTTTCTTTCGGCTGACTCCTATTGTCGAGCCGTGCCTGAAAGTTGACCTAGTCCTCTGCCCTCGTACAGGCAGGTTTAGGCTGTGTCTGACGCCTTTATAGGACTTCATTTTTTTCATGATGTTTATGTCCGACCTCTGGCTCATGTCGAGTTCCGGGCCTACCATGTGATTGTTTTCCCCGGTTTCCGGATCGATTCTGCGGTTTATCATCCACGCCGGAAGCTTTTTATTAATGTTTTCGATTAATTCCTCGATTTCAGCTATTTCCTTCTCGTTCAGGGAGCCAATCTTCCTGCTTTTTTCGCCTTTAATGTGTGGTATAAGTGATTTTGAAACACGGTCTCCAACACCACGTATTTCTGCCAGCGCCTGGGATATTGTAAGTTTTCCGTCGACTATGACTCCCGCAAGCCTGACGCGGTGTACGAAGCCTTCATCAGTTTTTTCCCTGCTTTCTTTGGCTTCTTGTGCGCTAACCGGTTTTTTCTGGTTTTCTTCGCTCATTTTGTTTTTTTTATTTTTTTTTTGATTTTGTTCGCCGAGGTTGAGATTTGAACTCAAGTGTCCACAAGTGGACACGGGCTTACATGCCCCCCTTTTCGACATTTTTTTGGGGTCTCAAGGCCCGCGCGTTGAACCGTGCTCCGCCACCTCGGCATTAGGCTTTTTAATGGTTTTTTTATCCTAATAACTCTCGTCAATCCCAGAACCGATTTTTTTCCTGGAAGACTACATCTCCGGGCGGGAGACTGTTTTATTTGTGTACGCCTTATTTGATTCCACCATGATTAAAGCCTTTTTGAGCCAAGACTTCTCCTCGAACGCCTATCTTTTAGCGGGCACGAGGCTGGCGGTAATCGACCCTGGATTCCAGGCTGATGCTCTTTTACCTGAAATCGCAAGGCTACAATATAATCATTATGCCTTAATAAATACTCACTGCCACATGGACCATGTTGCTCAGGACGCTCGGATTATTGATTTGGGTTTTGAGTTGATGGTTCACGCGGATGACGCTGGTTTTCTTGAAAAACCGGATTTGGAAATGGTCTTGTCGAAATGGTTTGGCCGGGCGTTCAATCCGCTTAAAGTTTCCCGAAGGCTTAAAGAAGGGGGTGTCATAGACTTGGACGGGCTTGTATTGGAGGTATTGCACACTCCCGGCCACACTCCCGGTGGAATCTGCCTTTACGAGCCGGAATCGAAAAGTCTTTTCACCGGCGACACGGTTTTTTCGATGGGTGTTGGGAGAACTGACTTGCCGGGCGGTGACTCGGATTTGCTTTCAAAATCTTTGACGAAGCTTTTGCGGTTTTCCGAATCCCGTGGCGTTGAAAAGATTTATCCAGGCCACGGTCCTGACGGAGACTTGGATGATTTGGTTGAAATGTGTGGTCTTTATGTTTAAGGCGGTATTGTTCGACTTGGACGGAGTGATTGTGGATTCTGAAGTCTTAAGCAGCCTGGCTTCAGACAAGGTTTTGTCCGAGATCGGAATAGTATTGACGCCAGATGAGCGAAGCAAAGTTTTCGGGAAACGCACTATAGACAATTACAGGAATCATATTGAGGCCCGCGGTCTTGACCTTAATCCCCAAGAGCTTGTCGACAAGAAGAATGAGCTTTTCAAGGAGGTGATTAAGGGCAGGCTCAAGCCGTTGCCCGGTGTTTTGGAGTTGTTGAAGAATCTTGAGGATGCTGGCGTGAAGACGGCGGTCGTTTCTTCAAGCCCGCTTGTGAGGGTTGAAGCCTCTCTTGTAGAAGTGGGATTGTTCGAAAGGTTTCCCGTGATAATTTCCGGTGACTGTTGCAGGGAAGGCAAGCCGAATCCGGAACCGTTTCTCCTCGCCACCCAACGGTTTGGAGTCGAACCCGAGGATTGTCTTGTGGTCGAGGATGCCGAGGCGGGAATACTAGCGGGAAAGTCCGCGGGCATGAAGTGTCTTGCGGTCCGAAGCCCCAACACGCACGGGCAAGACTTGTCCAAGGCCGATGTGATAATCGATTCTTTGGAGGATGTTTCGATTGGATTTTTGGAGGATTTGAGTAATGCATAACTTCAAAAATCCCACGCGGATAATCTATGGGAAAGGTAGTTTCAGCCGTTTGGAATGGGTTTTAGAGGCGTTTGCTCCGGAGAAGGCCTTGGTTGTTGTTGGCGGAAAAAGCATGGAGCGGGAAGGTTATCTCGGAAAACTCAAAGGCTGTCTTGATTGTGAAACTGTTCTGCACCACGTCAGTCACGAGCCGAGCGTCAAAGTCATCGAGGAAGGTGTTTCAAAATCAAAAGACACTGATGTTGTTGTCGGACTCGGTGGCGGCAGCGTTTTGGATGCCGCGAAAGCCATAGCAATACTTTTGAAAAACGACGTCAGGCTTAATGACGTTTTGAATTCCAAAGCAAAACTTTCAAAACCCGGCGTCCCTCTCATTGCAGTTCCATCGACAAGCGGAACCGGAAGCGAGGTTACGAGGGTTTCCGTCGTCGGAGATACTGGGGAAAATTTCAAGCAGAGCTTTAGGACCGAAGACATGTATCCGCACACCGCTGTCGTCGACCCTGAACTGACTTTAAGCTGTCCGTCGAATGTCACGGCATCCGCAGGGCTTGACGCATTAAGCCACGCCCTCGAATCCTTTACGACTAAATCGCCGACTCCCATCACAAGCCCGCTTGCGTTTCGCGCGATGGAGTTGATTCACAAGAATCTTTTGAAGGCGTTTGAAGACGGGTCTGACATTGAGGCGCGGGAGGGTATGAGTTACGCAAGCCTTCTCGCAGGCCTTGCAATATCCAATTCAGGGCTTGGAATGGTTCATGGAATCGCCCACGCTCTTGGATTTCGCTACAATATTCCGCACGGAGTCTGCTGCGGATTACTTCTGCCTTATTCTGTGGAATACAATTCCTCTTCAACCAAAAACTATGATGTTGCGGCAAGGGCGTTTCACCTCAATGGCGCGAAACAGCTTTCCCAGCATCTTTTTGACTTGAATGAAAAACTTGGGTTGAAGCCGAAACTCAAAGGCTATGGCGTTTCCGAAGAAGACTTTCAGTGGATTGCGGAACACAGTTTTTCCGGGAGCATGAGAGCCAATCCGCGTGAAATGAAGGTTTCAGACGTCGTGGATTTATTAGCGCGTATGGCGTAAAAGACGGGAGTATCATGAGAATAGCGGTTTTGGACAGGGAGCATTGCAAGCCCAAGGACTGCAACTACAAGTGCTTTAGAATATGCCCTATCAACAAGACTGGAGGAGAGGCCATAACGATAGACGAGGCGTCTAAAAAGCCGGTAATCAGCGAAATACTTTGCACGGGATGCGGGATTTGCCCGAAAAAATGCCCGTATGGCGCAATCCACATAATCAACCTCCCCGAAGAGCTTGAAAACCCGGTCCACCAGTATGGCGTAAACGGGTTTAGGCTCTACAACATTCCGGTGCCCCGCGCAGGCGTTGTCGGGCTTGTAGGCTCAAACGGAGTCGGGAAAACCACGGCTCTCAAGATTTTGGCCGGTCAAATCAAGCCGAATCTCGGAAAAGACGAGGCTGGTTGGGACGAGATTTTGGAATACTATCGTGGAGACGAGATTCAGGAATACTTCCAAAAACTCAGCGAGGCAAACGTGAAGGCGGTCTACAAGCCCCAGTATGTTGAATCCATCCCCCGTCACGTTAGCGGGAGTGTGAAAGACATTTTAGTGAAAGCCGACGAACGGGGGAAACTCCAAGAAATCATCGAGACGCTAAACCTTTCTCACATCCTGGAGCGTGAAGTTAAGGTGTTGAGCGGTGGCGAGCTTCAGAGGTTTGCGATAGCGGCATGCCTTCTGCGTGACGCCGACATCTACTTGATTGACGAGCCCGGAAGCTACTTGGACGTGCGCGAGCGCATGAATGTGGCAAAGGCCATACGCGCGCTGGGGGACAAGAGGATTATCGTTGTCGAACACGACCTTGTCATGCTCGACTATCTGAGCGACAACATACACGTCTTTTTCGGAGAGGTCGGGGCGTACGGCATAGTCTCAAACATCATGGGAGTCCGCAACGGAATCAACGAGTATCTCTCAGGCTTTTTGAAGAGCGAGAACATGAGGTTTCGAGACCAAATCACATTCGACGTGCGTCCTCCTGCAGAAACCACGCACACTGAAAACCTCATTGAATACGACGATTTCAGTGTTGACTTGGACGGCTTCAGGCTTGGCGCGGAAGCCGGCGTGATACAGTCGCCTGAAATAATAGGGGTCCTAGGCCCGAATGCCACTGGAAAAACGACTTTCGTCAAAGTCTTGGACGGACTCTTGGAGTCAAAGCCGAAACTCGAACTGGATTTGGAGGTATCCTACAAGCCCCAGTACGTCCAGCCCGAGGACGTTACCGTAATGGAGTTGGGCTTGAAGAACGAGCTTGTCGCGGCATTCAGCCTGCTGACTCTTTTCGACAGGAAGATGAGCGAACTGTCGGGGGGCGAGCTTCAGCGTGTCGCAGTCTCCAAATGCCTTTCCAAAAACGCCGACGTCTACCTCTTGGACGAGCCGTCGGCGTACCTCGACGTCGAACAGCGTCTGGCGCTCGCCAAACTCCTGAAGAGGTTCGCCTACGAGAACAAGAAGGCCGTTATTGTCGTAGACCACGACGTCCTGCTGATAGACTATCTCTCCAACAAGATTATGGTTTTCGACGGGGAGCCGGCGGTGAAATGCGTCGCACACAATCCGAAGGACTTGCGGGACGGCATGAACCATTTCCTGCGTGAAATCGACGTCACCTTCAGGCGTGATCCGGAGACTGGAAGGCCGCGCGCCAACAAGCCCGCATCAGTGAAAGACAGGGAACAAAAAGAAACGGGACAATACTACTACCGGTAGATTTAAATCCGGCTCATCTAATGACTTAACGGATGAATCCGTCTAAACTCATTGTCGGAGCAATAGTTCTCCTCGTTTTTCTCGCAGGACTCTACGGCTTCCTATACCTCTATTCTCTTTCGAAAATCGAGTTGCGCGACGTCAGGTTAAATTCGATTTCTGACGTTAGTCTGGACGGATTTACGATAAGCGGGGCGCTCGTCCTCTACAACGGCGGGCTGATAACTGTCGAGGTTGAAAACATCACTTATGATGTTGTTCTCGAGGCTTCGAACCAGTCGCTCGCGTCCGGCGCAATAGTTGGCGGAAAAATTCCGCGGAGCGCAACAACCGAATTCCTTTTTTCAAACAGAGTCCGCTGGAGGCCGACTGCACAACTGGCATTCGACATAATCGAGTCTAAAAACACTTACGCAACGATTGAGGGCGAAGTGTATGTCGCAGACTTGTATCTCACAGAACTGAGGATTCCATTCAAAGAGAGGATAGACCTTGGCGACTACGTAAAGCAGTTTGTACAGGAAATAGCAGGCAAGATAATAGACTGGGTGAAAGACTTGCTCGGGCTTTAAGGTTCTATCCTGTGCCTGTCTCTTGGCCACAGGACGCATTCCCTGATGTTTTGCACTCCGCAGATTGCGAGCGTTATTCTTTCCGCCCCAATGCTCCAGCCTCCGTGCGGGGGCATGCCGTAGCGGAATGCTTTAAGGTAGAATTCAAACCCTTCCGGATTCAACCCCCTCTTTTTCAGGGCTTCTATCAGCTGGCCGTGGTCGTGTATACGCTGGGCGCCGGAACTCATCTCCATGCCCATGTAGTCCAAGTCGAACGCCCCGCATTTCTCGGGGGCATCGTCCAACGGTCTTGAATAGAATGCGCGGATGTCTGTCGGCCAGTGTTTTATTATGAACGGCTGGTGCTTCAACTCCTCGTTCAATGCTCGCTCTCCGTCTGGCGGGATGTCGTCGCCCCACTCGAGCCTGATGTCGTGCCTTGCTAGAATGTCGATGCACTCGTCGTACGTCAGCCGTTTGAACGGCAGTTTAGGGACCTTAACCTCCCCTGTTCTACCCAACGCCTCAAGCTCTGCCGGACACTCTTCAACAACAGTCTTGACAATATGGTTTACGACGCCCTCCAAATCCACTATAACGCCCTCCTCATCCTTGATGAAGGCTTTTTCAATGTCCATCTGGAATATCTCGTTCAAGTGTCTTGGAGTGTTGTGTGGTTCCGCCCGAAACGCTGGCTGGGTGATGAAAACCTTGTCCAAGCCGGTGCTCATCATCATCTGCTTGTAGAGTTGCGGGCTTTGCGCCAGAAACGCCTCGCGCTCAAAGTATGTTATCGGGAAAAGGTTGGTTCCACCTTCGCTGGCTGCTGCGATTATTGACGGGGGATTGATTTCAATGAACTCTTTTGAAATGAAGTATTCGCGAAAGGCGCGCTGTATTTTCGCGCGAATCTTGAATATCGCGGAAACCTCCGGCTTTCGGACGTCCATAAACCTGTTGTTCAGGCGCGTGTCAAGCTCCGCATCGACCTTCCCGGTCACATCAAGCGGAAGCGGTGAAAGAGACTGTGCGACGACTTGAACGGACGCAGGCTTTATCTCAAACCCCGAAGGCGCCTTGGCGTTCGCCAAAACCCTGCCCTTTATTGAGACTACCGACTCTTTTGAGAGTGTGTCGAGCGTTTTGAGGACTTCCTCGCCGGTTTCGCCTTTTTTCGCCGTTACCTGGAGGAATCCGTCCCTGTCTCTAAGTATTATGAACTTTAGTTTCCCAAGGTCTCGGACCTCGTGAACCCAGCCCGCGATTCTGACTTCACTCCCGTCCATTTCAGGGCGGATTTTTCCTGAATACTCTTTCCTCATTTTAAGCTCATTCTATTAGAGAGGCTTTCGTTAAAAAAACGTTTTACTCCACAACTACTTCGACTTCAAGCCCCGACGCCTTTTCAAGTATCCGCCCGACGTCTACCGAATTTATCCTGAGTTTTTCCCCGTCCCGCACGACAACTTTTTGCTTTTCACCGTTTTTTGTGAAAACCTTGTTTATGGATTTAACTTCCGCCGGGGATACCAGGCTTTCCGCAAGGCTTGCGAAATCGTCCACACCCAAAACCTTAACCTGTTTTCCGAGAAAATCCCTGAGTTTTTGGAGGTTGGCGCCACCCTGTCCAATGATTTGTCCGAGCATTTTTTTCTCTGACAATACTATGACCGCCTCCTCCGTTTCGACAAGATGCTTGAATGTGGCGTTCGGGTTTAGCTTGTAAAGAATTCTTGCAATCTGCATCTCGAGCGCCGTTATAAGTCCGTCGTCAAACTTTTTCTGGCATGCCGGGCAAAGCATAATCCTGTTTAGGCAGTCCATGCACAATGGGGCTTCCATCTCTAAACTTTTTTTCACCGAGAAAAAAATTAGTTTCCCAGTATTATCTCGATTGCTGAAACATTAACGGGATTTCCCACGCCATCATATTCATCTTCTGGGTTTTTCTTTTTCGACAAGCGGGGTGAACAGGTAGTATTTGGATTCGCCCTTAATCTCCTCCAGAATCTTCTCGGTTATCGCCTTTACGGGGGATATTCCGGAAAGCCGCTCTTTCATGTCGTGGAAGCTTTTGAACGGCTCTATCTCCCGCTCGTCAAGTATCTGGTCCCTGTGCTTCTTGCCTATTGTTGGGAGTATCTCAAGCTTGTGCTGGCGTGTGCTTATCGTTCCGGCGGTATTATAGAATTTTATGAACCGCTCTTCCCCGTCTTCTACAATGGATTCTAAAACTATCGGAAGCTCTGATTTCGCGGTTGGAGTAAGCCACTCGTACTTTATCCTGCGTTCTATGTGGTCTATCTCCTCCCGGTTTTCGTCTCCTATATAGACTTTTTCTCCGGCTTCAAGTTCAACGCCCTCTTTCGGGCTTACCTCCAGGAGGCTGAAGAATTCTGTCCCAATCACCTGTGCTATTGGAATGCGCTTGTGCGGCGGCATTTCAGTCTTTCCCTTGGGCAGGAAGTCTAGTACAATTACATACTCGTCTTTTTTCAAATCTAACACCCCCGATTCATATATTTAGGATTCCTACTAAAATCAGTATTCTACCGGTATTGCGCTACCAAGTCTATGATTTTACTGATTTCTTCTTCACTGTACTTGAAACGCTCTTTCGCGAATATCGCCCGCACGTCGTCAACCGTTTTCGGCAGAAGGTCCACTATCTTTACCGCGCGCTCTGGCGTCATGTTCAATTCAAGACCAAGAAGCTTTTCCTCAAGCTCCCTGCATTGTTTTACCGGAAGCTTTTCAAATCTTCTGGCGTGTTCAAGCGCCTTCTTCTGCTCGTAGAGGAGTTCCAAACCCTTTTCAGAGTAGGCCTTCTCCTTTTCCGCTAGTATTTCCGCCACTTCAGAGAGGGCTGCCGGCCTTGTTTCAAGAATTTCCATCTCCTATCACTTGGTTTGTTTTAAATGCTGGGGTGTCGCCAAGATTCGCTTGGTTTTTCCGCCGTCCCTTATCTCCACGAAGTATGCCCTGCCTTGTTTTCCAACTACTCTGCCGGTCTTCCCCTGGAATCTGGGGTGGGGAATCTGCTGGTAGGTCGGATTTATGACTATGGAGACTATGTCCCCCTCGTCATATTGGGCGAGATATTTCCGTATGCTCGCCTTACCCCTTTCGCGAGCGTCTTTCTTCAAGCTTCGCGTCCGCCTTCGCATTCCTTGTGAGCCTTTCATTTTTCTGTTTTACTGGTGGGAAAAAGGATATTATAATAACCCGTCTTCCTTTAAAAAGAGAAGTCGAATGGGATTTCCACGCCTTCGAAGATGAACTTGTGTTCTGTTTCGAGTTTGTCTGTGAGCGTGATTTCCATGGCCCGCACTTCCGAGAGTATCGTATCTTGGAATTCGACGAGCATTTCAAGGATTTTATCGTTTTTCTGGATTTTCAGGCTTATCCGCTCCATCTCGTCTAAGCTTCTGGTCTTGCGCAATGCCTGTATGTTCCTTATCAAGTCTCTTGCCAGCGCCTCCCGCATCAGGCATTCATCCTGCTTTTCGTCTATATAGACGATTCCGCAGGCGTTGTTGCTGGTGAAAGGCCGCACTGATACGCCTTTCGGAACGTTTATCTTTATCTCTAAAATCATTTCTGGCGAAACTTTGAATCCTGCGATTTCGCCGTTAACTCCGGATTCCTTGATTTTCCTCGCATCATCCGGGTTTTCCGTTATCGCCTTCGCCGCCTTGTTCGCGTCTTTTCCGAAGACCGGCCCTATCTGCTTGAAGTCTGGTTTCGCCTCAAAACTCAAACCATCCATCTTTTCCAGGTATTCCACTTTTTTCGTGTTCAACTGTTTCCTGATTACATCAGAGAGGTTTTCGCAGGTTTTCTTGACTGTTTCGTCCCCGGTAATCCTGAGGCTTGATATCGGGTGGCGGAGTTTTATCCCCGCATTCTGGCGGCAGTAGCTTCCCGCCTCAAATATCTTCCTGGCCACGTCCATCTGAGTTATCAATTCTAAATCTATTTTCCCCGGAGTCGGCCATCCTTCAAGGTGCACGGATTCTGCTTTCGAAAAGTTCAGGTGTATTTCTTCTGCAATGAATGGCGTAAACGGCGCCAAAAGCCTTGTGAGAGTCATGAAGACTTCCGTCAAGACCATGTATGTAGTCTTCTTCCCCTCGTCAATCTCCTTGTCCTCAATCCAAAGCCTGTCCCGGATTAGCTTGATGTACCATCTGCTCAAGTCTTCTACCACGAAGTTGTTGAGCGTTGAAAACGCGATGTGGTAATTGTTTTCCTCCATGTTGTCCGTCACGTTTTTGACGACATTGGCAAGGCTTGCGAGTATCCATTCATCTTCAAGCATCAGCTCGCAGTCTGCGAGATTGTGGTCGCCGGGCGTGAACTTGTCGAGCGCCATGTATTTCGCGGTGAAAGAATAGCAGTTCCAAAGGGTGCGTAAAAACGGGATTACCGCCTCGTTCAAGCTTTCTATCCCGAATCGGACGGCGTTCCATGGGGCGGTCGAGCACATCTGAAGGCGCACGGCGTCGGCGCCGACAGTATTGAAGAGCTCCCATGGGTTGATGATGTTGTTCTTGCTCTTGCTCATCTTCTCGCCCGCATCATCGAGGAGCAGTCCGCCGACAACACACGTCTTGTATGCTGGTTTTTCAAAGAGTATTGTGGAGAGCACGTGGAGCGTGTAGAACCATCCGCGCGTTTGGTCTGTCGCCTCGGATATGAAATCGTATGGGAATCTTTTTTTGAATTCGTCCTGGTTTTCGAATGGATAGTGGAATTGGGCGTAGGGTGCCGAGCCTGAATCGTACCAGCAGTCTATCACGTACGGGACGCGCTCCATTTCCCCACCGCACTCGCACTTGAACTTGACTTCGTCGACATACGGCCTGTGGAGGTCTATGTTTTCATCGACGATTCCCCGCGCGTTTTCCAAAAGCTCCTTGCGCGAGCCGACCATTTTCTTCCCCCCGCATTTTTGGCAAATCCAGATTGGCAGGGGCGTCCCCCAGAATCTGTTTCTTGAAAGGCTCCAATCCCGGGCGTTCTCAAGCCATTTGCCGAACCTTCCTTCCTTGACGTGTTCCGGATACCAGTTTATTTCACTGTTTTTCTCCACGAGTTTCTGGACTATCTCGCTCACCTTGATGAACCAAGACTTCATCGCGTAGTAAAGGAGCGGAGTGTTGCACCTCCAGCAGAACGGGTACTCGTGCGTGTAGGGGAATTTCGCGATTAGTTTCCCGGACTCCTCAAGGATTGTTATGATTTTCGGATCCGCGTCTTTTGCGAAAACTCCTTCAAGCTCGGGCACCTGGCTTGTGAATTTGCCGTCCGCGTCAAGCGGGTTTGCGAGCGGAAGATTGTTTTCGACTCCAGCATTATAGTCGTCTTCACCGAAAGCCGGCGCGATGTGGACGATTCCAGTCCCGTCCTCTGTTGTCACGAAACCGCCTGAGATGACCCTCCACGCCGGTTTTTCGAGTTTTCCGACGAAGTGGCTGAAGAGCGGATAATATTCGACGCCAACAAGGTCTTTCCCCTTGACAGTTTCAAGTATTTCGGCTTCAGGAAATCTTGCTTGAGCGAGGTTTTTCGCGAGAACGTATTTCTCGCCCTCATATTTTATGACTGCATAATCAACTTCAGGATTGACTGCGAGCGCCACATTTGATAGTAGCGTCCAGGGCGTTGTCGTCCAGGCGAGCAGGCTGAAATCCCTCTCTTTCGCCGCAAGCGGGACTATCACAGTTTCGTCCTTCACGCTCTTGTACCCTTGCGCAACCTCGTGGCTTGAAAGGGGCGTCCCACACCTCGGACAGTATGGGACGACGCGGTATCCCTCATACAAGAGTCCTTTGTCGTAAATCTGTTTTAGGCTCCACCACACGCTCTCGATGTAGTCGGAGTCCATTGTGATGTAGGGTTTCTCCAAGTCTATCCAGTAGGCCATACGTTCCGTCAGCCTGTCCCACTCCTTGATGTGCGTGAAAACGCTGTTCCTGCATTCCTCGACGAACTTGTCGACGCCGTATTCCTCAATGTCTTTCTTGTTTTCAAGGTTCAGCTTCTTTTCAACCTGTACTTCGACAGGCAGGCCGTGGCAGTCCCAGCCCGCCTTCCTCGGCACGGCGAATCCCTTCATGAAATGGTAGCGGTTCACCAAGTCCTTGAATACTCGGACTTCAACATGATGTAGTGCGGGAGGCGCGTTTGCGGTGGGAGGCCCCTCCAGGAAACTGAATGTTTCTTTTCGGTTGGACTCAAGGGTCTTCTTCATAATCCCCCTATTCCTCCAGCATTTCAGGATGTTTTCCTCTATCGCGACCGGATTGTATTCTGAAGCTTCCCCAACACTCATGTCCCTCATTTATACCGCGTCATCTTTAATATAACTTAAATCGTATTTGTTTTGAAAATGGAGCTGCCTTGGACTGAAAAATACAGGCCGAAAACCCTCGGGGAAATGGTCGGACAAGAATCCATAACAACCCGCCTCCAAGCCTACGTGGAATCCAATTCAATGCCCCACCTCATGTTTGCGGGCCCTGCGGGCGTCGGGAAGACGACTGCCGCAATCTGCATCGCAAACCAGATTTTCGGCGACATAAGCCACGACTTCATAGAATTGAACGCGTCTGACGAGAGGGGTATTGACGTTGTCCGGAACAAAATCAAGGATTTCGCAAGAACAAGGCCTTTGACCGGCGACTTCAAACTGATTTTCCTCGATGAAGCCGACAACCTCACGTCCGACGCACAGCAGGCTTTGCGCCGGACTATGGAAAACTACACGAAAACCTGCCGGTTCATATTATCCTGCAATTACTCCTCCAAAATAATCGAGCCGATACAAAGCCGGTGCAGCATCTTCCGCTTCAAGCGAGTCCTAAAGGAAAAGGTGGGCGAATACTTGAGGAAAATCCTGGATTCCGAGAAAATCGCCTACGACGATAAGGGCGTTGAGGCCATACTCTATGTTTCCGAAGGGGACATGAGGCGTTCCACGAACATACTACAGTCTTGCGCGGCTCTCGGAAAAGTTACCGAAGAAAATGTTTTCGCGATAACCACACAGGCAAGGCCCGAAGACGTCATCGACTTGATTAAGACCGGTTTGTCCGGGAAATTCATGGAGGCGAGGGGTATTTTAGACCGCCTGATGCTTGAATACGGCTTGAGCGGGGAGGATGTTTTGCTCCAGATGAACCGGGAAGTCTGGAATACCGGCATAACGGATGCGGAGAAGATTCACGTCATCGACCTTGTGGGCGAGGCGAATTTCACGCTTGTGGAAGGGGCGAACGAGCGGATACAGCTTGAGGCGCTTTTAGCCCGCATGGCTTTGGTCAAGTAAAAATGTTCGGGACTTCAGGCATCCGCAGGCTTGTTTCGGAATTGAGCGGCGACTTCGTCCTAGAATTGGGGAAATCTCTTGGGACGTTTGTCGATGTTGACACGATTGCTGTTGGACTGGACACCCGCGCGTCCGGACCGCGTATGCGAGACTTGATTGCTGAGGGGATTACGTCTACTGGCAAGAATGTTTTGGACATTGGCGTCTGCACTACCCCGACTCTTGGAGTGGCGACGGCGGACTTGGGGTTCGGCGTCATGGTGACCGCAAGCCATAATCCTCCCGAATACAACGGCTTCAAGTTTTTCGACAGAAACGGGGCGTTTAGGCCGTCTCAGGAGAAAGAGATCCAAAAAATATTTGAGTCGAAAAAATTCTTGAATGGAGTTGACGGAAAAGTTTCGCGAAAAGATTACGTTTCAAAGCACATAGAACTTATACTTGAAAATGTCGGACGTGCGGAGGGCGTGAAAGTGTTGGTTGATTGTGCTGGGGGCGCGGGAAGCACTATCACGCCAAGGCTTTTGGAGGAGATGGGGTGCAAGGTGACGGCAATCAACACTGGGCGTGACGGAGTTTTCCCGCATCCTCTTGAGCCTACCGCAAAGAATCTTGAAAAAACGCGCGAAATCGTCCGGGAGGGTGATTTTGATATTGCATTCGCGCATGACGGGGACGCCGACAGGGCGTGCGCAATCGATAAATATGGTAATCTTGTTGACTGGGATAATTTCCTGACTCTTCTTGCGTGGGGCAGGGATACTGTCGTGACTACTGTTGACGCTTCAATTCGTATTAAAGAGTTCTGCAAGAAGGTGGTGGTAGTTCCGGTCGGGGATGTCGCGGTGGCTGAGGGAATACGCGAGAATAATGCCGACTTTGGCGGGGAGCCTTCCGGAACCTACATCTTCCCGGAAATCCACATGTATCCGGACGGCGTCGCGACCGTTGCGAAGTCCGTCAAAATGGTTTCTGACGGATTATTCTACGAGAGGCTTTCCAGTATTCCCGAATTCTTCACTGAACGCCTGAAAATTCCCTGTCCCGATGATGGGAAGAATAGTGTGATGGAAAAGGTCGAGGCGATGGTTGACGTTGATTTCATTGATGTTGACGGCATTCGCGTGGAGTATGATGACGGCTGGGTTTTGGTGAGGCCGTCCGGAACCGAGCCTTATGTTAGGGTTACGGCTGAAGCAAAGTCTAAAAAACGCCTTGAAGAGATTGTCGGGGTTGGCAGGAGTTGGGTTGAGAAAGCGTTGGAATAGCCGATACTCACGCCGCATCATAACTAAACCTTACGTGTCGCATATTACCTGTATCGTGCATTCACCGTCTTTTTCCTCTATCTTCATTTCATGGTATGTGACGGCTTTCACTTCTTTTTCGATTTTAATATTGTTTTCTTCGACAGAATCTCCTAAGAGTTCGACCACTGCTTTTCCATCCGCATCATCTATTTTGACTTTGATTTCGGAGGGGATGTAGTCTTCGTATTCGATTATGAACAGGAATTGGTCGAGCAGGTCGTGGACTAGTTCCTGCCTGTTTGAGTATGGTATTTCAAGAATCCTCTTACTCTTCGGCTTAACCGTTTTCCCCCCGTAGACGGCGTGAGCCAGCGCCCGGCATGATTCTGTTAACGCTTCTTCAAGATTTTTGCCGTTCGCCCTGAACTTGAGGTCGGCCGTGTGTTCCAGAAACTCGTAGGGCATTTCATTTGGGTGAAAGGTCCTGGTCGAGGACTTCGACTATTTCCCCAAGGACTTTCGCCTTTCCGCCCTGGCTTTCCGCGAGTGTTTTGTCGCACACAAGGCATTTCACATTGGATGCTGCTGAATCGAATATAACCTGCTCGTTGCCGCAGTCGCTGCATTTGACTTTCAGAAACCTGCTTTTAGTATCCCTGCTCATTTCCCGACCTCCAACGGTTTTTTTGTTCTCGCGGCGAACACCCTCTGCCTTTTTTTCTTGCAGACCGAGCATTCTAAAAGCAATACGTTACGCTTGCCGACCTTGTAGACCTGTTTTTTAGGGCATCTGGGGCTTCCACCATACCCTTTTTTTACTTCATCATACCTGCGCCTGCCCCTGTTCATGGGGCTTTCCTTGCCTTTCCTGGATAGTTTTACGGTATGTTGAGTGTGTTTTCCGCATTTCGGGCAGTTTGTGTTTATCTTGTCTGGTAACTTCATTTTTTCTGAAAATGTAGGCATATTAAACGCATTCAGACTTTAAAAAACCGCTAGCGCGCTTTTTCCGCGATGTTTTTTTTCAAAAGAATGTTTGCGTTGGCGGCTGGAAGCCTTTCAACCATTCCCTCGCCGAAGGGTCCGTATTTCACTCCGTCCGCCCCCATCATCTCGGGCATATCCTGCATGAACTTGACTTTAACATACTCTTCGCCCGCCACGTCCGTTTTCCCAAACACAGCCTCTTTTTTCTCCGCCTTCTCATGCGCCGGCGTTTTCCAGTCGTCTGGACATTCTGTGTCCTCAAAATATTTTTCCTGGTCTTGAAGTATCCGTTCCCTGAGCATACGGTCCTTCGTCGTCTCGTTTTCAAGCGGGGTTTCTGGTTTTGGGCCCATACAGTATTTCAGTATCTTGTTTTTTCGGAGGTTGAGTATTTTCTTGTACAATTCTTTTATCTCGACCTCGTATTCCTTCGCCTGCGGGTTTTCAAGCAGTGTTTCCACTTTCATATGAAAGTCTTCCGGCATCTCGTGCAGTTTCGCCGACTCTTTTTCCAGCCGGTAGATTCTTTGGAGGTCTCCGAGAGTAAACATTTTTTACCGAAAATATTTTTTTTACAAGTAGCTTGACCCGATTTTACCGTATTCCGGGCTTACTATCTGGTCTTTTTCTATTCCACGCAATACCGAACCATACCGCTCCTGAAGCTGGTATTCGATTGGCTTCGCCTCCTCAATCGCGGTCTTAACATGCTGTTCCTGAATGTATTCGCTTTCCTCGTCCACCGCCAGGTCTCCTGCAAGCCTTATGACGCCCCCCAAGTCCCGAAGCCTTAGTGTCAGCGCGTTGCGCTCATCGTCTATTATTCTCGCCCTCTTTCCCCCCTCCTCTATGAGCGCTTCGACAGCCTCCCGTGTTGCATGGGGTATCCTTCCGTCTTTTTCTATTTCTTGCGCCGTGAACCTGGCTATCAGCCTCCTGTTTTGGGGGGTGTCTTCCATGTGGGTGTTCAAGAGTATCTCGTATCCGTTTCCAAGTATTCTTGAGCGGAGCGGGGAGAGTATGTTTTGCACGTCTTTGATGTTGCAGGCCGCGACAAACAGGAAGTCGCACGGGACGTCGTCCACCTTGATTGACGCCCCGCCCGAGTGCGGGTTCCTGCTTGTTATCGGGAACTTCTTCTCCTGCATTGCAGTAAGAATGTAGTTTTGGAGTTCGCCAAGATGCGGGAGCTCGTCGATGAACAATACGCCCTCGTGCGCCTCGTGCACTGCGCCTGGAACAACGCGCAGGTATGCGGGAGTTCCGATTTCCGGGTGCATGCCGTATGGATCATGCCGGACGTCGCCCAAAAGCTCGGTTTCGCTTGAACCAGTCGCCTGCACAAAATTTTTTCTGTTGGCTTTCAGCAGGACATGCCGTTTCTTCTTGTCTTGCGCTCTTAATGCGAGTTCCGGTTCGTCCGCCACCACCCTTATCCTCTCCTCCTGCCTTCGGTATGTCACGTTCTGTTCCGAGCCGTCGGACGCGTAGCATGTCGCCGTTATCTCGTTTCTGGCCTCTCCTTTTCTCGGAGTATTGCATTTCGTGCAGACTGTTTTTTCAGGGCTGGTTTGGGCGCCGCATCGCTGGCACTTGAACCCTAACTGTTCCGCGACATAGATTGGGGCTTTTTCAGGTTCAACAAGCCTTATCGTAGTCTGCTGCCTCACTACTTCTACTATCGGCTTCCTAAGGTCTTGCGTGTTGTGGACGATGTTGACTTGTTCGACAGGTTTTGGAAGGTGTTTTGCCAGGGCTTGCGCGAGCATGCTTTTCCCGATTCCACGCGGCCCCACGAGAAGAAGGTGTCTTCGCTGCTTCATTGCGAGCCTGACTTTCCTGACAGCCTCATCCTGTCCTATGACCTGTTCTACAAGGTCTTCGGGTATCGGAATCTCTCTTGTATTTTTTATTTCGTCAAGGCTCCAGGAGTCGTCTACGCCCATGTTTATAATATCGGGAGGTTGGGGCTAAAAACTGATTTATTGGATGTAAATCAAATTGCTATTATGGCGAAAACTCGTGTTTTGCTTGATTCTCGCGGACGCCGGATTCTTCCGGAATTGAAGGAAAGCGGAGTTGAAACCGTCTTCAGGAATGTTGATTCGCAAAGGCGCAGGCTTGCGGAGTCCGCTCTAATTCTGGTTGATGTCGGCGGAACCAAGACTTTGTCCTTGATTGTCGGAGTAGACGGGTCCGGTGGCGTGCTTGCCGACGTTGTTTTCGCGGAGCGGAAGTTTCCAACGCCGGTTGGCGTTAAAAAAGATTTTTTCGACAGAATGTGCTTTGAGATAAATCATCTTAGAAGAGACTGTCCAAAAGACGTGAGGCTGCTTCCACTTGTTGGATACGGGACTCCCGGCCGTCTTGTCGGCGGCGTGATTGCACCGGGTTCCGCCGCAAATCTCGGCTCCACCCGCCACGAGTTTGACGGCGTTAATCCCAAAGAGGAGTTGGAGCGTCGTCTCGACATGAAATTTTCTGTCTCTTATACACATCTCCGAGCCCACGAGACCGTACTAGATCTCGTATGCCGTCTTCTGCTTGAAAAA
>OMKS01001250.1_pt1 | contig 22931 bp, 16 predicted proteins | sample 1674721 | NCBI WGS metagenome assembly OMKS01 (sample SAMN06264996, study PRJEB25208) | sediment metagenome | isolation source: hot spring sediment | place: USA: California | collected 2014-09-02
AAATAATATTTCACTGAATGCTAAAATATTAAAATATCAGCAAAATCGTTCTGAATGAAAGTTAAGGAGGTTTATTCATGACAAATGGGATAGTCCGAGTGCCATATCCAAAAAACGAGCCCATATTGCCCTATGTGCCGGGTAGCCCTGAAAAAAAGGAAGTCAAGGAACAACTCTACGAACTCTCCAACAAGCAAATCGAAATCCCGCTGATCATCGGAGGAAAAGAAATAAAGAGCGGTAATTTGGGAGATTGCCGTTGTCCTCACGATCATCAACATTTGCTGGGCAAGTATCACAAGGCAGGGCAGAAGGAAGTCGACCTGGCGGTTCAGGCGGCGCTTCAAGCCAGCGAAAGCTGGGCAAACATGAGTTGGGAAGCACGCGCAGCAATTTTTCTTAAAGCTGCTGACCTGCTTGCTGGTCCCTGGCGTGCAAAAATTAACGCTGCTACCATGCTTGCTCAGTCAAAAACTATTTTTCAGGCTGAAATTGATTCTGCCTGTGAGCTGATCGATTTTTATCGGTTTAATCCTTATTACATGCAAAAGATTTATGAGCAGCAACCGGAATCTTCGGCAGCTTGCTGGAATTATGTGGAACAGCGCCCCCTGGAAGGCTTTGTTTTTGCGGTCACGCCGTTTAATTTTACTTCGATTGCCGGTAATTTGCCCACGTCTCCGGCAATGATGGGCAACGTTGTTTTGTGGAAACCCGCTTCATCGGCTGTTTATACAGCCTATTTTATTATGAAATTGTTGCAAGCAGCCGGTTTACCGGATGGTGTTATTAATTTTATTCCCGGATCAGGCGGCGCTGTCGGCGATCCGGTAATGGCAAATCCCCATCTGGCAGGAATCCATTTTACCGGCTCGACCCCGGTTTTTCAAAATATGTGGAAAACCATCGGCAATAATATCCAGAAGTATTACACCTATCCTCGAATCGTGGGTGAAACCGGCGGCAAGGATTTCGTGTTTGTTCATAATTCTGCTGAAATTGATGTCACGGTAACAGCGCTTATTCGCGGTGCGTTTGAATATCAAGGACAAAAATGCTCAGCCGCATCCCGGGCATATATCCCGAAAAGTCTCTGGCAAACCATGAAAACCCAACTGATCGACGCTGTAAAAAAAATCAAAATGGGAAGCCCGGAAGATTTTTCCAATTTTATGTGCGCAGTGATCGATGAAGCTGCTTACACTACCATTGTTGATTACATCAATTTTGCCAGTGAATCTTCCGACGCCGAAATTGTTGTCGGCGGAGCCTATGATGATTCCAAAGGTTATTTTATTCATCCGACAATTATTGAGACCACCGATCCGAAGTTTAAACTGATGGAAGAGGAAATCTTCGGACCGGTGTTAACACTGTACGTTTACCCGGATGAAGAGTATGAAAAAACACTGCATTTATGCGATCAAACCTCACCGTACGGATTAACCGGTTCAATTATGGCGACCAATCGGCAGGCGATTATCACAGCAGCGAAAATATTAACCCACGCTGCCGGAAATTTTTATATCAATGATAAGCCCACCGGCGCTGTTGTCGGGCAACAGCCTTTTGGCGGAAGCCGCGCTTCTGGAACCAATGACAAAGCCGGCAGCATGATCAATTTACAGCGTTGGGTTTCACCGCGAACGATCAAAGAAAATTTTCTGCCGCCGACCGATTTTACCTACCCGCACATGAAAGAGAAGTAAGCGCTGCAGAATCATAACTGAAAAAGGTGTACTGCGAGAAGTCGTCGGTACACCTTTTTTTATGAACGGGATGAAATTCAGTGCATCAAACTACGGTTTCATTTTTATTTGCATGGTAGGCGGTTCTATCCTGACTATCTCAATTCCTGCTTGTTTAAAAAGATCGATAGCCAGACTGAAATCATCGGGATAGTCGGAACAGGTAACGACTCTGACAACACCGGCGTTAACGATCATTTTAGCGCAGATGATACAGGGCGAATGGGTGCAATAAATGGTCCCGCCGTAGATAGCGGTGCCGTGAACCCCGGCTTGAATGATGGCGTTTTGTTCGGCATGGATGGCGCGACAAATTTCATGACGCTCACCGGATGCAATTTTTAGTTGGTCGCGAAGACAGCCCAATTTCAGGCAATCGTCAAGATTTCGAGCCGCACCATTGTAGCCGGTCGTCAAAACCTTACGGTCTTTAACGATAATCGCACCTACATGATGTCGCAGGCAGGTCGAACGTTCGGCAACTAAAAAAGCCATTTTCATAAAATAATGGTCCCATGAAGGACGCTTACGTTTTTGTAAATCCGCGACCATTTTTCGCACCTGATTATGTAGTTCATCGATGGAATTATTGTTGATTAATTGATAATCAGCCTTTGCCATACAGGCGGCAATGTTTTGCGCTGTCGTGGTTGCACTTTTTTCACGATTTTCAAGTGCGATGAATTGTTCGAGTGTTGATGCATTTTCAACTCTGCCTCGAGTCTTTGCCCATCTGAATCGTAATTCAACCGGAGCATCAACTGACACCAGAAAAAAATTATTTAGCTGGCGCAGTGATCGCACCTCCTCGGTGTTGCGAATGCTGTCGATAACGGCATTGTCAGACTGAATTTTATTTTTTACCCGATCCGCCAATACCGAGGCGCCAAACTTTGTCCGTAATTCGTTACCGGCTTGAATTAAATTTTCGCGGGACGCCGGCAATTGACGCTGCCTCAATTCATCTCTGATGATGTCAGAGAGAGAATGCGCCTCGAAGTTTTGCGATACCAAAAAATCAACCACTGTTGATTTCCCTGCCGCATTGCTACCTGTAAGTCCGATAATCATAATCAATCCATTTTTTAATCGTCGATGCGTTGTATTTAATCAGAATTATATCAAAAAAAAATGCTTCTGTCAAGATATTTTTTTAAATGTTTGTAAATTTTTTGTAATAGACAATGTAATACATTTAAAAATAATATGATAAAAATGAAAGATAAATTAACTCAAGAAAATACAAGCGGAAGATTCTTAGCGTGATAGACTAATTTATGGTAAAAACTTGAGTTGGAATAGTTATTGCAATAATCGCCACAATTATAATGCACCTTATTGACTATCCGAAATAATCGGAACTGAAAAACTGCATCTATTTTATTTTAATTAACTTAGCTCCAAAGCGTTAATCAAAATGCCTTACTGAAATCGGGGGTAGGGAAGAGGATTGTCTCTGACTGAGACAAGGGATTTGCCTGCATGAATTGTTCTTATTTTAAAACATCTCGGAGTATATCTCGAAAGGAGCAACTGTGAAGATACATCATTTCATTCTTTTTATTGTGGGTTTCGTAGTTTTCGGATGCGCGTCAAATCGTTATATGGTTGCCGATAAATTATTGGAGCAAGAGGATTACACCAGGGCATTGAAAGAATATGTCGGGCTGGCAAAGGTGGATGGTTCATTGAATCTGTCGCGAGATGTTCGCGGATTGACCGGAGCGATGATTTCCTACTATGGGCTGGGAAAATACAAAAATTCATTTGCGATAAGCAAACGGATATTATCGTTGGATACTTACAATAGCAGTGCGATCTTTTATGCCGGTTTGAATCTTGAACAAACAGAGAAGTATTCACTTGCCAAACGCATCTATCGATATTACGAGTTTCTTCCTCAAAACAATCCCTATTACGATTTTATAAAATCACGCTTTCGTCTGATGGTGGAAAAAGAAATGGCAACGCGAGCCAAAATGGCAGTTCAAATGGAAAAAAGCGTTGGCATGGGACAGGTGGTGGATAATACGCTGGCGGTTTTGTATTTCGTAAACATTTTGGAAGACCCGCGCTGGAACGTCATTAGCAAGGGAATTGCTGAAATGATGATCACTGATTTCTCTCAGGTTGAAAAGTTGACAGTAATTGAAAGGGTCCAACTGCAAAAATTAATAGAGGAAATTGGATTGGGGATGTCGGGCATGGTTGATGATTCCACAGCTCCAAGAATGGGCAAACTCATGCGTGCCAAAAATCTGGTTCATGGGTCTTTTTCGGTCAAAGCCGGTCGAAATTTGATCATGAATGCCGATGTTATCGATGTCAAAGCTGAACAAAATTTAGGTGGGAATGAATACTCCGGTGAGTTGAAGGAGATATTGGAGCTTGAGAAGAAAATTGTGTTCAACACCTTAGCTAACCTCAATATTAAAATTAGCGCAGAAGAGAGAGCCCGCATCAAAGAAAACACAACCAAAAGCCTGGAATCCTTTTTGGAATTTTGTAAAGGACTGGATTTTTATGACAACGGCAATATTGAAGCAGCGCTTTCGCATTTTCAGCAAGCGCTCCGCCATGATCCGAAATTTCGCGCGGCTCAGAACATGGCAAACATTACATTGGCTTTGAACGTCGTCAACAGTGGAAAATTTGTGTCAAAACACCGGTCGATTATCAAACGTCGTTTTGCCTTGGGCAGGCGCGCACCCCGGCGAGCCATGCACCGCTTCGCCGCCGGTCAGCATAATTCACGCTTTCGTTTACAACAATTAGCCCGAAACCTGGATCTCGGCTATCTGCCGGGCAATGATTCTCGAAATGGCTCTGCTGAACTGTTTCGTGATGACATTCTCGATCAATTGCCGGACTGGTTCCGACCGCGTCAACTACTGCCGGAACCGCCCAAACCGCCGACTCTCGGCTCGGATAATTTTTAAATGTATCAAAAGGGTGTTCATTTGGTGGAAATAAACTCATTTATGGAGTTACGATAATGAGAAACAAAAATCTTTTAATCGCTATGCTGATCATATTTGGTTTCTGTCAATCCGCTTTCAGCCAAAATCGTGTCCCTTTTATTGACACGGTGATGGTTCATCAAAACATTGACAACTTGCAGGTGGAGATTAATTACCATCTGTTTGATCTGGACCAGGACACGATGATGGTGTTGGTGAAAGTTTCCAGTGACGGCGGAAATACGTTCACCGTTCCCGCTGTTTCATTTAGCGGAGATTATGGGTTAGGGATTTTGTCCGGCGCCAACAAAAAGATTATCTGGGACGCAGCCACTGACTATCCGGAACAATACGGTGAAAATTATCGGGTGAAACTGATTGCCAGCGATGCCAGAATAACCGCGATAAAACCGGTCCCAGCGGATACTTTTCTGATGGGAGGCAGCGGCGCTGATAATCAGCCAAAGCACGATGTTTATTTGGATTATTTTGAAATCAGCCCTCATGCAGTGACCAATGAGGAATATAAGCTGTTTTGCGATGCGACCAATCGAGCCTATCCGGAGGAAGGTGGTAGTTATCAAGCGCCTATCGGGTATTTTGCCAATTACGGATCTTACCCGGTAGTTGGCGTCAGTTGGTACGATGCAATCGCATATTGCAATTGGCTGAGTCAGCTCAAAGGATTGGAACCGTGTTATGATCTGCAGACCTGGAGTTACGATGCCACCAAAAACGGCTATCACCTGCCCAGCGAAGCACAATGGGAAAAAGCTGTCCGTGGTAATCTGGTTGAAAAAATTTATCCGTGGGGAGACACTGCTCCGACCAATCAGTGCAATTTTACAGGTTATAACGGGAGCCTTCGATATCTCATGGCAAATTTTGATGGACAGGGAAATGGTCCACTTCCGGCTGACAGTCTCATCGCCAATGGATACGGTTTGAAAAACATTGTAGGCAATGTCTGGGAATGGTGCAACGATTGGTATAATGATGAATACTATAGCATATCTCCATTAATTAATCCGCTCGGACCGGAGACCGGCAGCGAAAGAGTCTATCGTGGCGGCGCCTGGAACACCAACGAATCAAACGTCACTTGCGCCTTTAGATCACGTAAAGATCCGAATCGTAAACGATATGACATCGGATTTCGAGTTGCCCGGTAATTTTATCATCTAAAGAGCTAACAGCAACGAGGAAAATATGAAATCGTTCAGCAGGCAAATCATTCTGATGGCATTAATTTTTACGGCGCTGTTTTTTCTGTTGCCATGGTTGTACGCCGAAACCACAGAAAAAACGAGTGATAAATTTACCCTGGATACCCGCGAAATCAATCCGATACCGGTTGACGGCTGGCAGGACTTGTCCAAACAGGGAAATACTTATAGTGAGGATATTCTGATTGATGATCATGGCAAGGTCTGGTGTTTTTACTACCAATCGCCTGGCGCACAGCAGCCGGTTTATGTCAAGATTTTCAAACCGGACGGTTACCAGTACAAATATAAAATGATCGCGGGCTATGGCTCTGCAAGCACCGATCCCAACCGGAATAGCATTCGCGCTGCTCTCAATCAGGAAACCGGAGATGTCTGGGTTGCACTGGAAGGAACGAACGGCGGTTATTTCGTTATTTACGATTCAACCGGCAACATCAAACAGGATTCCACCCAATTGGCAATAAATGCGCATTTCCCCAAAGTGATCGGCGACAAACAGGGGAGGATGTGGTTTTCCTACAACAGCTCTAATCCCTGGCAGGCGTACATTGTCGGTTACAACGATGACGGTGATCAACTACAATCACCAGTTTTAGCAACTGAACACGATGGTGTTATCAACACCGATATCGCGGTTGATGACAGCAATCGGATATGGGTAACTACTGATATTCATCAGGGAGAAGGGGGATTTGCCAGCCGTGTCAGTATTTTTGAAGATGATTTCACTCAAGTAGTCGACGGTGAGCTTGTTGGTGAGGCAGAGGTAGAGTTTGATCCGCAAAGATCAATCTATGCCGATCCCATTAACCATGGGATGTGGATTCTCGAAAAAGCCAAGCCCTCTTATGGAGACTATCAGCTCCACCTTTATCGATTGGATCGAACAAAAGTAACCACCCTGGAGAATATCGGTAATTGCGGTTTTCTGAGAAATGAAATTAATCGAATTGAGGTCATTCGATTTGACGAAAGTAATAGCTCAAACAAACGCTACCAAATCGCTGAGTTTGATCCGATTAGTGGCGAGCAATTGATGGACTGGGTGACTGCCTTTGACAGCACCCACCAATTTGTAAAAAACGGGGTCGCCTACAATCGAAATTATAATACGCTCAAAGCTTATGTTGTCAACAAGGAGGAGAATCGCAGCCGGATAAAATTCTTGCCGGTTACACCCGGCTATCCGGTTATTTCAATCAGTCCGACCGCGGTTAATTTTGATACCACCAAAATCAAAGCTGGCTATCAGAAGCAACGCATGTTCGCCGTTCAAAATACCGGCAATGATCTGCTGATCGTTTCAGACATCAACCCGCTGGACGCGAGATTTTCGGTGACTGATACCAGTTTTCAACTCAATCCGGGCGGATCAAAAAATGTTATTGTTGCCTTTGCGCCGACCGATACCAATATCGTTAATAGTCAAATTCAAATTTTGAGCAATGATCCGAACAATCCAACTGCCCAAATAACAGTAACCGGAAAAGGTTACCAACCAACTCATCCCAAAATCACAGTATCTCCCGCTACCTTGGTTTTTGACACCATTGTTTTGGGATCAAAACAGACTCAGTACCTGTTCATCGAAAACAAAGACGTTTTTGAACCGCTTGTTGTTTCCAACATCGCAAATTCCGACAGCCAGTTTTATGTGAATAAATCTGCTTTTACTGTGGCGCCAGGAAGGGGAGAGTGGGTGACAGTAACGTTTGAACCCAAAATTGCATCCGATCTGATCGCGGATTCGTTAAGAATAACCAACAACGATCCGGATACCTCGCTTTACATCGTGCCGTTAATCGCCGCCAGCCGGGAACCGGATAAACCGCAGATTGCAGTTTCCCCGGATTCGCTCGATTTTGGTGAAGTCTCAGTGGATGAATCAAAAACTTTGAACCTAAAACTAAGCAACCAGGGAGAAGCCCCGCTGGAAGTGAGCGCTATCATTTCCAGCAATGCTCAGTTTACTGTCAATAAAACTGAACTGACCGTTCAATCTGAACAAACCGAAGTGATTCAGGTTACTTTTTCACCGACTTCAGAAGGGAATAAAAGCGGCACACTCACAATTTTAAGCAATGATGAAGAACAAAGCGAGTTGGTGGTTCCGGTAACTGGAGCTGGGGCGGTTTTATCCGATCCTTATCTGGTCTACGATCAGGAAGAGATCTTTTTCGGAAAAGTTTTCATTGGCGATAGCTTGCGCAAGAGCTTGCTGCTACAGAATTATGGCGACCATTTGCTGGTGATTACCGATGTCGCCACCACCGATGAACGATTTCGCGTTTCAGCAGATACCATCCGCATTGCCAAACAGGAATCGCATCGTCTTTGGATATCCTTTATTCCTGATGATACGTTGAAATATAGCGGAACCCTGCAATTTATGAGCAATGATCCCAACAATGATTTTGTCGAAATTGGCCTTTCGGGCAGCGGCGGCAGACACTATCAGCAAATTTCTGTTTTCCCCACCCATGTAAATTTCGGGGAAGTGATATTGAACGCATACAGTTATAAAAATTTATTGATCACCAATATCGGAACCCGAACGCTAACAATTTCTGATATTTTAACCGATAACTACCATTTTCAACCGGGAACCACGTCATTTGAATTGGCTGCTGAACAGTCCAGACAGATAAGTGTGGCTTTCAGTCCGGATTCAGCCAAAATATTTAATGGTAAATTGACAATTGTCAGCGACGATCCGGTTGCAGACAGTTTGATTGTAACCGTGACCGGATCTGGTCGAGATTCCACCACACAATCTATTTCCGTGTCAACCGACTCATTGAATTTCGGCGAAATCGCCAAAAACAATACCAGGGTTCTCTCATTTCGAATCAGTAATCTTGGTGAAAAGAAGCTCAGAATCTTTGATATGGTTAATTCTGATTCTGCGTTTCGAATCCAAAATAAAACGTTGGACGTAGAGGGGTTGTCTTTTGCGACGGCTTATGTAACATTTACACCGGATACCATTAAAAGTTATAACGATACGCTATTGATCTACAGTAATGATCCGAACGTTGAAACCCAGTCGATTATTTTAACTGGACAGGGGAGAGCCCAGCGACCGCAACGAATTGAACTATCCACCAATTACCTCGAATTTGGTAGCGTAGCCATTGGTCGTTCAAAATCGCGATCTCTCTGGATCGAAAACAGCGGTGAACGTAATCTGACGATTCGGCGCGTCGAAATCAGTGATGAGCAATTCACCGCCTCTGATAATTGGTTTGTGATTAAACCCGGCGATTCAAAATATTTTGTGGTCACATACACCCCCCAACGCCAGGGCGCTGTCTCAGAAACAGTGACCTTTCACTCAAATGATCCGGATAACCCACAAGTAACTATTGAACTAACCGGTCGCGGAGAGGAATATACTGGACCTGAAATAGCGGTATCATCAGAAGTTCTCAATTTTGGCGCCACATTGATCGGCGTTCGAAAACAATTGTCGTTAAAAATTTATAACTTATCAGAACATTCAGCGCTGGAAATCAATGAATACTCTCTGAATCACAATTCGTTCACAGTGACTCATGTACCATCGACGGTGGCGCGTGGTGACAGCGGTTTTATCCGCATTCTCTATCATCCATTGGAAGAAGGCTATCATTCAGCAAATTTGACGATTTCTTCCAACGACGTTTTTCACGGTTCATTCAACATATTCATCTCAGGCTATGGCGTGCAGGAAAACAGCGGACAAAATAAGCTCGCCGATTGGGGGTGGAATGGCATCGGATCGGCGCCATTCGGTGATGGTTTTTCCGGTATGGTTTCTAATTATACTGCCGACGTTCTTTCTGCAGGCGAACAACAGGTATGGTTCATTAAAGATGTCTTTTTGAACGATTATCCCCGGGCAAATGAAGCGCTGATGAATATAGCGTTTAAAAATAATATCACATTGGTTATCAACAATACACTGGTTTTTGATAGCTCGGCTGTGAATCTCGAATATTGGAACAAAACTGATCTTGATGTTTCCAAATATCTTTCAATCGGCAGAAACCGGATCGCTGCCACGGTTCGAACCGACCGGAATCGCCCCGACGGCGGTTTTGATTGTGAGCTACTCGTCAATGAAGAACCGGTAATAAAACGCGGGGATCAAAATTGGAATCAAACAGAGGCGCTCTGGTGGTATTTTTATTATCCCGGCGAACGCGCGCCAGTGGATACTTTGTACAATCGATTTTGGTTTTCACGGGATTATGCAATCACTGGAATTGATTCAGTTATTGCCAGTTGGGTGTTTGAACCCAATGGCAGCGATACACTTTACGATTCAACGCCGTACGGGCATCGGGCAATTTTAAGGAATGTAACCTGGGTCGATGGTCTGGTCGGTAAAGCCATGTCCTTCAGCGGTCAGAATAATTCCTATGCTGAATTGGACGCTAACTTGAATTTTCTACCGCAATCGATTCAGATGTGGATCAATTGTTATCAACAAAAAACCGAACGCCAGAATATCATTACCAATAAAGGCGCCGGAGATTTCGGCCATGGCATTTTCATTGCTGATGATTTAAGTTTGGGTGTTTATTATTATAACGGAGAAATTAAATTCCCAGGCTTTAAGGTGGATATTAACAATTGGCACTACCTTTCAACCCAATATAATTTTGACCGGCAGCAATCGAAAAATGTAGTCACCCTGTTTGTCGATGGTGTACAAGTTGGAAGCCATGAATATGATATTGCGTATGCCAGTTCAGGCGGCAACAAATGTTATATTGCCGCCAATCCGACTGGCGAACAGATCGGTGCTTTCGAGGGGGCGATTGATGAGTTGATTATTCTAAACACGGTTTCGGGCGCTGCGCCGCAATTGGAAATTGCAGCTATCGATCTATGGGGAGATGACCACTTCATTCATGCTGATTCTGCCAATGTCAAATTTTCTGTATATCCCAGTCCATTTAAAATTATTTCCGGAGTTTTCAGCTATGCCCATGGCGGCAGCGATGAATTTAACGAAGACACAAATTTTTATGATCCGAATTCAATTTACAACTCACCATTGCAAATAGATTTGCCAGTGGATTATGCTGATATTCGGGGCGTGAAATTTTCTCTTGAATTGCAGACCAATTATGGTGATGTTCGCTATCCCCAGGCTGGAGTGGGGGAATTCGATTATGATTTTCTCCGCTTCGGCACAGAAAATGAAAGCTCAAACCTGGCACTCCGTGAACGAATTTATCGGATGATCTCGGTTCCGTATGAGTTGGAACAGCCGGATATTTTGTCAGTGCTCGAAGACGAATTTGGCGCTTACGACAAATATCGCTGGAGATTGTTTGATTGGAATCAGGCAGATTCCGCATATATCGAATTTCAAGACTCCAGTTGGACCGATGATTTGAAATTTGAACGGGGAAAATCTTTTTGGCTGGTAACCGATCGCTTAGAATCGTTTGATGCGAATCATGGCATTACTCCGGAATACCAAGATTTTCCCATACACCTCAAACCTGGCTGGAACATGATCGCTAATCCGTTTCCGTATCCGGTTCGATGGCAAGATGTGCAAAAGGATGAGCCAGGGCTAATTTCTGATCTGAATTATTATTCAGCAATAGATTTGGTCGGATGGGAAAAATCAATATTGACCAGACAAATGGAGCCCTGGAAAGGTTATTTTGTGTTTAATAGCGATGAAAATTATCGGACCATCATCGTTCCCGCCTCTGCAACAACAGATATCGCTTTGCCACGCACCCTGTCCTTGGAGGATCAATATCGCAGTAAGTATCCGGATGTAAAGATGTTGATTTCTGCGGAAGTGCGTTGTGGTCAATATTTTGATGGAAATAATCTTTACGGCGTTGCCAACCGCGCCCGGGCCGGGTTTGATAGCTATGATCAACTCGAAATGCCGGCAATTGGTGAATATGTCTCGATGTGGGTGAACCGATTGGATCGCCAAGAAAAAGCTGGTGCGTTTACCATCGATTTTCAGAAAACCGGCGAAAATGGCTACTCATGGGACATCGTTATTGAGCATGCCATCGATGAACCGGCAGAGATGATGCAGTTGAATTTTGAAAATATTATCCCAATTCCCGAAGCCTGGTTGCTGTATCTATTTGATCTGGATAACGATGTGGCTTATAATTTGAAACAAAATACCTTATTATCAATTTCCACAGACAAACAAAAATCAGCCCGACGTATATTTAAGCTGGTGATCGGTACTGAAGATTACTTGAAAAATCATGGTGATGATATTCCGCTGGCGCCGATGGCATTTGAATTGATGCAGAATTATCCGAATCCGTTCAATGCTTCAACCACCATTCAATTTTCATTACCAAAACGGATGCACACTAAAGTTCAAATTTTCAATATCGCCGGACAGTTGGTCCGCACGCTGGTTAACAAAGAGATGCGCGGGGGGATCAACAAAATAATTTGGGACGGACGTAACGATCATGGTCAGTTGCTGACAACCGGTCTTTACATCATTCGAACCGAAACAGCGCAGCAATCGGCAGTTAAAAAAATGTTGTTAATCAAATAAATTTTGGAGCATGGTATGCGCAAGCTTTTATTGATATTATTATGCTTAGGGTACACGCCAATGGTGTTGTTTAGCCAGAATATTGGTGGCAATGTCAGAGCCAGTTTGGTTTTTCAACGCTGGGACATTGGCAATATCAATGACCCCATCAGCGAAGGAACAATGCCGGTTGAGGTGAACTATCCTGTCATGGAAAATATGCATTTACAGGTCAACCACTTCCCGGCGATGGCACAATTTGGCGACGCCAATATGGCAGGACTATCTGATACCTGGATTCGCGGGGCGTACAGTTTTGACGATGACCGTGCGATGTTCAGCATTGGATTGGGGCTTCCCACCGGCAAAACCATGCTCGATTCTACTCAATTGATAATCGCCCGGATGTTGAGCCAGCATGCTTTTAAATTCCACCTTCCGGTTTACGGCCAGGGACTCACACTGAGCGCAGGAATTATGTATGCCTATCCTGTTAGCGAAAACATCACGGTTGGCGCTGGGCTAAATTATGTTTTTCGTAATAAATATAAATACAGCACCCTGATGACGACTGATTATAATCCGGGCGATCAAATTGGTTGTAATGTTGGCGGAGATTTTCAAATTATGGATAATTTTAGGGGAAATGTGGATTTTGTATTCAACTACTACACCACTGATAAACTGGGTGGTCAGCAGATGTTCACGTCAGGGCCCAGGTTTTTAACCAAAATAGGATTACAATATTTAATGGAAAATGTGACGTATTGGCTAACAGCGTTCTATCAAACTAAAGCCAAGAATGAAATTTACAGCATATTGAATGATAAAATGGAACCGGAGCCAAAAAATTCAAACATTACGTTGCGTGAACTTCATCTCGGTGCCAGGATAACGCTTTCGAAAACACTTGCAATCTCCATTCTGGGAGAGGTTCGTTCTTATGTGGAAAATGAATTTCGGCACGACTGGGTTGATTTAGCCGGTGGGGGAGCCATCGGAGAAATGCTTATCTCAGATCAATTGTCACTATTTACAGGGTTTAAACTTTTTTTTGGCGACGGTTATTTTTATCATCCGGATCAGTCCAAAAGAAATCCCTCGTTTCAGGGTTTTGAATTTCAATTAGGAAGCCAGTGGAATTTTTAATTTATTAAAGGAAAAATTATGAAAAACAAATTAATCACCATCAGTTTGCTGCTTTTGCTTTGTTCGGTTTTATCTCTGAGGGCAACAACGATTGCCATTTTGGATTTTTCAAATAATTGTTTATTTGACAAAGACAAATATGCATCGCTGTCCCCAGGTTTAGCGGAAATACTCATCACCGAATTGAATAAAATTCAATCGATTCAAATTGTCGAGCGGCAGAAGATCAACCAATTAATTCAGGAGATGCAACTGGCGCAAAGCGGTCTGGTATCAGAAGAAACCGGCGTTCAGGTTGGTAAATTGGTTGGCGCTAAATATCTTGTGTTTGGCAGTTATATGGTGTTTGATAAAAAAATAAGAGTCGATGTCAGAATTGTCGAAGTGGAAACCGGCGTTACCATCAAAGCCGAAGAAGTGACCAAAAAAGTGGCAAAAATGTTTGAAGTTATTCAAACCATGGGGAGCAAAATTCTGGCTAACCTTGATTTGAAATTGTCAAAAAATGAGCTGCAACAGCTACAGGGCGGTGAAACTTCGACTGAGGTTATCGAATTATTCTCAGAAGGTTTGGTATATGAAGAAGCAAATGATTTGGAGAAAGCAAAACAGTATTATGTTAAAGCTTTCAAAATGGATAAAAATTTTGCACCGGTTCGGAAACGACTGAAAGCGCTGTTGCTCAAAACAAATGCCAAGGGAAGTTAAAGCGCTGCTGCGAGGATGACATTAATAATTCAGCATAAAAAAAGCAAATATTTTTAATGGCTTGAAAATAAAAATATTTGCTTTTTTTAAAATATGAATAATGGGACAACTTTATTCACCTGCTGCGGCTACTCTTAGAGCAGTCGGCATCGATAAAGCAATCCGTTCGATTGTTCCGACTTCAATAAAGCTGTAAAGATTTCTGCCGCAGTTATTTTCGCATCTGAAATTGTGAAAGATACGATCGCAATCGATTTGCGAATCAACTTTAAATCTTTTAACCGTTCCACATGATTCACAGGAAATAATCAGTTCACTAATTTTAATGTCTGTCACCGTGAGCTCCTTGATGCTAGCTGCCAGTTGAATTCAATGTTATGTTTTAAGATTACATATTTGCAACTACTGTTCCAGGTCAAAACATACTATATATTGACAATGACTAATACATGAACCACTACATATTGATTATGATACATATAGGTTGTATCACAATAAGAATTTAATTAGATAGTGTATCAAATTGGAACAGAATCGTGATTGTCGCAATTTAATTTTTCTTGACAAAAAGCGAAAATATTGGTATATTTTATCGGTTATCAAGTGACTTGATATGGATAAATTGTTTGTTATTTTTATTGCAGCCATTATCTATTTTATTTTGATGAAAATATTGAAGAAAAAGTCAAAACAAATCCGCAGAAAGCGCAACAAGATCATTGAACGATTGGGGCGCCGGAGTTAATGGTTTTTATTAAAAAATGAAAATATGAAAAAAAAACGCTTGCATTATTTTTAAAGTTTCCGTATATTTATCACACATTTTAAGCGGGAGTAGTTCAGTGGTAGAACACCACCTTGCCAAGGTGGGGGTCGCGAGTTCGAACCTCGTCTCCCGCTCAATTTTTTTGGCGGCGTAGCCAAGTGGCTAAGGCGGAGGTCTGCAAAACCTCTATTCATCGGTTCGACTCCGATCGCCGCCTCTCTTGTGAAGTGCCGGGGTGGCGGAATTGGCAGACGCAAGGGACTTAAAATCCCTCGGATATTTATATCCGTGCCGGTTCGACTCCGGCCCTCGGCACCATTATTATGCCACCTATTCTTTGAATAAATTCACACAAAATAGATTTCAAATGGGGCGATTAGCTCAGGTGGTTAGAGTGCTTGCTTGACATGCAAGAGGTCACTGGTTCAAGTCCAGTATCGCCCACAAAATCTCAGAATTCTAATTTGATATGCCGAATTCTAAAAACTTGGAATTCGGCTATCTGATATTTGGACATTAACGTACAGCAAATCGATACTGATGAATGAAATTAATGTAAAGTTTCCCGATGGCTCAAGCAAGAGTTATCCACGGGGAATTACTGCGGCTGGGATTGTGCAGGCGCTGAGCAAAGGATTAGCCAAAAAAACTGTCGCTGCTCAATTTAACAACAAAAAAATCGATCTTGAAACTCAGTTGACCGAGGATGGGGAAATTAAGTTTATTACCCATGATAACGTTGACGGGATGGAGGTGCTATGGCACAGCACCGCGCATATTATGGCTCATGCCATAAAAAATTTATTTCCTGAGGCAAAGTTTGGTTTTGGACCGGCGTTGGAAGATCGCTTCTATTACGACTTTGATATTGATAAATCGCTTTCGCTGGAAGATCTTGAGAAGATCGAAAAAGAAATGCACAGGATCGTTGAGCAGAACAATCCTTTTATCCGCGAACAGATTTCGAAACAGGACGCGGTTGAACTATTCAAAAAAAGGAATGAATCCTATAAAGTAGAGCATATTGAAGACCTTGAAGATAGCGTTTCAATTTATCGAGAGGGAAGTTTTGTCGATCTATGTTCCGGTCCGCATTTGCCGTCAACCGGAATGGTCAAATATTTTAAATTATTATCGATTTCCGGGGCATATTGGAAGGGTGATGAAAAACAGCCGATGTTGCAGCGAATTTACGGTGTTTCATTCCCTAAGAAATCGCAATTGGATGATTTTCTCTATAAACTGGAAGAGGCAAAAAAGCGTGACCATCGGCGATTGGGCAGAGAGCTGGATTTATTCAGCATTAACGATGAATGCGGCGCCGGTTTGGTGCTGTGGCATCCGAATGGCGCCTTAATACGAAAAATCATCGAGGATTTTTGGCGCGATGAACATTTAAAAGCTGGCTATGAATTGGTTTTCACACCGCACATCGCACGCTTGGACTTGTGGGATACCAGCGGACATCTCGACTTTTTCGCTGAAAATATGTTTTCATCCATGGAGATGGAAAATCTTAACTATCAACTCAAACCCATGAATTGTCCGTTTCATCTGTTAATTTACAAAAGTCATGGCAAAAGTTATCGGGATTTAGCGATCAGATGGGCGGAACTGGGCACTGTATATCGATACGAACGATCTGGCGTATTGCACGGTCTGTTACGGGTTCGTGGATTTACTCAGGATGACGCGCATATTTTCTGCCGGCCAGACCAGTTGCAGGATGAAATTATCAGATGTCTTGATTTTACGCTTTTTATTTTATCGACATTCGGTTTTACCGATTATGATATTTATCTATCGACCCGGCCTGAAAAATATGTTGGAACTCCGGATAATTGGGATTTGGCAACCCATGCGTTGAAAAACGCACTTGAAGAAAAAGGATTAAAATATAATTTAGATCCCGGAGAGGGCGTGTTTTATGGCCCGAAGATCGATATAAAAATTAAGGATGTGTTGGATCGCGCCTGGCAATGCACCACCATTCAAGTGGATTTTAATGAACCTGAACGATTTGACATAACTTACCGCGGCAAGGACGGCAATGATCACCGTCCGATAATGATTCATCGGGCGTTAATGGGGTCGCTGGAGCGGTTTTTCGGTACGCTGATCGAACATTATGGCGGTGCGTTTCCGGTCTGGTTATCTCCGGTTCAAACGATTATTCTGCCGATCACTGATTATCAAAATGAATATGCAGCCCAGCTTAAAAAACATTTGCTGGCAAAAGGAATCCGGGCAAAGGTAGATGATCGTAACGAAAAGATCGGATTCAAAATTCGGGAAGCCGAACTACAAAAAATACCATACATGTTTATTGTGGGCGACAATGAAGTTCAATCAAATACGGTATCAGTGCGGAAACGAAAACAGGGAGATGTTGGGACAACGAAGATTGAAGATGTTATTCAATCCATTTTAGATGAAATCGAACGTAAAATTTAAGTTTTCATAATTTGCTAATGATTAATTTAGTTTTGGAGGCTAATTATCAAGAAAAAGGAAGCACGCGTCAATGAACAAATTACCAGTCCGACGGTACGCGTCATAAATTATGATGGCACCCAAATCGGTGTACTGAATATAAAAGAGGCGAAAAATTTAGCAACAGAAGCTGGGCTGGACCTGGTTGAAATTGTTCCTAACTCAAATCCGCCAGTTTGTAAAATCATTGATTACGGTAAATATAAATATGAAGCCAGTAAAAAAGAAAAGCAGATGAAAAAACGTCAGCATGTTATTCAATTTAAGGAAATTCGATTGAGCCCTAAAATTGAAGAGCATGATTTCAGTTTTAAGGTTAAACATGCCCGTAATTTTATCGAACAAGGTAATAAGGTTAAAGTCAGTGTATTTTTTAAAGGTCGTCAAATAACGCATGTTGAATTTGGCAGACAGGTAATCGACCGGTTTATTAGCGAAGTCGAAGATATTGCCAAACTTGAAACTGACCCTCAATTTGAGGGCAGAAGCATGGTGGCAGTTTTTGTAAAAAAATAAAGAGTGAGGAAAGTCTTATGCCAAAAATGAAAACCAAACGAGGAGCAGCAAAGCGTTTTAAGAAAACGGGAACCGGAAAAATAAAACGTTTTCATGCTTTTTCAAGTCATATCTTAACAAAAAAATCAGCGAAGCGAAAACGAAATTTAAGGAAATCGGCTTTAGTTTCTAACTCAGATGAAAAAAGAATTAAACCGCTGATATTATCATAAGTTGTGAGGTGTAAATACAATGCCAAGAACCAGTTCAAATGTACAGTCCCGCCGCAGAAAAAAGAAAATTTTGAAAGCCGCGAAAGGCTACTATGGCGGCAAACATAGTATGTATCGAACAGCTAAAGAAGCTGTCGAAAGGGCGTTAGCCTATTCATATCGCGATCGTCGAAAACGTCCTAATCAATTTCGGAGATTGTGGATAACCAGAATCAACGCCGCAGTACGAAACGAAGGTGTTTCTTATTCTAAATTTATTAATTTGTTAAAGGATAAAAACATTCACTTGAACCGCAAACTACTCGCAGATATGGCGGTTAATGATCCTGACGGATTCAAAAATTTAGTGCAACAGGTGATCTCATAGGGAATTTCATGACGCTGGATATCAAAGAAATCAGTTCTCAACTCGAAAAACTTAAACAAGACTTTCAAGACGATATTTCCGGGAATAAGGGGAGCAATCTTGCAGAAAAAATTAGAATAAAGTACCTTGGCCGAAAAGGTCAACTTACTTCATTATTCGCCTTACTCGGAAAAGTTCCGGCGGCTGATCGTCCGGTTTTGGGCAAACAATTGAATGTTTTAAAACAGTTGTTTCAACAAGAAATTGATAAGCTGGCCGAGTTGGAATCAGAACAGCCACAGTGCATTGATTTTTTTGATCGATCATTACCCGGAGTAACGAAGGAAACCGGTACATTTCACCCGTTGTATCAGGTTTTAGAAGAAATAAAAGGTATTTTTGTCAGCCTGGGTTTTACTATTGAGAGCGGTCCCGAATTAGAGACGGATTACTATAATTTCGAAGCGCTCAATATCCCGAAAGATCATCCATCGCGGGATTTGCAAGATACTTTTTATATTGATGATGACCTGGTATTGCGTACCCATACTTCTCCGGTCCAAATTCGAACCATGGAAAAATTGAAACCCCCGATTCGAATGATCGCTCCGGGAAAATGTTATCGCAAGGATGCCATTGATGCGACTCACTTTCCGTTATTTCATCAAGTGGAAGGTTTATGTGTGGATCGCGGAATCACCTTTGCAGATCTTAAGGGTGTTGTCGAAGCTTTTGCTCATCGGTTATTCGGAAAAAACATCAAAATTCGATTCCGCCCAAGCTTCTTTCCATTCACCGAGCCCAGCGCCGAATATGATTTTTCATGTGTCAAATGCGCTGGCAAGGGTTGTAATATTTGCAAAGGCAGCGGATGGTTGGAGATTTCGGGAGCGGGCATGGTCGATCCCGCTGTTTTTCGATACGTGAATTATGATCCGGAGGAATTTACCGGTTACGCCTTCGGGATGGGAGTGGAACGTATTGCCATGCTCAAATATCAGGTCGCTGATATCAGAGATTTTTACGAAAATGATTTAAGGTTTTTGAAACAATTTTGATTCCGATTTATCTCAATAAGTAAAGAGGTTTCATTGAAGGTTACGCTTGAATGGCTAAAAAAATATATTGATTTCGATTACTCAGCCGATGAGCTGGCGCATCATTTAACCATGTTGGGTCTGGAAGTCGATAGCATCAATCAGATCGATTATCAGTTTGATAATGTTATTATCGGTCAAATTGAATCTATCGAAAAACATCAACACAAACCGCAACTCAGCATTTGTCATGTCCAGGTCGGTAGCCAACGTGTCTCATTAGTCTGCGGCGCTCCCAATGTTATTCCAGGGATGAAAGTTCCGGTAGCGCTGACCGGAGCAAAATTGCCCCATGATATTACTATTTCGGCGGCAAATATCCACGGCTATAAATCCCAGGGAATGATTTGCTCTGAAGCTGAATTGGGATTGTCTTCCCAAAATGACGTTATCATGGAGTTGCCAGAAAACGCACCAATCGGACAGGATTTAAAAAGATACCTTGGATCGGGAGAGACCGTAATTGAGATCGATGTGACCCCAAATCGCCCAGATTGTTTGGGAGTTTTTGGAATTGCCAGAGAAATCGCAGCGCTTATCGATTCAAAGATAGCCAGACCAGAAATTCATCTCAAAGAATCTGCTTCCTTAAAAATTGAAGATTGTATTCAAGTTGATATTCAAAATCCGGAAAGCTGTCCGCGCTATACTGCCAGGTACATTCAGGGCGTCAAAATCGGTCCTTCACCTCGATGGCTAATTCAAAAATTACAGGCTGTCGGAATCCGCTCAATTAATAATGTGGTTGATATAACCAATTTTGTGATGATGGAAACAGGCCAGCCTTTGCATGCCTTTGATTACGATCTGTTGCAGGATCAAAAAATCATTGTAAAACATGCAACGGAAGGTGAAAAATTTGTAACCCTCGATGATAAAGAACATACACTGACCAGCGAACGCCTGTTGATCTGTGACGGTAAAAAAGCAATCGCGTTGGCAGGTGTGATGGGAGGGGTCAACTCCGAAATATCATCCGAGAGCCGAAACATTCTTTTAGAAAGCGCTTTATTCAACCCGACTAATATCCGCAGAACCTCGAAAGCGCTTGATCTGTCAACTGATTCTTCGAAACGATTTGAACGTGGCGTTGATCCGGAAGGCATGGTTTATGCACTGAATCGAGCGGCTGAACTTGTTTGCGAGTTAGCGGGAGGCGAACTGGCAAAAGGCTATATCGATAGCTATCCGGTTCAAATTCCAACAAGAAAAATCGCGCTCTCTATCGACCGCACAAATCATGTTCTTGGTACGAGTTTGGATAAGGCAACCATTGAAAAATTGCTAAACCGACTGGAATTTATTACAACTGCCAAAGATAATGATCGATTTGATGTTGATGTTCCGACTTTTCGGGTTGATATCGAACGCGAAATCGATTTGATCGAAGAAATTTCACGGCTTTACGGATTTGACAAAATTGACTCCCGCATCTATTCTCAGCTACCGTTAACTCTTCAGCAGGATCCAGGCGAGAAATTCAGGCAACTGGTTCGCGATTTCATCGTTCGCCTGGGGTATAATGAGATTACAACGCTCAGCCTGATAGCTGAAGCCCATGCGAAAAAATTTACCATTTACCGCCCGGTTAAACTGAAAAATCCCATCAGCGAAGAAATGGGAACCCTAAGGACAAGTATTGTTCCGGGGGCGCTTCAAATTATTAAATGGAATAAAAATCGAAAGATAAAAAGCCAGAACCTGTTTGAGGTGGGAAATATTTTTTATTTCAACTCGAAACAAAATGATGCTCATCGGGAGGTCACAAAAATTGCACTGCTGAAAACCGGGAGTGTCAGGTCAAATAACTGGATTGAAAGCTCACGCGAAACCACTTTTTTCGACATCAAGGGCGATGCCTTGTCTTTGCTGCGGCAGTTGAATTTGAATCATTTTAAAATGAGAGCGGCGACCGTTGAATTTCTGGATCGGGAACAATCCGTAGAGATATTGATTTCCGAAAACATCGTCGGATATTTGGGTGCACTTTCCAACAAGATTCAGACGGAATTTGATATTGAAGATACGGTGTATGTTGCTGAATTTGATTTAAATGCTCTTTATCAAAATTACAACTGGGAAAAGATATCCCAGCCTGTAAGTAAATTTCCAGCAGTTATCAGAGATATTGCCGTTGTTGTTGACCAAAAATTGACAACTGAAAAGGTTGAAGATGTTATTTGGAGGGCAGCTGGAAGCTATCTGCAAAAATTAATATTATTCGATGTTTACCGGGGAAAGCAAATAGCAGCCGATAAAAAAAGCTTTGCATTTACGTTAACATTTCAATCTGATCAAAAAACATTAACCGAACAGGAAGTGGAATCAAATATTCAAAATATTTTGCATGCGTTAAAAACTAAATTAAATGCTCATCTAAGGGCGTAACATTCAAGGAAAACAAATTATTTCTTATGAATGAGCTCGAGATACTCAAAAATAAAATTATTAAAGTAATTGATCTTGTTGAAAAACTGCACGATCAAAATCAAAAATTGAAACAAGAAAATTTAGTTATCAGGCAACAATTGAAAGCTTTAACAGATTCGACAAGCCAGCTTCAAAATGAAGAAGCAACATCAGTCGAACAGGCACAAATAATAAAAGATTATCAACAGAAGTATGATAAAATAAGAATTAAAATTAAGCAAATATTAGAAAAGTTAGAAAGTTTCGAGAAGCTTTCTGATACTATCAACAATCAATAATGACAGAAATATTCGTCTAACAATACTGAAAACATTGACATACCGCTGCCGAATGAGTGAAGAAATAAACATATTAAAGGTTAATATCTATGGTACTGAATACCCGATTAAGGGAAGTACCGATACTGAATATATAAAGAAAGTCGCTAAATATGTTGACCACAAAATGAGAGAAGTTGACACGGGTCTGACTGTAGACTCTTCATTGAAGGTTGCGATATTAGCGGCTTTGAATATCACTGATGAGCTGTTTCGGGAACGTGATCGAGAGACCAATTTGCCTGAATATTATCATCAAACTATTCAACATTTAAATCAACAACTGGATGATTGTTTAAAAAAATATAGCCTATAATATCATCGTTTTTCGGTAATCCCTGTTTTCAGTAAAATTAGACGTAATATTGAAGTCATCTTTACACAATTAACTTATCGATGGCTTTTTTAAGTCTAAATTTTATTTAGAACAGGGA
>OMKS01001251.1_pt1 | contig 22930 bp, 18 predicted proteins | sample 1674721 | NCBI WGS metagenome assembly OMKS01 (sample SAMN06264996, study PRJEB25208) | sediment metagenome | isolation source: hot spring sediment | place: USA: California | collected 2014-09-02
GTAGATAACCAACTCTATTTCTGCTGGTTTAGGTAGTTCAAAATTTATTGTGGTTTTTTGGTTAAATGGATTGGGATAATTATTAGTTAATTTGACCTCATTCAAAAAGCTATTGTCTTTTGCTAATATCACTTCCGTAGTTAATTTTATATTTATATCATCATTCAAAAGAAATCTCTTTAAATCGATAACAGTTTTGTTTTTAATAGGTTGACTATTTTCAAAATATAATTTTAATAGTACTCCCTCGTCATTCAATGGATCGATTGTGTACATTGAGATTAATAACCGATTATTAAGCCTATTATGAATAATTTGAAAATTTTTAGACAGGTCTGTTTTTTCAATTTTAGTAAAGTTTAATATTTCTGAATCATAAACAATTTCGATATCAGAAGAGAAAATCTCTTGTCCTGATTCAACAAATAATGATATAATTAACTGTTTATTTTCATAGTTATATTTTACATAATTTTTATGTTGTTTTGATGGCACTATGTTGTTTTTTAACAACCCCGGTGATGTCCAGCCACCGTGAACATCTCCAATAATAATACCTACATAATTTTGGTCGAATTCATTTGAAGTAATATTTTGAAAGCTTCGTTTTTCAGGGGAGAAAAACCATTCACTTACATAAGAAGTGGTTGAAATTGGTGGTAATCCAACAACATACCGAGCAATTAGTGTGGCGTCAAATATTAAGATTTCTCCATCTCTATCAACATCAGCAGCAATTTGTTGATAATTATTCAGTTCTACTAAACCTAAAGCATGTCGCGCTGTTAACACGGCATCATAAGAGGTAATATCGAATGGCTCTATATCTTCGCCTTTAGATTTAGAAATGGAAAGACAAAAGCTTTTTTCAGCTTCGATAGAAAAATTAAAACTTCCATTCATATCAGTTATTTCATTTTGATTTATATCTCCTGTAATAATAAGACTAGCATTTCCAATAGGTTGAAAATTGGAATAATAGAGCACTTCCCCTGTTACTGAATATTGTTTTGGTAAGATGTTTACATGATGATAATCAGACCAACTTGACACAATACTTGTGTGTATTTTACATCGTGCACGCGTCTGAATTTTATATGTTCCTGTGTGTTGATATGAATGATTTTTGTTTTCTATGCCCCAACTAGAATTGTTCCCATCACCCCATTTGAATTGGTATTCTACAGAATGGCCATAGCTGGAAACTGATCCTCCTGTGCTAAAATTTAAGCTTTCTCCAATTTCTCCATGTGAGGGACCTGAGAGACTATTGGGAACAGTTACAGTTTCTTCGTAGTAAGGTTTGTTTTGATTAGCTCCCATGTTTTTTCCATGTTTGCCAGTACCGATACAGGGTGAATTTGATTTAAGTCGAAAGTCCATTCCTTCACGGTTCACAAACATTGGCTCTTTATTATCAAAATCGCCATAAATGTTAGTTGGATGAGAGAATGGAGAACCCCATCTAGAATCATAATCCCAAATTTCTCCAATAAATGAGTAATCTATACAGGCTCTTGCATAAGACCATACATCACATCCTTTTGGTCGATTAGAAAACCTTTCGTGATTATTAAACTTGTTTCCATCAATTATATTGCTGTGAAAGTATCCTAATATAATTTTAGGACGCATAGGAATTTCAAGTCCCCATCCTACATTATCTACTATAGTGTTATATCTAACCGATGAACGAGACTGATTAATTTCGACACCGCCTGCGCAGCTTGAACCAGTATTTCCAACAATAATATTGTATTCAATTAATACATATCCTGGGTTGTTTTGATCTCCATCAACATAAATTCCTCCACCCCACCCGGCAAAATTATTAATGATGAAATTATTTCGCACCTCACCATTGGCTCTATAAAACAATATACCGCCTCCCCTGTTTTTTAACACATCTCCAGATCCTTCTGGTACATATCCATTCTTTATTGTAAAACCGTCTATCGTATTCGAACCATAACAAATAATCACTCTATTGCGATTTTTTCCATCTATAATTGTTTTATTTGTATTAAAATTTCGTTGATTTAATGAAGTCTCATTTCCTTGAAATCCTCCATAGATGCCAATATTACCTCGCATAACAAGATTCTCTTGATATGTACCCTTAGCGACCCATACTTGAGCATTTTTAGGTTTTGCTTTATCTATTCCTTTTTGCAAGCTATTAAAGGCATCGTTCCAAGAGTTTCCATTATTTGAACCTGTTGCGTTTATATTTACATAAACTACAGTCTCGTTTGTTAAATTGTAATTTTGGCTTTGACAAGGCTGGATTGTAATAAATGCAGATAAAAGATAGATAGTAATAAGCAGAGAGGTGTTGATTTTTTTTCGCATTATTCTTTAATCCTTTTAAAATTGTTGATTGGTGAAATTTTGATTTTAAAAATCAACAGCGATCGCAACATACTAAAGCGGTCAATAAAAATGACGCATATCAGGAATTGTTGTTCGAGATTATTGATCAGCCGTCGCCAAAAACAATTTTGTTTGAGATTCCGTCAATTGCTGTGGATGAAATCCATCACAACTACACAGCGGGCGGACGGAAGCCGAAAAATTTTTATGCTTTAGTCAAAGCATTTTTGGGTGTTAGCTACATGGGGCTGAAAAACACTGCCGATGTCGTCCATTCCCAACTTATTAATAATCCATCATTTGCTCGTAAATGTGGTTTTAACTATATTATTGATGTTGAAAGAAAACTTTCTCAACACAACATCCCCTCGCTGCGCAAGCTTCAACAATTTGATCAGATCATGAATTTGTACGGTATTTGGGATAAAATGAAATGGAAAATAGTAAGCCAAAACCTGACCGATGGCACGGTGGAAATCGAGCCGGATTTAACCTTTGATCCTTCCCATGTTGAAGCCAATAGCAGTTTTACAGTGGCACAAACCGACACAGACAGCGGCAAAAAGGTCAAAAAAGCTGTGGGCAAATTGTCGAAACGCTGTGGTTGTACTGACAAAAATAATTGTCCACATGATTGGGAAGTTACCGACCATGGCTGTGGCGTAGTTGTCAAATCGTCATCTGAAAAGTACTGGGCTCATAAAGCATCATTTGTTGGTTTTCCCAAATCTCATGTGCCGATTGATGCAGCTGCGCTCAATTACGCTGCCACCAATGATGGTCAAACCTTAATCCCGCATTTGCAGCGGTTGCAACAGCACGTTCCCTTTGTGATCGAGAAAATCGATCGCGTGATTGCTGATGGCCCATTTAATACTGCAGCTAATAAAAATTTTGTGAAAGAAAAAATCGGCGCCATCCTTTATTCGCCCATCAATGCTAAGAATATCAATGTTCCATCGGCAAAGACTATCAAAGGTATTGATCATTTTACAAAGAACGGTGTCCCTATTTGCGATGCAGGATTGCCCTTAGAGATGAAGGGTCGGGAATTGACCAAGCAGCGATATATCTGGTGCCCGCCCCTTAGCGAGAGTAAAAACAAGACATTAGTCGCTTGTTCACACTGTCTGTTGAAAAAACATTGTTGCCCCAATAGTATGGGACGTACGCTGCGAACCAATGCTAGTGATTTCCCGCAGATAGATTGGGACAATCCCCAGCATTTACCCGGTTGGAAAAAGCAATATCGCAAACGAACCGCTATTGAGCGGATGATAAAAATCATTAAGCTCGACTATTGTGTCGAATATTTTAATAAACGTGACAGCCTGAATTTTCAAGGGCATCTGGATAAAGCCATGCTTGCCTTGCATATTCTGCTGTCTATGTAATAACTAATAACAATTTAATATTAAATGACATATGGAGAAGTGTGTCTCAACATGATTATTTTAACAATTTAAAATCGTTTTAATATTTTCTTTTCTATTTTTTAGAATTGTTTCAAAATTTTTTCAAAATTTTGACCAGCCAGAACCTCATTTTGGGGTCTGATTTAATTTATGCGCTGGCTTTTTATTATAAAGCGCCAAATCATTGAGCCGATGCGGCAGGGTAAACACAATGTGATAGTATGGTACCGGCAATAATTCTTTGAGCTTGGATGCGACCCACTTTCGTCTGGCAATACCCTGGCATTTGGGGCAATGTCGGTTATGGCAGGAATTATAAGCTGGTTGTCTATATTCACAGTGGGTACAGATTTCAATATGACCACCACAAGAAACCGTACGGCAGATTTGAATATCATAAAGAATTTTTTCCTGCCATTTTGAAAGACGATGTCTTTTCCGAAATAGGGGTAGATATCGTTTAAGAATATCAGCCAGTTCATATTTGGGTCTATTACCAACAGATCGAGAGGTATGTTCTAAACATATGGACATGTCAATTGATATTATAAAGTAATGTAATCAAATTGTATAAGATGATTATTTATATAGACTTGTAAGTTATTACTTCGTGCAACATAATAATGAATTAGTCTCATATGCTACTATAGACGACATATCGAGTCGCATAACATAAATTTTCTTATTTTGTGTAAATAGTTTTAAAAACTATAATTATCTTCTATTTTTGAGAAAAATTTAATTATGTTATGCGACTCGTATAACAAAATTATAAAGAATCAACCGGGCTGCGAATTCCTTTGCCGCCTTTGTTTAAGACATGCGTATATATCATTGTTGTGTTGAGATTTTTATGTCCTTACAATTCCTGAATCGTTCTAATATCGTAGCCATCTTCGAGTAAGTGCGTCGCAAATGAGTGTCTTAAAGTATGACATCCAATATGTTTTGTTATGCCTGCCTTTAATTTTGCTTGACGAATGGCTCTTTGTATCATCCATTCTCCTTGATGATGACGTCTTTTAATTCCGCTTTGGGGGTCTCGTGAAATGTTTGGCGCTGGAAAAACCCATTGCCAGTTAAAAGAATACGCAGCTTTGGGATATTTCTTTCCTAATGCGTATGGCAATGCAACGCTGCCGTATCCAATGTCTAAATCCCTTTGGTGTAATTTTTTCACTTTCAAAATATGATTCTTCAAAGAATTTAAGAGGAATTCTGGTAAAATAGTAGCTCTGTCTTTTGCACCTTTAGCGTCATGAACTGTAATCTGTTTATACCCAAAATCAATATCCTGGATTCTTAATTGTAAACATTCCCTTAACCGGAGACCTGAACCATAAATAAGACATGCCATCAGATGTGAAACTCCGCACAACTGCTCAAATAGTTTTTTAACCTCAGCTTTTGTTAATACGACAGGTAGTCTTTTAGGTTTTTTAGCCCATGTGAATTTTAAATCTCCAATTTCTTTTTTGATAATGTTTTTATAAAGAAATATTATCGCGCATAAAGCCTGGTTTTGAGTTGAAGCTGCAACATTTTCTTTGACGGCTAAATAAGTAATGAATTCATTTATTTCTTTTTCACCCATCTCTTTTGGATGTCGTTTGTTATGGTGTAAAATGAATCTCCGTATCCAGTAGAGGTATGACTTTCCTGTTCGGTAGCTATAGTGTTTGGTGCGAATTGCCGCTCGAACCTGATCCAGCAGTTTCGGCTGTTTTACAATCTCAGCAATTTGGGAAACTTGAGACATGACCACTCCATCATTTCAACAAATGATGTATCCCTTTCGGCTCAGTGGTAGAATAAGATTGTGTGGGATTTAATTGTATTTGTAGTTGAATAATAAAAAATATTTGCGATAATGTCAAGCACTTTTTTAAAATATATGCAAAATATCTATTCGATCAAGGTCGCTGGTTTGAAGTGATTTTTGAACTTTTTTTGGCTGTATTGGTTCTCCTTAGCCCCGGTGTCAGACAACAGCCAGCAATTCTAAATTTACGCTCCATCGTTTCTTTTTTTCTTAACTGTGCATAGCCTGGATGATTACTTCAGGGTTCGCTCACATTCATGGGTGCGCAGAGGCAGTTCATAACTTTGCTGCGTACCGTACACAGTGATGTTCGTTGATGTTCATTTAATCGTCGGAAAAATCAACCGGCATCCAGTCGATCACGCTGCCCCCGCTTTTAGGGAAGTACGGACTTACAAGCAAGTTATGGTTATCTTCCCATATAACCCGAAAATCACCAACCCGGAACTTCTTGCCCTCATGTAGATCGTAAAGCTCCTCGTCCAGTGCGGGTACCGGTTCAAAGATATAAAGAGCGGCAAGCACCTCTGCCTTCTTTTCCTCCGGGATGATGTACTCTTCGACTACGCCGCCTTGTACCTTCAAAGGGCGCGTCGGATACGGCAGCTTATCTTCAGCAGGTTCTAACGGTTCGATCATTGTTCCTCCGTTTTTAGTTTTCGCACGTTACCCATAAAACGCGAACTTAGAGTTACGCGCAATTAATTCCCAGTAAAAAATTAGTTGAAGTTTAAGGAAACCACTGTGCGGATCAGGCGGGCAATAAGCCGTCGCCTGCCTCCGGCTTGTTGTGCGCTGTGTCCGGTTGAAAAATCGTGCTCACTTTGCTGCCCTGGGCTTGTTGCCATAGGCATTGTTCTCGACCCTGGTCTTTGCGGAGGCTCGCACGGCCTCTTCGGGTTCTCGGTGTTTAAAGAACCAGTTGTGGTATATCTTGCATTTATCCTGGGGCACTCCGCGAATCACTACAGGTGTCTCTGGAGCCCGGAATGTATTGTTGTAAATCTCGATCGATGTTCCCGCGATGTTCGTACCATCCTTGGGATCACGCCCACCGTGCATGTCGAAGCAATGGCTCAGCGACACCCCGAGTTCAATATTGTGCCGGGCCACGTATCCGCTCCCGGGGTGTCCGGTGCCTGCGATTGAATGTCGGTTCCAATCGAACAGGTTGTACTCGATCAGAGCATTCGCCGTGTTCAGACTCACGCCGTAACTCTTTGTTCCGCCAGAGCATCATCCCTTTGTGCTTATTCGCCGTGTTCAGACTCACGCCGTAACCCAGGCCGTTGTACTGGCAATGGTGTATAAAGTTGTGGTGGATATGATGACCATCCCCTTTGATGAGATGGATTCCGGCATGTCCAAAGGCTGATATCTCGCAGTTATCCACCTGCAGATGGGGATGCTCAGTGGTGATACCCCTTGAAATGGGAAACTTGTAGTAGTAGTCATGCCCGCCGCCCCCATAACTAAAAGCCCGCCGATGATGGTCGAGATAGCGTTTGGGATTCGGACCACGGATACGCAGACCGGTGATGCGCACGTTGGGGCCAGCAGCGCGGATCATGACCGGGGTTTTCAGTGCATCGCTGGAGAGCAACGCGCCTTTGGATTTTCTGTATCCACGATCCCCGGCCAAAGTAACGCCTTCGGGGACTTCAAGTACCAGTTGTTCAATGTAGATGCGGGCGGTCAGGTCAATTTCAGTATTTCCGGGGATGAAAACGACCTGCCCCTGTTTCGCTTTCGAGAGCGCGTCTAACAGGGCATCCAGATCGTTCACAATATAGTCGCCCTTGGTGATGGCGCTCGCATAGCCATTTCCCCCGCCAATCGGCCCGCGTTCGTCAGCTTTCGCACCGTATACCACGTTACCGATCTCAACGAATGTAAGTTCATCAGCAGCGAAACAGTTTTGTGCAATCCAGAACAAGGCAATTGTGGTTAAACATAATCTCTTCATGTCAACCTCCTGGCGTCTAAAATATTAATGGACTGCTCATTTTTTGTATTTTTTTTGTCTAAATTTTGGTAACTGTGGTAATTATAAAAAATTTGTCGTTTTTATAGAAGGTGGAGTGCGGCTCCTTTATGCGCCGCTTCCCGCTGAAGCGGGACATTAAGGGATTCCACTCCGAAATTACAACAACTTAAATCGCTCTATTACTACGCTGTGATTAGTTAATATTTTGTATAAACAGCCGCCCATAGCTGATCCATTAGTGTAAGTTTTATCTTGAGCAAGTTTTCCCTGTCAGAACCAGCCATCGTCGCCTCTGATCAGTGATAATATTGAAGCAATGAATTGCAGTCAAAAATATAGTTGAATCTGTTTAAAAAGTCAAGCCATAAATTCTGCCGTCGGTAATATCTCAGTCATAGGTGGAGACGTAGACTGATGCCATCGCTTGATAACAAGACTATTTGACAGATGATAAGCTTTTTAAATAAAGCCATCTATTTTTAATGTTTTTTCCAATCAAAGCGATGGCATCAGTTTCTATTTCCGCCAGCAAATGAGGTCGTACTGCCATCGCAAATAATTTATTGTTTTCAAAAAAATGCTTTGTGCAAGCGCGGAGATTGCTGCAATTATAACCAAACCTTAATCGTGATGATGCGGTTCGCTGGTAGTTTTAATCGGATTAAGTTGTCTTCAACCGGAATTTGATCGCCGACATTTTCCAGAATATCCGATATGACGGCGCGTTTAACGCTGGTGTGAAAACGAATTTCAGCCGTTGTCTGCTTGCCGCAATATTCAAACAGCCGCAGCACCCAGGCGTTCACATTGTCGGTCGACTTTTTTGGGTTAAAAACTGGATCAGCTTCGGCTATTTTCACTGTGTGCAAAATGACATTTTCCGGCTCCACTGATACGAACGAATGCGATGGCGGAAGATGTCCTTTTTTCGGGTTAACCAGTTTCGCGATCAATGGATAATTATATTCATATCCCTTGCGCATGGCGCCGGCAGATTCCCAATTACCCTGGTGCGGAAATAGGGCGTAATCGATGGAATGCTTTCCCATGTCAGCCATCGGGTCGGGCCATTTTGGTGAGCGCAGTAAGCTCAAACGCATCACATTGCCGGTGACATCGCCGCCATACTTTGCACAGTTGAGCAGGCTGATTCCGAATTGCTGACTGGCGTCACTCAAATCAGCCCATTTTTGCTGGCTGACTTCGAAGCGCGCCTTTTCCCAGTCAGTGTTTCGGTTGGTGGGCCGGTAGATTGTCCCGAAAGGTATTTCAAAGCAAGCGGCGTCATTGTGCGCCGCGGTTTCAAAGGCAACTTTTAACATCACCCGCTCCTCCCACCAGTCCGCCTGAGTGACAAAGTCGATGCGATCAATCCCGTCATACAAAATAATGTCTTGAACGAAATAGCTATTCGGATTGTTGGGTGTGGGATAGCTTTTGATTTCGCCCGGTTTTAAGAAATCGTGTTTCACTCGAAGCGCCGCGCGCACCGGACCGGACTCGACCAGTTCAACGCCGCGAAATACAGTGGGAAATCGCTCACCAAGGCAAATGTTCCACGCATCCCAGGCGTCGGGGGTGTCCTGAAATAGTTGCAATTCGTTGCCGAAGCCGGCAAGATATTCACGGCCGGACCGGCGGTCGGTTATTGATTTCAGCCAGCCGGTTTCAGGATCAATCGAAAGATGGAAAAATTGATTCTGAATTTCATTGTTCTCAGCTTTGAGCGACGTTGTTGCAGGGGCGTTTTTCTTCGGGTTGAGCTGATAAATTTTATAACCCGTGGCCGGTACATTTTGGGCAATGAACAGCAATTTGTGGTGGTACTTTCCAGCGGCGACAATTTGTGATGGGACGGGTTCGCCAGCCTCGGTTAGCACTGAAAGTTGTTTTTGGTCGTTGGGAAGCGTTAATTCCACCACATCGGTTCGCTGCCATGCTAATGGATTATAGATTAATATCGGGCGGGCGTTGTCTTTGACCCGGGTGTCGATCTGTTGCGCTAAATAGAGCAATGATTGGTTCAATTCATGTTCGGCGATTTCCAGACTGCTGCGGTACAGCTCGTCGGAGTCTTGGTAAACCGGATAAATACTTGATCCGGGAAGAATGTCATGAAACTGATTGAACATCACCCCGCGCCAGCCTTCGAAAAAATTCCACTTCGGATAGCGACGCCCCAATAGATTTGCGATTGACGCCAATTGTTCCGCATTGCCAAATTGAATTTCGGATTGGCGATTAAATTTTTTTGTGTTGGATTGGGTGGTGTAAGTTCCGCGATGATACTCAAGATAGAGCTCATCATTCCACACCGGCAGCTCTGTTAAATCGTGACTGCGGATCCAGCGGAGATAATCGGTCGCGGTATCATATTCGACGTTCGGATAAACATCCAGTTGCTTTAGTTTTCCGATGCGATTGATCATTTCAATGTCGGGGCCACCGCCGTGGTCACCCACACCGTAGAGCACCAGCATTTTTTTAAAGCCGGTATTGGCTTCAAACTGGCGCAGCCAATCCGCCAGCTCGAACGGATTTTTTATCTCATTAACGTAGCTGTTGGGAAAATAGGTGAGCAACCGGGCGCCATCGGGCGCTTCCCACCAGAAAAGCCGATAGGGGAACATGTTGGTGTCGTTCCAGCCAATTTTCTGGGTGATGAACGCATCAATTCCGGCGTCGCGGTAAAATTGCGGCATGTTCCAGTTGTATCCGAAAGAATCGGGATTCCAGCCGATTTTTACATCGACGCCGAACTTCTCTTTAAAATATTTTTTTCCGTACAAAAGTTGCCGCGCCCAGGATTCGCCGGAGATTAAATTGCAATCCGGCTCCACCCACATCCCGCCGACCAGCTCCCAGCGGCCATCGACAACTCGCTGTTTGATCCGCTGAAAAATTTCTGGAAACATGTCTTCGATCCACCAGTATAGATGCGCCTGACTCTGGGTGTAGGTAAAATCGGCCCGCGCCTCCATCATATCCAGCACCGAGCTAAAAGTATTTTTTGTTACGTTGATCGTCTCCAAGTAGCGCCAAAGCCAGGCGCAATCGATGTGCGCATTGGAATCAAAAATCAGGGTGAACTTTTTTGCAAAATTAGCGACCGGCTTGAGCCGATCTCGGGATTTTTGCAGCGAGCTTTCAAATTTAGCAAGATTCCCCTGCTCCAGGGCAGCAAGGTCGGTCAAACCGGCGGCGGCTTCAAGTGAGTCCATTAAATTAGACCGCAATTGCGGCGCTGTCCGGCTCAAATCGATCCCACTGTCCAGCTTGACCCTGCCGGTGCGCAAATAGGTGTCGCTGCTTAATAATTTTTGTCCCACCTTCAGGCTGGTGATGTAGTCCTGGATTTTGTCGGTTAGGGCTGCAATACGATCCCATTCCAGCTTGGCTTCCAGCAGTCGCATTGGTCCGCCGGTGTTAATGGCTTTAATAGCGACGTTAAAGATTTCACCGGACCGGGCGTTTTCCGTTAAGACAAATTCACCATCCCATTGAAACAGCCCCCGCTTTTCACTGTTAATCCAACAAATTCCAGCATCATCCACCGAAACCACCAGCTTGAGCTGACCGCCGTTAACCTTTTGTCCGGCAATCCGTTTCGGAATAACAATCGTCTTCCGCAACCATGCTGAATCTGGGTAAACCGATTCATGGATTGCCAGAGTTTTCCAGTGCTGATCATCGTATCCGGGCTTCCAGACGTCGGCAGCCATTTGCGGGCTATATTTCCAATGGTCAAAACGAACCGCTAATGTTTGTTCCAACTTTGCACAAACCCGGTCGACCTGTGACTGGTCGGTTGCTTTTACAAAATTAGCAACCGAAAAAATGATGCAGAGCAGCGTTAAAAAGCAAAAGTTCTTTTTCATTGCTATACCTGCTAAATTAATTTTTTAAACTGCAAAAACATGACTCTGCTGATAAAATGGAACATAATCATAATGGCGAAAAAGCTTAGTTGCCCGGGGTTACGATAGTTTCCGGCTCCACTAACATCACCAATGTCTCATGTTTTGCCTCAGTTTGATGTTCTGTTCCCTTGCTGACGACGTAGCCCTCGTTTTCGTGTAACACAACGTTACCGTTTTTGAAATGAATTGTTAACTTGCCCTTTAACACGATGAACAACTCATCTTCATCGTTGTGTTTGTGCCAATGATATTTACCCTTGATTTTAACGAGGCGTATTTTTACATTGTTGACCTGAAACAGATCCAACGGCGCCCAATAGTTTTTAATTAACGCCGCCATGTCAGAAAGCGAAACTTTTGCCATGAAAGACCTCCTGAATTATTCTTCTGCGATTTCATATTTTGTTAAAACGGGCAGTAAAACCGGATTCACATCGTACCAGGCGTTATCCCCGCTTCCGTACTCAGTAATGCTGTATTGGTTCAACAATCTGGTTAAACTCGTCGTGTCCGAGAATGTTTTCTGTTGGTGAATGAGCCGCAAATTTTTGATGTCAGACTCGTTTAATGCAATGCGATAGTTGGATCGAATTCGTTCGATGGCTTCATCCAGTACCTCTGCATCGATGTAGTTGATTTTTTCCCGTAATGCGATGATGCAACAATGGCGGATAATATTGATCAACTCGAACAGAATTCCGCCGCTTAATCGAATCACTCTATCGACGACCTCTGGATAAATGATATCTCTGTGGAGCCGATTATAAATGACTTCGCTCAGTTTTTGTCTGTCCTGATAATTAATATCACCTTCACGATTATAAGTTTGATAGTTTTGCAGATAATAGATTCCGGAAAAATTACGGTACATGCGCACAAAATCCGGATCGTATTTAATCGCCAGCGGGAGGGTGAAAACCGCGCAGCAATCAATTTTTATGAAATGAAGAAACGACTTGATAAAAATATTGCGCGCACTTTCAAATTCAAGTTTGTCCATATCCGCCATCAACAACAGTACCTTTTTCCCACTAAAAACCAGGAAGCGTCGGCTCGCCAACTCGGCGCTAGCTTTGTTGATTGCAATTATGATTTCGTTGGCCGTGGGACGTCCTATTGTTTTTGAAACGAGCTTGAACTCTCCCCGAAAAGACGCCTCTCCCTTTTCATGCTTTTCAAAACTGCTGAAATCCAGCTTTCTATCTGCTGGGTCCACATCGGCAATTTTGGTTTCCCAACCGAGCGTTCGGTTTATCAACGGTTCGATCTCTTGTTTAAAAAACTTTTCATTTTTCTTTTTAACAACATCACCGATATGCCTTAATATTGTACCCAGTACAATTTCGGGCGCTACCTCAAAGTTGTTGGTCATTTGTTTGGCAGAAATCAGCACAACGTGAAATTTAGTCATCAAACTTTCGCGCAATTTTGCCAATTCAGTTGCTTTGCCACAGCCGGGCGGTCCGGAAAAAAGCAGCTTTGGGAAATCCGATGCGCTTAAAAAGATGCGTTGCATTTCATCGAGATGATTGCCGTTTCGGGGCACGTAAAAGCTAAGCAGCTCCCGCCAATCCCACAACGGCTTTTGGGGATCAAAATATTTCAAAGCCTTTTTGATGTTTCTTGCTTTTGTTAGTTTCATGGAAAGCCCCAGCGATTATTTTGGTGGTTGATGGCGTTGATTCTCAGTGAAAATCGTTATCATTAAACCGGCCATATTAAAATTATCAACTGTGCGTCCATCAGTCGTAAATGCTGACTGGCTCAATTTGACCTTCGGTTGCCGCAACAACGGTGGCGCAGGTTGCGTCGCCGGAAATGTTGACAATGGTTCGGCACATGTCCAGTATTCGATCCACGCCGAGAATTAAGGCAATTCCTTCCAGCGGCACGCCGATTGTTTTCAAAACCATGGTCAGGGTAATCATGCCAACACCGGGAACGCCGGCAGCGCCAATCGACGCCAGCGTCGCGGTTAAAACAATAGTCAACTGTTGCCCTATGTTCAAATCCATACCGAAGACCTGGGCGATGAAAACCGCAGCCACGCCTTGATAAAGCGCGGTTCCGTCCATGTTAATGGTTGCGCCCAGCGGCAGCACAAAACTGGAAATTTCACTGGACACGCCGATATTTTCTTCCACGCACTCCATGGTCACCGGCAATGTCGCCGAGCTGGAGCTGGAACTAAACGCGATCAGTTGCGCCGGACGAATCCCCTTGAAGAAATCCACAATTTTGACCTTGGTAAAGATTTTTAACATGATTGAATAGATCACAATGACGTGTAAAAACAAACCGACCACAACGATGATCGAATATTTTGCCAGTGGTCCTAAAATCCCCAATCCGAATTCACCAATGATGGAAGCGATCAATGCGAAAACACCGTAAGGTGCAAATTCCATGATGATATGCACCATCTTGATCATGGCGTCGTTTATTCCTTCAAAAAATTTAATGACCGGCGCCGCCCGTTCCCGGGAGATCATGGTAATGGCGATACCCAGCATCAGAGCGAAGAAAATGATTTGCAGCATTTCGCCGCCGGCTAAAGATTCCATCGGATTTTTGGGAATGATATTGATCAGGGTTTCGCCCAACCCCGGTTTTTGCAGCGCGGTATCGATTTTAGAGGCGGCTTCTTCTGCATAATTTGCCAATAGCTGTTGTTGAGTTTCCTTTGTTAATCCCGAACCCGGCTTGAAAACATTGGCTGATACCAAACCGATGACGATGGCAAGCGAGGTGGTGGTCAAATAAAACAGTATCGTTTTTCCGCCGATTCTGCCGAGCTTGCGAATGTCGTTAAGGCTGGCGGTCCCTACCAGCAACGACGCAAACACCAGCGGCACTACAATCATGCTGATCAGCCGAATAAACGCAGTGCCAAAAGGCTTGATGTAGATCGAAAAAAACTGGACCGCACCAAATTTGTTGGCAATCACTCCAACAATGACGCCGAGCACCAATCCCATTAAAATTTTTGTATAGAGCTCTAACTTCGGACGCCTCATAATTCCTCCGCGTAATTCAGATCCACTCGTGCTTTATAATTAAAATCAAGGGCACATTGACCGATTCCGTTTTCAGCGGGCGTTAATTCAGTCCCGTTATCGTTGCAAATGTTCCGTTCCAGATTTGGTTTCAGTTTTGCCGAGGCGCCTACTTTTTGCATTCCCGCAGCGGTGAAAAAATTTTGATAATCAATATCCAACAAGGCGCCGTTGCCGACAAAAAATTTCAACCAGCCACCGAAATCTTGTCGGACGTTTTTAAAATCAACTTGTCAAAAACAGATTTTAAGCTACGCAGTGATAACATTTTTCCTTGAGAATGGTTAAGATTATATTAAAACAATCAAATTTTTTCATTTTCCGGAAATGGGAGTCACCCATTCCAGCGGCCAGCGCCAGCGATGGCCATCGTCGGTTTCGATCACTATTCGTCTTGAATTTTGCCGAAGTGGACGCAGCACCAGCGCCTGCTTATGCTGATAACGACCACGAGGGTCATATTGAATCAATATTTTATCGCCCGTTTTCAAATCACGGTACTTTTTGTAAGGATCATAACTGAGATGAGATCGAAACAGAGTTGATATTTTTATACGGGATCGATTGTGCCGTTGTTTTTGACCTTCTACCCGGAAACCATGCTCCCGAGCCCGTTGAAGCGCCCATTTGTTGGCAGACTGCTCTCCCTCGCGGGGATGTAATTGGAGATGATGGCGCCGATAATGATGCAACTCATGGGCGAAAAGAAAAGCGAGGTGGTCAGAAAACGATTGATAGTAAAGCTCCCAACCGTAGCGGTCAAACTGGCGAAGGGGGTAAACTACCCGATCCCCTCCGAAATGCAGTCGAATCAATTTATACTTTTGTGGCAGGTCAAGGGGGAGCTGAAAACGTTGAATAAAGCCCCAGCGACCACGGCCGCTATTGAAACGTCTGCGACCGAGCCAATTTTGCACATAAGCGGCGCCACTGGTTCCTCTGGGGTGTGTCACCAGATATGCCGCAATTACCAACGCGGTAGTGTCGGTGCCGGAAGCGATTTCTGTCATGACCGCCGTCGTATCAGAGAGGTTGATGTTCATGCGACTTTGCCAGTCATTATCAAAGAAATGGTAAATTTTCATCGATCGATCACCTTTGTTGGATTGTAAATTAATAAAAATAAGTATTAAATGCAAATATTTTTATAGCAATTTGATGTAAAAAACAGACGAACCTATACAAATTATTTTGTAGCCTGCGTTACTGATCACTTTTTGCAAGCGATTGAAAGCAGGCGGGTTGATAGTTATGATTTTCAATGGAGAAGAATTCTTTCCACTAATAGCAGTCGCTTGATTACCGATCACATCGCCAGGGAAGATGTTCGTATTCATCTATCGCGTTAATTGTGGAACAAAGGCTTTGATAATGAGGTAGAATTTCTGACGTAAGTTTACGAAATTCGGTTGATATGACACATATCGTAAATTCGAACAAATACGCATTGGGAAGGTAGTGAATGATCAGGAACAATGGAGGGCAAAAATTTGGGCAACTTGTGACCACTGCCCATGATTTATTCATGCGGTTTGGCATTCGCAGGGTAACCGTAGCGGAAATTTGCTTTGAAGCGAATGTCAGCAAAATGACCTTCTATAAATATTTTAAGAATAAAAACGAAATTCTTAAATATCTGTTGAAGCGGATTTGTTCAGAACAAATGACTGAATACCGGAAAATTATGGCGCAGCAGGTTGCTTTCCCGGAAAAGGTTAAACAGATAATTCAACTAAAGCACGAACAGACAAAAATGATGAGTCAAGAGTTTTTTCATGATCTCTGGAAAAATCCGAATCCGGAAATTGTCAAATTACTCGAAAAGTTGAGACAGCAATCTTTAAATGAAATTTTAACTGGATTTAAAATCGCCAGAGAAAATGGTGATATCCGTCAGAATATCAAACCGGAATTCATACTTTACTTTTTGAATCACATGACAGAAATGGTAAACGATGAGCAGCTCTTAAAACTTTATCAGTCACCCAATGAATTGGCCATGGAGCTGACAAGTTTCTTTTTTTATGGCATATTGACCCCCAAAAACAGTGAGAATTAAAATGCGTCCCGGGAGTTTGTCATATTTTTCAACCTTGTTGCTGCTGACATGGCTGAACATGCTTTTTTCACAAACCGCTACCTGGCGCGGACAGTTTTCAGGCTGGCTTTCAGGTAGTCCTGAAAAAACTCTGATTTCTAAAGCGGGATTTCGGTATGTTCCGGATGTTTCTATCAAAAAGGCGCTCAACAGCCATCTGTTTGCTGACGCAGAAATTTCGCTTAACACCCAGGTGGCAGGAAAATTTAAAAGTTGGGAAAATCAACAATTTGAAGGCAAGTTCAAACCTTATCGGCTTTGGGCGCGTTTAGCAGGCAATCAATTTGAGGTGCGGATTGGATTGCAGAAAATAAATTTTGGCTCGGCAATACTGTTTCGCCCGCTGATGTGGTTCGACCGCATCGACCCGCGCGACCCGCTTAAGCTTACCGATGGGGTTTACGGATTGTTGCTGCGCTACTATTTTCATAATAATGCCAATATCTGGTTGTGGGGACTTTACGATAATAACGATTTAAAAGGCTGGGAGATAGCCCCTACCGAAGACAAAGGTCTTGAATTTGGCGGACGGCTGCAACTGCCGATTTTTGTTGGGGAAATCGGCTTCAGCTATCATCATCGTCGCGCAGATTTTTCGCGACTCCCGGCACAGGTGGCGCTTTCAAATACCAATTTGGTTGATGAAAACCGCTTTGCTTTCGACGCTAAAGTGGATATTGAAATTGGGCTGTGGGTTGAAGCAAGCATCATGCAACGGGAAACTAATATCCCGTTTATGAAATACCAGCGAATGTGGACGATTGGCGCGGATTATACTTTTGGCATGGGGAATGGTTTAACCGCGCTGGCTGAATTCTTTAGTCGGGAAAATTCAACCGAGATTTTTGGGGCTGGTGACAGGATTCAATTGATCGGATCCTCGCTAAATTATCCGATTGGCTTACTCGACCAGTTATCCGGAATTTATTATTATGACTGGACAAATCGCGACAATTACTTGCTTCTAAACTGGCAGCGGACCTATGACAACTGGCTGTTCTATCTCATTGCCTTTTTTAATCCGGAAACAGTTCATCCCAATCAAACGCAAACCGGCGGTAATGAGTTTTCCGGAAATGGGTTTCAGCTAATGCTTGTATTTAATCATTAGCGCTAAAAAGTAAAAAAATGGGAAGCGCAGCTATCCCGGCTACTCCTTTCTTGTCATTCTGAATTATTTGAGCATCTAACGGAGGTGGTAATGAACAACTCTTATTTAATAAAAACTGAACGTTTAAAAAAAATATATCCGATGGGACCGACTACTCTGGTTGCCCTCGAAGGCGTGAATTTAATATTTAAGAAAGGGGAATTTTCTGGGCTTGTCGGTCCCAGCGGCTCCGGTAAAACCACCCTGCTGAATATCATCGGTACACTGGATTCGCCGAGCCAGGGCAGCGCTGATGTTATGGGACGAAAAGTCGAAACACTATCGCATAAGAGCGCTGCCCAACTCCGTAACCAGCATATCGGATTTATTTTTCAAACGTTCAATTTATTGCCGGTCTATACTGTTTTTGAGAATGTAGAATTTCCGCTGCTGCTTCAGAATATGGCGACTTCGGAACGGAAAAAATTGGTCATGGAAGCGTTGGAATGGGTCGGGTTGGCAGACCGGGCACAATCAAAACCGGCCCAACTATCAGGCGGACAGAGCCAGCGGGTAGCGATTGCACGAGCGATCGTTAAAAAACCAGAACTGGTCATTGCTGACGAACCGACCGCAAATCTGGACGCCGAAAATTCACATCACATTATGAAGACCATGGTTCAGTTAAACAAGGGGCTTGATACAACCTTTATCTTTGCCACTCACGATGAGAAAGTAATGCACTATCTTAAAAGGAAAATCTCACTGAATGATGGCAGGGTGGAAAAGGATGAAATTTTAGAAAGGGAAATGTGGAAATGATGATACACAAACTTGCCTTTAAAAACATTTACCGGGCTGGTCTGCGCACCTGGTTAAATGTTATCGCACTTTCGTTTTCTTTTGTGGCGATAATATTTTTGCAGGGACTCTATAACGGGATGAATGACCAGATAGAAAAAGCGACATTGGACGCCCAATACGGCGGTGGGCAATACTGGCAAAACGATTATGATCCATACGACCCGTTAACGCTGGAGGATGCTCACGCAAAGATTCCGGATGATCTTCAAAAATTAATTGAACAAAAAAAAGCAACACCAATCTTGATCCGGCAGGCAACGATCTATCCCAATAACCGATTTCAAAACGCTTTGCTGAAGGGAATTGATCCGGGTCAAACGATATTATCCATTCCGACTCAGGTATTAATATCGAGCGACGAAACCATTCCGGCGTTAATTGGTAGCCGAATGGCAAAAAGTAGCGGGCTAAAAATTGGAGATTATGTTACGCTAAGGTGGCGTGATGCCAATGGTACATTCGATGCAGATGAAGTAAAAATAGTACAAATAATGAATACCGATGTTTCGGATATTGATAACGGGCAACTTTGGATTCCCATTGAAAAAATGCGCGAAATGACGGCAATGCCCAATGAAGCCACCATCATTGTGCTGGAAAAGAGCTCACCCTTCAGCGAAAGGGTTGATAATTGGCAGTACAAAGACCTTGAATTTTTAATGCAGGATTTAAGGGCGCTTTTTCTAACAAAATCAATCGGCGGAAGCATTTTTTATATTGTGCTGTTGTTATTGGCAATGCTGGCTATTTTTGACACCCAAATACTATCCATCTTCCGAAGAAGAAAAGAGATGGGTACGTTAATGGCGTTGGGAATGACCCGCTCCAAGCTGATTCAATTGTTTACTTTAGAAGGCGCGATGCACGCTGTTTTAGCGGCGGTGGTGGCTGCTGTTTATGGAATTCCCTTACTCATCTATGTCGCCTCAACCGGATATGGTTTACCGGAGGCGACAGATAGTTACGGTTTTGCTATGGGGGACAGAATTTTTCCCGCCTTCACAGCCGGACTTATCATCGGCACGACATTGCTTGTTTTAATTGTGACCACTATTGTCAGCTATTTACCGACAAGAAAAATCGCAAAACTTAAACCAACCGACGCTCTTAGAGGAAAACTGACATGATTAAATTCTTATTCAAAGGTTTGATTCGCGACCGCTCACGATCATTGTTTCCGGTATTAACTGTTGTTACAGGGGTGTTCCTTTCGGTCTTTTTATATTCTTACTTAAACGGTGTTGTATCGCAAATGATCAATTCCACGGCACATTATCAAACCGGGCATTTGAGAATAATGACTCAAGCGTATGCTCAAGAAGCGGATCAAAATCCGATTGACCTTGCATTTATTGGAGTCGATAATTTGCTTCAAACATTGAATGAAAAATATCACCAAATGTTGTGGACGCCGCGCATTAAATTCGGAGGATTATTGGACATTCCTGACGAGAACAAGGAAACAAAAACCCAGGGTCCGGTTATCGGTATGGCGGTAAATTTATTTTCTGAATTTAGTCCGGAACGTAAACTATTAAATATAAAAGATGCTATCATTAGCGGGCGTATGCCAAACAAGACCGGTGAAATTTTGATTGCTGATGAATTTGCGAAAAAATTGAAAGTTGCACCCGGTGATACGGCAACGTTGATCAGTAGCACCATGTTTGGCAGTATGACGATGGCGAATTTTAAAATCGCCGGCACAGTTCGGTTTGGAATTGCGGCAATGGATCGCGCTGCCATTTTTACTGATATTTCAGATATTCAGTTTGCTCTGGATATGCAAGATGCAGCCAGCGAAATATTGGGCTTCTTCGCGGATGATATTTATAACGACGAACAAGCGACGCTCATCGCAGCCTCATTTAATAAAGAATTTAAGAATCCGGATGATCCGTTTTCGCCCCGTATGGGAACCTTACCCAATGAAAGCGGACTGGCAGATTATCTCAATATGGTGGGTTCAATGGCAATCATTATTATTACGATATTCGTAGTTACAATGTCCATTGTTTTATGGAATGCCGGTTTGATGGGAAGCTTACGCCGTTACGGTGAAATTGGACTAAGGCTGGCAATTGGTGAAGACAAGGGGCATGTTTATCGAACATTAATTCTGGAATCTGTGATGATAGCTATCTTTGGTTCTGTTTTAGGAACGCTTGCTGGTGTTGGTATTGCCTATTTGATGCAGGTTCATGGACTCGATTTTAGTTTTTTATTCAAAAAAACTTCAATGATGATCCCCAACGAGCTGAGAGCCCGAGTAACGTTCGGCAGTTTTATCATTGGATTTGTGCCGGGAATTATTTCAACCGTGCTGGGAACTTCAATTGCCGGTGTTGGCATTTATAAAAGACAAACGTCACAACTGTTTAAGGAGCTTGAGGTATGAAAAAAATAATGTTTTTTATGATATTGATTTTACCGGCACTGCTATTTTCTCAAACAGAATCGGCAGATGAGATTCTAAAGCGAGTAGATGAAAATATGTTATCCGACAGCAAAATCATTGTTTTTAAAATGATAATACACGGCAGACGCGGCGAAAGAACCGTCGAGGCAAAATCGTGGCAGAGAAATACTGATGATTCATTTACAGAATATCTTGCTCCGCCCCGTGAAAAAGGAACAAAGATGCTGAAGCTGGGCGACCAGCTTTGGACTTACTCCCCGCAGACCGATAGAACCATTTTGATTAGCGGGCACATGTTGCGTCAATCGGTTATGGGATCAGACCTGTCCTATGAAGATTTGATGGAAGATCAACGGTTGCATCAACTTTACCAGCCAACTCTGATCGGCGAGGATACACAGTTGGGGCGGCAATGTTGGCTGCTTGAACTCAGTGCCAGCCAGAAAAACATTGCCTATTACTCCCGAAAAATTTGGGTGGACAAGGAAAGGTTCCTGCCGCTTCGGGAAGAGCGCTACGCCAAAAGCGGCAGATTGTTAAAGACGACAGAAGTTAAGGAGATGATGCTATCCGGCGACAGGTGGGTGGCGAAAAAAGTTGTTTTTAAAGATGAGCTTAAAACCGGCGGCGGTACTGAATTCACTGTGGAGTCGATAGATTTTGATGTGCCGATTCAGGATCATTTTTTTTCGAAGGCAGCTTTGAAAAAATAACCCTGCTGCCGGTTGGTTGTAAGCGGTTTCAAGATTATCTCATTGTGTTTTCAATTCTTTTTCCAATATTTTTCTCACCCGAAAATTTTTGATTTGCACAATCACATTGCTACCGATTGCCCGGAAACCGAGCTTGCCCACGCCAGGAATTTGGTCGGGAATTTCTTCGAGGTCGATAAAGCCGCCTGCCAATTGATCATTTACTGTCATTTTCAGAAATCCGCCGCTCTTAACAATTTTAATGTGATACCATTTATCGGGTTGTTTGCACAGGTCGGGCTGCTGCGCCATCAAAAACAAGCCCGGATTGCGTCTCCAATTGCTGAAGCCGGTATGCACACCATCATCGTCGTAGCGGCTGACGCTGACGTGGTAGCTTCGCAGATTTGAGTTGTAGACATAATCCGCGAATACGCCCTTTCTCGTTGGTAAATCCGCAAGCATGTCCTCGCCCTGTCGCCCCTGACAGGCGATGAAAATAATCAACAGCCCATTTGTTGTCAATATACGCAAATCATACTCTACACAAATTTGATCGGGAAAATCAGGCTTGCAAAATGCCATGCAGCCGACGCCTCCTTGAGCCGAACCGATACAATTGATCTGCATGATTTCCGGCGTCGGCTGAGTTAATTCGCCGCGCCCTTCATGGACCCAGTTGTCAAAATTCTGGAAGTTATCTTCAAAAATCGTCTCACCAAACTCGATTACTTTTCCAAATCCCGAAATATCGGAATTACCCCAAGCCTTGTTTTTGCCTGTTTTTCGTTGTCCAACCAGATCCATACTGTCTCGTAATGCAACCAACTCTTCGGCTGATTTTAATTGTCTTTCTTGCTTTTGACAATTTAAGCCAATCAGCATTACTACCAGATAGGCAGCAAAATAAAAATTAATTTTTAAACAGCTCATCTTGGCTCTCCTTCAAGTTGATTTCTTGTTCAATTTAATGTTCATATCTGGAAGTTTATTTGCCAGCAGCGCTTCGTAATCAACATTTATAATCGACGTCATTTTGATGTGGGATTCAAGCGCAACAATTCGTTGTTAACCAATTCAATAGTTTCGCGTTACTAATAATTTACAATTTTTAATTATAAAGTCAAGCTTAAATATGGTTGGCTGGTAGTCTGTCTCTTATACACATCTCCGAGCCCACGAGACCGTACTTGA
>OMKS01001253.1_pt1 | contig 22920 bp, 21 predicted proteins | sample 1674721 | NCBI WGS metagenome assembly OMKS01 (sample SAMN06264996, study PRJEB25208) | sediment metagenome | isolation source: hot spring sediment | place: USA: California | collected 2014-09-02
TTTTAATGATACGGCGCCCACCGAGATCTACACTATCCTCTTCGTCGGCAGCGTCAGATGTGTATAAGAGACAGACCCCAGCATCATTATCACGTCACCCGCGCCCCGAAAAAACTGTTTCGCGTATCTCGCCCCCTTACCCTTTATATACCCAACCATTCCCACAACAGGCGTGGGATATATGGCGCCCGCCGGCCCTTCGTTATAAAAACTGACGTTCCCGCCCGTTACCGGGGTTTTAAACACTTTCGCGGCAGCGCACATACCCTCTACCGCCTGTTCAAACTGCCAGAATATCTCCAGGTCCTCCGGATTGCCGAAATTAAGGCAGTTTGTAAAGGCCACAGGTTCCGCGCCAGAGCAGCTCACATTTCTTGCCGCCTCAGCCACGGCTATGGCGCCACCCTTAAACGGGTCAAGATAAACATACCTTCCGTTGCAGTCAACCGAAGCTGCTATCATTAAATCCTCTCCCTTGACCTTAATAACAGCCGCGTCAGAACCCGGCAGCGTGTATGTCCCTGTCTGAACCATGTGGTCGTATTCTTCCCATATGGCAGACTTGCAGGCGATATTGGGGGATTTAAGCATTTTTTTAAAGACGCCTTCCATATCCGCAGGCGGCTCAATTTCAGATGTTATGATACCCGCTTTTTTCAGGTATTCCGGCTTTTTTCCCTTTTGCTTTTTAAGAGGAAAATACCTGTACGAGCTGTCTGTCAGCGCCGGAACAGGTATGTCCGCCGCAACCGCTCCTTTTTCCAGTATAACGAGATGCGGCTTTTTTATCACCCTTCCTATTTTTACCGCGTGAAGCCCCCATTTTTTCAATACCCTCGCAACCTTTGCCTCATCCCCTTTTTTACATACCATGAGCATTCTTTCCTGCGACTCCGAGAGCATGGCCTCATAAGCGTTCATCCCCTTTTCCCTCATGGGCACCTTGTCTATGTCTATTTCCATGCCGTTGCCGGCCCTGTATGCCATCTCTGCCGAGGAAGATGTAAGCCCGGCCGCGCCCATATCCTGTATTCCTACAACAAGCTTTTTATCTATGAGCTCAAGCGTGGCCTCAAGAAGCAGTTTTTCCATAAAGGGGTCCGCCACCTGGACAGACGACCTCTTCGCCGCGGTCTCTTCTGTGAGCTCGGCGGACGCGAATGAGGCGCCGTGTATTCCGTCGCGCCCCGTAAGTGAGCCTATATACATAACAGGGTTTCCAACGCCCCGCGCAATACCCTTTTTAATCTTCTTTTTGTGAACAATGCCTATGGTCATGGCATTGACAAGGCAGTTATCCTCGTATGAATCCTCAAACACCGTTTCGCCCGCGACTGTCGGCACGCCCACACAGTTGCCGTAAAAGGCTATTCCTTTTACCACGCCCGGAAGCAACCGCTGCGTGTTTTTTGACTCAAGCCTTCCAAACCTTAATGAATTAAGCGACGCAATCGGCCTCGCTCCCATGGTGAACACGTCCCTGAGTATTCCTCCCACGCCTGTTGCCGCGCCCTGAAAAGGCTCTACTGCGGACGGGTGGTTGTGCGATTCTATCTTGAAAGCAACTCCGATATTTCCGCCCGCGTCAATTATGCCCGCGTTCTCGCCCGGCCCCTGGAGCACGTATTTTCCCTTGACGGGAAACTTTTTTAATACAGGCTTTGAATGCTTGTAGCTGCAGTGTTCCGACCACATTGCCGAGAATATGCCGAGCTCCACAAAAGAGGGCTCCCGCCCCAGTATTTTCAGTATATTGGCGTACTCGTCATCCCGTATGCCGTGCTGCTCTGTTATCTCTTTTGTAATCTTGACTTTGTTGTAATTCATCAGACACTCCGTTTTATATTTTCAGCTCTTCTTTATATAATTTACAACCGACTCAAATATCAGCCTGCCGTCTTCTGACCCGAGCTCTTTTATCATGGAACGCTCCGGGTGCGGCATCATGCCGAGGACATTCCCCGCCTTATTGGTTATTCCCGCTATGTTGTAAAGGGCGCCGTTCGGGTTTGATTCCGCAGAAGGTTTTCCCGACGGGCTCGAATACCTGAACGCCACCCTGCCGGATTTAATCAGGGAATTCAACGCCTTGTCATCACAGAAATAATTGCCCTCCTGGTGCGCTATGGGCATCCTGAGGACGCGGCCCTTCGGAATCATGTTTGTAAACGGCGATGTCCCGTTTTCCGCAGTTAAATTGACATATTTGCATATAAACTTGAGGCTGCTGTTCGTGAGCATCGCGCCCGGCAAAAGCCCTGCCTCAAGAAGAATCTGGAACCCGTTGCATATCCCGATTATATATTTGTTCTTCTTCGCGGCAAAACCCTGTATGCCCTCCATAACAGGCGCGAACCTGGCTATGGAACCGGCTCTTAAGTAATCGCCGTAAGAAAAACCGCCCGCTATGATAATTACATCGTACTTCATAATTTTTCCGTCTTCGTGCCATATAAAATCAGCCTTGTGCCCCAGGACATCCTTTACTGCCCAGAGGCAATCTTTGTCACAGTTGGACCCGGGAAAGGTAATAACACCGAACTTTATCATTTATCGCTCCTGGTATATTCAAGCCGTTTATAAAACCCGCCGGCTCATTCGATTTCAAACCTGTATTGCTCTATATTGGGATTCGCGAGAAGCTTGTCGCAGATTTCGTCTATTTCTTTCTTAAGCGACGGCCCGGCGCCGTTCTTTGTTTCCAGCTCAATAAACTTGCCGATTCTTACTTCTTCTATATTTTTATAGCCCATCTTATCAAGCGCGTTCTTCACTGTCTTGCCCTGGGGGTCAAGGACCCCGTCCTTAAAGGTAACATAAACCTTAACCTTTGCCATATCCGTTTTCTCCTGATTTGTTTTGAAAAGACAATACATTTTATATATAAAGCCCTGTTTTTGCAAGGAGTTTTTTTACCCCTTATAAAACCCGTTTTCCCGCCGCTTCAGTACGCCGGCCGTTCAAGTTCTATAACCATTACATCAACAAAAGGGCCTCCCACAAGCAATAATTTTTTTCTGTCCGCGCTGATTGAAGTCAGGCTCAAAGAAGGCAGATCATACTCTCCCATAAAATTAACCTTTTCAGGATATATAAACCTATTAATCTTTTTTCTTTTAATATCATATAAACAAAGATACTTATTTGCAGTATCCTTAACAGCCCGGCCTCTTCCCGCCAGCCTCCTAGATGCGCTGCATATTGATATCCCTGTCCTGTATCTATACTGTGCTATTTACCAACCCCATCAACTTATACTTGGCCTGCAGAGAGTTTTGAGAAATCCAGCAGCGCCGCACGCTCCAACATTATCACGATAATTATAACAGCGGTCGTTCAGGCTCACTACAAAAGATTTGTCAAACTTCAAATTTTTAAACCCCTTTTTTATTTTCACAATATTATCCACCGCATGATTATTAAGGGACATTCCTGCTTTAAACTCGGCCAGAGTGAAGCCCGAAGAGTTTTCTATCATTAAATCAACCTCTACCCCTTTATTCGTCCTCAGGAAAAACAGGTTATCTTCCCTGCCCTCCACAGAAAGAATTTTTATTGTCTCGGAAACGCAAAAATTCTCAAAAACCGCGCCTAAAAAGGCGCCTGAATAAAGCAGTTTATTGCTGCCGATTTTCAGCAGGGCACATAACAGGCCGGTGTCCAGAAAATAAACCTTTGGCATTTTCACAAGACGTTTTGTAATTCTCGCGTAAAACGGCCTCAGAAGCCTTATTATTCCCGAGGCTTCCAGAATTGATATCCATCTCTTAATTGTAGCCGCAGGAATACCCGAATCAGCAGACAGCGCTGAGATGTTTAATAATTGAGCCGCTCTTGAAGCAAGCATTTTTAAAATAATATTAAAATCCCCCAGGCTGCCTATGTTATAAATGATTTTTACATCCCTTTCGATGTAAGTTTTTATATAACTCTCGTACCATAAGGAAGAATCAATGTTTTTTGCGGTAAAAACTTCAGGATAAAGCCCTTTTAAAGCCGCTTTTTCAAATATTTTTTTTGATGAAAACTTTTTGACTAATCCTGCCTCTATGGAATTAAACGGGTAAAGATTCATGATACCGACCCTGCCGGCAAGGGTTTCTGACAGCCCTTTCATAAGTAAAAACTGCTGTGAGCCGGTGAGTATAAAAGATGCCGGCTTCCTGTCGTTATCAACAGCCAACTTTATATAGGAAAGCAGTTTGGGGGCATATTGGATTTCATCGATTACGCATGGAGTTTTAATCTCAGTCATAAACATTTTGGGGTCATCCAGAGATCGCGCCCGGTTGTCCAGATCGTCCAGCGATACAAAATTATGGGTTTTTGATAAGAACTGCTTAAGCATGGTGGTCTTTCCGGCCTGCCTGGGCCCGGAAAGCGCTATTACGGGAAATTGTTTCATAAACTTTAACAGCCTTCTCTCAGCGGCTCTTTTAATGTAATGTTTTTTCATGCTTTTATTATATATAAAGGCGGAAGTGTTGTCAAGTACAAATCCACCATGCCATGGTGGATTTGCGCAGGCTTCCTCTTTTGCCCTTATACGGCATCCCTTACTGTTCTTGTTTTCCGGCGTCATACGCTTATCAAGGCTTTTTTAAGCCTTTGTTTTACCCTAAAAATACCCCGTAAATACCACCACACATTCCTATACCCCCGCAGCAGAACGCCACACAATACCGATCGTCTGCAAATCCGCATTGCCGGATTCAGAATTACATATTGACCCCGCCTGTTATTGATTTTGCCTGTTTTTTATGTTATTATTGCCAAAATAAGCCGCTTGTCCGGGAGACAGGCGGCTTGAAAACTAAAGGCGGTTGACCCAGTGAACTATATTGATGTGTTTTTAATCTGCGTAACCGGGCTTCTCTTTATGTTCGGCTGGCGGATACGGGGCATTTACGCGATAGTGATACCCGCTTCCTTTATCGCGGGAATCTTTTTCGCCAATTTCTTCTATCTCCCCTTTTCCTCCCTTCTCGAAGGGGCCGTGGCAGCGGAGAAGAAACGCCACCTGCTATCCTACACGCTTGTATTTCTGATCTTTGCTTCCCTGATCATAATGGCCGGAATATTCGCCGCCAAATTCTTTGACTTCTTTAAGCTGGCCTTCCTTGACAGGGCGCTGGGCGCGGCTCTGCTTATATGCGCGTTGATGATTCCCCTCTACTTTTCCATGGCGGGCCTCTCAAAAACGGGCTTTAACAAGTTTGACTACAGGTCAAAACTGAAGCAGTCCGTGTTATTTCCGCTGCTTGAGAATTATACGGGATTTATAGTAAGGCTGCCCGCGGTAAAACACCTTGAGGTAATAGAGAAGATACTGAAATAGTAAGAGCAGTTGAAAATTGAATTTTTAAAGTTGATAGTTAGTTCAAAGTTCAAAACCCGGATCTCAAGGGTAATACAATTTCTTTATAACTTTTCAGTTTTCTCTTCCTGCTCCGGTTCTTTTTTGTCCTTCGCGGGCTTCACAAACTCCAGCATAATGGACTCGGCGCCTTTTGCCGCAGCCTCTCTTTTTTTCCTGCCGGCCCGTGCCTTATAGGCCGTAACCGCTATGATACTTATGAAGAAAAAGAATACCCCGGCCGACACCACAAACATGGTGTTCGCGCCGGTAAAGAAAGCCGCGGCTACTGCCCCGGCAACAAGCAGGAACATCAGCCCCAAAACAATGTTCATTACCATATATCTCTTCATCGAACCCACAAAGACTCTCGCGAAGTTTTCGCGCCCCTTTTCCTCAACAGCAAGGTATTCCATCTTAAAGGTTTCAAGCGAGTCTATAACCTTTATGTACCTGTCGGCAAAACCCGGGTCAAACCTCGCCTTGGCCGCCTCATACCACTTCTTCAGTTCTTTAAGCCTTTTGAACCTGCCGTACACTGATATGAGAGCGTTATGCGTCTCTTCATTATAAAAATTCAGGGAAAGCGCCTTCATCAGGTATTCAGCGGCCTTTTTATCCCCTTTTTTTCCGAAAGCGTCCGCGAGCTTGAGATAAAGCGCCTCATCCGCGTCCGCATAATCAAGCGCCCTTGTATAACCCGCTATTGCCCTGTCGTAATCGCCCGCAGCAAGACACGCATCCCCCTTTTTCGTATAATCCTTGAAAGCTGCGGCCAGGTCAATGACCTTTCCGCAGAGCTGGCACTCCTCTTTTGCCCAGCTTGTCTCTGCGCCGCAATGGGGACAGTTCACACAAAAACCCCTTTTATTTTCATCTTATCACCGCCGCCTCTCTCACTTATAAGGGTTTGGAAATACGGTGAACCTGAAATTTATATAACCCAGCCAGCTGTACCCTCCGGGAAAGTGAAAATAGCCGATGTTAAAATTCATAAACCTGTCTATCTGCGTGTTTATCAGATAATAGTCGGGGATAAGCGGGTTTTCATTCGCCTCCCACGGCACTATGTACTCAACCTTGATTCCCATCCTGTCAAAAAGAGGCCTTCCAAGGCCTATATAATAAGCATTGTTCGCTTCCTTGACCCTGACTCCGGTGGACTGCTCATCAATTGATATGTGCTTGCTCAGGTAAGGCATGAAATTTGTCTGAGCTTCGCTCCCCATGCCCAGCATATATCCCAGGTGCAGGTGCGTGTCAAAGATGATTTTTTTGCCCGCAGTAAGATAAAATCCGTACATTTTATTCAAACTGCTTCCCGCCGTAAAACTCTGCGACACGCTTCGCGTATCCGTGCTCCCTATCTGGTCCTGAAGGAGTATTTTATAGGTAAAACCCAGGCCTAAAGACGGCCACGGCTCGCGCTCCTCGACAACAGTACCTTTTAAATCAACACCAAGCAGCCATACTCCTATCTTGTCAATCGTATCATTGCCCGCGTCAGTATAATCATTTGCGTCATGAGCGCCGAATAAGACGCCTATATAGTAAGTAAAAAACATATCTACGTTGAGCCCAAAATTATCATGAATATTGTTTCTGTAGGACGTTGATGTGAGTATAAGTCCTGTCCTTGGAGCGGGAAAAGGCACCACAGCCCGAACAGGCGACAGTTTTGATTCGCCGCCCTTTATGTCCACCGCTGATACGCGGTAGAAGTACCTTGCCGCAGGCTCAACATCCGTGTCCTCAAACCTGAGTTCATGCGCCGGCACAAACCTGTATTTTGCCGCAGCCTTCTCTGTCATTCCCCTGTAAATATTGTAACCCGATACATCATACGAGCCTTTTGCGGCCTGGCTCCACCTGAGCCTTACGCTCTGTATATCCTGCAATGCCCTGAACTCCGCCACATTTCCCGGCGGGTTAACGTTTCCGGTCTTCACGGACACAGTGGCCGACCTGTAACCGGCCCCGTCCCTGTCAACTGTTTCCACCACATAAAAATACTCTGTGCCCGGAACAAGTTCTTTGTCGGAAAATACTTCGGCCTTAACCGGATATGTGTTTGCCCTGATAAAATCAGCCTGCCCGTTTTGCAGCCTGTAAACATTATAATGCTCCGCCTCCTCAATTTTTGCCCATCCGAGGTTGACCGTATCGGGCCCGGCAGGCGACGCGTTTATGTTTTTCGGCGCCATATTTTTTTCCGCGGGCTCCTCAGTCACAGGCGCTTCAGGCGCCGCTGATTCAGAGGCAGCAGGCTCTGTAATTCCCGCCGCTCCCTTTTCCACTGCCCGTTCCGACGCAAAAAGCGCGGTTGAAATCAAAACCATTAAAATTAAATGTATTTTTCTCATTTTTTCAGAAAGTTCCTTATGATTTTTTTACCGCCCTCTGTCAGTATTGACTCCGGATGAAACTGGACCCCTTCGAGCGGATATTTTTTATGCCTGACACCCATTATCTCTCCCTCTTTTGTGCGGGCAGAGACAACCAACTCCTTAGGCAGTGTTTTTTTGTCAGCCACAAGCGAATGGTACCTTGTGGCAATAAACGGATTTTTAAGGCCCTTATAGACGCCCTTTGAGTCATGATAAACATCCGAGACCTTGCCGTGCATTATGCGCCTGTTTCTTATAACCTTTCCTCCCAGCGCCTCGGCAATACACTGGTGGCCCAGGCATACGCCGAGAATGGGGATTTTTTCCATAAACTCTTTTATGACAGCCTTTGAGATTCCGGCGTTTTTCGGCCATGACGGCCCCGGAGAAATCACTATGTGCGTGGGCCGCATCTTTCTTATTTTTTCAATGGAAATCCCGTCGTTTTTCACAACCCTTACCCTGTCCGTCACCTCTCCTATATACTGGACAATGTTATAGGTAAAAGAATCGTAATTATCCACAACAAGCACGTTTAATTTTTTATTCATCTTCGTTACCCGCCTCAATAACAGCCTTAAAAACCGCGCCTGCCTTATTAAGCGTCTCCCTGTGTTCTGCTTCGGGCTTTGAGTCCGCCACAATACCCGCGCCGGCCTGCATGTAGGCTGTTTTGTTCTTATAATAAACGGACCTCAGTGATATGCATGTGTTAAGCGAGCCGGAATAGCTGATGTAACCGACAGCGCCGGAATACGGCCCTCTCTTTTCATCCTCAAACTCATCTATAATCTGCATTGCCCTTACCTTTGGCGCGCCGCTTACTGTACCCGCGGGAAAAACCGCCTTGAAAGCGTCAAAAGCATCCATGTTTTTTTTAAGCGTGCCCGTCACGCCCGAGACAATATGCATAACATGAGAGTATTTTTCCACGGCCATCAGGTCGTCAACAGAGACCGTGCCTGTCTTTGACACCTTTCCTATGTCGTTTCTGCCCAGGTCTATCAGCATCACATGCTCTGCCCTTTCCTTTTCATCAGAAAGCAGCTCTTTTTCAAGGCGCCTGTCCTCTTCTGCCGACGCTCCCCTTTTTCTCGTGCCGGCAATCGGCCTTACCATGGCTTTTCCGCCTTCAACCTTTATCATAACCTCGGGCGATGCTCCTATAATGACATTTTCCCCGAACCTCAGATAATGCATGTAGGGTGACGGGTTAATAACGCGCAGTTTTCTGTAAATTTCAAGCGGCTCCGCCGTTGTCGCGGCGCTGAACCGCCTGGATATGACGACCTGTATGGCCTCGCCGTTTTTTATAAGTTTAACCGTATCCGCGACCTTCTTCTTAAACACATTCTTTGTCGTATGGCTCCTGATTTTAACGGCCGTTTTGCGGCCTTTTGCAGCGCCCGGCTTCAAAGGTTCTCTCAGCCCCTTTATTATGCGCGCGATGGCTTCCACGCCTTTCCTGTATTTCGCGGCTATGGCCGCGCGCGTGTCGTTTTCTCCCGTAAACAGGCAGTAAACGACCTTTATCTTGTGTGAGACGTGGTCAAAAACAAGAAGCACATCGGTGAACATGAAGAACATATCCGGCCACCTGATTGTGTCTTTCTGCGGCCTTGACGGGACCTTATTATAAAGCTTTGCCACATCATAGCCCACAAACCCCACTGCGCCGCCCCTCGCGGGAAGGCCGGGCACGGGCGCGACCCTGTATTTGCCGAACATCCTCTTCAGCTCGCCCAGAGGGTCGCGCGTTTCAATAACTTCCTCTTTCTTCCCGAATCTTTTTTTCATTACTCCGTCTTTGTATTCGACGGTCCCAAACGGCTCCCTGCTGATATATGAATACCTGGCGACATTTTCGCCGCCCTCAACGCTCTCAAGAAGAAATGAGTATTCGGGGTTGTCAATCTTCATATACGCGGACAAAGGCGTCTCGAGGTCAGCCAGCGTTTCCCTGTAGAGAGGAATCACATTATATTTTTTCGAGTGCTTTAAAGCCTGTTTCAGCGTAAAATTAATCATACGTCTCCTTTAAACCGCCGTCCCGCAAAAAACGTCACTTTTTCCCGTAAACATCCTCCGGGTTAAATACCTTTTCCCCACAGCCCGTAATCGTCCCGTCCTCTTTAATCTCCCTGAAAAAACAGGTGTCAAAACCGGTGTGGCAGGCTGCGCCGCCTATCTGGTTAACTTTCATCACAACAGCGTCCATATCGCAGTCAATGTAAATATTTTTCACTTCCTGCACATTGCCCGACTCCTCGCCCTTGAACCACAGCTTGTTCCTTGAGCGGGACCAGTAGTGTGCCTTTCTCAAGGCAAGAGTCTTTTCAAGCGCCTCTCTGTTCATCCATGCAATCATAAGAATATTGCCGCTCTTCTCATCCTGCGCAATGGCGGCAATAAGCCCTTTTTCGTCAAACTTCACCTTATCAATATCAAATTTTTCCATCTTGACTCCTTGTATTGTCCCGGTTTCCGGGCCATTTATATTACTAATGATAATAGAAACAGGGTGAAAGGTCAAACGGTAAATGGGCTGCCCTGTATAGATATACGCGTTCCCGCTCTGCGGGCTACAAAACAAATATAAATGTCATTTTCCGTAATCCTTGCCGGATGGTTTGTCTTCGTATTAAATATCAAATACACAATATCAATTATTAACTGTCACACCCTTACCGCCACCCCGTTTTTGCGCAAATACTGCTTCACCTTTTTAACCGAGTACTCCTTATAATGAAAAATCGAGGCAGCCAGGACAGCGTCCGCTTTGCCTTCCTTAAGCACGCGCAGCATGTGTTCGGGTCCGCCCGCGCCTCCGGAGGCTATAACAGGCACCGGAATCGTCTCAGAAACAGCGCGCGTCAGCTCAAGGTCGTATCCGCATTTGGTTCCGTCGCAGTCCATTGACGTCAGCAGTATTTCGCCCGCGCCGAGTTTTACCCCTTTTTTTATCCACTTAATCACGTCTATTCCCGCAGGCACCCTTCCACCGTGCGTGTAAACCTCCCATTTGCCGTCCGCCTTTTTCTTCGCGTCAACCGCGAGGACAATGCATTGGCTCCCAAAACGCATTGCTCCCTGCCTTATTAAAGAAGGGTTGTAAACAGCCGCTGTGTTGACAGAAACCTTATCCGCTCCGCAAAGCAGTATTTCTTTCATGTCCTTTACCCTGCGGATGCCGCCGCCCACGGTCAGGGGAATGAATACTTCTTCAGCCGTCTTTTTTACAACATCAAAGATTGTTTTTCTGCGTTCGTGGGATGCTGTTATGTCAAGAAAGACTATCTCATCGGCGCCTGCCCTGTTATATTCACAGGCCGCCTCCACAGGGTCCCCTGCGTCTTTTAATTCAAAAAATTTAATCCCCTTTACGACCCGCCCCTTATTTACATCCAGGCACGGGATTATCCGTTTGGTAAGCATGTTTTTTTAGCTGTCTTTGGCGACTTTAATCGCCTCTTTAAGTTCAATACCGCCGGTATACAGGGCTTTCCCTATTATAATCCCTTCTATGTTGTCGTATTTCTTGGAAAGCTCCATTATCCGCTCGATATTTTTCAGCCGTGAAATACCGCCTGACACAATAACCTTCATTCCCGTATTTTTTACAACCTGCTCCACGCCCTTGACATTGGGCCCCTTCATCACTCCGTCCCTGTTTATGTCGGTATAAATAATCCGCTTCACCCCTTTTTCCTCTATTTTTTTTATGAAATCAAGGGTCTTTATCTTTGTCACTTCTTTCCATCCTTTTTCCGCGACAAACCCGTCTTTGGCGTCAACGGCTATGACTATCTTTTCGCCGTACTTGTCAATCATCTTCTCCAGAAACTCATCAGACGCTATTACCGAGGTTGAAAGAATGACCCTTCTCGCGTCGGCCCTGATGTATTTTTTGATATCATCCTCGTCGCGCAGGCCGCCGCCCACCTGTATTTTTATCCTCAGCGCCCTGATAATCTTCATTATCGTCTCATAATTTTTTGTCTTGCCCGACAGCGCGCCGTCAAGGTCTATTACGTGTATCAGCCTTGCCCCTTTTCCCTGCCAGAGCTTGGCTATCTCAACGGGCTGGCTCGAATATACGGTCTCGTCGCGCACATCCCCCTGTATCAGCCTTACGCATTTTCCCCTTCTTATGTCTATAGCCGGTATTATCTGCATATTATAATGGCTCCTTTACGCTCTCTTTTTTTTATTTTTGCCGTCCTGTGCATATGCTGTAAAAATTTCTGTAGATTTTCAGCGCTGCCCCGCCGCTTTTTTCCGGATGAAACTGAAACCCGTAAATATTCCCGCTGTGCACCGCGGAAGTAAAGATGTTATTACCATATCGCGTTTTTGTCAAGACCGCTTTTTTATCGGCGGGCGCGGCGTAATAAGAATGGACAAAATAGTAAAAAGCCCTCTTATTAATCCCTTTCATTATTCCGGGGTTTCCTGCGTAGACAGCCTCGTTCCACCCCATATGAGGCACCTTGACTTTTTTTTCAAACTTAACGACCCTTCCCCTTATCAGGCCGAGCCCTTTTGTCCTGCCAAACTCTTCGCTGCTTGACAGCAGAAGCTGCATGCCGAGGCATATGCCCATAATCGGTTTTCCCGAAGCCGCTTCCTTTTGAATGAGCCGGAATAGTCCCCTCTTCTTAAGCTCTCTGACAGCGTCCTTAAAGGCGCCCACACCCGGTATCAGAATACCCGCGGATTTCATAACCTCTCTTTTACTCTCCGTAAGGACAGCCGGGACGCCGGCCTTTATCAGCCCCTTCATCACTGAATGGAGGTTCCCCATCCCGTAATTAATCACGGCTATTTTTTTCATTTAAGCCTTCCCTTTGTGCTGGGAACGCCGCTGCCGTCAACTTTAACAGCTTCCTTCAAGGCAGTCGCAAACCCTTTAAAAACAGACTCAATTATATGATGCGTGTTTTTCCCCTTAAGCCGGTCAATATGAATCGTCATGCTGCCCCCCCTTGCGACGCCCCTGAAAAATTCCTCAACAAGCTCCGTGTCAAAAGTCCCTATCCGTTTAAGCGGCAGTTTTACATTATAATCCGTATATGCCCTTCCCGAAAGGTCGATTACAACCCTGCAAAGCGCCTCATCAAGCACTCCTGCCGATCCAAAACGTTTTATCCCTTTTTTAACGCCCAGCGCCTTTGATACAGCAGCCCCAAAGGCTATGCCGGCATCTTCCGTAAGATGATGAGCGTCTATCTGCGTGTCGCCTTCGGCGTCAAGATATATGTCTATGCCGCTGTGCCTTGAGAGCTGTTCAAGCATGTGGGTCAGAAACGGCTCGTTTGTCCTGATCCTGTATTTCCCCTTACCGTCAATGTTAATCTTCATGGATATTCCCGTCTCTTTTGTTTTTCTCCTTACAACAGCTGTCCTTGAACGTTTTTTCATCACACACCCCGTTTCAGTATATTTATGGCGCGGTTATTTTCCGCGGGTTTTCCCACAGTCAGCCTGATTCTTCCCGCGCACGGCCCTTCTGTAAATGCCCTTACGGAAATTCCCTTTGCCGCGAACGCCCTTCGGGCCTTTGCCGCGTCCTTTACTTTTATATAAAAGAAGTTGGCGCTGCTCCGCGGCACATCATACAGCCCCTTTATCTCATTATACATCCTTTCCCTCTCTTTTATAACAACTTTTATGGACTTTTCAATCTTCTTACTCCTTTTAAGGGCAACTATCGCGGCTTCCTGAGTAAGCATATTCACATTATAAGGAAGCCTTACCCTGTTGACAGCCTCAATAATATCAGGCCCCGCGGCAATATAACCAAGCCTCAGCCCCGCCATTGAAAAGGATTTGGAGAAGGTCCTTAAAACCGCCAGGTTTTTGTATTTTTTCAGCAGAGGCAGGAGCGTCTCTCCGGAGAAATCAAAATAAGCCTCGTCAATCACAACAATACCCCGGGCAGCCTCTATAATTTTCACAAGCTCTTTTTTGTTAAAAACAACGCCCGTCGGATTGTTGGGCGACGCTATAAAAGAGAGCTTTGCCGAAGGCCATGACACAGCCTTTATAAACATCTCCGGGTTAATACCGAAACCCGCCCCTGCTTCCACCCTCAGGGGCCTTACCCCGGCGGCGCGCGCTATCAGTTCATACATGACAAAAGTGGGCGAAGGCACAACAATACAGTCCCCGGGCCCCGCATACGCCTGTATAAGGCAGGCAATAATCTCATCAGAGCCGTTCCCGAAAACTATGCTTTCCGGCCGGACATTAAGATGCGCTGATAAGGCTCTTTTTAACCGCGAAGCAACGGGGTCGGGATACCTGTTGAAATCCTCCTTCATGAACATGCCCAGCATCTCTTTTTTTACATCCGCGGGAATATCATACGGATTTTCATTCGCGTCCATCTTGCATCCGGATGCCTCAAGATTGGGCGCATAGGGCTTTAAACCCGCGATGCTTTTTCTCATTGTTATTTTTTTATTGCGTGCCAACTTCGTTTCCTTTCAGGTTTATAGCAGGCTGCAGGCAAAACCCTTATCTCTTTTTGCGGCTTCTTATCCTTATGCTCTCCCCATGGTAATACAGCCCTTCCGCGTCCGCCATTTTCGCCGCCTGTTCCCCGAACTTTTTCATCGCGGCCCGGCCGGCCTCCACAACATGCGTGTGTTTCATAAAATCAAGCACCGACAGCCCCGAAAAATGCCTTGCCGTGCCGTTCGTGGGAAGTATATGGTTCGCGCCGGCCATATAATCACCGAACGCGACAGGGGACATATTCCCCGAGAATATCGCAGGCGCGTTGGTAATTCTTTTTATGAACGCCCCGGGGTTTTTAACCGCCGCAGTAAGGTGCTCCGGCGCCTTATAATTCACAATCTCAGCGGCTTCTTCAATATTTTTTGTCACTATTATCGCGGCGTTTATTTTGATTTTTTTGCCCTGCTTTTTAACGGCTTTTTCAACCGCCAAAGCCAGCCTTTGCGACGGCGTCACAAGCAGAGAATGTCCGTTTACGTGCTCGGCCTGCGCGCACAGGTCGCACGCGATAAAATCCGGATCAGCCGTGTCGTCAGCCACAACGGTTATTTCCGATGGCCCGTTTATGGAATCAATTCCGATAATTCCAAAAAGATGTTTTTTTGCCATTGTTGAGTATATGTTCCCCGGGCCCGCCGCCTTATTGACAGCCGGAACGCTCTGCGTCCCATAAGCAAGCGCAGCTATTGCCTGGGCGCCTCCTGCTCTGTATGCCTCTGTTATTCCCAGCATTTCCGCCGTTGCCAGTATATAAGGGTTTATCTCTCCCCTGCTCCTCGGCGGGGAGACAATAACTATTTTTTTGACTCCTGCCACTATCGCCGGTATCACAGCCATGAGCACCGTGGAAAAAAGAGGAGACTGCCCGCCCGGAACGTATATCCCCGCGGAATCCAGCGGCACGTATTTCTGCGTTATTTTATATCCCGTATTTCTGAAGACATAACCGCTTATATTGTTTTTTTGCATCCGGTGAAACCCTGTAATGTTTTTAGCCGCGGTTTTTATGGCGGGCCACAGCGATTTTTCAACCGCTCCGGCCGCTTTTTTAAAAGCCTCGCGGGGAACCCTAATATCCTGTATGTCAGCGCCGTCAAATTTTAACGCGTATTTCCTCAGGGCGTTGTCCCCGTTTTTTCTCACATCCTCAATTATATCAAGAACCGGTTTTGATACGGAAAAATCGCTTTTATTAAGGTAATCAATATAAGCAAAAACTTTTTTTCTCGCCGTTCCCTTAAACCTGAATTTTTTTATCATTACGCACCGCCTTTCCCATCATCTTCGCCGCCGGTTTTTTCTTTTTCCGCGCCGCTGTCCTTAGCCCCTGTTTCCGAACCCCTCTCCTTCGAATACAGCTTCCGCCTCATCACGCTGGTAAGATTTACCCGCTTAAGCTCTTTCTCAACCAGTTTAAAATCAGTATTTTCCCCGGTCCTGTCAGACAGCTCTTTCGCGTACCTGCGCGTGTTCCACTCAGGGTTGGCTATTATCATCCTCATCAGCTCTTTTTTTATCACAAACGTCATGAACTTCATCTTTTTTTCCGTAATCCTTCCAGCCTTAACCGCCCTTAATGCCTTAAGGTTCACCCCGAGTTTTCTCTCAATATCCTTAATTTTCATCTTTTTCTTCCTCATCTTCTCAACCTGCCTTGTAATTCTGTTTATGGCGTTCCTTTCGGTCCGCTTCTCCTTAATGGCAACGACAGAGATATCGTCATTCTGCGGGTATCCCTGAGTAAACTCAGCAAGCTCCCTGTTTAGGTTCTCGATAAATTCTCCTGCTGACAGTTTTCCGTATTTCTTTATGCATTCGACAAAACGCTTTTCCCCGTACTGTTCCCGCCTTCCGTTCATTGCCTCGGGAATCCCGTCCGTATAAACCACTATCATGTCATCTTTTGCCAATTTTACATTCTCCTCGACCATTACTTTTTTGAAGAGTTCGTCATCAGGCAGCGCAATTCCGAGAGGGAAACCCTTGGGCTTGATATAATAAATTTTTTCCTCTTTTGCCCTGTAAAGAATGAGCGGGTCATGCCCCGCGCTTGCGAAATTTATTTTTCTGCTTACAGAATCAAGCACAAGATAAAAAGCTGTAACAAACATGCCCTTTTTCATGTCATCCTTGATAAAGCTGTTAACCTTTGTCATGACGCTTTTCGCGGATTTATTCTGAAGCGCAACAAGCCTTACCACTGTCCTTGTTATGGTCATGACAAGCGAGCCCGGCACGCCTTTGCCCGCGACATCCGCCACTATAACACCCAGTAAATTTGGCCCGATATTCATAATATCATAGTAATCTCCACCCACCTCTTTTGCCGAACGGTACATTGAGGCTATGTCAAAACCTCCCGTATCAGGCATCTCCTTTGGCAGAAGCGTATGCTGGATTTCCTTTGCCACCTGTATCTCTTTCTGAAACCTCTCCTGCTCAACAAGCGATTCCTGCGCTCCTCTGAACTTTCCCGCCATATCATTGAAAGCTCTGGCTATCTGGGAGAATTCATCCTCCCCTTCAAGCTCTATCCTGTGGTCGAGCCTCCCTTCTCCTATGGCAAGCACTCCCTCACGCAGCCTTTTCATCGGCCGCGTTATCATGCCCATCAGCAGGTATATGCCCAGTGCGCCGACAGCAAACACCAGCGCGGTAATAAACAGCACATTGGTCTTCCTTCCGGCCATGACTTTCAGCACTGCCGCATGCGGCACCACGAGCCGCGCTTCCCCCAGATCCTCATTTCTGAAAATAATGGGCTCCACAAATTCATACCTGTCTCTAAAAGACAGCACCATTACCTTTCCCACCAAGAATTCCCCGCTTGGCTCTTCCGCGGGCCTGTATATGCTGTGAAGAGCCGCTGAATTATTATGAGCAAAAATCCTGTGTTCTGTATTCATCACAAATACAGACGATATTCCCGGATTGCTTGACTTTATTTCCCTGAGCATCCTTATCAAAGGCAGATAATTATTCTTTATCATGCTCTCCTTGCTGGATTCCGCCACGGATTTGACGGTTTCAGCGCACGAGCTCATAAACCTGTGCTTTATCGCCTCTCTTTCGTGGTAAATAAAATAAAAATATATTCCCGCCACAATCATAAGTATCAGAAGAGTTGCCGAGAGCACAAATTTTTCCCTCACTCCTTTGGATGACGCGATAAAAGAACCTATACGCTCGCCTATTGACGGTTTTGAGTGATGCTTAACCAGCCGTATTTCGTTGCCTCTTTCGGTCTTCGCGTAACTGCTTTTGTCGGTCAGCTTCCTTATTATCCAGACGCCCAGCCCCCCCTTTTTGCCGATATTCACATAATGATTTAAGTCAGGGGTCTTAAAGCTTTTCCAGTCAAAAGTCCTTCCTTTGTCTATAATGGTTATGTAAACGCCTTTGCGCTTTACGATTATCTCAAACTTAATGTCTCCCGTATCCATGTCTTTATATGCGTGCCTGATGACATTTGAGCAGGCCTCGTCAATAACTATAAGCATATTATTGAGGTCCCTGTAAGAAAATTTGTTCCTTTTAAGGATATCTGTTAATTTGTCCTTTATCTCGGGGACGTAGCCCTGAAGGGCCGGGTATGCGAAAAAATGCTCCTCTATAATTTCGTTCTTTAAAAACATTTTGCTCAAAAACCCCTTTGCCAAGGCAGCTACCTCCTTGACTCTAAGTTTCTTAATATGGCGTTGACTTCCTTCAGGTTTTCAGCTGCCAGCCTGTTATACGGGTCTATTTTAAGTATCTTTTCCCATTCGGTTTTCGCGCCTTTGTAGTCTTCTGTTACATACTTCTCGACCCCCGCCCTGTAAAGCGCCAGTATCTCCTCGCTGTAAACCTCTTCTCCGGTGCGCCTGAGCATATTCTCAACCACGCTGATGTAATAAGCCGTGTTCATATAGTTCGCGCCGCCCGGCGCGCGCCTTACAGTGTCAAACTCGGCCAATGCCCTGCTCAGCTCGTTTTCATAATAAGCCTCAAGCCCGCGTGTATAATGCAGAGCCTTGAACCGCTCCTCTTTCTGCGCCTCTCCCGCCATTTTATCAATACGGCCGCGAAGCGACTCGAGTTCCTGCGCCGCAAGCAGTCTTGCCTTTTTTTCAATCTTTTCCTGCTCAACAACCTCTCTGTTGCGCCGCGCCTCAATCACGCTCTTTCCAAACCGCATTCTAACAGAGAACCTGTGCTGCATTCCCAGTTCAGATATAAACAGCCCGTAATCAACCTCTCCCAGTTCCAGAACAGCTATTCCCGCTCCTGCGGAAAGTATTGAATAAGTATTGTAACCAAGCCGGAGCCGGGCTATCTTAAAAATTCCGGCTTCAATTCCCGTCCTCATTTCAATTGGGGCGTCCGCCGAAATAAGGCCGTCCAGATATACGGCTGCGGTTATTTCTTCGGCAATGGGCCTGCCATAAACCGCGCCGACAACAAACTGCCTCGGCATTATTGCCGGATCTGACGCCAGCTTTATTGACGGCTCAAGCAGGTTTTTTACTGAAAATGCGGCATTAAGGTACTCTGATTCGCCCGGCATAATCCTGTACAACGCTCCTGCGTCAACACCGAACCCGGAATCCCCGAATTCCCCCATTGTTTGGCTGTTTATTTTTACGCTCAGCCCTCCGTAAAGGCCGTCAAACAGGAAACCGGCGCCCCATGCCGCGATAATCTCAATGAGCCTCTGCTCTTCGCTTGAAGTAATCAGCCCGTGGCTGTCCCTGAAATCAATATTGCCCGTGCTGAACATGGAAAAAGAGGCGCCAAACGCGCCGAAGCTTACCGTAGGATAGGAAATGGCTATGTAATTATAAACCGTATCATAAAAAGCAGGCATGTAGGCAGCCTGCGCCTCTATCCTGTCCCCTGTCGCGAGCGAAGCCGGATTATAATAGATGCTGCTGCTGTTGTCGTGAGCCGCGGTAAACGCGCCGCCTAATGACTGCGCCTTTACGCCGAGTCCGATATCAAACACCGATGTTACGCCGGCGGACGCGCCCGCTGATAGAGGCAATATAATAATGAAGGCAGCCGCAGCCGCTAAAAGGCTGTTTTTCATCTCTTCTCCCTGAATTTAACAGAGTTCAAGGTTCATCCTCTGCGATTCCATGTTTATGGATTTAATTATAACAGAAACCACCGAGCCTGTTCTATATGTTTTTTTCGTCCTTCTTCCGGTAACTGACTGGCGTTCTTCGTCAAATACAAAGTAATCTCCGCTCATATCCTCAAAATTCAGAAAACCCTCCACAGGTATGTCCAGCGGCTCGGCAGAGAGGCCGTTTTTGGAGACCCTCGTTATTACAGCCTTGAGCCTCTCCCCCCTTCTTTTTTTCAGGTAATGAAGGGCATATACCCTGAAAACCTCAGACTCGGCCTTTTCAGCCGCGGCTTCCCTCTCCGATATAATGAGCGCGCTCTCTTTAAGCCATGCTCCGGAAACATCCGTCTCCGCAATTCCCGGAATCTTTTTTATCAGCCTGTGAGCCACAAGGTCCGCATAGCGCCTTATCGGCGACGTAAAATGCGAGTACCTCTCAAGCCCAAGCCCGAAATGCCCGGTGTTTTTTTCCGAATACTTGGCCAGCCGCATTGCCCTCAGCAGGCTTTTTTCTATGAGAAACTTCTTCTCGGAATTCTTCGCCGCCTCCAGAATCGCCTGAAATTCGCTGCTCTTCCCCTTTTTTATTTTGTGCGGCAGGTTCATTGCGGACATCAGCATATTGAACCCCAAAATATCCTTGAGCGCGGGCGGTTCATGCACCCTGAAAATACCCGTACCCAGGTTTTTTTCAATGAAATCCGCGGCGCATATATTGGCGGATATCATAAAAAACTCTATCAGCCTGTGCGCCTCGAGCGCCTCTTTCCTGCTTATTCCGCACACTTCTCCCTGCGCGTCAAACTCAAGCACAGGCTCACCCACGGAAAAATCAATATAACCGCCGTTTTTCAGCTTTTTCCCGAGCACTTCCCTGAGCCTGTCCATAAGTAAAATTGCCTGCTTAACGCCCTCCGGCGCTTGGCCCTGCCCTGTTATTATTTCCTGCGCCTCTTCATAAGTAAGCCTCTTTGCCGTTTTTATGAGCGCCTCTTTAAACTTATAGCCTGTTATATTTCCCTCCGGGTCAATATCCATTATTACTGAAAACACCGCCTTGTCTTCACCCGGCCTGAGCGAACATGTCTGATTTGAGAGGCGTTCGGGCAGCATGGGTATTACCTCATCAGGCAGGTAAACACTCAACCCTCTGCTTCGCGCCTCAATGTCAAGAGCGCCCTCTTCCCTGACATAATGGGAGACATCCGCGATATGAACGCCGAGAACGTACCTGCCTCCTTCATATTTAAGAGAGACCGCGTCGTCAAAATCCTTGGCGTCAGCAGGATCAATCGTAATTATTGTTTCCGCCCTTAAATCCTCTCTCGCCGGATTTTTATCCGTTTCAAGCGCGCACCCTTCCGCCTCTTTGAGCGCATTTTCGGGAAACTCCCTTTTTATGGAATGGCGGGCAAGGGCAAACTGTTTATAAAGGCTGATATTTTCCTCATCGTATATATGGGATATGACCTTGCCCCATAGCTTTCCTTCTTTTTCCTCAACAACCACAAGCAGCATATCGTTTTCCTTATAGGCAGAGGTGTCTTCCGAAAGCCTTATCACGGGCCCTCCGTTTAAGACAGGGACAGCGTAACACCTGTCCCCCTCAAAACCCGCCCTGCACACTACCGGGTCCTTCGTTCTTTTAAGCACAGCTTTTATTTCCCCTTCGCGGCCGCCTCCATCGCTTTTCTTCACATAAGCCTCAACAATATCTCCCGACAAAAGCCCGGCAACCGCGCCTCTTCCGAGAAACACATCTTCTCCGTCATCCGACAGGATAAACCCGAAATTTTTCTTTATCTGCACCCTTCCTGTCACTGTTTTCGAGACGCGCTCTCTGCTTCCCCCAAATTTATTTTTTTTCCTTACAATCTCCCCTTTTTCCGACATCTCACGCAGTCTTTTCTTCAAGGCCTGCCTCTTTTCCGCCGGTATCTTCAGCGACCCCATTATCTCCTTAATCCCCGCAGGGTTTTTCCTGCCGCCCAGAAAATCCAGAATCCGCTTATCATCAATCCTCTGATTCATCTTTTTCTTCTTCCTTGCTCATGTTTTCCGGTTCTCTCACCCGCGGGCCGTCCTGTTCCTTCCACGAATCAGGTATCATTTCATCATCAACCCCCTCAATCTGCCACCACTTCTTTTCCGCCCATTCATCCTTTTTTACCTCCCGTTTCATTACCGCCTCATCACGCCTTTCGCTGTTTATCAGGTAGTTGATTCTTGCCGTGAAAATAACCCTTTCCCCGGCAGCAGAGTCAAGGCCGCACCGGTTCAGATACACATTCGCGGCATACGCAGGCAGTTCAACACCGAATATCATGGAGATATCATTGTAGAATTTTACGGCAACCTGCGGCAGAAAAAAAAGCGTTTCCCTGATTCGCGCATCTTCATCGTAATGCTCCTGTTTATAAGCCGCCTCAATTATTAGTTGCAGCTGCTGATCCTCTGTCTCAAAAAAAACCACGCCTGCGGCTCCCTGAATTCCGGCCTCCCACAGATACCCGCCGGATTGAAGGTTTTTTTCTCCAAAAACACCAGCAGAGAACATAAACGGCCCGGTAAAACTTTTTACAAAGAAACCCCCTGTTAAATTCAGCCTCTCGCCGTAGTTTATAAGCCGTTCATCGGGCGGAGCGTTAAGCCTGAATGGTATTCTTATTCCGGCTGAAACCCCTGTTCCCGGCGCAAAGTGTTTTTCCAGGGACAAGCCCGCGGACTGGAGGCTGTCGATGTTGATCTGCTCCAGTTTCTGAAACACATAAATGAAGTCCGCGTTTACGAGCCACGAATCTTCCAGCCCAACCCTCAAAATAACATCATTTATCATTCCTGTTAACAGGGAATTTCCCCGCGCCGCGTCTATAACCGCCCTTGAAAAAACATCATATTCAATAAAGTAAGTATCGTATTCAAAATATTTTTCCCTGTAAGATATTTCAAACTTCCACTCCCCCGGGTGTTCCATTGCGCGGTCAAGCAGAGAGGCTTCCGCGCCTGTAAAAAAAAGAAGGAGTACAACAACCCCGGCAGCGTGTTTCACCTGCCCTGCCTCAGCGCTCTGTTTCGCCTTACTACCGCGTTATGCTCCTCAAGCGTCCGGGAAAATGTATGCTCCCCGTTTTCCCTCAGGACAAAATACCTGTAATCAGTAACTGCCGGCCTCAACGCCGCCTCTATTGACTTGACTCCCGGATTGCATATGGGTGTGGGCGGAAGGCCTATATAAATATAGGTGTTATAGGGCGACTCAAACCTTAAATCCCTGTAAGTAAGCGCACCCTGTTTTTTATTAAGCGCGTAACGCACTGTGGCGCAGGACTCAAGCCTCTTTTCATAGGCTTCCTTTGACTTCATTCTGTTTATAAATACGGATGACACCTTGGCCCTCTCCCTGTCAAGCATTGTCTCCTTTTCTATTATGGACGCCAGCTTCAGCACGCTGTACCCCGAAAGATTCATCCCATTAATATTATACCGTGCCTTTGGGTCGAGCCCCGCCTTTTCCCTGAACCTGTCATACATGGCATTTATAATTC
>OMKS01001255.1_pt1 | contig 22906 bp, 18 predicted proteins | sample 1674721 | NCBI WGS metagenome assembly OMKS01 (sample SAMN06264996, study PRJEB25208) | sediment metagenome | isolation source: hot spring sediment | place: USA: California | collected 2014-09-02
GTTTTCGAAGCAAATCGCAAGCGCAAACCGCTTAAAATGGCTCAGAACGCCCGTAGATGAACTCAAGGAAAACGAAGTTGGGGCGGACAGTGATCTTGCGTCTGCTGATGTGCGCAACAAACCGTGCAGCGGGCAATCTCGTGCGTTTAAACCCCCTTGGATTTGCTTCGTTTTCCCATCGAAACTGATAGTTGCTCAATCCCCAAATCCGAGTACAATATTGATGAACGACATGCTTCACCACGGATTAAGCGGTGGCTTGCGCGCCACATGATCTCTAACTGTGAGTGTATCAGTCACACGAGAGAGTGTAATGATCCACGAGAAGAAAGGAAAAGGAGGTTTGACCATGAAACACAACGATCAAAAGCCCACGACCAACGATGCGGGCATCCCCGTATCCAGCGACGAGTTTTCGCTCACCGTAGGACCCGATGGCCCGGTCTTGCTTCAGGATCACTATCTTCTAGAGCTGTTAGCCAACTTCAACCGGGAGATGATTCCAGATCGTCAACCTCACGCCAAGGGTTCGGGAGCCTTCGGGTACTTCCAAGCCACTGAGGACGTCAGTGCCTACACCCAGGCGGCGGTGTTCCAAGCAGGGACGAAGACCGAAGTGCTTGCCCGGTTCTCCACGGTGGCCGGCGAGAGCGGAAGCCCCGACACCTGGCGGGACGTACGAGGCTTTGCGCTCAAGTTTTACACCACCGAGGGCAACTACGACATGGTGGGAAACAACACGCCGGTATTTTTCGTGCGTGATCCCATGAAGTTCCCGCACTTCATCCACTCGCAGAAACGGCGTGCGGAAAATGGTCTGCGGGACCACGATATGCAATGGGACTTCTGGACTCTCTCACCTGAGACCGCCCATCAGGTCACCATCCTGTTTAGTGATCGCGGCATTCCTAGAAGCTATCGGCACATGAACGGCTACTCGAGCCACACCTACATGTGGATCAACGCCGAAGGCAAGCGCTTTTGGGTCAAGTACCACTTCAAGACAGATCAGGGCATCGAGAATCTCATCCAGGAGGAGGGAGACCGGATCGCCGGCGAGGACGCTGACTACCACCGCCGTGACCTGTTTGAGGCTATCGAACAGAGCGACTATCCCAGCTGGACGCTCAAAGTGCAGATCATGCCTTTAGAGGAGGCCGAAACCTACCGCTTCAACCCGTTTGACCTGACCAAGGTATGGCCCCATGCCGACTACCCTCTGCACGAGGTCGGCAAGCTGGTGTTGAATCGCAACCCGGAAGACTTTCACGCCGAGATTGAGCAGTCTGCATTCAACCCGGCCAATTTGGTGCCGGGCATCGGGCCAAGCCCAGACAAAATGCTGCTTGCCCGCTTGTTCGCATACGCTGACGCGCACCGCGCAAGATTGGGGGTCAATTACCAACAGATCCCGGTCAACCGGCCAAAGGCGCCGGTGCACAGTTATAGCAAGGGCGGTGCTATGCGGATCGACAATGCTTCTGATCCGGTGTACGCACCGAACTCGAAAGGTGGCCCCCAAGCCGACGCCGAGCAGTATCCCGAGCTCGCCACCTGGAATGCCAGTGGTGAGTTCACCCGCGCCGCCTACACCAAGCGCAAGGACGACGACGATTTTGGCCAGGCCGGCGCTTTGGTGCGCAAGGTGATGAACGATGCCCAGCGCGACCGGCTGGTCTCTAACGTGGTGGGTCACCTGAAAAACGGTGTGTCTGAACCGGTGTTGAAGCGCGCGTTCGAATACTGGCGCAACATCGACGAAGAGATCGGAGATCGCATAGCCGGGGGTGTACAGGGGAACTGATCTCGGTCAGCGTACTCGCACCCATACCTCAATTCCATCACTGATGATCGCTACGGCCCCGTGCTCGTCGGTGCGGTAGACGGCTAAGCCTTCCAGGCGCTCCAACACCGCGTCGCACGGGTGCCCGAAGCGATTGTCGGCTCCCACGCTGATCACGACCAATTCCGGCTTCACGGCGTCCAGGAATTCCGGGGTCGTGGAACTGCAACTGCCGTGGTGGGCGGCTTTCAACACGATGCTCTGCAACGATGCGCCCTGGGCCGCCAATTGGCGCTCTACGTCCGCCTCGATGTCGCCGGGCAAGAGGATCGAGAATTGCCCATAAGTGAGTCGCGCTACAATTGAGTTGTCGTTGGGATTCGGCGTCGCCCCGCCGACGAGGCGCTCGCCTGGATGTATCACTTCCATCTGCACCCCATCGTCGAACGTCAACGTCAACCCAGCTTGTCCCTGGTGGATGATCGCGCCCTCCAACTCCAGCAATTGATGCCAGTGCTGGCAAAGCGACGTCTCGCAACCCACGTCGCGATGGACGAGCGCCGAAACCCGGTACCGTTCCAACACCGGTATCAGGCCGGTGATGTGATCGGCGTCGGGATGGGTCAGCAGGACGACGTCGAGGGTGCGATCCCAGAAAGGCATCTGCCGGCCCAATTGCGCCAGCACCTGTGTCCCACTCGGCCCGCCATCGATCAGGATCTGCTTGCCCGTAGGGGTCTGGATAAAGATCGCGTCCCCCTGTCCCACGTCGAGAAAGACCACGTGTAGCCGGCCATCCGGCAGGCTGCGTCCAAAGGCGACGAGCAGCACCAGCAACACCACTGCGCCCCCGGCGACGAACTTGGCTGGCAGATTGGCGGCAAAACGGGAGCACAGTTCTTGGCGCCGCTCCTCAGCCAACATGCGCCACCAGGCCAACCCTGCCAGGAGCGCGTAATATCCCCCCACCATCCAGCTTCCCATCTGGACTGGCGCCGAGGCAAAAGGTACCTGGGCCGTCAACCGCACCATCTCGATCGTGTAGGTCAGGAACACCCAGGCTACCCAGCCCCCGATTTGTCCCAGCGGCAACCAGAGAGCGCCTAGCATCGTCGCCACGCCCCCAACGATCATCACGTAAGATTGGACGGGAAGTATGAGCAAGTTGGTGAGCAGGGTGACCAGGGAGAGGCGTCCAAAGTAGTAGAGGATGAGGGGCGTCGTCGTGATCTGGGCTGCCAGTGTGACGATCAGCGCCTCGCTGAGGAAGCCAACGGCCTTGCGGGCCTCCTTTACCGACATGAACTTGGCCAAGAAGCGCTCGAACCCTCGCTCCAGCGGGTTGGTGTAAAGCATCAATCCCAAGGTAGCGGCAAAGCTGAGTTGAAAACCCACATCCCACAGGACGTGAGGGTCGTGTAAGGTCATGAAAAAACCGGCCCCGAAGAGGGATACCGGGGCGTAGGTCGAGCGCCCAAGGTACTGGGCCAGCAGGTAGAGAATGCCCATCACCGCCGCCCGTACGACGGCCGCCGAAGCGCCGACGAAAATGGTGTAGACCATGACGCCTACAATGGCGACGATGAGCGCCCGGCGTCTCTCGAACAGACGGCTGGTCAATTTCTCGAAGATGCTGGCGATGATGGTGATGTTGAAACCGGAGATGGCAATAATGTGCGTCGTGCCGGTAGCTGCGAAATCGTCCATCAGACCGGCAGGAATGCCAGACTCGACGCCGAGGAGAATGCCTGTCAACAGCGCCGCCTGAGGTTCCGGCAGGATGGCGGCGATGGTCGCCTGGGCATAGCGCTTGAATTTGAAGAGCAGGTAAAGCGCGGGATTTGCCTGTCGTTCGGCCACAAGCGTGACCCTGGCGCGATCGATGATTGAGTAGATACCTCGCCGGGCGAGATAGTCTCTGTACGAAAAACCCTCGAGCACCGGCGGCGTATCCAATGCCCCTTCGACGCGCACCCGATCTCCATAGTGACGCCGGGGGTAGCGATGGGCTTTGACCAACACGACGCCGTCCACCGCCACGTCGGCGCCATCGGGCAACGTCAAACGCTCGGCGCGCACGCGCAGGAAGGTGCGCGTTTCCCGCTCATCCGGCTCGCCCACGATGACGCCTTCCAACGTCACCCAACCGACGTCGTTATACGTCGCCAGCGAGGTTTCGTCAAAGTGGGGTTGAGCCAGCATGAAGCGTCCGGCGCCCAAGACCAACGCCAACGCGCACCCCGCGCCGAGACGAACCCGCCCGTCGTCCCGGCCCAACCAGGCGCCGAACAGGGCGCATAGGCCCAACGCACACCAAAGCGTCCAGGGTGTGTTCGACGCCTGGGCCAAGACGATCCCGCTCGCCCAGGCCAGGGAGAGCCACACCAAGGTCATTTGCCTTCCCTCTTATCATCTCAATAAAGCGGGGGGCGGGGGGTGTGCGGGCAGATCTGCTGCCCGCACACCCCCCATCTTCTCCTACTTATTGAGAAGATACTTTCCCTCTTATTTACCGTCGGGATCCGTTCCGAACTGACGTCGTCTCTATTATATCCGATCTTGGATTGCGAGACCAACAGGAAGCGGTGGCGGAGCCTGATGCAATCTGGAGCCACCCAAGATACCAAATTCTAATCAACTTCTAATATCCCGCTAACGTTTTTCTTATCCATATCCATTATAGTACAAGTGAAGTGCTTGAGTGATTCGGTCAGTTCTGGTGAGCGTTGAAGGATTTTAGTAACCGTTCAGGCCAGGGGAACATTGGACACAGATTCACACAGATTCACACAGATTGAGGCTGGCACTCGATGGAAAAAATCTGTGCAATCGGTATCGATCTGTGTCCCATCGTTCAATCACCTGAATGCTTACGGATTTTACACCTGCTTGCCAGATCCGATCGGAAAGCGTCAATCATTAATCTACTTTTAAGGAGGTGTCACAATGTTACTACGACCTACGGCTAGTTTCACGTCACCTTGGCGAGAGATGGAACGCTTGCGCCGCGAGATGAATCGTCTCTTCGCCACGGCGCCGGCGGGAAGGGTAGCGACTTACCCGGCGCTGAATATCTGGGCGAACGAAGATGGGGCGCTCGTCACCGCCGAGCTTCCCGGCGTTGATCCAGAAGCTATCGACATTTCGGTGGTTGGCGACACCCTGACGTTGAAGGGTAGCCGCGAACCCGAAGCGGCAGATGAGGAGCAGACTTACCATCGCCGGGAGCGCGGATATGGATCCTTCAGTCGTTCCCTTCAATTGCCGTTCTCCGTTGAGGCGAACGAGGTCGATGCGACCTTCGAGAAGGGGATCTTGCAGATCAACCTGCCCCGCGCCGAAGCGGACAAGCCCAAGAAGATCACCGTAAAAGCGGCATAAAGTCACGTTACAATCAAAACGTTATAATCAGAAAGAATGACGAAAAAGAGCAGGAGGTGAAATGATGGCTGACGAAAGCTTGGACCTACAGACGCAGGAAAAACGGGAGATAGAGGAACAGGACGCCGAGCGCACCCGAGATCAAGTCGCCTTCGTCCCACGGGTGGATATTTACGAGACCGATGAGCGTATTACGCTCGTGGCCGATATGCCCGGCGTCGACGAGCAGTCGGTGGACATCACGCTCGAAAATGATGTCCTGAGCATCAATGGCTACGTAGAACCGGCGCCGCCGGAGGGTTACAGCCTGATCTATTCCGAGTACCGGGTGGGCGACTATCACCGCCGCTTCAATGTGTCCACCAATATCGACCACGAACACGTTGACGCGACGCTGCAAAACGGCGTACTCCACCTGGTTTTGCCCAAGGAAAAGCCGACGACGAAGAAAATCTCGGTCAAAGCGAGCTAACGCCCTGATTTGTTCAAGGGTGGTCATCCCATAAAGATCAACAACGGCTCAAGGAGAGAGAAACGTTCAGGAAGGAGGTGGATAACTCATGGCTATCACAGATCTGATTCCCTGGAAGCGGGAGGAAAAAGCGCCCATCAAGCGAGAGGAGCAAGCAGCGCAATCGCTGCAGCAGGAGATGAATCGCCTGTTCGACGAGTTCTTCACCGGATTCGATTTGACACCCTTCCGGGGTTTTGGAGGGACGTGGGATGCGTTCCGCCCCAGCGTGGATGTCGTTGAGAGCGATAAAGAGATCAAGGTCTCTGCCGAACTGCCGGGCCTGGACGAAAAGCACATCGACGTCTCCCTATCGCGCGACGCATTGACCATCAAGGGGGAGAAGAAGGAGGAACGGGAGCAAAAAGGCGAGAATTACTATCGTATGGAACGCTCCTATGGCAATTTCCAGCGGACGATTCCGCTGCCCTGCGAGGTTGACACAGACGACGCCGATGCCGTCTTCAAGAATGGTGTGCTGACCATCACATTGCCCAAAACAGCCGAGGCGCAAGCCTGCAAGAAGATCTCGGTTCGAGCGGCGTAACACGATCCAAGGGTTAAACGAGGGGCAAAACGGAGATCCTGTTTTGCCCCTTTTTGATGTCTGGATCACGAATGACACGAATGGACGAATGGCGCAAATTTCAAATAGTTAACATTGTCAAGACACTTACAATTGTGGTTCTTTGGGATTTCGCATGGTCGTGGTGAGAGATTAGCCACGAATTGCACGAATTGCACGAATTAACACGAAAAACTCAAAGATTAGTGACAATTCGTGTAATTCGTGGCGAAAAATTGACCGCTCAACCATGCGAACTACCAGAGAGCCACAATTGTTAGGGGCGCAGAGTATTTCACACGAGGAGATGTAAAAATGGAAGAAAGAACGTTTGCTAGGACAATCACCCTTTCCGTCATCGTCGGGATACTCGTCCTGACCTTGATGGGTGTCAGTTGCGCGGCCGGCCTCTTGCTGGCGAGGCCGGTTGGAGAGACGCTGTTTGTCGCCCAAACTGACGAAACTGTCGGAGAGGCCACCGCCATCGTGCGGAGCGAGCAGCAAACCCCTACGGCCATTCCCCTTACGACGCCGACGCCCGTCCCGCCGGAGCGTCTGAGCGCTGCCGGGGATGAGGAACAATTGGTCGCCAACGTCTACGAGCGTGTGGCGCCGTCGGTGGTCCACATCCGGGTGGTGCAGCGGGTTTCGGGGAGTGGATTTCCCTTTCCCCAAGACGAATCGCCGTTCGAGTGGCCCATGCCGCCCGACGATTTCTACCGTCAGGGTGCGGGATCAGGGTTCGTCTGGGATCAAGAGGGCCACATCGTGACCAATTATCACGTGGTGCAGAACGCGGAAAAGATCGAGGCGACCTTCCGCGACGGCGCCCGTGTGTTGGCTGAGGTGATCGGCGTCGATCCCGACTCGGATCTGGCCGTGCTCCAGGTCGATCTGCCGCCCGACCGGCTGCACCCGGTGACAGTCGGAGATTCGGACGCCGTCTTCGTCGGCCAGCGGGCTATCGCTATCGGTAACCCGTTTGGGCAAGAATGGACGTTGACGACCGGCGTGGTCAGCGCCCTGGGGCGCACGCTCCCCTCCGGCGTCAGCCAGTTCAGCATCCCAGAGATGATCCAGACCGATGCCGCCATCAACCCGGGCAACTCCGGCGGTCCGCTGCTCGACAGCGCCGGACAGGTCATCGGCGTCAACGTGATGATCCTTTCTGGCAGTCAGGCCTCGGCCGGCGTGGGATTCGCCATCCCAGTGAACATCGTCAAACAGGTCGTGCCCGTGTTGATCGAAGAAGGAGAATACACCTACGCCTGGCTGGGCATCGCGGGCCGTGACATGGACCGGGAAAGCGCCCTGGCCATGGACCTTCCGGCCGATCAATGGGGCGCGTTGGTCATCGACGTCGTCGAGGACGGACCGGCTATGGAAGCGGGGTTGCGAGGCGCCGACGAGACGATCACGATCGATGGGGCCAGGATCAACATCGGCGGAGACGTCATCATCGCGGTGAACGATCAACCGGTGCGCGCGATGGACGACCTGATCACCTACCTGGTCAAAGAGACTCGACCGGGGCAGACGATCACGCTCACGATCCTGCGCAGTGGTCGAGAACGTCAAATTGAAGTAGAATTAGACGAGCGCCCGCGTCAGCAGTAGCGACCCAATAACCAAGGAGCCTATGAGCGATCAATCGCGTGACAACACATCGCGCCATAAAGCGAAGGACGAAAAACGCACGACGCCCAGGATCGGCCTCGTCTTGAGCGGAGGCGGCATGCGCGGCCTGGCCCACCTGGGCGTCTTGCAGGTGATGGAAGAGCACGACGTGCCGGTCGACGCCCTCGCCGGGACCAGTATGGGCGGCATCATCGCCGGCCTGTACGCGGCCGGCACGCCGTTACCGGATTTGATCGCCTTTTCCAAAAAGGTGGGGATCGTAGACGTCGCTGCGCCCGACCGTCAATGGCGGGGCCTCTTCGGACGGCAGAAGATGAGCCGCTTGCTAACTGATCTGTTGGGACGGGAAGATGTCACGTTCGAGGAGTTGTCGATCTCGGTGTCCGTCGTCGCCGTCGATGTCGAAACGGGAGAGATGGTCGTTCTCGATAAAGGGCCATTGATCCCGGCGCTTGTAGCGACCTCCGCCTTCCCCATCTTTTTCTCGCCGGTGCATCATCAGGGACGCTGGCTCGTCGATGGCGGCGTGCTCAACAATTTACCCGTGGATGTAGCGCGCCAGATGGGCGTCGACCGCGTGTTAGCCGTCAACACGCCGCCCAGCGTCAAACTTTCGCTGGAAGAGCGCGAGCAAGAACGCGGTCTTTCCTTCCGGAACCTGGGTTTCTTCGGCAGCCGCACCCTCGATTGGAAATTACCGTTCCTCATCGCCGAGGCCAGCGTCGGTTTCACGATCCGGGTGATCAACCAGGCACGAATAGCGGAATACCCACCCGATCTCGTCCTAGAGATAGATCTGCCCAACGTGGGCGTCTTCATCAGTGACGACAACGCCCACATCATCCAGGCCGGTCGTGAGGCGGCGCTCGAATACCTGGCGGAGATCACAGCGCTGAAGGCGCCGCTGCCCTGGTGGCGCAGGCGTTGGCATGCGCTGGCGCGCCGGTTGCGCGAGCGCTAACCAGTCTAACCGTTCTCCTCTCCCCACAAGCGGGCCAGTTTGCGATACTTGACCGCCTCGTAATAGGCCATCAGCAGGCTCAGGCGCAGGCCGTGGAGGCCATCGCGTGCGCCGCGCAGGGTGACGAAACGCCACCAGAAGTGACGGGCCGCCTGGGAATAGGGCGTATAGAAACGGGGACGCACACCCTCCTGGAACAGGATACCCGCATCAACGCTTGAGTATTTTTCCTGGCGGGCGACGAAATCGGGCAGGTCGTCGTAATTGTAGTGGATGAGCGGATTTTCCAGGCAGCCCCGGGGCCCGTCGGTCACGATCACCTCGTGGACCGCCCGTTCCCAGCGCACCCGATCCCGCAGGAGCAGGCGGGATTGGTAATCGGGATACCACCCCGCCCCTAAAGTCAGACGGCCGAAGATGTAGTTGTGGCGCGGCACAGCCCAGGCCACCTCTTCCCGACTGCCATCGGTCACCGCACGAATCTCTTCAGCTAAGGCTAGCGTGGCCCGCTCGTCAGCGTCCACGAACAAGATCCAATCCGCCTCGACCCGCTCCATCGCGGCGTTGTGGAACTGGGCGAAGTTCTCGAAATCGTGGATCAGCACCTGGGCGCCGGCCTCCCGAGCCAGGTTGGGCGTCCGGTCGGTGGTGCGGGAATCGAGGAAGACGACGCGCCGGTCGGCCCAGGCGACGCTTTCCAGGCAGTCTACGATGTTGTGCGCCTCGTCGCGGGCGGGGATGATGACAGTCACGTTCATATGAGTTCCTCCCACGTGCGCGTCACGCGCCGGCAGGCCTCGACCATCTCGGCAGACGCTCCCTTCATCTTGTGCCGCATGCCGATGCGGACCAACGCCCGCGCCAACCGTCGCGTGAACGGCCCGTGATACCGGGCGTACAGCCTGGCCCGGCTGGTCCATAGGTTGACGAAGGAACGCACCGGCACCTGGCCCGTCGATCGACCGGCGTGGTGCACGACCCGGGCGGCGGGCGCGCACAGAATCCGCCACCCGGCCCGCTTGATCCGCCAACACCAGTCGATCTCCTCGCAGTACATGCGGTACGTCTCGTCCATCAACCCGACCTGGGTCAACACGTCGCGGCGGACCATCATGGTCGCGCCCAGCGGATGGTCGACCGGGAAGGGCGTTTCCCCATCGTACAGCTTGCGCGGGTAGCGCCCGTTGAGGGGGGTCTCATAGAGGCGGGCCGGGAGCGGGAAAAGCTCAAAGGCCAGTTGCGCCAGCCCCGGGAACCGGAAAGCGCTCTGTTGGAGCGCACCATCAGGATAGAGCAGCCTGGCCCCGACCATCCCGGCCCGGGGATTCGCCTCGAGCGCCGCCAGGAGGGCCGTCGTGGCGCCAGGCTGGACCTCCGTATCTGGATTCAACAGCCAGACGTAATCGGGCGGCGCGTCGAGGGCCCGGATCCGGCGCAGGGCCAGGTTGTTGCCAGCCGCGAACCCCACGTTCTCACGGCTGGCGATGAGGTGGACATCGGGGAACGTCCCGGCGACCATGTCCGGCGAGCCGTCGGCCGACGCGTTGTCCACGACCCAGACGTCGGCCGCTAGGCCGGATTGCTCCAGGTCAACCAACAGCGAGTGCAGACAGGTGCGCAGCAGATCGCGCACGTTCCAACTGACGATGACGACGGCCAGATCTGCCATGACAGCCTAGACAAAGCGCTCGCGAATCTCCGCGCTGACGTAGTCCAGGATGGCCACGGTGATGGCGATGAACCAGACCGCAATGCCAGCCGAGCGATAATCCAGCAGGCGAATGTACTGGATCAGCAGGAAACCGATGCCGCCGCCGCCCACCAGGCCGATGATGGTCGACATGCGCACGTTGATGTCCCAGCGGTAGATGGAGAAGGAGACGAAGGGCGGGATCATCTGCGGCACCACGGCGTAGGCGATAGTCTGCAAGCGCGTCGCCCCGGTGGCCTCAACCGCCTCGATTTGTCCGGGATCGATCGACTCGATAGCCTCCGAATAGAGCTTGCCCAGCGCGGCGATGGAGTGAATGGTCAGCGCGATGACGCCGGCGAAGGGGCCTAGCCCCACCACCATCACGGCGAGCAGCACCCAGATCATCGGCTCGATGGAGCGGACGATGTTCAGAATCGTGCGGGTGACGTAGTAAATCGTCAACGTGAGGGGAGAAACGCTCATCAGGTTCTTGGCCGCCAGGAAACTGACCGGGATGGAGAACAGGATGCCGAAAAAGGTCGCCATCATTCCCAGGACGATGGTCTCCACCATGCGCTCGACGTTGTTGCGTAAGGCGGCGCTGGGCTTCAGGGGGCCCACCTCCGACGTCTGCCGGGCCTCGATGCGGTGGATTTGGCGCCCCTCGGAACTGGGTGGGATGATGCGATAGGGCATGTTGACGTCCATCTCGAACTCGCCCCCGTCGCCGGTCAGGAACGAGATATACTCGCCTCCTTTCCGCATGCGGAATTCGTTGCCGATGGGGTCTACCCACCACAACTGGGTCTCGGTGTGTGGGTCGAAATTTCGACCGACGATGTGGAGGGTCGTGCCGGGCACCTCTTCCAGGTTCTCGTCCCGCGTCGCCAGGTCGCCGCAGGTCGGGTCGGCCGCCAGATAGGGCTCCCCCGGTGTCGCCTCTGGGATTGGCGGCGGCGGATCGTCGTCGCAGGGGGACAGGATGTCGGCCCCGGCGCCGACCGTCTCCGTATCCCGCGTGACGGCGGCGCTCCAGGGCCACGCGACGCGCGTGAGCGCGCCCCTGGCGTCCGAAATCTGGGTCACGAACTTGTACATGTCGATCTGACTGGTCTGCCAACCCAGGACGAACAGGAGCAGGATGACGAGGGCGAAGAGGCCGATACCGTGCTGTTTTTGCGGCTGCGCCTGCTGGTAGGCGTCCCAGGCCGACCAAAGCCACAGCGCTGCGAGCCCGAGCAGTACTGGAATGACAAAGACTGGCCGGCGGCTGACAGCCTTGCCGAGTTTGGCGAAGACGCCGGTCTCGCGGGGGGCGAGCAGGCTCACCCGCCAGGCCAGAAGAGCAATGATCGTGATCAGGGAACCCAGCAGGGTCAAACCGCGCTGAAGTTGGCGCGCCAACACCTGGCCCAGGCCGGGCAGGATCAACGAGGCGGCGCCGGCTACCGGCGGAGGAACCAGGCTGGGTGGAGCATCTTGTTGCGCCGTCCGGAACGTCATTTCTCTCCTCCTTGCGGCCCCACGTTGACGCGGACCGCCTCCTCGCCGTAGATGTCTTTGAACTCTTCGTCCGTCATCGCGCGGATCTCCTCGCGGCTCCCCCGGTAAACGACGCGGCCCGCCCGCAGGCCGATCACGCGGGAGGCATAGCGCTGCACCAGGTCCAGGTAGTGCAGGCTGCACAAAACGGAGATATTCTCCTCCCGATTCAGCATCTCGATGTGTTCCAGGATCGAATGGGCCAGGACGGGGTCCAGGCTGGCGACCGGTTCGTCGGCCAGGATCATGCGCGGCTGCTGCATCAGTGCGCGGGCGATGCCCACCCGCTGCTGCTGACCGCCGCTCAATTCGTCGGCCCGCTTGTGAGCCTGGTCGGTAATGCCCAAGCGTTCCAGGGCCGCCATCGCCATCTGCCGGTCCGCTTTCGAGAAACGGTACGTGATGCTCTTCCACGGGTTGACGTAGCCCAGGCGTCCCGAAAGGACGTTCATCAAGACGGTCGAGCGCTTGACCAGGTTAAAGTGCTGGAAAATCATGCCAATCTGGCGGCGAATCTGGCGCAATTGGGCCGCTTCGGCCGCCGTAACGTCCACCCCGTCCCAGATAATCTGGCCCTCGGTCGGCTCGATCAAGCGGTTGACGCAGCGCAAGAGCGTGGACTTGCCAGAACCGCTCAGGCCGATGATGATCAGAAACTCGCCGTCCTCGACCTGGAAACTGACGTCGCGCAGGGCGACCGTTCCATCGTCGTAAACTTTGGTCAGGTTTTTGACTTCAAGCATCCTGCCTCCCATCATGACAAAAGATGCGAAGAGGGGTGCGCCATGCGTCCCCCCTTCGCACCAGTTTCAATTTCTCACGACGCTAACGAAAGCCGGTCTTAGTCGCCGACTAGATCAGAGGCGCTGACGCCCGCAGCCTGGAGAATCTGCCGGAAGGCGTCGTAGTAGGAGTCGCCCGCCTTGGTCAGCTCCTCCCACTGATAAGCAGTGCCCAACGCTTCCTGCCCTTCCTCCGTCTCGACGATAGCCAGTATGCCATCTACGATCTGGTCGCGCAGTTCTTGCGACAAGGAGGATTGGAACTGCACGCCGTCGTTGGGGATGTCCGGCTCCATGGCGATGATGGCCGTCTCATCCATCACGTCGGGATAGTCCTCCTCGATGCGGGTGCGGGCGTCGACGTAGGTGGCGCCGGCGTCGCAATCGCCGCTGTACACGCCGGCGGCAACAGCGTCGTGACTGCCAGCATCCACGACCTCAGATAGGCCGGTATCGGGATCGACTCCGGCCCCCTTGATCATGATGGAGGGGATCACCCAACCGCTCGTGGAGAGCGGGTCGGGGCGGCAGAAGCTCTTGCCTTCTAGATCCGACAGGTCGCTGATGCCGCTATCGGTCCGGACGAAGATCTGCCCGTTGTAGGTGGGGCTGCCAAAGCGAACGGCGAGCAGGGCCGCCTCGGCGCACCCTCGATCGGCCGCCATCACGTAGGCGAAGGTCGCCAGGGAGGACATATGCGCCTCTGGCGGATCGGCACACATCGCCTCGACGGCGCCGGCGTACTCGGTGGCGACTTTGATGTCGAAGTAAAGGCCGGTCTCGTCGTGCAACAGGTCAGCCACCGACTGGGCGCCCGCCGTCACGCGCTCCGTCTCGCCGGAGGGGACGAAGACCCAGACGATGGGGTTTTCCTCTGACCCCAACTCCGCCTTGGAGCCACAGGATGTAAATAGCCCAATCGCTAACAGACTAACGAGCACCAACAAAAACGTACGTTTCGCTTTCATCTTTTCTCCTCTTTTTTTATCTAACGATCGAATCAAGTACTTCTATTTTAGTTGACTGAGAGTTTTAGGCGTCCTCAATCTCACCCCCTCTCGCTGGATATACTGAGGCGTCACCCTGGCATTCAAAGTAGCCCACAGACACAGCTCCGTGATCAGTGGGGGAAGATGGGGGCCACCCCCAGCTTGTTGAGATGACACGATGTAAACACGACGTAAAAAAACGAGCCTGTCGGTTTCAGTTAGAGCATATCCTGGAGTTCCTATTTTGTCAAGTTGAGTCGGATTTCGAGGCCATTCGAAAAGCTGTTGCGTTTTCCCAGGCCCCTCCCAGGCCCCTCCCAGGCCCATTCATTGGTGCAGCGACGAGAATTGGGTTATAATTATGGTATCCCTTCGTCTTGAGCCGAGCAGATTTTTCTCGTCAAAGGGATACGAACAGATTTGCTACCTGGCATCTCTGGATCACGAATGACACGAACGTTGGTTTCGAATTGTGAAAAACATTCGTGAAATTCGATCATTCGTGTGATTCGTGATAGAAAATCTGACTTTTGGCCACGAATGTCGGGTAGTAAAACAAACAGAAACACCAGTACATAACGAGCGAGGATTTCGTATGCCAAGCCCCATTCTTCAGCAACGTCACTATCGATTCTGGCTGATCGTGGCCTTGATCGGGATCGCCATCGTCGCCTCGGGGATCTTATGGACGTGGGACGGGCGTCCAGACGCACGTCCGGACACGCATCAGTCCCCTATCGACCCTCCCCTGGTCGGCGCATCACCTCTGGCGACGCCAACGCTGGCAGCGACACCGGCGTCTCTGCCTTCCGCCTGGACCGGCGCGGGCGCGGCGTTGCTGTGGGTCGCGCTGGGCATTTTATTAGCGCTGGGCGTCGCATCGATTCTTTATCTCCGGGATCGACGTTCTGTCTAGATGTCCTGTCGACGCTATCGTTATTTCGTTGCCATAAGCTTGCTGGCGTTGCTGACCTTTGCCACGCGGGCGATCTCCCTGGACGCCCAATCATTGTGGCGCGACGAGGTCGATGCTCTGTGTTACGCCCACGAGATCCCACACCTGATCTCCAAGTCCATCGTGCCTGGCGAAGTCGACGGCTTCTCTCCGCCCCAGGCATGCCCTGTTCTTCCGGTGCGTGCCGCGCCATCGCCCGACGCGCCCATCGGTCAACGGTTGACACGAACACTCGACGGCGTCATTCGCCAGAATGGGCCGCTTTACTTCCTGCTGTTGCGACAATGGATCTGGCTGGCCGGGAAAAGCGAGTATGGGATGCGCTTTTTATCCCTGATCTTCGGGGTGTTGTGTGTACCCTTGACCTACGTCCTGGGACAGCGGCTGTTCAATCGCCAGACCGGGGCCGCAGCGGCGCTGTTAATGACCGCATCCCCTTACCTGGCGTGGTACAGCCAGGAGATAAAGATGTACACCCTGGTCCCCGCCCTGGTTCTGGCGGCGATTTACGGGTTACATCGCGCCGCCCACGAGGGCGGTTGGTGTTGGTGGGCGATGCAGATCGTCGCCTCTAGTCTGGCGTTCTACACCCACATCCTGGCTGCGCTGCTCATTCCCATCCAAATCATCTTATACCTACTCTGGCAACCCTGGACACGTCGACAATGGCGAGGCGCATTGATCAGTTTTATGCTGTTGGTGTTGCCCTATCTCCCGCTGCTCGCCTGGCAGGCGCCAGTGATATTCCGCGCGCAGGAGACCGGTTTTCACCATTATACGCTGAGGCAAATGGTGGAGATCCTCCTCAACGGCTGGAGCCTGGGGATTGCGTGTGAAGGTAGACCGTGGGGCGCGGTATTGATGGGCGCCCTGGCTGTGGGGGGGATGCTCGGCCCATTCATCGCGCTGGCCGATTCACCAAGTATGGACGAAGCAGCCCCGCTGAGAAATCGACTGGCGCTGTTTTGTTGGGGCACCCTCCCGTTGGGGGCATTGTGGCGGGTCTCGCTCTGGCAACCGCTCTTCACCGACCGGTACTTGATCTGGAGCGCGCCGGCTTTCTACCTGTCGACGGCGCTCGGACTGGTCTTCGTCGGTCGCCGAGGTCGCTGGGGCTATGGCTTGATGATCACCTTGGCCTGTATCGTTCTAACCTTCGCTGGATTGAATCAATGGCGGCAAGCGACGATGCCCATCAAGTCCGACTTTCGCGCCGCCGCCGCATACGTCGCGGCCCATAACGCCAGACACGACGCTGGCAAAGACGAATTGATGATCTTCCAAATCCCCCACGGTCGATATACCTTCGACTACTATTTCTCTCAGAGCGACTACCGGTGGCGCGAAGGCCTATTCACCAATCACCAGGATCCCGACGGCTCGTATCTCTTGAGCGTGAGCGAGGCCGCGCAGCGAATGGCGGCTATGACGGCGCCTTACGACACCGTCTGGCTGCTCGTCACAGAGATGGATATGTGGGACCGGCGCGCGTTGGTCAAGGAATGGCTGGATACAAATTGGCACCAGGCGGAAAGCGCCCATTTCACCCGGGTCGACGTTTACCGGTACCAACGTCCTTGAACCCAATACCCGTGAAAGAGTGCCTGCTCACGGTCCGGCAACGTGTGTATTCCGATGAAATCGTCGCCTGATACTTAAAAGCAATACCTGTGAATGAAATTCATAACCGCGCACGCAAGCACGCAAGGTGTTTCAACACCTTGCTGGTACTCCAAACCGGTCAAGACCGGTTTGGGGCCGACGCTTTGGTGCGTTTGTCGGATGCTGTGTATCCGCACGCACTTGATGTGCCAGCCGACAATTTCAATCGTCGGCAAGCTGTGCGTGAGTGCATTTTGGCGCTGAGCCGACACTCATTCATGGGTATTGTTGCCAAGCCGGCCATGCGAACTGCCAGAGAGCCAACTCTCGCAAGGTTCGCGCCACCGCACAGGCCGAGCGGAGGTCGAGGTTTTTCTTCGCTTTATTAGCCACTTTGGGGTATAATATAGTGCTGCTGCAGCTGCTCACCCTGTGCCTGCCGGATCACGATCCGGCCATTTACGAGCGACGTGTTGGCTTCCGGCACCATCCAGTCTGTGGATCTTGACCCGCACTGCGCGGCTACGTTGAGCGGTTACCAAAATCAAGGTAGATCTGTATGTGGAGGCTCTCTTGGAAATAGGCATTATACAACCAGTAGATATTGATCACGAGATGCGCAGCGCGTACCTGGACTATGCGATGAGCGTCATCGTTTCGCGCGCGCTGCCCGACGTGCGCGACGGGCTCAAGCCGGTTCAGAGACGCATTCTCTACGCGATGCACGATATGGGCATCAATCCCAGTTCCCCCTACAAAAAGTCGGCCCGCATCGTGGGTGAGGTGTTGGGCAAATACCATCCCCACGGTGATTCCGCGGTTTACGAAGCGATGGCCCGTATGGCCCAGGACTTCTCGCTGCGCTATCCCCTGGTAGATGGGCAGGGGAACTTCGGCTCGATAGACGGCGATAGCCCTGCCGCGATGCGCTATACTGAGGCCCGGATGAACCGTGCCGCCGCCGAACTCCTGCTGGACATCGAGAAGGACACCGTCGATTGGGTCGACAATTTCGATGGAACGCTACAAGAACCATCCGCGCTTCCGGCGCGCCTGCCAAACTTGATGATCAACGGATCCTCTGGTATTGCGGTCGGGATGGCGACCAATTTCCCGCCCCACAATTTGAACGAGGTATGCGATGCCCTGACTTACCTCATCGAGCACTGGGATACCGTGGACGACATTCCCCTGGAGGACCTGATGCAGTTCGTCGAAGGGCCGGATTTCCCGACCGGCGGCATCATCGTCGGGCGCGAGGGCATCGTCCAGGCCTACGCCACCGGGCGGGGACGCATCATCATGCGGGCGATGACGCACATCGAGGAGATGCGCGGCAACCGCCACCGCATCGTCGTCACCGAGATCCCGTACATGGTGAACAAAACGAACCTTTTGGAACGCATCGCTGCCTTGGTGCGCGAGGGTAAGCTCGATGCGGTCTCTGATCTGCGGGACGAGTCGGACCGGCGGGGGATGAGCATCATCATCGAGCTAAAGCGGGGGGCCCATCCAGGCAAGACGCTCAATCGACTCTTCAAATATACGCCGCTCCAATCGACCTTCGGCGCGCAGTTGTTGGCGCTGGTGGACGGTGAGCCGAAGCTGTTGACACTTAAGCGGGCGCTGTATCTCTACATCGAGCACCGCCGCGTCGTCCTGACCCGGCGCACCGAGTACGAGTTGGAGAAGGCCCGCCAGCGCGCGCATATCCTGGAAGGGCTGAAAATCGCGCTGGATAACCTGGACGCCGTGATTCAGACCATCCGCCAATCGCCCGACGCGACGACGGCCCGCGAACGCCTGATGTCCCGCTTCAGTCTGTCGGAAGTCCAGGCCCAGGCGATCTTGGACATGCAATTACGCCGGCTGGCGGCGCTGGAACGTCAGAAGATTGAGGACGAATACCTGGCCCTGATCCAACAGATCGCCTACCTGGAGGATCTCCTGGCATCCCCTCGCAAGATCCTCTATCTCATCCGGGACGACCTGGCTGAGGTCAAACAGGCCTACGGGGACGGTCGTCGTACCCGCATCGTCCTGGAAGACGCCAGTCTCGACGAAGAGGACTTGATCGCCGAGGAAGAGGTGCTGGTGACAGTCACCCAGCGCGGCTACATCAAGCGCGTGCCGATTGACGTCTACCGGTCACAGGGACGGGGCGGGCGCGGCGTGATCGGCATGACCACGCAAGAAAAAGACGACATCGAGCATTCATTGACGGCGGGTACGCTGGACTCGATCCTCTTCTTCAGCAACCAGGGCAAGGTTTACCAGGAGCGTGTCTATCAGATCCCGGACGCCGGTCGCACCGCCAAGGGCGTGCTCCTGGCGGGCATCATCTCGCTCGACGCTGAGGAGCGAATTACTGCGATGATATCCATCGCGGATTTTAAACAAGCAGGCTACCTGACGATGTTCACGCGGATGGGGCGGGTCAAGCGCACCGAGTTGAGTGAATTCGATAGCGTGCGTCCCAGTGGCCTGATCGCCATCAGCCTGGACGAAGAGGAAGAGGACGAACTGGGATGGGTGCGGTTGACCCACGGCAAAGAGGAATTGATCGTCGTCACCGAGCGGGGACAGGCGTTGCGCTTCAGCGAGGAAGAGATACGCCCCACCGGTCGCAGCGCGATGGGGGTTTACGCCATCAAGCTGGAGGAAAACGATTGTGTGGCGGTGGCCTGTGTGGTCGAAGCAGAGGCGGATTTACTCACCATCACCGCCAAGGGGTATGGCAAACGGACTCCGTTGAGCGAGTTCCGGGCGCAGGGACGCTACGGCAAAGGCATCCGTTGTATGAGCCGGCGGGTCAGCCGAACCGGTCCCATCGTGGCCGCCCGCGTGGTCCATCCCAGCGAGGAGATCACTATCATCTCGGCAAACGGCATGGTCTTGCGCACCAACGTATCCGATATTCCCCAGATGGGCCGGGCTACGATGGGCGCCAAGGTCATCGACCTGAAGAAGGGAGACGAAGCTTCGGACATTGCCGTGGTCAATGGCAATAACGGGACTAAGGGCGATACGTCGAAATCTAAGTAGAGTGCTGGAGATTTGGGGGGTCATTTGATCAAGGGATCTGAAGATGCGGCCTAGGCCTTACGATCGCCGCCCTGGACAGACGTTGGCGTTTCTGCCAGAGCCGGATATCGATATACTGGCAGAGACGCTGGTGGCCTTCGCCAACTCGGATGGCGGCACCATCGTCATTGGGGTGGATGAGGATGGGAAGATGACGGGCGCCGTGTACGCCGACGAGGTCGAGGCGGCGCTCCGGGCTGCCGGGCGCCAGTGCCGGCCGCCGGTCGAAGCTCGCTGGCACCAGGCAGCGGCCAAGGATGACCTGGCCTTCGCCATCGTCGTCGCCCGCAGTCCAGAGCTTCACAGTCTGGCCGATGGTCGTGTGTTGGTGCGGGCCGGGACCGAAAACCGTCCGCTCAGCGGCGACCAGATCCGCCAGTTGGCAGCGACCAAATCCACCGGCGAGTTCGAGGCCGAGATCGCCCCCGGCGCTCAGCGCGAAGATCTGGACGATGAGATCGTCACCGAGTTCCTGGAGAAATGGCAGGAGCGCCAACACCGGGAGTGGAAACGCTCTATCGACGATTTATTGAAACAAGTGGGCGCGCTTGACGATGCCGGTCATCCGACGATAGCGGGGGTGCTGCTCTTCGCCCGCCATCCCCAGGCGTTCTTGCCCCAGAGCGGGCTGACGTTCGTCAAGTTCGTGGGGACGGAGCCCCGGGGCGAATCGGGGCAACCGGGCTACGGACGCCGCGAGGAGATCTCCGGGCACCTGGCCCGCATCATCCAGCGGACGTGGGAAGTCGTCGGCGAGGAAATGCGCGTCGGCGCGGTGGTCAAGGGGCTTGAGCGGGAGGAAAAGACCGAGTATCCTGTCTCGGCCGTACGAGAGGCACTGGTCAACGCCGTCGCGCACCGGGACTACCGGCTGGGTGGGCGCCGGATCGAGGTGCGGATGTTCACCGACCGCCTGGAGATCGTCAGCCCCGGCGGGTTGCCCGGTTTCATCACCGTTGATAACATCGTCGAGGAACATTTCTCGCGCAACCCACGTCTCGTGGCCGGTCTCTATCAATGGGGCTACATCGAGGAGCTGGGGCTGGGTGTGGATCTGATGATCGAGGAGATGGTGCGGGCCGGGCACCAACCACCGGATTTCCGCGATACGCCCTATTCCTTCACCGTCACCCTCAAAAACCGCCGCGAGCGGGAACCGGCGCCCGCGTGGACCCGCACGATGAACGAGCGACAGGCCAAAGCGCTGGCCTACGTCCAAGAGACCGGGCGCATCACCAATCGTGAATACCGGGATCTCTGTCCCGACGTGAGTTCCGAGACGCTGCGTTTGGATCTGGTGGACCTGGTCGAGCAGGGGGTTCTCCTGAAAATTGGGGCGAAAAAAGGTACGTACTACATCTTCAAGTAAAGTGTTGGAACGCCAGCATGTTGCTGGCTTCAGACGATATCCTCAAGTCATCGTCGGGAAAAGGTTCCCGACGAGCGCCACGAAATCGGAAAGCAAGTCAGAACGCAGCGTATCCTCAGCGCCGAAGCGGTCCAGCAGCGCGTAACGCCCCTCCTGCAAAGAGAAAACCTCCACGGTGCGCTCGTCGGGATCCACGATCCAGTATTCGCGCACGCCGACCTCGGCGTAGAGGGCGAACTTGGTGCGCCGGTCGTGCAGCCAGTTGGACGGAGAGAGCGCCTCGACAGCCAGGTCGGGCGCCACCTCGATGGCCCCATTCGCCAACCGGACCTGTATGTTAGAGAATGCGAGTATGTTCGCGGCTTGCCAGCGCAGCGTCTCCGTACTGATGGAAAACGCCGGCTCGGCTCTGCTGCCCTTTTTGATCCAGATCGTGGTCGGTCTGGGCATCGGGGCCGTGATATTGATCTCTTACATCTTGGGGGGCTGTGTTGCTCTTGATTCAAGCGCCATCGCAGCTTACTTTTCTACCCTTTGGACGTTGGCATAGCGGCGATGGACGGGCCAAACGATCGACGTCATATCCGAAGCTGCGCTCATCACTTAAATCATTTCCTTGCATCTTCCCTCATATCTTTTATAATAGCCCACGTGATCGAAGTACAAGGATTGACCAAGCGCTTCAAAAAACTGACTGCAGTGGATAACGTCTCTTTCACGTGCCGTGATGGAGAGGTTTTCGCCTTGTTGGGCCCCAACGGCGCTGGAAAGACCACGCTCCTACGTTTATTGGCCACTGTACTGGAGCCGAGCGCCGGAACCGCGCAAGTGGACGGTCTCGATGTGCGCCGCCACGGTGGGAAAGTGCGGGCGCGCATTGGGCTCCTGGTAGAGACCGCCGGCCTCTACGCCCGTTTCACCCCTCGCGAACATCTGCGTTTCTACGGTTACCTCCACGGCTTGAATGGTCAGCGCCTGGAACAACGTGTGGACGCCATCCTGGACATGCTGGAGATGAACGATTTCGCCGACCGGCGGGCCGAGGGATTCTCCGTCGGCATGCGGCGGCGCGTGGTCCTGGGGGACGCCCTGGTGCACGATCCGCACAACGTGATTCTCGACGAGCCGACTGCCGGCCTGGATGTGATGAGCACGCGCAACGTCCGCGCGCTCATCCGTCGCCTCCGCGACGAGGGGCGTTGCGTCTTGATCTCCACTCACCTGATGAGCGAGGTTCAACGCTTATGCGATCGGGTAGCCATCATCCACAAGGGTCGTCTCCAGGCGCTCGATACACCCGAGTCCCTGGTCGCGCAAATGGGCGTGGGCGATCTGGAGGAAGCCTTCGTGCGTATCGTGGGTGAAGAGCGCCTGCGGGCCGATCTTTGGGAACAGAAAAAAGAGCGACGCTGGTATCAATTCTGGCGTTGGGGGCATGGGAAGTAGGGTAGGGATTGTATGTGGAGAGTAGCCTGGTACATCTTTCGCAAAGAAGCGCGCGACCTGTGGCGAGATCGCCGGGCGCTCCTGTTCCTCTTCGCCACGCCGTTGCTCCTGCCGCTCCTGGGCGTCATCGGCGGCGGGTTCGTCGTGTGGCAAGTCATGCGCCAGACCGGCGATGGCTTGCCCATCGTCGTCGTCAACGAAGATCAATTGCCGGGCCTGGTCGCCGAGATCGAGGATAATGTCTTCCTGCAATTGATCGAAGCCCCCGACGACGTCGAAGCAGCCCTCCAAAGCGGCGATCTGCTGGCCGTGCTCGAAATTCCCACCGACGCCATGGCCCGGATCCAGGCCGAGGAACCCCTGACGCTGACGTTGACCAGCAGCCGCAGCGGATGGCTGCCCGACGTGGCGGTCACGTCTATCCAGATCGCCCTGCTCGACTACGAACAGGGCATTATGGAAGCACGTTTGACCAGGCGTGGTTTGAGTCTCGCGTGGCTGGACCCCATCCGCTTGGATCGTGAAATAACTGCGGCGACGGGAATGGCTGCCGCGCCAGTCGTCGGCGGAGAGACGACTTCGGCGTTGATGGGCAGCGTTTTCCT
>OMKS01001257.1_pt1 | contig 22887 bp, 18 predicted proteins | sample 1674721 | NCBI WGS metagenome assembly OMKS01 (sample SAMN06264996, study PRJEB25208) | sediment metagenome | isolation source: hot spring sediment | place: USA: California | collected 2014-09-02
AGACGGCATACGAGATCTAGTACGGTCTCGTGGGCTCGGAGATGTGTATAAGAGACAGAGCCAGTTGCGCTTCGCTGTCGCCATGACAGTTGACCATGTGTTGCCGCCGTCGCGCGACACATATAAATAACCGTCGTAAACGGGCGATAGCAACACCTGACCGTCTGCTGAGGAAGCCAGTGCGCGCCACTGCCGTGTGCCCGCTTGATCGCGCACCTGCCAGGTGTCTCCCCCGTCGGAAGAAGTGTAAATATGGCCGCCATATACCACCGCCGCCAAATGCATACCATCGGCTGAACTCGACACAAAATACCACCACCTTGGCATGTCTGTAATATGGGACGTCCACGTGACGCCGCCGTCGTCGGAAGTATACAAATAATTATCATACGCCGCCGCAACCAATCGCATGCCATCCGCTGATGACGCTATGGCACGCCAGTGCCGGTTGCTGGCTGCCGTGCATTGGGTCCATGATTCGCCCCAATCCGATGAGGTAAAGATATAGCCGTTTCGAACCGCGGCGGCAAGATTCTGACCCGTGCCGGATGACGCCACGTCCCGCCATTCATAGGAACCTGAATAGAGTTGTTGCGTCCATGTGACGCCGCCGTCTGCCGACGTGTACACATAATCGCTTTGGGCGGCTGCAACCAGATGCATACCGTCATCGGACGATGCGATGCCGCGCCAAAGCAACGCGTCTGATCCCGGCTGTTCCACCCAGGTGACGCCGCCGTCGGAGGAGGTGAATATATTGTGCCCGGACGCGGCTGCGACAATTCTTTGACCGTCCGCCGAACACGCCAGTGACTGCCACGTGCGCGGCGCATCCGTGAGACGGGCATTCCAAGGCGCCGCAATGCCGAGCCCTTCAAGGGTTATTCTCTGACCGCTATTTTGCGCCAGTTGCCATCCCCCGGCGCCCATACCGCGTATCCGAATCACGTCGCCCGCGGTTAAGTCGCCCGACTCCGGCAATGCCAAGACAGCCTTGTTGGCGGTATTAACCAGATAGCCGGTGTTCGGCGCCGCCGCCACCGACGCCGCGTTTACCACCTGCCATTGCAGCAACGGCTCCGTTGCCGTGGCAATGAGATTGTCCGTTTCGGTTTTTGTATATACGCTGTCTGCATCTGCTTTCAAGGCCAAGGCCGTATCTGTTTCGCCGCGCGAATATACGTCCGCCGCATCCGCTTTCAAGGCCAGCGCCGCATCTATGTCGTTGCGCAGATACACCTCAGTGTTGTCCGGCTTGTTGTCCAACTGTAATTGGATATTGCCCGTAACGCCGGAGAGCGACTCGAACTCCGCGTCGGTTATCGCGCCCGCGCCCACGTCTCCGACGGCGACAAAATCGGCGGCGCCTGTGCGAACGGCAAACGGCACGCTGCGCACGGGAATTCTTCCGGCGAAGATGTCCGCGCCGTCAATGCCGTCAGGCGGATCGCTGCTGTCAATCGCCAGTTCATACCATGCCGTTCCCGACGCGGCCACACTGACCGGCAAGGTCAGTTCAATTACAAACAGGCCTTCGAGTGATACTTCAATCGTGCCGGTTATTGGCCCGCCAAGACTGGCGCCGCCGCTTGCGGCGTCAAAAAATTCAACATTGTAATCCCGCATTCCATACAACGGATTACCGGCGGCGTCCAGCAGCTGTCCCCGTATGGCGACCTGCTCCGCAACCTGGCCATGAGAAGGCACGGCACAGCAGAGCGCGAACACACTAAAAACTTGAATGATGCGTTTCAGGCGCATAATATTCCCTCTCTTTTGCGGCCATACACAAGAAAGAGCAATAATAGAATTGGCAACAACAGCCACGCGAACGATACAGGCAGCGCGCTTTCCACAACAATATAATTTTCCTTGCTCACAGTACGGCTGTCGCCGGCGGTGGAAACGGTCAGCGTCACCGTGTACGCGCCCGGCTGTTCGAAAACATGCTCGGGATGTTGTTCAAAGCTGTTTTGGCCATCGCCAAAATCCCACTCCCAGTCTATTATGGGATAAATTCCACCGCCGGACAAATCGGTAAACTGAACCGTCAAAGGGGGCACGCCCGTGGTGGGAACAGCGCTGAAGTCAACCGTCAACTCCTCTTTTCCCGCGCCCAGATGCAGCGGGTTCATTATAAGCGCGGCATTTTCCCCGTTGAATTCAACGTTTCCCGCCTCTCCGGCGCCCGCCAGAACCGCCATGCTCCCGTTGGCGTTGCCCGCCCGTGTTGCGCCCCAGTATTCAATGGCGGCGCCATGCACCACGCCGCCGCTGCCGTTCGCGCGCTGCGCCAGAACAACAGGCGCCGACGGCGCAATCATGCACAGCGTGAATCCCACGCCTATGGCGAAAGCCCAACGGAACATTTTTTTCATATCGCATATCCTTCACTGTGTATTTTACCATGAAATACGCTTCGGAAGAAGGTTGCTCGCCGCGTTTGTCAAGGGACACCACTTGTTGTACTGAATTGTTTAGTTGCGCTTGCCCCATGAATTGCAGTATAAATGAGCGGTGACTTCAAGGAGTATTCCAAGTTGCGATGTTAACGGCAAGGAGCATACCATGAAAAAATGTGAGTTGTTTGCCTCGTACGGGCAAGGTGTTATGTTTGTGGCAGTGTTGGCGGCGGCGGCAATGGTTTGGGCGCAAGGACAACGCGAAGACGCGGCAGGGCCGGAAAGGGACGAGACCATGTTGGACATTTCTAAACAATCTTTTGGAATTACACTTGACGGGGAGGTGGTGGACTTATATTCCCTGACCGCCGGCCCCGATTTCAAAGCTGAGATATTAACGCTTGGCGGCATTATTGTGTCGCTTCAAACACCTGACGGCAAAGGGAATATGGCGGACATCGTCCTGGGCTTTGATGATCTGGAATCCTACATGGGCAAACATCCCTATTTTGGGGCCATCGTGGGGCGATACGGCAATCGTATCGCGCAGGGCAAGTTTACGCTTGACGGCAAGGAATACACACTGGCCCAAAATGACGGCGCGAATCATTTGCATGGCGGGGTTCGCGGTTTTGACAAGGCGATATGGGAAGCCGAGCCGTTGCGGCGCAAGGACGCCGTGGGACTGAAGTTGACCCATGTCAGCCCGGATGGTGACGAAGGATACCCCGGCAACCTCTCATGTACGGTTACCTACTGGGTTACCAGGGCGAAAACCATTGAAATCGAATATGAGGCGCGAACAGATGCGCCAACGCATGTCAATCTCACAAACCATAGTTATTTCAACCTTGGCGGCCATGACGCGGACAGCATCCTCGACCATGAACTGACGTTGTTCGCGGATTATTTCATCCCTGTTGATGAAACATTAATTCCCACGGGTGCGTTGCAGCCGGTTGACGGCACACCGTTGGATTTCCGCAAACCGACCATGATAGGGGCGCGCATTGAGGAAGAACATGAACAATTGGTGTACGGCATCGGTTATGACCATACTTTTGTGATTGACCCCGAATGCAACGGGAAACTGAAACGCGCCGCCCATGTGCATGATCCCGTCAGCGGAAGAGTTATGGAGGTATGGACCACGGAGCCGGGCGTGCAGTTTTATTCCGGCAATTTCCTCGATGGCTCTAATATCGGCAAAGGAGGCGTGGCTTATAAACACCGGCAGGGATTCTGTCTGGAAACGCAGCATTTCCCGGACACGCCGAACCAACCGAATTTCCCAAGCACCGCGTTGCGCCCGGGCGATGCCTACAAGACCAGAACGGAATACCGTTTTTCAGCAAAATCAAATTAATTTTCGGCGTCGCCGTGTTTTTATTTCTGTTGACGCGCATACCGAGAACCCGCTAGGAGCAGTACCTTCATGAGCAAAGTAAAAGCCCCGCCCCCTCGTAAAGACGTGAGAACCGGAGACACATGGAACCTCGCCCTTATCTTCAAGAGCAAAAAGGAGTGGGAGAAGGCGTTTGACAAGTTGGAGTCCAGTCTGAACGCCTTTGAACGTTTTCGCGGCAAACTGGGACGCTCCGCAAGGACGCTTTTTCAATGCGTTGATTTTTCGCACAAATATAATCAACTGTTGGAAAAGGTGGCCGCCTATGCGCAACTGAAATACTGTGAAGACATCACTGTGCCTGACAGCCAGGCCATGGTGGCCCGGGTCACCCATTTGGCCATGCACGCAAATGAAAAGTCGAGCTATATCACGCCCGAAATACAGGCCATACCCAAGGCTAAAATGGCGGCTTTTCTGAAAGAACCGATCCTGAAACCATATCGTTTCACATTGGAAAAAACGCTGCGGTACAGGCCTCATATCTTGTCCCAGAGCGAGGAACGTTTGCTGGCGATGCAGGGCGAGATTACTGGGACCCCGTCGCGCATTTTTGATCAACTTACCGATGCCGACATGAAATTTGGCGCGGTTCAGGATGAATCGGGCAACAACGTGGAAATTACGCACAGTTCTCTACGTTCTTTGCTCGAGTCGCCCAAAAGAGCAGTAAGAAAGGAAGCGTTTCACAAGTATTACGGCGCCATCCAAGCACATGAAAACACGTTGGCCGCGGCATTGAACGGGTCTGTTCTGCAGGACATATATTATGCGCGCGCGCGGAATTATCCGTCGGCCCTTGAGGCCGCTTTATTCGACGACAAAGTGCCGGTTGCGGTATATGACGCGTTGATTTCCGCAATACGAAGTGCCAGCCCCGTAGTTCATAAGTATCTGGCATTGCGAAAGCGCGCCCTGCGCCTGAAGTCTTTGCATGCATATGACAACTACGTGCCGATTGTAAAAACCAAGCCCGTCCATATCCCTTATGATGAGGCCGTGCAAATGATTTGCGAAGCAATGAGCCCGCTGGGGGATGAATATGTCAAAACAATGCGCAAAGGACTTACGTCGGGAAGATGGGTGGACCGGTATGAAAATCGAAACAAGGAAAGCGGCGCCTTTTCGTACGGCTGTTACGGATGTCAACCGTATATTCTGATGAACTACCAGGAAAAGGTGCTCGACAGCGTGTTCACGCTTGCCCATGAAGCAGGGCATTCGATGCATTCATGGTTCAGCATGAACCGCCAACCCTATCAGTACGCCCACTATCCCATTCTCCTGGCAGAAGTGGCTTCCACGGTGAACGAACAACTGCTAAGCCATTATCTCCTTGAGAAGGCTGAATCCAAAAGAGACCGTATCCTGCTAGTCAACAAAAAAATTGACGAAATTCGGGGAACCATTATTCGCCAAACGATGTTTGCCGAATATGAAAAAGTCATCCATGCCATTGCGGAGGCAGGCGCGCCGGTAACGCTGGAAACGTTTCGCAAGGAATACCGAAAATTGCTTGACGCCTATTTCGGCGCGGCTTTTGTTGTGGACCCCGTCTCGGAACTCGAGGGATTGCGCATTCCGCATTTTTACCGCGCATTTTATGTTTACAAGTACGCCACCGGACTTTCGGCTGCGATAGCCATAGCCAAACGAATTGTGGCCGGTGGCGTCAAACAGCGGGACAAATACCTGGAATTTTTGTCGGCAGGCGGCTCGCAATATCCCTTGGATACGCTGAAACGTGCCGGTATTGATCTTGCCACGCCTGAGCCCGTATCCGAAGCCATGAATACATTCAAAGCCCTTGTGGATGAACTGGAGTCCCTTTTATAAAGACGCTTTTGCCTTGTGTCTGTCGGAAAATAAGCCGGCATAGTGCTTGCTTTGAAAGGATGTTGCTATGAAAACACAGATTGGGAGATTTGTGACGCACATGGGTATTGGCCTGCTGGTCGGTTTAACTTCAGCCTATTCGCAGGCGGTCAGTTTAAGTGATCTTACCCGACGGCAATCCGGTGAGTCCCGTCGGAGCAGCAGTTCTCATGAGGATATCACCCGAAATGGCGACGCCCGTTCAATTCCAGCGGGTGGCGCATTGACCCTGATGGAAGAGCAGGGGCCGGGCGTCATCACCCATTTCTGGAATACGGTGGGTTCCCATGATATTTTCTATTCCCGTTCCCTGGTATTGAGGGTTTATTACGACGGCGCTGAAAAGCCGAGCGTGGAGGCCCCCTTGGGCGATTTCTTCGGGGTGGGACACGGAATGCACAAAGACTTTACCTCTGCGCCGGTGACCGTATCCTCGCGAGGGCGTTCCCGCGTATGTTACTGGCAGATGCCCTTCAAAGATTCCGTGAAAATCATGGTTGCGAATGATAATCCGGAAGTTGACGTAGACTCCTTTTATTACTATATCAACTGGGAAAAAGTGGACGCACTGCCTGATGATACCCTTTATTTTCACGCCAGATACAGACAGGAAACGCCTGCAACACCCGGCAATTATACTATCCTGGATACCAAGGGGCGCGGCCATTATGTCGGAACGGTTTTGTCGAATTTTCAGATGGAGACCGGTTGGTTTGGTGAGGGGGATGATTTCTTCTACATTGACGGGGCCAAAGAACCGCAGTTGCGCGGCACGGGCACGGAGGACTATTTTAATGACGCTTGGGGATTCAGGGAGTTTAGCGCGCCCTTTCATGGCGTAACATTATATGAGGGGGTTCTTACGGGCGACCGCGTTTCCGCTTATCGTTGGCATATTCAGGACCCAATACATTTTGACAAATCATTGCATCTGGAGATAGAGCATAAAGGAAGCATTTTTGATGATCAGGCGCCAATCACGAGTTTTGAGGTGGGCGGCTTCATTGAACGCTGCGACTGGGTCAGTTCCGTGGCATTCTGGTACCAATATCCTCCAACATCCTCTGAAGAATCTTTTCCACCATGGGAAGAGCGCGTGATTCCCCATACCCTCATTATGGCGTCGGAAATGGAATTTCGCGCCGATCCGCCCTTACTGGTGATTCCTGATGAGTTGATGGTATCTTATTTGCCTACAGAGTCGCCAGGGCAAATCGAATTTGATTTTGACATTCCTGAAGACGGGCGTTATCGTGTGGACGGCATCTTTATGTTTTCCCTTTTTTCAGGGGTGTATCAACCGTACATGAATGAGAAAAAGGCGGGGCCGCCCGTGGATTTCGGCGTGGTGGGAATGGACCCGCAGTGGGTGGCCTTGGATACCTATGATTTCAAAAAAGGAACGCAGACCTTGAAGTTTGTGGGGCTGGAACAACAGTCCGCATTCTCGCGCAATCTCGCGCCGGCAAAAGACGGCCTTGCGTTAATAGGAATTAACCTGATCCGATTGGACACAATGGAGGGCTTTCTCAAGGCGTTGCGGGAGAAACGCCCCCTTTAATACGCCGCCGCGCCCCTTTCGCCTTGTTGCTGCTTGAGTTGTTTCAAGATGTTTTGCACATCCGGATTGGACATTTTCTGCGCGTTGTCGGGCACACCGTTGCCGGGTGGCGGCAACGCGGGAGAAGGAATCGCCAGCGGCGCCGCCGGCGCCGCCGGAGATGGGATGTCCATTATCAACTCCATCATGGTCGGCGAATCATGCGATATGGCGTAGTTGCCCGGGATTTCAAACAACGAATCATTCACAGGGCCAATCTTGATGTTTTGAAGCGATATGACTATTTTGCCCATCGGCGGCGGCATGCTGTTTTCGATCTGGATGGGCAGTCGAATCTCTTTGGCATACCACACCCTCGATGTTAATTTCGGCCCCCCCGCTTTCCCGTCCGCCGTCACTTCATACACGGTGCAATCGTATCCATGCAGCGTTTCCCGGCCTGCTTTCTTCAGGTTGCTGAGTTTCATGTCTTTGAAACCGTCAAAGAGGCTTGGCCCCGAATTTGATTGGCGAAGCACGGCATACTTTTGGGAATCAGGAAACAGCGCGTAACTTTGCCCGCCTTTTGTCAGAAATATCTTGCCCATTATTTCAGTGCGCAACAGTTTGGTGTTCCTGAAATGAATTTTGCCGTTAAAAGTGTCGTAAGGAAGTTTTAAGGCCATATCCGCGGTAAATTCAGGGGGAGCGAATATAAAACGGATAACGGCGTTGTAACCGAAATATCCGCCTGCCAGTAATGCGAAAACCACTGCCGCCGCAATTATATGTTTCTTTTGAAGGGCAAAAGGCAGCAAGGCGCTTTTTTTCGGGGGTGGGACGGTCTTTTTCGGTTTGGGTTTCTCAAAAATGTCATCAAGAATATCAAACTGAACAACCGGCAGACCGTCTCCCGCGCCTGCCTTGTTTTCCTCCGTGACAATCCATCCCTCGATATTGCGGAGCTTGGCCTGCTGACTTTCCTCCGTATACATCCCCCGAATTTGGTCGTGCAACGACCGCGCCTCGGCGACCCGCCCCAATCGTTGCAGGCATTGCAGCATGGGAAATTGGATGTTAAAAACGCCCGGATGTAATTCACTAAGCGCGGCGAGCCGTGTCAATGCCTCTTCATAACGCCCCCCGGCATACAACTTTTTGGCTTCCGAAAACTGCTGCTGGGACTTTTCGTTTGACATCTTCCGTATTCCGTTAATTCGTCTGGGGCAATCGCAACGGCTTTTACTCTTTGGAATTTATGTTGTCCTGTAGAATTTGCCGGTTAAGCGCCTCAAGAAGAGGATCATTACTTGGCAAATGGCTCATCTCTTCCGGCGTTTTGCGCTTGGCGCGTTTGCCGGTGATTTCCGCATACGTGGTGGGAACATTGAACAGAGTCTCCGGCAACGGGCCTGTCTCTATGTTTTTGACTGATACCGTCAACTTCCCTTTTTGTCCCACAATGGCCATTTCACTCTTGATGGGGAACTTAAGCTTTAGAGCGTACCACAGTTTTGTGGTAAGGACAGGCGCGTCCGGGTCTTCGCTCTGCCGCGCCTCGTAAACGTCGCAGACATAGCCCTCAACCGTTTCACGGCCGATTTTAACAGCTTCTTTCTGACGCACCCACTCATTGATATTGGACGCTCCGACCAGCGGATTGTGACGCATCATGTCCGCCGTGCTGACCTTATAATACTCCGCTTCTTCCGGCAGGAGCCGAAGCACATGGCCGTCCTTCGCGATAAACATCTCTTCCATGATTTCCGTGCGGTTATATTTCGGGCTTTTGAAGTAAACTCTCCCGTCGAACCGCGCGTCATCAAATTCTATCACCATATCCGCATAAAATTCCGGCGCTTCATCCAATTTGCTGATTAAAAAGAGTATGCCGGCACACACCACGCCAAGGATAATGATGATCTCGGCAGAAAGTAGCAGCGCGCGCAACGGTCTGGGCAAGCGCGCAAAAGCGGACGCGCCTTTCGCGGGCGGCTGTTCCTGTTGCGTTTCCGGCGGCGTTTGCGATGAATCGGATTCATCGCCCTCACACTTTTCCATCTTCTCTGTGCCGGACTCGTCCTTGCTGTTTTCAGCGGCGCCTAACTTGCGCGCAATCTTAAGCAATTTTGCCTGATGTTTTTCATCCGTAAATTTCTCACTCAGGCGGCTGTGCAATTGTGTCGCTTCGTCAATCCGCCCCAAATGCTGCAGACATTGCAGCATGGGAAACTGAATATTAAAAACATCAGGATATTTCCCGTCAATTTCAGTCAGACTCGATAAGGCTTCCTCATAACGTTTTTCAAGATACAAACGTTTTGCCTCGTCAAACTGTTGCTGGAACGCTTCCTTTGACATTATCTGTTATATCCCGCTGATTTTCAATCAACCTCATTGCAAAACATAATATCTCATGTCGTCTTGACAAACCAAATATCCTCCTTGTCCGCATACATTGTAGCGCCGCGTCCGCCGCGCGTCCGGATTACTTTCGGCTCTGTGCTTCTGCAAGCAATTGTCGCGGTTGTTCATACTGCCGTTTATATCAGGAACCAAAATGGACGGCAGGCGAAAGCGTCTTCGTGCCGGAAAATATTACAACAGCGCCCGGCGCCACTTAGAAACCCCACCCTGTCAAATTATTCAAATAAAAATGGTGAACGGGGTGGGACTCGAACCCACGGCCACCGGATTAAAAGTCCGATGCTCTACCGACTGAGCTACCCGTCCATGGAATTAACGCAAAGAATGCCCCAGTATGCGCATATCTGTTTACGGCGCCGCAAAGATGGAAAGAGATTCTAGCGCATACTCTTGATATGAATCAAATTTACGTTGATTTTGGCGTTCATCAGCCGGCATAAATCCGCTTACGTTGAGTACACCCGCCATTTTCAGTATTATATGTTTCATTCTTAACGCGACAGCGTTCAACGGCTCTTGGGCAGGCAAAACCATAGTACGAGAATTTCAGATTGGAGCGAATGGATATGACCGGCACCCTGACCATTCATGAAATCATTACGTTGTTGTGCGACGGCGCGCACCTCACCCGCGAACAGGCGGCGCGGGCCATGCATCTGCTTATGTCGGGCGAAATTACCTCCGCCCAGACGGCGGCATTGCTCATCGGCCTGCGCATGAAAGGCGAGACCGCCGAGGAAATCACCGGCTTTGCCGAGATTATGCGCGAATTTGCGACGCTTGTTCCCGTGGCGGGGCGTCCCTTGGTGGACACCTGCGGCACGGGCGGTGATGGATGCGGCACTTTCAATATCTCGACCACCGCGGCGTTCGTGGTGGCGGGCGCGGGCGCGTATGTGGCGAAGCACGGCAACCGCGCCGCATCGAGCAAGTGCGGCAGCGCCGATGTGCTCGAGGCGTTGGGCGTGAATATCAATCTTGACGCGGAACAGACCGGGAGATCCGTGGATGAGACCGGCATCGGATTTTTGTTCGCCCGCACATTGCACAGCGCCATGAAACATGTGGGGCCGGTGAGAATGGACCTGCGGGTGCGGACGGTGTTTAATATTCTCGGCCCGCTGACCAATCCCGCCGGGGCGGACCGGCAGGTGGTGGGCGTGTTCAACCGTCAGCTTGCGCCGACCATGGCGAAAGCGCTGCTGGCGCTGGGCGCCAAACACGCCTTTGTGGTGGCGGGCATGGACGGCTTGGATGAATTGACCCTTGCGGGGCCGTCGCTGGTATGTGAAGCGCGCAACGGCGAGGTCACCGAATACGAAACGCACCCCGAAGCACTGGGATTACCGCTCGCGGCGACGGGCGAATTGCTCGGCGGGGACGCGGAAAAGAACGCGGCTTTGTTGCGGGCCGTACTTGAAGGCGAAAAAGGCCCGCGGCGGGACGTAGTGTTGCTTAACGCCGCTCCGGCCCTTGTTGCCTGCAGCATGGCCGCCGATCTGAAGGAAGGAATTGCCCGCGCAGCGGAGGCGGTTGACTCCGGGGCGGCGTTGCAAAAACTTAAAGCGCTTGTCGCATTTACGCAAGGAATAAAAGATGAATAGCACACGGAGTCACGGAGCCACAAAGAATTGAATTGTCTTGGCAGCTTTGTGTCTTTGTGTTCAAAAAAAAACAGTGGTGGTATTGTGAATATGATTCTTGACGAAATTGTGCAACATAAACGCAAGGAAGTGGCGGCACGCAAAACGCGCATGCCGTTGCGGGTGATTGAAGACCGGTTGCAGAAGCCCATGCGCATCAAGGATTTCCGGACGGCGTTGCGGCGCGAAGGAATCAGCATCATTGCCGAGATCAAGCGGCGTTCCCCTTCGCGGGGCGATATTCTGCCCGATGTGGACGCGGTTAAACTGGCGGCATTGTACGAGCAGGCGGGCGCGCGCGCCATTTCAATTCTGGCGGACAATAAATATTTCGGCGGGTCGCTGGAAGACATCACGAAGGTAAGCAATCATACGAAGTTGCCTTGTCTGTGCAAGGAGTTTATCATTGACCCGTATCAGATTTACGAGGCGCGTTTGGCGGGTGCGGACGCGATCCTGTTGATTGTGCGCATCCTCACCGACGACGAGTTGAAATCGTTTCTCCGCGAGGCGACCGCGCTGGGCATGGCGGCGCTGGTGGAAACGCATAACGAGACGGAAATCAAACGCGCGCTGGACGTGGGCGCGTCCATTATCGGCATCAACAACCGCGATCTGGACACGCTTCAAGTGGATGTAAACACCACGCTGCGCCTGAAGAAGCTGGTGCCGGGCGGCAATACGCTGGTGAGCGAAAGCGGCATCAAAACGCGGCGCGAAGTGAAGATGCTCGAGAATGGCGGCGTGGACGCGCTGCTTATCGGCGAGTCGCTGCTGACCAGCAACGACATTCGCGCTCAATTGGAAGCATTGCTACATGATGACGAAGATTAAAATATGCGGCATCACCTGCATTGAGGACGCGCTGGCCGCCTGTGACGCGGGCGCCGACGCGCTGGGTTTCGTGCTCGCGCCGGAAGCAAAAAAGCGCAACCGTTTCATTGATCCGGACGCGGCGGCGGCCATTATTGCGCAATTGCCCGCGTATGTGGTGTCCGTGGCGGTGGCGGTGAACGAACCGCTGGAAACGCTGCGCGAATATGCCCGCATCTTTGACCGGCTGCAACTGCACGGCGACGAGCCGCCGGAACTGTGCCGCGCCCTGGGCGCAAAAGCGTACAAGGCATTTCAGGTGAAGTCCGGCATGACCCTTGCCGACATTGAGGCATACCCCGGGGACGCCTGTCTGCTGGACGCATGGACACCGGACAGCCGCGGCGGCGCGGGACAGGTGTGCGACTGGGAGTTCGCGGCGCAGGTTGCCGCCCATAAACAAGTGATACTGGCCGGCGGATTAACGCCTGACAATGTGGAGGAGGCGGTGCGGCGCGTGCGCCCTTACGGCGTGGACGCGTCGAGCAGCCTCGAGGCCGAACCTGGAAAGAAGGACCATGACCGAATCAAATGCTTCATCTACAACGCGCGGAAAGCATCCCTGGCCTGACGCGGGCGGTCACTTTGGCCGTTACGGCGGCAAGTATGTGCCGGAGACGCTCATGTTCGCCCTCGATGAACTCGAGACGGCGTACCGCGGCGCCGCGGATGACGCCGCGTTTCAAACCCGGCTGGCGAACTATCAGCGCCATTATGTGGGGCGGCCTACGCCGCTGTATTTCGCGAAACGGCTCACGGAACATCTGGGCGGCGCGAAGGTGTATTTCAAACGCGAAGACCTCGCCCACACGGGCGCGCACAAGATCAACAACGCGCTGGGGCAATGCCTGCTTGCGAAACGCATGGGCAAGCGGCGCGTTATCGCCGAGACCGGCGCGGGGCAGCACGGCGTCGCCACGGCGACGGCGGCGGCGCTGCTCGGCCTCGAGTGCGACGTGTATATGGGCACGGAAGACATGGAACGGCAGCGGCTGAACGTGTTCCGCATGAGGCTCATGGGTACGCGCGTCGTTCCTGTGGACTCCGGGTCGCGCACGCTCAAGGATGCCATCAACGAGGCGCTCCGCGACTGGGCGGCGAATGTGGAACATACCCACTATGTGCTCGGCACGGTGCATGGGCCGCACCCGTTCCCCATGATCTGCCGCGATTTTCAGTCCGTCATCGGACGCGAAGCGCGCGCGCAGTTGTTCGAGGCGGAAGGGCGCCTGCCGGACATGATGATTGCCTGTGTCGGCGGCGGCTCGAACGCCATCGGCCTGTTCTTCGATTTCTTGGGCGACACATCGGTGCGCATGATCGGCGTGGAAGCAGGCGGCACGAAGATCGCGCCGGGCATGCACGCGGCGCGGTTCGCCGGCGGGTCGCTCGGCATGCTGCACGGCGCGGTGAGCTATGTGTTGCAGGACGGCAATGGACTCATCGGCGACACGCACAGCGTGTCCGCAGGGCTCGACTACGCAAGCGTCGGCCCGGAACACGCCTACTATTTCGACGAGAAGCGCATCGAATACACCAGCGCGTCCGACCAGGAGGCGCTCGACGCGTTCCAGTTATGCAGCCGCCTCGAAGGCATCATCCCGGCGCTCGAGAGCGCCCACGCCATCGCCGAGGTGATCAAGCGCGCGCCGGCGCTCAGCCACGACGACATTATCGTGATGAACCTGTCCGGGCGCGGCGACAAGGATGTGCAGCATGCGGCGAAGTTCATCATGCCCGGAGAGGAGATATAACGTGAATCGTATCGCAAAACGTTTTCAGGAACTTCGGGATAAGAAGCAGACCGCGTTCATACCCTGCCCCGCTGGCGGTGCCGCTGGGAACGCCGACGTCCCCGTCGGCAGGGAGAGCGCGTTCATACCCTTTATCACCGGTGGTGACCCGACCCTTGCCATGAGCGAAGACATCGCCGTCGCGCTGGGCGAAAACGGCGCGGACATCATCGAATACGGCGCGCCCTTCTCCGACCCCGTGGGCGACGGCGCGGTGATTCAGGAAGCGTCGCTGCGCGCGTTGCAGCAGGGCGTGAACCTGCGCGGCATTCTCGCGTCCATCGAGCGCATCCGCAAACGAAGCGAAACACCGCTGCTCATCTTCACCTATTACAACCCTGTGTTTGTGTACGGCGTGGAAGCCTTCGCGCGCGACGCCGCCCATGCCGGCGCGGACGGCGTGCTTTGCGTGGACCTGCCGCCGGACTATGCCCTGGAATACCGCGACATGATGCGGCAACACGACTTGAGCACCGTATTCCTTGCCGCGCCCACCAGCGCCGATGCGCGGCTCGCGCTCATCGGCGAAGCCTGCGACACTTTCGTCTACTACATCTCGCGTCTCGGCGTTACCGGCGAGCAAGCATCCCTGTCCGACAACCTGCGCGCCGCCGTGGCGCATGTCCGCGAGAAAACCGGCAAACCCGTCGCCGTCGGTTTTGGCATCTCCACGCCCGACCAGGCGCGGCAGGTCGCCGAAATCGCCGAAGGCGTCGTAGTCGGCTCCGCCATTGTCCGCATCATCGCCGAAGCCCAGGGCGCGCCCGACACCGTCCAGCGCGCCGCCGCCTTCGCCGCGAAACTCGCCGAGGCGGTGAAGAGTTCATAACGCGACTGGTGTGCAGAGACGGAGGAGCGCTTCTTCCGACGCTGCCCGGCAAGTCTGACAGTAATTCGTTGCAATACAGTGAAGACATGAGGATCTGTCATGGATAACGAATACACCGCAATTGTTGAACGGGACGGCGACTGGTATGTTGCCCAGTGCCTTGAAGTTCCCGGTGCGAACGGGCAGGGACGCACAGAAGAGGAATGCAGGTGGAACCTTTCCGAGGCAGTGGAACTGATTCTGGCAGACAGGCGTGAGTGACTGACATCATCTGGCCGCTGCTGGGCGATTGCCCCGGTGCGGTTCAACTGCCTGCCGGAGATTGCCGTGCTGGAACTGACACGCCCGCAGCAGGATGCTTATCAGTGCGCAACGCCGGCGCTTCGGAACATAAAATAGGCGGCGCCAATAAGACAGAGTCCCGCCCAAAGGCAATCCAGTTTGAGAGGTTCGCGCATGTAGAGGATGGCGAACAGCGCAAATACGCTCACGCTGATAACCTCCTGCATCACCTTGAGTTGTCCAAGGGAAAAGAAGTCGCGGCCAATGCGGTTGGCGGGCACTTGCAGGCAGTACTCAAAAAAGGCAATGCTCCAACTGACCAACACCACCAGCAGGAGCGCGCGATGGCGCATATCCTTCAGATGTCCGTACCAGGCATAGGTCATAAACAGATTTGAAAAAATCAACAGCGCAATCGTGGCAATCTTGCTCATAGAGCCTCCGCGAACCAATGGGAAATGGAAGAAAGGAGCGCAATTATCGCATGACGTAACGGGAAAATCCATTTTTACGCCCTTGTCACAGATGCGATGCCGTTTATATCCCGCTGATTGCGTGGCCGGGTATATTTATTTGTTTCCAACGAGTATTTTTTTGCGACCCCATGTGCCCTTGACTGGCGTTTCTGATGTTGGCTTTTATGACAGATACCGGACAAGCGAATGCGCGTCCATAAACGCGGGTCAAATGAACAAATTCATGCCGGCTTGTTCCGCCGCGCCCAGGTACGCACCGACGCCGCCGATTTCCACGCCGTCAATCAGTTCATCCTTGTGGACGCCCATAACGTCCATGCTCATGGCGCAGGCGACCAGTTTGACGCCCGCGTGGCGCGCGGCGGCGACGAGTTCTTCGGGCGCCATGACGCGCTTGCTTTTCATGACGTGGCGCATCATGGCGGTGCCTATGCCGCCCATGTGCATTTTCGAGAGGCGCAGTTGCCCCGGCCCCTTGGGCATCATTACACCGAACATCTTGTCGAGCAAGCCTTTCTTCACGGGCGGCGCGTTCCGTTTCTTCAGCACGTTCAATCCCCAGAAGGTGAAGAAAATGGTGACGTCGCTGTTCATGGCCGCCGCGCCGTTGGCGATGACAAAAGTCGCCATAACCCGGTCGAGGTCATCGGAGAAGCAAACAATGGTCTTGGCCTTTTTGCCGGGTGCGGCGGGTGCGGCCGCCGTAGCCGTTGCGGATGCGCTTCCCTTGGTAATGCGCGCTATGTAATTCGCGCCGTCGGGACGCGTCTCCAACAGCGTGTTGCCCGTGCTCGCGCACCATGCCGGGATGTCGGCCACAAAACCCGCATCACTTGCCGTTACTTCAAGCACGGCGCCGGGGCTCATGGCGGACATGGCTTGTTTCACCCGCGTAATCGGTCCGGGGCATTGCAATCCGCGCACGTCGAGTCGTGTTGTTTCGCCCGCGGCGGCGGGCGGTGGCGGGCTGCCGGAAGCGCACATGGCCCCACAAGGCGGGTCCGCTCAAACCGGGCTTTTTGCGCCCGCGCCATGGAACCACGCCCAGGTGCGGTAACCGCCGTCAAGGTTGTATGCGGTGAAACCGCGCTGTTTCAGTTGTCGGCAGGCGATATACCCCCGCAATCCCACGGCGCAGTAAACGCCGATGGTTTTATCGCGGGGCAGTTCATCCAGCCGTTCGCGCAGTTCGTCAAGGGAGATGACTGTCGCGCCGGGGACCACGCCGCACTCCGTTTCTTCCGGCGCGCGCACATCCAACCAGAAAATGTCTTCGGGTAACGCATCCGCCTCAATTTGTTCCATATCGCCCTTAATAACGTTGTTGGCGGTGAAACCCAGCATGTTGACGCCGCTCTTGGCGGAATCATGCTGTGGCGAGTAGGCGAGTTCCAGATGTTCCAAGTCTTCCGCCGTCATTTTGTTGGCAAGGGCGGTTGCGAGCACGTCAATGGCCGTATCCACATTTTCCGTGCCCACCGCCTGCACGCCCAGCAACATGCCGTCGGGACTGAACAGCCCCTTGATGCTTACGGGCGCGGCGCCAGGGTAGTACTTGACATGCTGCATGGGATGTACGTAAACGCGGAAATAGGACGCGCCCGCGCTTTTCAGCCGTTTTTCGCTTGTGCCGGCGCACGCCGCCTTCTGATTGAACACCTGCACGATGGATGTGCCCAACACGCCGGGATAAGCGGCGTCGCGTCCGCAGATTACGTCGGCGGCTATGCGCCCCTGCCGGTTTGCGGGACCCGCCAGCGGTACTGCTGTCGGCGCGCCGGTCATGCGGTCGGCCACCTGCGCCACATCGCCTGCGGCGTACACGTCCGGAGCGCTGGTGCGCATCTGCGCGTCCACCGCAATATGGCCGCGCGGACCAAGCGCAATTCCCGCTTCCTTTGCCAGTTCGCTGCGCGGCGCAACGCCCGTGCATAGACACACCATGTCCGCGGCAACATGGGAGCCATCGGACAGGGTGACATCATTGCTGCCCACGGCGGTAACCGAAGTTTCAAGCCGCAAATCAACCCCGTTCAATTTCAACTCCTGCGCGAGCGGTTCGGTCATCTCCTTGTCCAGCACCGGCAGCACTTGGTCGAGCATTTCGACCAGCGTGACATCCACGCCGAGGCGACGCAGATTTTCCACCACCTCGAGGCCAATAAAACCTGCGCCGACCACTACCGCCTTCTTTGCGGCCACGGCGCGTTCGCGCATTTTGTCCATGTCATCCAGACTGTTCAATGTGCAGACCTTGTCGGCGTCAAGACCGGGAATCGGCGGGCGCACGGGCGCGGCGCCGGTGGCAATCATCAGCGCATCGTATGCGTGCCGCGTGGTCTCACCCGTTTCGAGGTTCTTCACTTCCACCGCTTTCTCATCCGGAAAGATGCGCGTGACCTCATGGCGCGTGTGGATGCGCAGGCCGTAGCGCCCGCGCAGGGTTTCCGCAGTCTGTACAATCATGCCTGCGCGGTCTTGTATCACGCCGCCCACATAATAGGGCATGCCGCAGTTCGCAAAGGACACCGCACCGCCTCTCTCGAAAACCGTTACCGCCGCAGATTCATCCAAACGCTTAATACGCGCAGCACAACTCATGCCGCTAGCAACGCCGCCTATAATTACAACTTGCTTTGTCATGGCGTATTCTCCATATTACGGCGCGCTTTGGCGCGCGCCTACAAAAGTGAATTATCAGCCTTCTTATCCAAACCGGCCGAAAGTTTCGAGCAACTCCTTAAACAACCGCTGACGGGCAGGTGGACTTTTCATTGCCTCTTCAAAACAAGAGTCAAGATGGTGTGCCACAATGTGTTTTGCCGCGGCGCGCAACGCCGCGTCCGCCGCCGCCAACTGCCGCAGCACATCCACGCAGCCGCGCTCTTCCTCAATCATCTTGCTGACACCACGTATCTGCCCTTCCACGCGCCGCAGCCGCGCCAGCGTCTTTACCTGAATGTCCACATCATTTGTTTTCATATCCAATCCTTTCTTTTTCATATACCCCATACTTATAAAGGGTATAACAAGAGAACGCGCAAATGCAACTTCTTATTTCATCTTTGAGATGCGTCTGCAAACTCGATGGGGGGCACTTCACAAAACAGGGCGGCAGCCATCCGCCCGATGAACGCGGGAGCGCCCCTGAAACGCCGCCGACAGGTTTCATGAAAGGCGCGGTGGCACAAACGGTTCTATGCGTCTTTACCGCGAATTTTGTCAATGACGATTCCCACAATGTTCCTGCGGCGGGCGCGTTCGATGGCGCGGACGGCGCACCACAATAGGATAATGCCGATGCGTATGCGAACCGCCGCATTAACGTCTGTCGGAGCAAGAGCAATGGCAACGGCGAGCATCGCCAGAAACAAGAGCAGGCGCCAGGTATGGCGGTTGAACCTGTCAAGATTGCAGCCAAACCGGTATATGACGTAGTTGAGGGATATGGACGCCACTTGGGCGATCAGCAACAGCGCGCCAACAAGCGTGACCGGTATGAACAGGACAAACGAGAAGGTTTTCAGGGTATGCAACAGAGGAAAAAGCGGTACGCGATTAATTGGCGCGAGACGGTTGAACGCGAAAAACACGCCCCGGACACAAATCAGCACGGCGCACCACAAGCCGAAATCACGCGCCAATGTTGCACTCCACACGGAGTGTCGCGCCAGCAGAATGCCGATGCCGCCGGATAGGAACGCCCACAGCCACGGTTCGAGGCGCGGGGGCGCGGCAAAGCGGCGCGCTGCGTCGGATACAACGGGTTTCGCCTCGCGTGCGGCGGCGACATGGTCGTTTTCGTAGTAGCCGATTTCGTAGACGGCGTAGAGGGACAGGAACAGGAACCAGAGCGCGGCGGCGTACCACGGCGAAAAGGCGTACGCGAGCAAGAGCAGGGCGAAGTCTTCCAGCAGAATCTGGTAGGTGAAATAACGGGCATCGGCATACTTGCCCTCGACGGTGTAGCGCATGGGCACGTAATAACCTTCAAAGGCAGGCGGCGCATAAGGAACCCATTGGACGACGCGCGCTGTTTTGACCAGTGCGGCAACGGCATCGTCATCGTGGGAATCGGTAATGAACAGCGTCTGCGCAGGGTTGCAGTGGGGCGCGTATTTTTCAAGCGCGGCCGGCTTCCCCGTGGCGCGCAGATTTTCCGGGCGCGGCGCAATGCGCGAGCATATCAATATGGCCTGTTCCAAACCCGCCGCATCCAGGATAGGCTTGATGATATGGCGAAATCCATAGCTTAACACCACCAACGGCTTGTCCGGCGGCAACGCGTCAACCAGCTTCCGGTTCATGCTGTTGTTTGCAAGCCGTCGCGCCGCGGCGGACCAGATAAAATGGTTCCAAGGCATGAGCAACGCGCATACGAGCACGCGCGCAAAATCCCGCTGAGCGTTATAATCGCACACGCCGAACCATGCCAGCGCCCGGACAAACCAATCGCTCGCAGCGACCAGCAAAAACGCCGGCAGCCGCGGACGCAGCGAGTCCAGAAACCGTTCCGTCGAGTTGTTGAGAAACAGCGTGTGATCAAAATCCAGCAGCAAATGATCGTAATCCGCGTCGGCCAGGGCCGCCAGTACCTGTTCTGTTGCGTCATGCGTTTGCATGGGGAAAGTATATCAAATTGACGGGCATGTTTTGCGCGGCGTGCAAAACCGCATCCCAAAACAACGGATGCAAGGATGCAAAACAAAAGGGCGTCGGGAATACTTCCCCTGCCGCTTAGATCGCGTCCCCTTCGTATTCGGCGGGCATGTCGGCGCCGAGCCGTTTTAGCGCGGTTACGCCGAGGTCTTGGATATGCGGCTTTTTCTTTTCCACTGGAATGTTCGCGAAGAACATGCCTTCCGCGTGTTGGTAGTCGGTCGAGGCGTGTTCGCCGCTCCATTTGTCTTCAACGGATTCAAAGAGTGGCGCGCCCGCGCCGCCGCGAGACGTTTGCCGGGCGTTTTGGTAATAGGGCGCGTATCCAAGCGAAATGTCCGGCGCGTCGGCCATGGCCTCGCCGTGGTACACATTGCGCAGGTACAGGTTTGAGAACACCTGCGCCCCCGAGGCCGGGTCTTTCACCTGTTTCAGGCGGTCCGCGATTTCTGCCGCGAGCGATTCCGCCGCGCCAGGCGCGACAATGCCGCCGCTTTCGCGGCCGCGCACATTGAGATACAAGGAACTGAGCCCCACCGAATAAGCGCGCGTTTCATTCCAGTCAATGCCCTGCAAAAACCCGCGGTCCGCCTGATGGGGGTTGGCGATTTTCAGATAACCGTTGTCGCGCAGCCATGTATTCAGGTTGAATCCGGTGCGCCAGGAACCGAAGCCGTGATCGCTGAACACAAAGAGCGCGTCGTTATCACGCAATTGTTTCATCACGTTGCCGGTGATTTCGTCGGCCCGTTGATAGACGCGTTCCAGCGCGTTGCGCCAGTGTTCGGGCGCGTCAGGATCGTAATAGGGATGTTTCGCGTCCCGGAACCGCCAGAACAAGTGTCCGACGCGGTCGGTGGCGGTCCACGCGCTCAACAACATGTCAAACTGGCCCCGCTCGAGTTCGTCGAGTGTGAGACGCTCGCGCCACGCCATGGTATTCTCGATGTCTTTCAGGAACGCGTCTTCCGTCATATCATTTTGTCGCACCGCGTGGGTGTCGTAGGTCCAGCCGACGGTTTTGTAAAGGCCGTAGCGCCCCTTGAGTTCCGCGCTGTATTCATTTGGCGCGGTTAGCGGCGTGTAGGGCGCGTCCGGATGGTATTGCACGCACGCCATGTAAATGCGCGTTTGTTCGCCGATTTCCTGTGGAAAGAAGCGGGTGATGCCCATGATCTCGACGGCGTCCGACATGGCGAACCGCAATTCGAGCCAATCCGACCACACGCCCTGTTCGATCTCCACCCGTCCGCCATCCGCTTCCACCGTGCCGCGATGGTCGGCGCGGTTGACCTTGATGCGCAACGGTGTTTCCGCGTAGGCGCCGGGCGCGCCGAAGCGGTGACGCGCGTCCCGCGGGCCGGGCACATTCAGCGTTGCTTCATCAGCGCCGTCAAACGCCAGCGCCACGCGCCGACCGCCGCCGAGGTCTTCCCCGAGTTGCGCTTTGGTGAAACTGTCAGACAACGCAAAGTAGGTGCTTGTCGTGCCGCGCAGGTCGGGCGCGCCGAGTCCTGAGAGCATCAGCCCGTGTTTGAGCGGGTCGGGCGGAAAGCAGAAGGGGATGTTCAACACTTTTGCGCGCAGTCCCTGTTCGTCGGCGGCGCTCCAGAAAGCCGTTCCCTTCCGATAATTATCCGCTGTCGCCGGAGCAATAAGCGCGCCAGTGGGCGCGAGTGTGGGCGGGTTTACCCGGCCTGTGCCGACCAAGGGGAACGGTCCCGCCGCGCCGCCGGGGTTGCGGCGAATAAAATCAAAAATATTGTGCGCGCCGGGATTCTGACAAGTGGCGAAAGAGTTCCACGCGACCGGTGATTGCGGCGGGATAGTGGTGGTCAAGCGATGCGCGCCGCCCTGTTGCCGCAATGCCGCGAAGCGGGGCAGCGAGCCGCGTTCGAGCATGTCTTCCACAATGGAAGGTTCCATGCCGTCAAAGCCGAGCATGATGATTCTACCCTTCTGTTGCGCCGCCGCCTTTCCGATATGAAAAGAAGCGCCCATCGCCGCTGCCGCGGTCATCGAGGCGGCGCTGAGAAACTCTCTTCGGGAAAGCGTCGTCTTGTGTGCTTTTTTTGACATGATATGTCTCCTTGGTCAACGCATGTTGTTCACGCTTTGGCGCGCCATGTCTCCTGCCTGTAACCGCGCCCGCCGAAGGATGAACAACCTGCGGGGAGGAATTCTTTATGCCGCGGACAGCAATTATTCCAGAGTTGTAACATTATAAGATACATGATTTTCTTTTTCTGACAAGATCGCGGGCGCGTTCTGCCATTATTTTTTCCGTGGGATAGGTCATCAGCGCGGGCGCGTCCTCGGCCGGAAGCCATCGCGGTTCAAATAACGCTTCCTCTTCGCTGACAGGCTGCGGCGCGTCACGCTGATTGTTCAACAGCCGCATCAGGAAATAGTGTTCATCCCGCTCGTAACGCACGCCATCCATCTCGAAGCTGCTGTGCGCTTGGCCCAGATTCGCGATAATCTCGACTTTCCAGTAGCCCGACTCTTCGCCCACCTCGCGAATCGCCGCTTCGGCGTCGGTTTCTCCGGGATCAATGTGTCCCTTCGGCAGCCGCAGTTCATCCATGGGCGCGCCGTTGCGGGTTACCGTTCGCGCCAGCGCCAGCAGTTCCCCGCGTTCATTGACGACCACGCCGCCTGCGGTTTTATATGTCAGTATCTT
>OMKS01001258.1_pt1 | contig 22872 bp, 20 predicted proteins | sample 1674721 | NCBI WGS metagenome assembly OMKS01 (sample SAMN06264996, study PRJEB25208) | sediment metagenome | isolation source: hot spring sediment | place: USA: California | collected 2014-09-02
TTTTTCAAGCAGAAGACGGCATACGAGATCTAGTACGGTCTCGTGGGCTCGGAGATGTGTATAAGAGACAGGTCTCTTCCCGGATAAAGCACGATGTTCCAGAGTGCTTTTGAGACAACATCAATATTTCGCACAGAACCGGTAAAATCCGAAGATGAAAAAACAATCTGGGCATAATGGGTGTTCATAAGCGAGAGCCATTGGGATGTATCCGAGGGAAACGCCGCCTGTTTTCCGTAATCATCAATTATATACAAATCAATTTTTAAGAATGAACCGTCATTGTAATTTTTCGTGATAGATTTCTCAATCAAACCGCCGGGCATAACAATCTCTTCGGAATATGGCTGAACATATTCATAACTTACGCCCCACGGCGCGGTTTCCTCCGGATTTGTCATGTTTGAGGGGTCATTTGACATCCTGCCCATATTATACGAATACTCAGGATCATCTGAGTTTAAGCTGAAAAGCCACCTGTTTTCCTTGCTTATGTCATTAACGCTGAGCATCTCGCGGTCCCTCACAAGTATAAAATCAACAATTTCGCCGCCATAAGGCGGTGTTATCTCCTCCCAATAATCTGATGATAAGAGAGTGAACCGGTTGTCCAAACTCACCTTGTTGCCGGAATCCAGGTTTATAAAACTTATTTTTTCCTGTTCCTTATGAAGCGGGATATCGTTTATATCCGCTTCTTTCCAGATATTGTTCCATGCTGATTTTGGAACTGTTTCCGGAAGCTCCTTGTTGAATAAATACGAGGCGTAAACAGCGTCGGCTCTGCCATCCCTTTTGCTTAACGAAACAAAGTTAATCTCCCTGTTTTCAGGTTTGGGGTCTCCCTGTGTGAAATCAAATATTCTAAGGGGCCTTATTACATGCTCCTCGACCCTGACCCTGTTTCCATTGACATCAGTAAGCACCCTTCCCTGCCTGAAGTCATCGCGCTGCTCGTTGTTTATGTACGCAGTGTCATTATAAGCGGACCGCTTCTCGCGGTTTAATTCGCTCCTCAGCCTGTTTTTCAGTTTTTCTTTCCGGCTCTCCTGCTTCCGTCCGCTCTCCCTGTATCTGCGTTTTGAATCCTTTTTTGACCGTTCGTCAAGGCGTTTCCTGAGTCCTTCCCTTCCCTCGCGCGCTGTCCTGTCCCTGTTTTTTCTCACCTCAGAAGCTGTCTTCCTGAACCTCTCGCCCCGTTTTATTCTTTCAGGCTTTGACGGCCTGCGTTTTTTCCTGTCCACAAATGACTCAAACCCCTCTTTTACGCCCTCTTTGGACTCATCCGTTTCAAGAGTTACTTCTCCGTCAAATACAGCCACAAATGTCCCATCTTCATCCGCCTCAACCGCGAAATTGGTGCCTTTTACCGCGGCAAGCGCCATCTTTGTCCTTACCTCAAAACCCGAATCCCTGTCCGCAAACCCGCTTACCGCGGCTATTATTCTACCGACAGCAAGGCTGAAGAGATAACGGGCTGAACGGCCTTTTTTTTCAAGTGAAGAGATGGTAAGGGATGTATTCTCCTCCAGTTTCATGACTGATGCGTTGTCAAAGGTAATCTCAATAAACCCCTCTTTTGTTGTAAGTTCATCGCCCTCATAAAGAGGCCTGCCGAGCTCGGCAAATACCGCACCCCCTCCTGCCTCCGGTTTTACCCTCGCGTCCCCGGAATAGTCCGTTATCGCCGCAGTTGAGTCAAGAACAGAGTTTGCCCAAACAGAAGCCGATACCGCCGCTATCACAAAACAAAACAATAATCTCTTCATCTTATCCGCAAACTCCCTGCTGATTTTTTTTTATTTTATACTTAAATCCCGGGAATGTAAATACAATTTTAGAAGCAGTATCGTTTCAGCCATCCCGCCATTTGACCGCCCCGCATGTTTTTTTTAACTACTCAGTTAAATAATATTACCTTATTTACCTTAATAATTCAAGAGTTCATCCGTTTGTTGTCATCTGTTTGTAACTGCCGGTTCCCGCTCTCCCTTTCTAAGGAGAGAGACGGAGAGAGGGTTATCTTTTGTCCCCGAAGAGCACCCTCACCTCTACCTCACGATAAATATCTTCCCCTTTTCCGTTACACCGCCGGACGGGTTTATTATCAGGTAGTAGTAAACGCCCGGAGAGACCCGCGCACCCCTCCTGTTTGTGCCGTTCCAGGACTCGGTGACGCACTGCGCCTTTATTGAATAGACAAACTCGCCCGAGAGCGTGTAAAAACTGACTGTCGAGCCCGGGATAAGGTTTGATATCTTAAGCGGCGGGCCGTTTATGGAATAGGGATTGGGAAAGACCGCGACAGCGCTTCCCGGATAAAGTGCCGCATCCGAGAATATGGGCGGGTGCCTCATGTAATCAGGAGTGTAATAGCCGTCATTATAATCGGCCCCAGCCGTATTTGATATCACATTTCCTCCGGTTTCGCCGGAAATCAGCGCGGAGAATTCCAGAAAAAGGGTTTCACCCGGGGAGAGCGTAATGCCTGTAAGCTCCCACAAAATGTAATTACCGTCAACTGACGCGGGCTGGTGCGTTATGCCGGATACAAATGTGAGCGCGCCGGGCAGCGTGTCCCATATATTGATGTTGTAAGCCGGGTATTTTGAATCATTATACAGCGTGACAGTGTATGTTATCTCAGTACCCTGCGCAGTGCTGTTGCCGGCAACTTTCTTTTGTATTGTCAGTTCAGCTATCTCGGGCTCGGGCGTAATTGTCGGGGTCGCGGTCAGCGTGGGTGTAATGGTGGATGTGGGCGTCAGTGTGGGAGTGGATGTCTGCGTAGGCATCGGAGGCAGGAATCCGCCCGCAGGGTATCCGTATGAGTCATACTGATAGAACCCGTAAACCGAGAGGCCGAATGGCTCGAATGCTGTGACATTGTATGCGGCTGGCCCTGCAGGCACAGCGAGCTGAGTGTAATAATAGGGCGTGCCCGGAACCGGCGCGAATATTCCCGCTCCAAGCAGGGTGCCGTTGACGGAAACAGAACCCAAGGCTGATATCGGCGCCGTAATATTGAGATACGCCGGGTCAGGCGTATCATGGAGCCTGTAAGAAGCCGTATGATAATCGCTGCTGAAACTCTCCAACGGAAACACTATTGACATAAACGGGTCGCCAAACGCGCTTGGGTCATAGTGGGCGCTGTTCGCGTACTGCATTACAAGCAGAGGGTTTGTTGATGTTATGTATGACGGGTTTGTAATGATTACCTGGTAAAACTGCCCCTTGTTAATCGTCGCGGCGTGAACCCCGTTTATCATGACCGTTGTATTGTCTTCAGAGGCCATTATCCTGAATGTGTCTCCGCTTGTCCTTCCGGCCAGAGGCGCGGTGATAAATTCCCTTCCCCACGCGTGGACAGGAAGAAGCTGCTCCGTAATATGGTCGCAGGCAGGCACTGTTATTGGTATGCGCGCGCACCTGTGTCCGCTGAAAACCGCTATCGGCTTATCCGCGCTTATAAAGGTGCCTGTCAAATCATTAAAACCCGCGTCCATGAGCTGGTAAGCATCGCCTCTGTTCAGCGTTACCGTATATGGTATTCCTGCCTGCCTTGCCCCTATTGTTACCGAAGGTATGATTGTTACTGTTGTATTGTCGTGGGCCGCGGCTATGCCGAACTGGCTGCCCCAGTAAGTGGGCCATCCGGGATTCGCGGTATTCGGGTCGGAATAATAGGACATGGCGTAATACTCATAGCCAAGCGCGCCGACAGGCAAAGCAAGGTAGCCGTCGGTTGTATGCGCCCGCCTGTTGAGCCCGTAAACAACTATGTCGCTGTCAGCGGTAATATGAACAGCCTTTGACTGGGTTCCGTCAAGCGTGCTTATGTGCGTATTAGCGGGGAGGTTAATCACGGTAATGGATCCGGGTGTCACGGTAAAATTCTGCGAAAAACCCGTGCCGGGTATCTGAACAACACCTGCAGCGGATGTCCCTGATGTTATGGCGAATTCCTGAACAGGCATATCCCCGTCGCCGTCCATGTGCTGCATGTTAAACATAACCCAAAACTCCGGCCCGGATGTGCTCACAGCGGAATATGCCGCAGCACAAAGGCAGACGGTGAACGCTGTAAGAATAACCGATGATTTTAAGGTTTTTATACTCATTTCATCCTCTCTATTTAATACAATTATAGTACAAAAAAGAGTAATGTCAATTAAAACCAGTTTGAATTGCGAATTTTAAATTTTGAAGTTTAAGGAACAAGCTAAAAATCGTAAAACCACAAAATAGAGAAGAGTTTAAATGCCGGTTTTACAAGAGTTCTTATAACTTGCAAATTCAAAATTCCAGATTTAAACTCCCCTATCTTACATCCCCTGCTTTCGCGTTTGCTTCGGCCTGTTCTCTGTTTCTCGCGCCCGCTATTGCCGCGGTCACCCCTTTTTGCGACGTGACCCACGCCAGCGCGAGCGCGCTTACGGTTATTCCCCGCCCTTCCGCGATTTTCTTAAGCCTGTCCGTATATTCAATTATTTCTGACAGGCGCGGTTCATTAAACCTATCATCCCTCTTTCTGTGGTCAGTATCCTCAAGAGACTCAACATACTCTTTTGTGATTTTTCCGGTTAACAGCCCCTTTTCAAGCGGGCTGTAAGCCAGGACGCCTATGTTTTTTTCCACGCAGTAAGGAAGCAGCTCCTTTTCTATATCCCTTCTGAGCAGGCTGTAAGGCGGCTGGAGCGATACAGGCTCAGCTATGGCGGACAACGCTTTAAGCAGAGTCACGTCAAAATTTGATACGCCCGCGTACCTCACCTTGCCCTCTTTTATCAGTTCATTTACGGCTGCCCAGCCCTCAAGCGTCTCATTCATATCCTGAACCGGCCAGTGTATCTGGTAAAGGTCAATGTAATCGGTCCTCAGCCTCTTAAGGCTCATTTCGCACTCGGATTTTATGCTTTTTGCGGACAGGCTTCCCCTGATTGTTTTTCCGTTGTCATCCGATACCCTGCCGCATTTGGTTGCCACAAAAACCGATTTGCGCCTTCCCTCAAGCGCCCTGCCTGTCACTTCCTCAGCCCTTCCAAGGCCGTAAACGGCCGCTGTGTCAATCCAGTTTACGCCGTTGTCAAGCGATGCGTGAATCGCGTTTATGGTATCAGCATCATCCTGCGGCCCCCATCCGTAAATCCATTCGCCGCCGCCCGCTGACCACGTGCCATGGCCGATTATTGACAATTGAACGTTTGTGCGCCCAAGTTTTCTGTAAATCATCAGGCTGAATCAGACAGCAAGGCTGTCATTAAGGTAGTTTTCAACATCACAGAGCAGGCTGTAGATTTCTTCAACCCGTTCGCTCTTCTTTTCCTTTGCTTTTGCGATAACAGCTTCCAGTATCTTCTGCGCCGGAGTATCCTTCAGGCTTTCCGGAACCATTATGACAGAGGCAAATTTAATCATATTATCCCGCCACTTCGGGTCATTTTGTCTGTCATTTCCCGCTTCAACGGTTTCCCTGTATGTATCAACCCATGTTTTGATTACTTCAACCAGTTCCTGCGTGTCCATACGCCACCTTGGTTAGTTTGATTCCCTGATAATTTCGGACGCGCTGTAAATAAAGGCGCCTATTTCTTCTATTTCCTCATGCCCTGCCTGCGCGGCCATCTCAGCAGCGCGCCGAAGAAGCCTGTCCGCGTTTGTTTTGGTCCTGATAAATGGCGAATCCAGAAGCGAAGCCACCCTCGCCAGCCCCGCCATATTCTTTTTCGCGAGCGCATTTTTCCCGCAGATTCGCGAATCCTCGTAAATTACAATCCATGTTTCAAGCATCTCAAGAATTACATGAACAGGCATTGGTTTATTGACTGTGAGGTTTATGAGTTTAGCCTGTTTCACGTTACGCCTTTGTTCGGTCATTAAGATATGACGCGACCTCGCCGACCAGCACGTTTATGGTGTCCATTTTGGTTATATCGCCTGTCCTTGCCTCTTCAATGGCTTTTTCCATGTGCTTTCTTACGGGAGCTGAGGATATTTCATTGTGCAGGGCTATTCTGGCAATTACTTTCGCCATGCCGCGAAGCCACTTTTCATGAAATTCACGAGCCTGTTCTGATGTGCTGGGTGATGTTTCGTATGAAAGAGTAATTGACCTGTATATGGTTATCCATGTATTCAGCGTCTCCAACAAATCCTCGCGGCTCATATCACACTCCTACATTTTTGTATCTTGTATTAAATATAACATAAAATTTAAAAAAATCAACCTGTTTTTACGCCTTTAAAATAGGGCAGAAAACTGAAAGATTCTGCAATATATAAAAAAAATATAAATATTTATATATGTATATACTTTTGAGTGATTAAATATTTAATCGGAGAGTGCGTTGTACTTTATCGTTTCACTTGCAGTAACCTTCCGGTTCTTCCCGTACAGCGTAATAGAGTCAGGAAAGGTTATGCTGCCTGATTTTTGCCTTCAGCGTATTTCTGTTTATGCCAAGAATCTTTGCTGCAAGCGTTTTGTTGTAATTGGCCCGCACTAATATCTCCTCAATAAGAATCTTCTCCATGCCGCCTATTACATTCTCATAAACAGAATTTTCAGACGCTGACTCAGCCTCGCTTTTAATGAATTCCTTGATTCCAAACTCCTGCTTTCCCTGAGAGCCGCCCGCCTTTATGTCATCAGGAATAAGTGACATGTCAATAATCCCGCCCTTTGACATGATGACAGCGCGTTCCATGACGTTTTCAAGCTCCCTTATGTTTCCCGGCCAGTTATAAGAGTCAAAAAACCCCTCAACTCCGGAATCAATGGACGCGATTCTGCGCCCGTAAAGAGCGTTATACTTTTTCAGGAAATACTCAACCAGCAGCGGTATGTCGTCGCGCCTGCTTCGCAGCGGAGGAATCTCAATATTGATTACATTCAGCCTGAAGAAAAGGTCCTGTCTGAATTTATTCTCAGACGAAAGCTTCTTCAGGTCCCTGTTTGTTGCCGTGATTATCCTGCAGTCAACTTTCACGGATTTCTCGCTGCCAAGAGGCTCAATTTCTTTTTCCTGAAGCGCCCTGAGGATTTTTGACTGCAGGTGAAGCGGCATCTCGCCTATCTCGTCAAGAAAAAGAGTGCCGTTGTCAGCAAGCTCAAAACGCCCCTTCTTATACGATGCCGCGCCCGTAAACGCGCCCTTTTCATAACCGAACAGCTCAGACTCAAGAAGGTTCTCGGGTATGGCCGCGCAGTTCACGCTTATGAACTTTTCATCCCGCCGGTCGCTTAAAAAATGGAGGATTTTCGCTATCATCTCCTTTCCCGTTCCGGTCTCTCCCGTTATCAGGACGGGAGCGGGCGTGTTTGAGACTGTCTTGACCTGTTCTATCACCCTTCTTATTCCGTCGCTTTTTCCCACTATATTTTTGAAGCTGAAATCCTTTTTGAGCTCCTTCATCAGCTCTATATTTTCGCCAAGAAGCTTTTGCGTCTCTTCCTGCCTGCGCTGGTAGCTTCTTACCCTGTACGCGAGCATGGAAGTTAAAAGCGTGAGCGTCCTTGAGCTGTCCTCCGATACGCCGTCTTCGCCGCCTTTAATCTCAACGGCAAGGACGCCCAGGGCCCTTTTTCCCGCTTTTATGGGCGACGCGATAAATGATACCTTATCCGAGCCTCCTCTCTTAATCCCCATTTTATTAAGAAAAAGCGGGTTGTTTAAAATGTCGTCAACAACCATTGTCCCTCCCTTTAGTACAGAACTTCCGATTACGCCTTCCCCTATCTTATATATCCCCTTTTTCATGGCCTCGCCGCTTATTTTGTATCCCGCGGTAATACGCAGGGATTTGGGGTCATCCCCGTCAAAAAGCGCCAGCATGCCCCGTACAATACCCATTCTCCCGGCAAGCAGCTCCATAATCCCGTCAAAAACAACCTTAAGGTCATCGCTGCTCTCGATTATTTTGAATGAGTCAATGAGCACATCCTGCGACTTGACTTTTGACTCAAGTTTTTCGCGCATCTCCTCCTTTGCCAGTATCTGGGCAGCGAGCTCCGAGACCATTGTCATCAACTCCAGGTCGTTTTCGTCAAAAGCGTTTATTTTGCCCGAGTCCACGCTTATTACGCCGATAATCCTCTCGTTTGTTTTTATCGGCACCGCAAGTTCGGATAAAAGATTGTCTTTTACGCTGACGTAAATCGGCTCCTGTTTTGTATTATTCACAAGCTTGGGGTTTCCGGTCTGGGCAACCCATCCGGTAATTCCCTCGCCGAGCTTGAGCCTTACCTCGCTTATCACCTTTCCGGTCAGCCCCTTCTGGGCTATTATGTCAAGCACGCCGTCATTGCTGTTAATGAGCATCACACTGCCGGTGTGGGCGCCTGTCAGCTCAAGGCACTTCTCAAGAATCAGCTCGAGAAGGCTCTTCATTGAATGGGGCCTGTTCATCTGAACGGAAATATAATGAACCAGCTTAAGCTTGTTGATTCTCTCTTCGTAAAAACCTGCCTTATCCTCTTCTTTTTTCACATGCGCCTCCTTGAAGCTCGTTATCTGCCGATGATCCGGCTCTTCTAATATTAGCCTAAAGAGGCCTTTTTTGCAAGTGAATTTCGATTATTTTTTAACCACTTGTTCAACTTGGTGGTCTTTTTTTGACCTGCGTTGTTGGATTTCATACAGAAAACCCCTTTATTTTATTGGTTTTTATTTATGGCATGCTAATTGCTTTGTAATATTAAATGCCGGCCAGTGGAGAGTAGAAGGGCTTTCCTTTTTGACGGCTAAAAACGAAAGGAGAACCAAGATGGAAAACCTGATAAATGTACCTGAAATTTTCGGCTCAAATGTCTTCAATGACAGAGTTATGAAAGAACGGCTCCCAAAGGCAATTTACAGGGAGTTCAAGGAACTCAGCGATGAGGGAAAACCAATGTCCGGCGAGATGGCAAATGTAATTGCCAACGCGATGAAAGACTGGGCAATCGAGAAGGGCGCCACGCACTATACGCACTGGTTCCAGCCGTTAACGGGAATAACGGCGGAAAAACACGATTCGTTTATCTCCCCCACTGATGACGGAGGAGTAATACTTGAGTTTTCCGGCAGGCAGCTGATACAGGGAGAGCCTGACGCGTCATCCTTTCCTTCCGGCGGCTTAAGGGCCACTTTTGAGGCAAGAGGCTACACAGCATGGGACTCTACAGTGCCCGCGTTTATAAAAGACAACGCGGCCGGCGATGTGACTCTCTATATTCCGACTGCGTTTCACTCTTACACGGGCGTGGCGCTGGATAAGAAAATTCCCGTACTGCGCTCCATGAGCGCGGTCTCCAAACACGCGTTGAGGATACTTAAAGCCATCGGAAACACCACGACAAAAAGGGTAACAGCAACTCTGGGGCCCGAGCAGGAGTACTTCCTTATTGACAGGAATTTCTTTCTCAACAGGCTCGACCTGATGATGTGCGGCAGGACACTGTTTGGCGCGCCCTCGCCCAAGGGACAGGAACTGGAGGATCAGTATTTCGGCTCAATAAAGGACAAAATCTCAGCCTTTATGGGCGACCTTGACATTGAGCTGTGGAAAATGGGCATTGCCTCAAAGACAAGGCACAATGAGGTGGCTCCGGGCCAGTTCGAGAACGCGCCCGTATTTACAACCCTGAACATAGCCATAGACCACAACCAGCTTGTCATGGATATGCTGCAGAAGGTGGCATTGAGGCACGGCCTTATCTGCCTTCTCCACGAGAAGCCGTATAAAGGGATTAACGGCTCAGGCAAGCACAACAACTGGTCCCTCTCGACAGATGACGGGCAGAACCTGCTTGAACCCGGAGAAAACCCGCATGACAACATGCAGTTTTTAATCTTCCTGGCCGCGCTCATCAGGGCCGTTGACAAACACGCTGACCTGCTCAGGGGTTCATGCGCCACAGCCGGACAGGACCACAGGCTGGGCGCGAACGAAGCGCCTCCGGCGATAATCTCTGTCTTCCTTGGAAATATACTGACCGAGATACTTGAGAAGATAGGCAATGGCGGGAAATACGAGTCAAAGGGCGTGAGCTTCCTTAAGGTCGGCGTTGACAGCCTTCCTCCGATACCGATGGACAACTCTGACAGGAACAGGACATCCCCTTTTGCCTTTACCGGCAACAAGTTTGAGTTCCGCATGGTAGGCTCGTCAATGTCATGCGCGGGCCCGAACATTGTGCTCAACACCATAGCTGCCGAGACCTTTGACGAGTTCGCAACGCGCCTTGAAAAGGCAAAGGATATAAACGCCGAGGCCGCGGCAATAATCAAGCAGGTTATGAAAGAAAACAGCCGTGTAATTTTCAACGGAAACAACTACTCATCCGAGTGGGAAATAGAGGCCGGGAAGCGCGGGCTTCCCAACATCAAGAACTGCGTTGACGCACACAAGGCATTTACAACAGAAAGGGCCGGGGAGCTTTTTTCCGCGTATAAGGTCCTCTCAAAAGAGGAACTGCACAGCCGTTACGAGATATACATAGACCAGTACGCAAAGACAATAAACATAGAGGCAAACTGCGCGATCAGAATGGTAAAGACCCAGTTTTTGCCCGCGGGAATCAGGTACGCCGGAATACTGGCTGATTCGCTGGCAAAGGTGAAAGCCGCAGGCGCGTCCGCATCTGTCCAGGCGGATATACTCAAAGATGTCTCCGGACTTCTTGAATCAGCTTCCGCAAAACTGAAAAACCTGGAGGCAGCGAAGGCTGCTGCGTGCGACATCTGCGACTGCACAAAGAAAGCTGAATCCTACAGGGACAATGTTTTCACGCTCTATACGGAATTAAGGGATGACATAGACAGGCTTGAGGCAATTGTCCCCGCGGACATATGGCCGGTACCCACTTACTCGGAGATGCTTTTCAAACTGTAAAATTAAGATACCCTTCTACTTCGACGCCGACATGCCCTGCGGGAGCCGACACCCGCAGGGCGCTTTATTTGTGAAGCAGATAACGTGGAATTGCTGCCGGGAATAAACTGAAAATTGAAAACTGAAATCTTAAAGTGAATACAACGGCTTGAGGTTGCTGCGGCCTTTTGAAAACTCTGATTAAGGCGAGAATACATTCAGTTTAAAAAGCAGTTTTAAGAAACTTTCAGTTTTCACTTTTAAGTTGAAAGCTAAGCCGAATCCCTTACCATAAGAACCGGCTTGTGTGATATTTTTCTTGGCTTTTGAAGTGTCTCTTTTCTGTGCATTATAATAAGCCCGCACGCCTCTTTTGCCATCTCGCCTATCGGCTGTTTGATTGTCGTGAGCGGCGGCTTGGACGTGCCCGCCGCGTCAATGTCATCATAGCCTATAAGGGCAATATCACCGGGTATTTTCACATTGTGCTCGCGCGCTGCTTTTAACGCGCCAAGAGCGCACATGTCGCCCGCTCCGCTGAAAATTCCGTCAATACCCGCTTTATTTTTGATAAAAGCTTCCATTGCTTCCGCGCCTTCGTTATAGGAATAACTTGTAACTTCCGCAAGCTGTTCCTTTGGGTTAAAGGGAACCGACGCCTCCTCCAGAGCCTTTACAAAACCGTTATACCTCTCTTTCGCTATATATCCTCCGCCCACATTCATCCTTCCGCTGATAATCGCGGGTTTCTTCCTGCCTGTTTTCACCAGGCGCTGTCCGGCTATATAACCGCCGGTATAGTTGTCTGATGTCACGGTTGAGAACCCCTCAAGCTGCTCGTCAATGAGCACCACGGGAACCGAGAGCGACCTGTATCTTTCCAAAAGCCCGGCATCCGGCCTTATGGAGACCGCTATCAGCCCCCAGGGCGCGCTCCTCTCCAGCAGGCGCGTCAGCCGGTCCGTCTCTCCCTCGGCAATACCGCTTGTTGATACCTGCAGAACAGTGTATTCCTCAGAAACAAATTCCTGGATTGTTTTGAGGACAAAGGCCGGAAAAATGTGCGCGAAATTAGCCGCAGCAACCGCAATTACTTTTTTTGTGTCTCCTGAATCAGCCATTATACACCTTCCGTTTCGTCGATTTTCTCAACTGTTTTTTTAATCTCGTCTTCCAGTGCCCGGGGAAGCCCGAGTATCTTTACATCCATAAAACCGCTCACAATAGCCGAAACCGCCTCTTTCTCCGTTATCCCTCTTGCCATAAGGTAAAGAATCTGTTCCCTGTCAATCTTGCCTATAGCGGCCTCGTGCGACATATTCACATCGGCAAACTTCGTCTCGAGCTCGGGTATTGCCGAAATAATCCCGTTGTCTTCCAGCATGAGCCCGTCGCATTCAAGGTGCGCGTAAACTCCGGGAGAGTTTGCCGAGAGCCTGCCACGCGCGGTTATCTTCCCTCCCCGCGAAACAGACCTGCTTATAATCTCCGCTCGCGTCCCCGGCGCGTTAAGGCTGACCGCCGCGCCCAGGTCGTATTCCGAGCCCGCGGGCGCCATAACAAGCGAGTTGAATTTTGCCGAGGCGCCGGCGCCGTCAAGGCCGGCCGAGGGATACATCTGCGTCAGCTTTGTCGCGCGCAGCGCTATGTAATTCGATATATACCTGCCGCCTTCCTCAACCTTTACTGCCGAGCGGGGCCTTACTTCCACCTTTTCTTCCCAGTCATGAATCATCGTGTACATAAGCTCCGCGCCTTTGCCCACATATATCTCGGTGACCCCTATGTGCGCGCCTTCCTTGACGTACGAGGCGGAAGCGCAGCCGTTGATTATGTGAAGCGATGAGCCCTCCTCAAGTATTATCAGGTTATGCACCCTCTGCCTGAACTTTTCTTCCTTGATATAAAAACATGCCTGAAAAGGCATCGCGGCCCTGACTCCCCTTTTAACCCGTATAAAATAACCGGCCTGCTCCGAGTCAAAGGCCTCTTTTGTGTATTCGTACTTATCCGGGCTGACAAGTTTCCAGAAATAATCCTTAAGCCCGGGGTCCCGGGCGACTGCCTCTTTCACAGGCGACATTTCAACGCCTTTCTCTTTGATGGATGAATGCGTGTGGCTGTTGTTTTCCATCATAAAGGTTCCGCTCCTGCCGCTGCCGTCGGGGTTAATTCCGGCCCTTTTTATCTTTTCCTCGTCTCTTTTATCCGCTGTTACGCCGTGTCCTGACAAAGCTCGCACTCCTTGAAACCGAATTTTTGAATATGCTCAAACAGCCTGCCAGCGTGTTTCCTGCATTTTATGGAGCCGTTTATAAGGCTGTATCCCATATCCGCGTCAACATAGTCAAGAATATAGCCCGTATGCGTTATTATAAGGCTGCTCCTCATCCTTTTCTCCTTTTCAATATCCCGCTCCAGCAGCATCCTTATCTTTTTTCCTATAAGTTTCATATTTTCTATATCCACACCGGATTCGGGCTCGTCAAGCATAAGAAACGACGGCTTCTGAGCGAACATCTGCGACAGCTCTGATCTTTTAATCTCGCCGCCTGAATAACCCGCGTTTATGTCGCGTTCCGCGAGATAAGAAAGGTTGAGCGCTTCCGTGGACTTATTGATATCCATTCCCGAGCCGTTCTTCTTTGCCACTGCCTTTAACACATCATTAAGTTTCATCCCCTTAATGACAGGCGGCCTCTGAAAAAAAACACCCATCCCCATCCTTGCCCGCTCATCCACAGCCATGGAATCAACTCTTTTTCCGTTAAATATGATTTCTCCCTTTGTGATTTTAAACTGAGGATATCCGAGAATAGCGAGCAAAAGGGATGTCTTGCCCGAGCCGTTGGGCCCGAATAACACATGCGTCTCGCCGTCGGGAATTGTAAGGCTTATATCCTTCAGAATCTCTTTGTCCTGTATGCTGACACACAGTTCTTTAAGTTCAAGCATAAAGCGCTCCTTTTCCGAATGTATATACTAACACAAAAAATATAAACTGAAAACTGAAATTTGGGATAAAGCAACTTAGGATAGGACAATTTATATTGGATATTTTATATTTTCATATTTAGTACAAAACCACTGAAAAAACATTTTATATTTACACCTGTGTCTTTTGCCGGCTGCTAAACAACCTTTGCCCAAACACTACTGACGCAGGACGGGGCTGGCAGTGGAAAATTTCGTCGAGAACTCAGGGCGCGTCTGTGCTGTGCGCTATTCAACGCCATACCAAACACCCAAGCCCTGCATAAGAGTTGCCGCACTAAAACCCGCGCAAGCCTAATCGCGTATATTCACAAGTCAACATCTGGCCGGGCTCACCGCCGATGTAAATCGGCGAAATTTCTCCGCTGCCTGCCCCGTCCCACCTCCGGTGAAGGCAATTTACAATTTGGAATTTACAAGTTGCAAGTTAAATACAAATACAAAACAACCAATGCATCACGCTGCGCTTATTTTAAATCAGCGGCCGCTCTTACGGCCTCCTGCAGCGGTTTGGTTTTTTTTATGCGATAACCCTTTTCCTTTATCCGCTCATTAAGCAGCCTTATCCTGTCGCTGAAATTCGGGTGCGTGGTGAAATAATATACATAATCAGGGATTTTTTGCTTTTTTCCGAGCCTTTCAAATATCTCAACAGCGCCGGCCGCGTGCCCGTACCTATCATTTATCCTGTCCAGGGCGAATAGGTCTGCCGCGCGCTCCTGGTCTCGTGAGTACTTGAGCTGCGCTGCGCTGAGCGCGGAAGCAAGCGACTTGGAGATATGGCTCTCTGCGCCCAAAATAGCCGAGGACATCAGAAAGACAACAAGCCCTCTTCCCATGCCTCGCAGGTGGTCCTTGTTGTAGAAATGGCCCATCTCGTGCGCGAGTATAAAGGCGAGCTCATTCTCGGACTTAACCTCTTTAAGCAGGCCCGCGTAAACAGCCATATTCCCTCCGGGAAACGCGACAGCATTGACATCTTTGGAGTAAATCATGTGAACAGTAATGTCAAGCCTCTCCCCGGCGGGAAATTTGTTCATTGAATCCACAATCGCCTGCAGTTTAAGCTCAACTGCGTCCCTTTTCCCGTCTTCATACATTTTGAGAAACGGCATCGCGAGCGCCTTTTCGACCGAGCGCGGGATGTGCGGCACAGCCTTGTCAACCGCGAAGCCGAGCATAAGATAGATTATAAGAATGATGCCGAGTATACCGGCGCATAAGATAAGAAATTCAGCGCCCTGGTTTATTTTGGGAAGGTTAACGCTGTCATCCGCCTTTTTCGGCGTTATCTTCATTTTTTGAGTATTACTGCCGTGCCGTAAGCCACAACTTCAACACAGCCGGCAAGGCTATTGTTCTTATAATTAATGCCGATTGATGACGTTTCTATCCGCATATTAAGTATCAGGTCGCAGCCCACGCGTTTCGCGCGCTCCTTCAACCTTAATATCGCCTCGCGCCTGCCCCTGTCAACAAGAGTTTCATATGAACCGAGCCTGCCCCCGAATATTGTCTTTAATGACGCGAGGACGCGCTTGAAATAATCCTGCGCCACAACGCACTCGCCTATCACAAGGAATACCCTGTCAGCCCGGATATCTTCGGCCCCGCCGCCCCTTACAGTAAGGACAGGCAGGCCGGAAGTTTCCTCCTCTCTCTTTTTCAGGGATTTAAAGTGGAGGGCTTCCGCGGTTGAGCCGGCTGTAAAACCTACAAGAATGAGCATGACAAATACGGCTAATTCAATCAAATCGCCCATTATTCCGCCTTTACGGCCGTGCCGTAAACATAAAGCTCGGCAGCGCCCTGTGTTATTGAGGATGTGGAAAAACGCACATTTACAACGGCATTCGCGCCCATTTTTTCCGCCTGCTGCATCATTCTTTTCAGAGCCTCGTTGCGCGAGTCCTTCATAAGCTCTGTATAGCCCTTAAGCTCGCCGCCGATGATGTTTTTCAGCCCTGCCATAAGGTCCCGTCCGATGTGCTTCGCGCGCACCGTATTGCCGGATACAAGCCCGTAATGCTCCACAATCTTTTTGCCCGGTATGGTCTCCGTGTTTGTGAGTATCATATAATCCTCCTCCTGATTTTGATGATATTATATAACTAAATCCAATATAGTCAAATGATTATATTTTTCCTTTATTTTTCCCCTCTCTCCCTTTCATGGAGAGAGCCGGAGAGAGGGTTTCTGAAGTTTCCCTGTTGCTTCTATTGCTTCCGGGGAATACCGGGGCTTATACACCTTTAAAAACCTCTTTGTGCGTGTAAACCCTGCCTTTTGCAACGCCGGCTTCCGCGCGTTTAAGCGCAGCCATCAGTTTGGGATCGGACATAATCTCAAAAGTTTCGAGCAGTTCAGGCGTAATCATGACCGCAACCGGCCTGCCGTTCTTTGTAATTATGAGATTCTTTTCCTCTTTTTTTATAAGCTTAACCAGCGAAGGAAGCCGCCTTCTCACTTCTGAAACAGGAAGTATGAAATCCATGTTTTTTCACCTCTTTTGATTAAATACTTTTAAACACATTACACCGCATTAATCGTTGCATTTAAATTGTACATAATTATGTGCAATTTGTCACGTTGTTTTTTTTTGATGAATGCAGGAAAACACGCCATATGCCCGGATAGAATGAGTGGTATAAGGGCTTTATTTGTCAACAAATATCAATAACGCTGTATTTTATAAGTGTTTTTTTCAACAATGTTATCATCCTTCGATTAATCTACGGCTGACAGGTCATCCTGCAGTGAACTTTCCGTCTTCGCGTTATGCCGCTTCGACGAACAGGCCAGCTGCCGGGTGAGCCGGGCCTGCAATGTTCCCATCGCGGTACATTGGCGCGGTGTTGGGATGTTCTTCGGGCTTTACCTTACCCACATAGCGCCCCAGTCGAAATACTCGCCGCCGGACCCGCTGCCTGTCCAATAAGGTTTGTTTTGGGAGCCTCCTGCTCCGCCGCTGCCCCAGAAACTGCCTGACCAGCAGCTCCCGTACCACCAGGCTGTATTGTTTGCGGCATGCGAGCAGTTTCCCGACCCGTAAGCGTCATTGTCCATATCGCGCGTGGTAAGCCGCCTGCCATTGTGATAAGTATAGAGCCCGGGCGAAGCCGTGCCTTCCGTGTGTATCAGGATATTCTCGTTTGAAAGACTAATAGCAAAATGATCAGGAACATTCAGGCTGAATGTATAAGTTGACCTGTGGCTCAATGAAGCCGGGCCTGCGCCGGCCTCAACCCGCAGCACATCGCCCAGTTGGTTCCAGAATTTCACGCCTAAAAACATATCAAAAGCCGTGAGCCCGTCAAAAAGATCTCCGGTAATATTCTGCAGATTAACCACTTGATCCCAGTACGGCTGCGGAGGTGTTGCATGACTGCTATTTAGAAGTACGAGGGTCCAACCCCCGTTGTCATATGTCATATCGCAGTAAGTATCAAAAATATCCCCTCCTATTTCTATGGAATAGACCCCGTCGCCCGTGGCGCCCGAATACGCGTACGCAGGGTTTGACGGCCTTATATACTCCTCACAGGAGCAGGCGCGCGTATTGTCAGCCCATCGCCTTGTCTGCCCGGATTCCACAATCACAACAAGCGTCGGAGTCATTGTCGGCGTTATTGTCGGCGTTTCGGTCGGAGTGCCCGTGTTCGTAGCGGTCGCCGTTCCTGTTTCTGTTGAAGTGGCGGTATGCGTATCTTCAGGCGTGCCCGTGTGCGTGGCTGTCGGAGTGTCTGTCATTGTAAAAGTATTTCCCGGTGTTGCCGTATTAGCCGGCGCTGACGGCGCAGCGGGCTCTTTTTTGGTACAGGATGAAAAAACCAACATCAACAAAACGGATAAAACCACTATTTTTTCATTCAACACTCCCGATTAATTGAAATTTTTCTTATCCGCTTTCCTTCAGTATGTTTCGTAAGTATACTCTGTATATCCTGTAAGCACACCGCCGGTGTCGTAATCATCGGTTCGGGAAAGCAGGCCGCCGCTATAAGTGTAAAGCGAATAGCCCGTATGCGTTCCGCTGCCGTCGTAATTGTCAGCCCTTGAAATTGACCCTGAAGAATAAGTGTATAGAACATATACTGTAAGCGAATGTGCAGCGTCATAGCTGTTCATCCTTGAAAGGTCGCCTTCCGTATAAATATATTCAGTATATCCCGCATATGTTACTGACGGAAACATGGAATAATTATCTATCTGTTTCAGTTTGCCCCCGTCATAAACATATAAGCCGTATGACAGATGCGTCCCTCCCTCAAAGTAAAAATCAGACCTTGATATATCATCTCCTGAATATTCGTATTCGATATAAGCGGTGCGTTCCCCGGTATGGTCGAAAATATTTATCTGATTGTATAAATCATTGCTCCCCGCATATATATACGAACTTATTGAAAGTATGTCTCCTGACGCGTCTTTTGAATATGTTCTATCAAGTCTGCGCCTGTCCTCTATGGCTGTTGCCGTGGCTGTATGGGTATTTGTTGGTACCGGTTCAACTGTCTGTGTTTGCGTAGCGGTATAGGTATGTGTTACGGCCGGTTCTGCGGTTTGTGTTGCCGTGGCCGTATGGGTATTTGTTGATGTTGCCGCAGGCTCAGTTTCGGTAACTGTAGCAGTGGCAGCAGTTTCCCCGGCTTCCGGCTGTGAAGGAGAAGGCTGTTTTGTGCAGCCCCCGGCTAAAAATATAGAACCTGCTAAAATAAATAAAACTAAAAATTTTTTTATTTTCATTTCAAGACTCCTTTTATTTATTCTGTCTTTATTATACGCTCCTGCGGTTATGTGTCAACCCTCTATGTGTCAACGCGAAGCAGCAATGTCCTGTTCTCCCCTGCCGAGCGGGCCGGGGGAAGCGCGGGTTTACGGCTGCGCGTGTGGCGGATGGAGCGGTTTTTTTAGGGGAAAAGGAGTTAACGCAGGAAATATCAATAATAATCTTTCCATCGCAGTACATTGGCGCGGTGTTGGGCCCCTTCTCTAAAAGCCCGCCTTCTGAAAATTCTTAGGGGGTTAATCTTAGATTGTCAAGTTTAAGGTCAAGGGTCGCTTCCGCTGAGTCGCTGTCATTTACATACCGGATGATAAAGGTTATTTTTTTGACGGAAGAAAGAACATCGTCCGGTGTATATGACGCGGAAGAAGGGACGGATAATGCAGGAGGTATGCTTCCGCTGGTCTCCACCCAATTGTTAAATCCGGCCAGACTGACTGAATAAGCGAACTGTCCGAGGCTGTTGTAAAAATATAACTTGTGTGTTACTGCAGTTGTTATGAAGTGGCCCCATGAAAAATTTGATGCGGATGTTATGTCAACAGGATCCTCGAAATCAAGAGAAATTGTCACATAGCCGAGGTATTGCGAGGCGGCAGCCGTGTAATCTCCTCCTGAACCTTGCGGATAGTTTATTCTTGCTTTAAGGTTAGCGTTGAGAAGCAGCGCATATGTGCCGGACTGGGGGTTTACATCTGATACTGAAAGGGAATTGATAACTGATTCTCCGCCGTCAGCAGAGTCGTTTTCAGCTGACCATACCGCTGTAACGCCTTCGACTGTTGTAGTAAAGCTGTTGTTTTCAAAGTCGTGCAGCAGGTGCGGTGTTGGGATGTTGCACGGTGTTGGGTGTCATAACCCCCTGTAAGCATCCAACCTGTGCTTGACCGCAATTACGGTTACTTCCCTGGCCGTATCATCTATGGTATACAGCACCCTGTAATTCCCTACCCTTATTCTATAGAGTTCTTCGTTTACAAGTTTCAGCGCCGTGGAAGGCCTGGGATCTGTTTTTAAACCGTTGATTTTGGAGCCGATTGTCTTGCGTTCGTTTTTCGGTATTTTCCCGAGATGCTTTACCGCCTTGTGATAAAGCCCAACGCTGTATCCGGGCATTACAGGCCCAGTTTCTTTTTGGCCGTGTCAAAATCCACAACAATTTTGTTTTTATCGTTTTTGAACTCTCCGTAATCCGCCATGTCATCAGCCAGCTCGTCTTTTTCCAGCTTTTCAGCCACTGCCCGTTCCATATAGGCCCCGATCATCAGCCCTTTTTCCTCGCAGAATTCCTTCAGTTCTTTGTGCAGGTTCTTTTTCATTTTCATAGTGACAGTAACTTTGTCCATGATATTCACCTCGTAATAGGATTATATAAGAATATTTTCTTAAAGTCAATACAATTTTCCGCAATGCTTCTTTGATTCTCTTTACAGGCGATAAAAACAGTGCGTCTGATTGGATGGATGTTTGGGAGGGATGCTGAAAACGACGAAAATGCTTTATGCGGTTTTTGCCGGCGCGGTCGGGGTGGCGCGGCCGGTTATTTGTCCGTGAACGCGTCCCTGAGCAGTTTTGACTGCCTGTCATACGCGTGCCTCGGGTTGCGCGGCGCGCTCATAATTGATATCTCCTGGCATATGAGCCTCGCTATATTGATTATATGCCTGTCGCGGTTTGCGGATTCCCTCATGTATAGCGGGTGGTCCCTGTTTATATATATGACGCTGTTTTCCAGAAACGACTCTGGCCCGTCAGAGCCGAAATGGTCAAGCACCAGCGCCAGGTTCATCTGCCCTATTCGCATCTTCTTTATCATGGCGCTTGAAGTAAGCTGGCGGAGCCTGGGCGGGCGCTTCTTTTTTTTCTTTTTTTCCGGCCGCTCCCCTTTGTCCCCTTCTTTCGCCCCGCCCTGCTGTTTGTCCCTGCCTTTTTCAGCGGCAGCAGCGCCCTCCCCGTCCCCGCCGGACACAGGCAGGAGCCCAGGCGGGCACCAGTCGGAGTTTTTCATAAGCGCGGCTTCTATTTTTGAGGAGACGTCTTTCATCGCTTTTTTTATCCTTGAGTTTTCCTTTTTATCCGTTTCAGAATCAAGTTCATCTACCACCTGCCTTATTATCCTGCCCATAACAGAATTAAACGCGTCAAATTCAGGAGTATCCCTCATCAGGTCATTCCTGTCAGAAGTGAGTTTCAGAAAATCGGCGTTTACCTCACCGCTGATTCTTATAAGCTGGGAAGGCGTGAGGCCGAATGACATCCGCTTTACCGCGACCTGTTTTGAGCGCACAAGTATGCCCGACTCGGCCGCGTCCGCCCGCGAGGACGGGATTATTATTATTTCGCCGTGCACTATTCCGAAATCCGTACCCTCAAGAAAAGGCATTTTTCTGCCGGTCATCGAGCGCGGCACAAGCTGTTTATTGTTCAGGAAGACCTTGAAATCCGGAGCTTTTAAAGGAAGTGTTTCAATCAGCCGGTTTTCCACTGCCGTGATGTCAAACTCCCTCTTTAACCCGCGCAGTATTATGGTTGTGCCGTCAGGTTCGCCGGCTGCCGGCTCCGTTTTTTCAAACGGCAGCGCCCAGTCATCCTGGCTCTGCTCCCATTCTTTTTTGTTAAATACAATTTTTCCCGCAAAACCTCCCTTTTTGGTGTTCATCTCAAAATAGTCGGTGTTTGAAAGCACCGAGAACTTGCCTATGCCAAACTCGCCAATGCGTGTCCTTTTATATTTCGGGCTGACCGGGTTTGTCTTCTTAAACTGCGAGCCTATGTTAAAATACTGCCTCAGCCCCTCTTCATCCATGCCGCAGCCGTTATCCCCGATAACAAGCTCGTCTCTGCTTATCGTGACATATACCTCTGTGGCGTCAGCGTCATAACCATTATTGATGAGCTCGCGAAGCAGCTCAAGATTTTCCGTGTAAAGCCGCTCGCCTATGGTTATAAGGTGCGACTTATTTACCGTAACATTTATTTTGTTCATATCGATATTATGCCATATCATTGATTCAATACCAAGGCCAATTTGCATCGCGAGGCGGATGGAGCGGCTTTTTCAGGGGGAAAAGAGTTAACGCAACAAATCGGGGCCCGCCTTCGCAAACACAATAATGCTTCGGCGGGCAGGCTTACCCCTATTTGTTGCGTTGCCGCCGGCGCAGGAAATGAGGATGGGTTTGGGTGTCAAGGGGGTGCGGCGTCAGGCTTTGGTGTCATCGTCGCCTCCTTTCCTATGCCTTCCTATGCCTCATGGGCGGGTGGTCGTCACGAGCGGAATTGCCGGTCGTCATGCAGCGGAATTCAAACTTTGTCGAGGCTCGCGTCAGGATATCAAGTAAATGCTGTTTTTCCTTATCATCCCTGAAAATGAAGTTCTTTTCATATCCCCTGGCTCCTATGTGGTAAACGAAATCAGGAAATAAAATACGCAATTGTCTGCTCATTGTTTTCCCTCTATATTTTAAAGCACTGTAAACCAAACCCCGTTATTTGCCAGCAAATATCAATAATGCTGTATTTTACAAGTGTTTTTTTCAACAATGTCATGAGTCAAGGCACGGTGTTGGGATGTTACGGCTCACAGGTCATCCTGCAGTAAACTTACGGCTCACAGGTGAGTCAAGCCTGCAATGTGCCCATTGCGGTGCATTGGCGCGGGGTTGGGATGTTTTTTATTTGAAACCATATTTTCTTTGCTTCTTTGGTTCTTTGGGCCCCTCTATAAGATTGTTTATGTGCGTATACAAAATCACTAAATGTTTATCATGCTCAGTAAGCTTCTTTTCAAACTTTGTCATCTTTTCGGAAAGCTGCTTGTTCGTGGCCAGGTATTCGCGCAATCTTACAAATACCCTCATAATCATGATATTAATTTGCGCGGCTCTCTTGCTCTTAAGAACGCTTGAAAGCATTGCTACTCCCTGTTCTGTAAAAACATACGGCAAAAACCTGCGGCCGCCCCTGCCTTTCTTTGATATCGCATTTTGCGATATCAAAGACCTGTTCTCTTCATCTGTCAGTTGAAACATAAAGTCATCAGGAAACCTGTCTCTGTTTCTTTTTACCTGTTCGTTTAACCGAAAGGTTGATACGTTATAAAGTTCCGCAAGATCAGAATCAAGCATTACTTTATGCCCCCGGACTATATATATCTTTTGTGCTATTCGTTCAACAGGTATTACGCTTCCCACCGTTATTCCCCTTTCAATCCGTTTTTTAGCATTGTTCCGTAT
>OMKS01001259.1_pt1 | contig 22857 bp, 16 predicted proteins | sample 1674721 | NCBI WGS metagenome assembly OMKS01 (sample SAMN06264996, study PRJEB25208) | sediment metagenome | isolation source: hot spring sediment | place: USA: California | collected 2014-09-02
TTGTAACTTTTTATCAAACAAAATAGGGGGATTATAATCATTTTTTTGAAAAACTATTAAAGTTATACCCTATTCGATTTATAATAAATAGACACGCGTTATCCGCCTTCCAAAATAAATCCTTCCAGAACAACATTATCAAAGCGATTGTTTCCGGAAACTTCGGATGCATTGGAGCCGATAAAGACAATGCGTATCTCAAAATCCGGGTTATTGTCGGTCCCCGGCGTATTGGATAAATCGAAGGTATAATGCTGATAGATCTCGGTGATCGCCAATTCATCGCCAAGCGGCCGCCAACTATCCATCGGGCCGGTTCGATATTCGACGCGCTGGAACTCAGCGCCGTTTGAAGTGCGTCTGGCCGCATAGCTGAACTGCACCCGTTCGTATCCCGTGGTCGGCACTGAAAATACAAGCTGTCGGGTATGGGAGGGATTACGCACCCGCAGGCCGTTGCCCGCATCCAGCCCCATTTGCACATTGATCGTCGAACCGTCGGTTGTATCCATATAACCATCGCCATAGCCGGGATACGTGATCAGCGCCCCGTCCGCAAGCGAATAATCCGCCGGCACGGACGAGACTTGGCCGTCTGTGTCATTAAAATGCCAGTAATGCACGATACGGGCCATCGGCTCATCGGGCGTCTGTCCGGGCGAGGGCGCGACGGCCTGCCAATTGGCCGCATCGTTGCCGTAGCGTCTGTCATCGCACCGACCCAGCGCCATCCCCCCGCCGTTGGCCTGAAAAGGCCACGGATCCTGTCCGACGGGATTCAGGCCGTTGCTGTAAGCGACCCGGTCAATGAGCATATAACTACGTTGCCCGTCGTCGTCCTGTCCGGGCCTGAGCAGATCGATTGACTCGCCGGCGTTGTTTAGCCGTCCGTCATATGGGCCAAAAATGATGTTCGTCGGCACGTCGGGGTAACGACTTCGAAAGGCCTCGATATTCCGCACAACCACAATCACCCCGCCGGGCGGGATGACGCTGCCGCTCGGAAATTCAAACTCCACCGCATCGCTTAATTTCCAACCGAAAGAAGTCTCCTGTTCGGCGTCGTATTCATACAGTGCAACCGGATAACCGGCGATATTGCGCAATTGGACATATTCATACTCTTCTTTATCATATGCGCCGCCGGACGGCGGATGATACATCACTTCCCGAATCACGACAGGCCCGACAGCCGGCTCGGCATTTGGGCCGCCCGGCGTTGTCTCGCTTAATGCCGTAAAGTCCCGTTTCTCGCCGCCCTGATGGGTATATACGCCGAACGACAAACCCGGTTGCGAAGCGCCGAAGGATTGTTCAGCATAATAATGACCGGTGATTTGACCGTCCTGACCGGAAAACAGATACGCCGTTTCGCCGAATCGGCTCAGTCCAAACGCTTTGAGCGTTCCTTCCGCATCCGGATTGCCGAACGTACGGTCTTCCTCAAAGACCAGATACCCGCCGGCCGGCAGCACCACCGTCGGCGGAATCTGATAGTAACGCCGCCGGTCGTCGTCGCTATTGCGGTCGCTCAGGAACCAGCCGCCTAACGGAATCGGTTCATCGGTAGTATTGAATAATTCGACCCAATCAGGCCGTCCGGGATCGTAAGCCAGAATCTCGTTGATGACGATGCTGCCCGGCGCAATACCCCACCCCGGATCGTCCAGCCCCGGCGAACCTTCGCGAGAGGAACTTGCGCGCCAGCCGAGTTTGTCGTTCCAGCTTGTCAGCGGCGAGCCGGTCGGATCGTGCTTGGTCAGCGAAAACCCCTGGCCGTCGGTCAGCGGATACCAATCGTTATCGTACTTAAACTGGTGAATCACATTGCCCTCGGCGTCCTGAAGGATCAGCTCCTCGCCGCTGTTGGACAATTGCCCATCGTAACCGCCGAGCACCGCAACGCCCTGCGGAAGCGTAAAGCGAGATGCGAACGCCTGCGGGTCTTTGGCCAAAATCACATAGCCGCCCGGCAACAGCGATACACCGTCCGGGAATGTATAGTAAATTCCCTCGGTAAACGCCGCCCCGTCCAGCAGCAGCGGCTCATCGCCTGTGTTGAGCAATTCCACGTACTCATAATCCTGTGTTCCATAGTCCGTCGCTTCAACCACCGGCGACGGATTATACATCAGCTCCGTAATCCGCAGATACCTCTGGGCATTGCTCGGATTGCCGTCAAATGCCTTGACAGCGACCGCCCGATGCTGCGCATCATACAGCCTCAGCGTACCGCCCCACCGCGACAATCGCCCCGCATAATTGCCCTGCACAAACCGATATTCTCCGCCGCGCGGCGATTGGGCGCGTTGGCGAAACGCGATGGCGTTGGGCGTCAGATACAGGACCTCGCCCGCCGGGATCACCGTCCCGCCGGCAAACGTGTGCGACATCCCGCCGCCGTGCAGCATCCAGCCGCTGATGTCGGCGGCAAAGGCATTGGGATTGACGATCTCAATATAATCTTCATCGCGACTGCCGCCGCCCAGGTTTGTTTCGACGGCCCCGATTTCTATGGTCAACGGCTCCGGCTGAGCGTCGGGAATGCCCGCCGGGTCGTCCGGCCACGACGACCCTTCGGCATGATTAACGTATAAATGGGTTCGTCGTACCGGCAAATACTGCGTTTTGATCGCTTCAACCGCCTGCCAATACGCCGGCGTGTCAATCGCTTCGGCCACCCATTCGGCCAGTTCATCGACGCGGCGTTCGTAACGCAATTGCGATGACGGCGTATCCGGCGGCTGAAGGAGCGTATCCATCAGGGTACGCAGACGCCGCAGATACATCTGCCGCGCCTTCGGGTCGGCGAAAACCGCATCAAACAGACGATTCCATTGATAATCAATCTTTTGATGACGCTGACTGCCATAAAACGGATGGCTCGGCGACCGAGCGGGATCAAACGGCCAATCCTGATCGGCGATAATCCCTTCAATCCCGTGATTGAGTCCAAACGTCAGATCCTTATCCCACGGAATAAACATCCATTCGCCGGTGTGGTTGGTGTCGCGATAGAAATAGTAGTTTTTGTGGGTGTGGTCGTTTTCGTGAATGAGCACCGAAGCCGCCAGATAACTGATGACCGCCGGCAGATTGACGTGATCAAACAGAAAAACGCCGCGGTCGGGATGATCCGGTGCAATACCGGCTGCAAAGGCTTTCAAGTCGCTGTTATCTTCATCCAGACGTGTGAGCTTCCGTTCGATCTGCTCGCCGGAAAGGCCGGGGTTTAAGTCCGTGTACATCTTGTAATACGCCCCGTTATCGTCCAGACCCGCCCGCCGCAGAAAATGCCGGTCAGGCTGTTCGACCAACAGCCGCACCATCGGCTCGCTGTTATTGCGAATCACACGCAGCGGAAAGGCAATGCTGCTCGGCACGCCCGCTTCGGCATACGTCTCAAACGACAGCGGCGGACGAATAAACGTCATATCCGCCCCTTGGCCGTTCAGGTTGATTTCATCGACGCGGTCAAACCGCGGATGAAATCGGAATTTTTCACCGTCGTTAAAAACGATCTTTCGGCTGCCGGTGCTTGCGGCATAAAAACCGCCGCGCAAACGAATGAACACATTGTCATAAAACTCATCCATAAAAAAGACCGAACAGCGGGTCCCGCTTTCGGTGGCTTCGGCGGCGGTATCCTGTACAAAATAATACAGCGTCTGCAGCGGCGACTGAACAGACGGATCACGAACGACCGTCCCGAAATAGCGGGGCGAATTTTCGGCAAGCATAAAAGCCGGCTTTCGCGTCTCGATCCCCTGTGTATCCCGGGCGTGCACAAACCAGCGCACCATCTGCCCGGCCTGATAAGCCGAGGCGGCAATCACGGCGGTATATATCCCGTCATCGGCAATCACGTCAGCCCCTTGTCCGTCATCGCTCATCGGCACGGTAATCTCCTGACCGAATCCGATGCGATAGGTCATCTCAACCCGGTCAATTGGCCTGCCGGCAGATTCAACAACAGCGGTAATGACCAAATCCTCGCTCTCCGACGGCGGCGCGGGATTGCGTGTGACATCGCGAATCATCGGCCCAAGGGTCATTTGTCCGCTCGAATTTCGTGTACCGGGAGTCGGATCATGAAAATAGGCCTCCATTGAAGAGGTAACCGCAGCCGCTTGTGCGCGCCGGGCCGTCAACCGCGGCAGGATCAGCAAATCTGAGCTGTACGCCCCGCGATTCAGGCCGTGTATCGACAGCACATTCGTCCCCTTTCGCAGCGACTCGACCGCCTCCGGCGATACCGCAAAGGAATAGTACCGGTCGGCCTCCTGCGAACGCATCGCCTGGCTGTTCCACGTAACCACCGGCGGCGCATTGGCAGAAGCCGCCAACACGCCGTTCAGATAGGCAACGAATCCGTCATCGTACATCATCCACAGCGTCAGTTCTTCAAGATCGCTCGGATCATCCACCTCAAACGGCGCGCGAATATAGACCGAGGTGTTCACGCCGTACATAGCGCCGACATCCAGCCCGATCCAGGGTTCGTATCCGGTTTGCCGTTCATACCCCACGCCCGTTGTGCCCGTCAGCCAGCCGACCGGCTCAAAATCAACCGCCGTCCAGGTCAATCCCAGACTGTCATCTGCGGGGATTTTGGCATACGCCGCGGCCAGCGCCGAAAGCAGGTCCACTGTTATCGAAGCGCGTCCTTCCGGAGCGGCCAGACCATACGAAACCGCGCCGTATTGCGTCGGATATTCATACGCATGAACGACGGTTTGACCGTCCGGCGCAACCAGCGCCAGGTAATCCGGGTCGCTGGTGAGGCTGAAATTGGTATGATACGGCTCGCCGGGCGTTCGGCGATTCTTGCCGGAGGCAAACAGGACCGCAAAACCCTGCGGCTCCAGCACCAGCGGCGGAATCCGCCAGCGCGTCAGATTGTCCGGCTTGTCGGTTAAATACCATCCGTCCAAATCGACCGCCTGGCCGGTCGGGTTGCACAATTCGATCCAGTCTGACGAATCGCCGTCTTCGTCCACGATCTCGTTATCGGCAAGCGGAGGCTTGGCCCGATTCACCGCCAGAAATTCACTGATGACCGCAGACGGCCCGGCACGGCGCCAGTGTTCGGCCAGCAGCGCAAAATCCGTCAGATTAACGCCGTCTTGCCGTCCGTCCGCATTCGGCAAATAACCCGGCGGCCAATCCACCTGAAGCCAGGATCCAGCCAGCAGCGTCAAATCTTCAATATCGACGCGGCAATCCTGATTCAGATCTCCCGTCGGGCACAGCGATTCGGATACATAGACCCGCAGGGTATCGCTGACGGAATGATGCGCCGTCGAAGCGGTCAGCGACAGCACATAAACACCCGTTACCGCAGGAAAAAGAACGCGGGGATCGGCCGCAAAACGACTCGGCGAAAAGACCACGTCCTCCTCGGACACACCATCAGGAGCCGACTGAAGCGTCCACTGAAGCGCTAAGGTTTCCTCTTGCCCGAAAACCGTCGCCTGGCCGGCCAACTGCACCTGATTAAAAGGCAGCACGATCACCTGATCTGCGCCGGCGTTGACCTCCGGCGGCCATCCCCCTTCGGGCATTCCGAGCAATTCCACCTCGGCAATTTGCATGCTGTTGGCCGCGGCGGGGTTTCTTACCGCTGTAAACAGCAATTGATAATGCAGATATGGCGTCGTATTCGAAAAGAAAATGGGCGTCGCATTGGGGGTATAACGCGGCCAGGGCGTGGTTTGATTAAAATCGGTAATCTGGCCGGAGGCGATCAGCACGTAAGGCCCGTTGATGCCGTCGTTGGAACCGTACAGTTCGAAAGCGACCGGATCGCGGTCCGGGGCGTCGTTGGCCGTCGTGAAGCTCAGCCCGACCACCGGTATTTGCGAGGCACTCGGCGTGACGCGAAATCCGGCCGGCTGGTGATTGCCGTCAAAATGCAGGTATTTGGTGTTGACGTCGTCATCAATGGCATCGGGCGGGCTTTCGTTTGACGGCCAGTTGCCGTTGTTCGGAACGCCGACAATCGGATCGCCCGGCCGGGTTATATCCGCCGATGACGCCGTTGCAAAACCCGTCAGCAAAAGGACAGAAACACACACGATCGAGGCCACCGCAGCTCGGCCGAAACTCGAATGTCCGCTGTTTTGCAGCATCCCCCATCACCTTTCTCAATCGCATTGCCAATTGCCGTGCAGAAAAAACGGACTGCGCCGCGATCCCGACACAGTCCGTTCCTTTCTCACGTTATCACCAACATCATTTTACATCATCAGATCATTACCACTGAGCATACGGATCTTCACACGTCGAATCGGCCGGATCGTTGCACCGGAGCCAGTCCTGAGCCAGAATCACCAGATCGAGGATGTCCACACGGCAGTCCTCGTTCAAGTCGCCGGCCAGAAGCAGTCCGTCGGCCTTAACCAGTTCACAACTGGCCTCGATAACCTCAATGGTCACATCATAATAGATGTCTTCTTCGACGCCATACATACCATCGTTGACCAGCAGACGGAATGTATATTCACCCGGCTGGGTAAACGTTACTTCCGGTGCGGCCACATCGGTCGCAGAGAATACCGCCGCCGGCCCCTCTTCGGGATCCGGATACGTCTGCATCCATTGATACAGGATTTCGTCGTCATGAGCGTCGTACACGTCCGCAGCAAAGACACGGGTCGTTTCGCCCTTCAAAATGATCGATTCCGGCGCATCAACGCCAACGATCACCGGCGCCGAATTCAGACCCATCTGCACCAGCGAGCGCACCGTTGCCTCATCAATGGCATGGCTGTACACCCGTAAATCATCCAGCGAACCGAACATATAGTCGCCGGGGTAGTTGTCGGGGTTGACGTTCTTGTTCTTGGCGCCGATGTAAAGCGTCTGCCCCACATAAGGATGCAACGCACGATACGTATCAAACTCCTGAACGCCGGCCAGAACGCCATCCACATAAATCTTGATGACTTTGCCATCGTAGGTCGCAGCGACGTGATGCCACTGCTCGGCGGGGAACAGCGGCACATCCAGCATTCGATCCCTGAACGGCGAAGCAATAAAGCGAAGCGAACTGTCTTCGCGCAGCAGACGGAAGATATTCTCATCATCGTTGCTGTCATTGCCGAATTGGGCGATACGCCGGTTGCCGTCCCAATCATACGCATTGACCCAGGCCGCAACCGAAACACCGTAATCGAGATTCTGCAAGTTGGGATCCGAGACGCTGTTGGCGTCGGGAATCACCTGCACATAGCCGAAATCCTGGAAATGCAGGGCATAGTTGTTCTCTCCGTCAGCGGGAATCCAGCCCTCAACAAAGTTCGGGTCCAGATCGGGATCGTTGTGATAATTGCCCATATAGCCGCGATTGACATCATCGGCCGAATCGTCAATAAACGTCCCCTCGCCCTCATTAAACGTCCAGTAACCTACCATTTTGTTATCCAGTTCCGCATCCCATACACGCACGGTTGTTTCCACCGGATTGGATTCATTGCCTTCACTGTCGGTTACCAGCGCCCGCAAGACGTAGGTTCCGCGTACGGCGGGCAATGTCAGCTCAACCGTTGTCTGATCCTGAACGTCATCCAGATCGACCGCCGCCGGCCCGGATACCTGCGTCCAGAGCACATCCCAGCTTGTTGAATCAAAGTCATCAATCTCAATGTTGATCTCAACCGTTGGATCGGCGACATCAACGACCGTCTCGGCGGGGCTGATCATCACGGCCGCGGGCCAGCCGTTTTCCGGAGGCGCCAACAATTCTATTTCAGCAATTTGGAACAATGAATCGCCGCCCAATGTCGGGAACATTAAGCGATAATGCAGGTACTCGGTCTGATTGTCAAAGATGATGGGCGTCTCATTCTTTGTAAAACGAGGCCAGCCTCCAATGAAATCCACTACCGGCCCTTGCGAAATCAATGTCCAGGGACCATTCACGTCGGCATTGGAACCAAACAACTCATAACTGTGCGGATCGCGACCGGGGGCATCATTGGCGGTGGTCAGCGTAATCCCCTGAACCAGTGTCGGCTGCGGCTGTCCGGTTCCCAGTTGAGGCGAAATGATGATACCTGCCACCTGGCCATCTCTGAAATGAAGATACTTGGTGTTCACGTTATCATCAATCGCATACTGAGGCGCTTCGCCGGCCGGCCAGCGGTTGTTATCCGGCTGGCCGATGACCGGATCGCCGGGACGAGTCACATCCTCCCCCGCCCCCCAAGAGACTCCCACGGCAAGAACACATACCACCATAAGAATTGACATTACTCGCATGATTGGACCCTCCAAAAATAGTACAATATGGTCTTGAGCCACTACGTTGTGGACTCTTTTATCTGATTCCCACAATTTCGTCCTGACCTTCCCGATTAGAGATCCACCTCAATGATAGCCTTAATTATCGTTGTTTTGCATACGCAATTCAATAGTAAAGATGAACCAAATATAGCACAATTGTAACATCACCTTGCCGGTTCTTTTCCTTCTCAAAGTGTCTTTTCGGGTTGGCGGCCGGCCGCGGCCAATATCCAAAATGCGCGGGCGTTGGAGGCCGGATACAATAAATTCCATTCTGTCAGTTCCCCGTCGGCGGGTCGGTCCCATCGCTTCGGATAGCGGCCGTTGGGATCTCTGACGTGTTCATAAAGATAGGTCGCCGCCTTTTGCGACACATCCTTCCAGTGCGGCCGCCCCGTCGCCTCGGACAGCGCCACCCAGCCTTCAAGCAGCGTCCAGACGAACATCGCCTCACATTGGACCGCACCGGTATCCGGATCGACCCAGTGCTTTTCCGCGGCGGCGGCAATCGTGTTGGCCTTGTCAAGATAACGCTCCACACCGGTCAACTGATACAGTTTGACATAATTCTGAAGCGGCATTCCCGTATTATATGTCCATTTTGTCCGGTTAATGCGACCGCGAGGCGTGATGCTGTCCATATACAGCCCATCCGAATCCTGAAGATGCTCATCCAGCCACGCCATCAGCGCCTTGGCGGCCTCCAGATAGGCGCGCCGTCCGGTGGCTTCATAAAACCGCAAACACGCAAACGCCGTCGGCGCCACAGAACAGGTGTTCATCGACTGCTTGGGGTCCTCGCGCCACCAAATACCCCCTTCCTTCCGGTTGATACCACTGAGCGAAAACTCAATAGTCTTCTTTGCCCGTTCAAGGTAGCCCTCTTTGCCAACCGCTTCATAGGCGTCGATCAACCCCATCGCCACCCAGGCGTTGTCATCGTAATACCGCTCAATATCGCCGCGCGGATGCGGCAGATGGTCATAGCCGCCGATGCCGCTGTGCTCGACCCAGTAGCGATCCAGGTTTTTGATCAAATGATCCAGCGGCTCAGCGTAGGTCGCGGCGTCAATCTGAGCCGCTTTGGCGTAGGCCAGCAGCAACATCGAATTGCCCCACGTAAAGGCAATCGCTCGTTTGTTCTGATCTTCATAATACGCGCCGGGCCGACCGGCAATCGCATGGTCGCGCCGAACCACCTCAAGGGCTTCACGCCCCATTTTTTCAAAGTTATTATTCTGCGAAGCAAGGGCCGCCTGCGGCAGATACAACACACACACTGTCATCATTGCCGAAATCGTCATATGAACCTTTCCTTTCCCTAAAACACCTGTTATCCGTTGTTCAAGTCCAGTTTTTCCGAAAGAAATGAAACCAGCTCTGCCGGTCCGGCGGCGGACTGTATCCGCTTTCGAAAAGACTCGTGCATCATATTCCGCGACAGACGGGAAAAAATCCGCATATGCATATCGCCGGCCCGATCCGTATCCCGAATCGCCATCGCAATGACAATCGAAACCGGCTTGCCGTCGAGCGCCCCCCATTCAACGGTGCGGCGGAGGCGAAATACGCAGATCGAATTCAATAAAATATGTTTCGTCTTACAATGCGGAACCGCAAAGCCGTGTCCCAGTCCCGTTGAGTAAATCGCTTCACGCTGCCAGAAATCCCGCTCCAGCGCCACAGGATCCTCGGTGCGCCGATCAAGAAAGAGCGTATCGCAGGTGTATTTAATGGCCTCTTCCTTGCTGATGCAGTCGGCGTCCATATCGATAAGGTTGACATCCACCACGGCGCGACCGGTGGCCTGCGCCAGGTGTTCGGCCTGAAGCACATCAACCTGTTCGACCGTACGGCACATCACGGCCTGAGCGAGCATCTGACGACACACCCGACTGTCATAGTCTGAGCACATCGCCTTAATCTCCGATACAAAGGGGATTGACACACTCACGCTGTCCAGTCCCGTACCAAGCAGCAACGCCAGATTGTCCATCCGACCGGCCATTTCCCCGCAGAGACCGACATGCAGTTTATATCGGTGCGCCTCATCGACGATCTTGCGAATCAGTGACAGAAAACCGGGATGACGACACTGATACAGCGAAGCGACACGCTCATTGGTCCGATCCACCGCCAGAAAATACTGCGCCAGATCGTTGGTTCCGATACTGAGAAAATCCACCGTCTCGGCCAGGTGCGGAATCATAAACGCCGCCAGAGGAATCTCAACCATCATTCCCAAAGGGATGGTCGAGTCAAATTTCTCAGATCGCAGCGCCAGGTCCGCCTTGATCTGCTCCAAAATCCCGCGCACATAAATCATCTGCTCGGGGCAGGAGACCATCGGAATCATAATTTTCAATCTGCCGAACGCCGAGGCTCTCAAGATGGCGCGAAGCTGCGCGCGAAACAAGTCCTCAAACTCCCGATACAAACGAACGCCTCGATATCCAAGAAACGGATTGGCTTCCGTATTCAGATTCAAATAGCTGACCGTCTTGTCGCCGCCGATGTCAAAGGTGCGAATAATCACCGGCCGCCCATCGGCCCGTTCGGCGGCTCGTTTATAAACGGCGAATTGTTCATCTTCCGACGGCGGTTTTTTTCGGGACAGATACAACATTTCCGTGCGAAACAGTCCGATACCATCGGCGCCGTGTCGGATCGCGGACTCCACCTCGTCGGCGGTGGCGATATTGGCCATAACCCCCAAACGCCGGCCGTCCCGGCTCACCGCCGGCTGGTCGCCAAAAACGGCCTCCTGCTTTTGTTTGATCCGATGTTTACGCTGCTCAAAGGCATAAAAGCGTTCCACACGCTCATTGATCTCAGGGATCAGAATCCCGTATTCGGCGTCCAAAATGGCCTCGGCGCCGCAGCGGCCCAACCCGTCCGTCTGCGCCAGGCCGGTCAAAACCGGTATCCCGAAAGAGCGGGCCAGAATGACCGTATGTGACGTGGCGCCGGCGCAGCGCAGGACAAGACCCGACAGCTTCTGTTTGTCCAAATTCAGAAACTGCGACGGCGTCAAATCCTCAGCAACGACGATCGACGGCGCCGTCAGTTCGACTGAAGCCTGATCAGTTGTGCCGTACAGCTCCGCAATCAATTGCGTACAAACATCCCGCAAATCCGCGATGCGTTCACGGATCAACTCACTGCGGGCGGCTTTCAGCAGCGAAGAAAAAAACGCAAACGCCTCAAGAATCGCACGGCCGGCGCAGAGATGTTTTTCTTTGACGGCCTTGCGGATATAGGCGACCAGTTCAACATCTTGAGCAATGGAAAGATGCGCCTCCAGTACGCCGATTTCGGTCGGCGACAGATTCTTTTTCTCAAGCCGCTGCGAAATCAGCCGACACAGTTCGGCCACGGCCTGATCGACGTTTTTCAGCTCTTGTTCAACACAGACCGGCGCCGCTTCATCCAGACCCTCCGGCAGGCGCAGGGCCTGGACAAAGACAATCTTGCCTCTGCCGAAACCGGACACGACCGGCAGACCGAACAGGACCGCAACACCGGCATTTCGCAGGACCGGCGGCAGCCAGTTCTTTCTCGAAGCGGACGGCGGCGCCGGCAGCGCCTCATCGCATGAGACAAACTCGGTTTCAAGAAAATGCACAATCGCGCGGTACGCTTCATCACAGTCTTTGCCGCCGACCTTCAGAACGCACGAATCGCCCGACTTGATATCGGCGCCGACCAGTGAAAGCACGCTCTTGGCGTTGGCCACCCGTTGATTGTTCAGATTGACAATCGATACCCGGCTTGAGAACCCCGAGGCCAGCCGTTCGAGCGTATTGGCCGGACGGGCATGCAGCCCGTTAGGCAAAGGACAGGTAAAGGCATATTCACATCGTTCAATCGCTTCGGGCATATATCAATCCTTACCGTTTGCGCAACCGAGGCGTCCGGCTGAAAATGCTTTTGGGATCTTTCAGCGCCAACTGCACCGGCGCCTCAATCGTCGGCAAACCGTCAAAGCGTTCACTTTTTTCGATCATAATATCCGCCGCAAGAATCAACACGTCTGCGGATTCAATATCCCCGGCGCTCAGCTCGTTTTCAATGCCCATTGCACCCTGGGTCTCGACTTTGATCTCGTGGCCCAGTTCTTTGGCGGTTTTTTCAAGATTTTCCGCCGCCATATACGTGTGGGCAATGCCGGTCGGACAGGCGGTAACGGCAATGTACTTCATACATTCGACTCCCTTGCGTTAGCGGTAAACGTTTTCAGCGCATTGATCGCCAGGGCCGTAACCGCCGTCCCGGCGATAATCGCAACCACATACATAAAACGATGATCGACCACCGGCAGTACAATCGGGCCGCCGTGCGGCGCATGACCGCCGACACCGCCGAGCATCGCAATGACCGAGGCCGTCATCGAACCTGCCATAATACACGGAATGACCTTAATCGGCTCAGCGGCCGCAAACGGAATAGCGCCTTCCGTAATGCCGATCATTCCCATTCCAAAGGCCGCGATGCCGCTTTCCCGCTGTTCTTCGGTCCACAGCCGGCGTGAAAGAAACGTCGCCAGCCCCATCCCCAGCGGCGGCGTACAGATCGCCGCCGCGACCGCGCCCATTACCAGATAATTGCCCTGCTCGATCATCGACGCGCCGAAAAAGAACGCCGTCTTGTTGACCGGCCCGCCCATATCAAAGGCAATCATCGCCCCCAGAACCATCGCCAAAGCAACGGAACCGGACGCCTGCATACTCCGCAGCCACGTATCCAGACTGACCATTATATTGGCTATCGGCAGACTGACAAAAAACATCAGCGTCCCGATGGCCAGCGCCGATAAAATCGGAATAATCAGAATCGGCATAATCGGCCGCAGCAGTTTATGCACCGGCAGCCGTTTAATCCAACGGACCATATAACCGGCCGCCAGACCGGCCAGCAGCGCCCCCAAAAAACCGGCGTTGGCCGAACGGCCTGCAACCTCGTGAGGCAGCGAAGCGAAATATCCGCCTACAAAGCCGGCCACCAAGCCGGGCTTGCCGGCGATGGCGTAGGAGATATAGCCGGCCAGAACCGGCAGCAGCAGCGTAAAAGCCGCCTCGCCAATCGACAGAATGTGAGCCAGAACAGGACTGTTGGAAAAATCCGGTCCCGTCTCGCCCATCGGCGCAAAGGCAATGGCCACGGCGATCAGAATCCCCCCGCTGGCGATAAACGGGATGGCAAAGGAGACCCCGCTCAATAAATACTGCTTTAGCTCTTGAATAACTTGTTTCATACTCCACCTACAATAACCATTTTTTGCCGCTCAATTGACACGACCCTACGCTTGTTCGAGGCTCATTATACAAAAAATCTGCCCCCGAAAACCATAGAAAAAATACACCATTTATAGTCTTATTGTAGCGCAATTATCCTCCGTTTGCGCACAGCAACTCCTCTCTAAGATGTCTAATTCCCTCATTTTTAACGTACTTAGGATTGACATACAAGGGGACGCCGATTAAAATCATAATGGCTTATATGACAGTCGTAACAAGCGGCCGATAGATGGAAACACAATTAAAGATATCAAATGTCCTTAGAGAGGTTAAATGCCGACACGTGTTGTTTGCCGGCAATAAGACCCCCCCGCCGATAATGGCCTTTGCCGTTCATTTTCCGCGTCTGACCATTCCGCTTACCGGAATTTATCATACCCAACTGGAGCAAAATCGCAAAATCGTTGACCTTGCCCTCAAACCCGGCCAAGCCATCTTCATTCCGTCGAACTGCTGGGATAAACCCGATATGAAGCACCGCTGCGAAACACTGCATTTTCTGTTCGGCAAACGCCACACGGGCATCAGCTTGGTCACGAGCGGTGCTGACGTCAAGGCCTTCAAAGTCGCGCTTCCCCACGCCATGGCCGGGCCGGAACAGCGCATAATTGACGCTATTCTGGAATTACATCAACTAAATACCCAATTTGCCGCGTTCGATCACCTGATTATGGCGCTGCTGAACTGTTATGAAAACCGGCTGAAAAATTATGACGCGCCCATCCCGAAACACGCCAATATGCTGTTTCAGGAAATTTGCGTCTATATCCAGGAAAATTTTCAGCAAGAAATCTCACGTGAATCCGTCGCCCGACAGTTCGATATCTCACCCAACCATCTCTCGCGCCTGTTCAAAACGAACGGCTATATGAAATTCTGTGATTATGTCAATTACGTCCGCATCAATCGCGCCAAATTTCTGTTGCGAAATTATGATTTGCCCCTCTATCACATTGCCGCACGCTGCGGCTACAATGATGTGGTCTATTTTTGCCGAATCTTCAAGAAAATCACCAAAAAAACCACTAAACAATACCGAAACCAGCTTCTCTGAGTTGAATGTACGGCAGAAAACCATTCGCTGAATCCCGCATTCGACAACCTCCCAATAATAAAGTAAAAGGTCTGTTTTGTATGTTTTTGTGTCGCCGCTGTCCGTGCGTCTGCGTTGGGCAACAATATGATGACCCGTGATAAGCCGAAATCGGCCTATTTTTCGCATAATTTGTAAAAAATGTATTGACACCTCTTGAAAATCACCTATACTTTGCCTTTTTATAAAGGGAACTTTGGGAGTAGTATATCAATATGAAAAGCTATTTAGCCAAGAACAATGAAGTCGAACGCAAGTGGCGCGTCGTGGATGCCGAAGGTCAGGTCCTCGGACGGCTGGCGGTCAAGGTCGCGATGGCCCTGATGGGCAAGGACAAGCCCGTCTATACGCCGCACGTGGATACCGGTGATTTTGTCGTCATCGTCAACGCCGACAAGATCGTGCTGACGGGCAATAAAGCCGAACAGAAATTCCATCAGACCTACAGCCGTTATCCCGGCGGTCAGAAAACCTATTCCTACGCTCGAATGATGGAACGCCATCCCGATCGTCTGGTCAAGCTGGCCGTCAAGCGGATGCTGCCGAAAAACACGCTCGGCCACAATATGTTCCGCAAACTGAAGGTCTATGCCGGCCCGGAACATCCGCATACCGCCCAGCAGCCGATCAAAATGGAACTGTAACGCAACAGAAACCCAAAGACACGTGCAGGAAACAAGACAAGTATGACAGAACTGAATAACGAAAATCCTTTGATTGATCCGAATATTCTGAACAAGACCCCGGTTGCGGTGCCTGCCGTTCCGAAGGGAATTCCGGACAAAGGCGGTTTTATTTGGGGCACGGGCCGACGTAAAAGCAGCATCGCACGTGTCCGGATTCGTCCCGGTTCGGGTGCATTGACCATCAACGGAAAAACCGTTGATGAGTATTTCAAGCTGCAAAAAGACCGCAACGCCGTCCGCGCTCCGCTGACCGCTGTCGGCGGCGGCGAACATCTGGATGTCTTCATTCGGGTCGAAGGCGGCGGCACAACCGGCCAGGCCGGCGCTGTAATGCTGGGCATTGCACGTGCCTTGAAAAGCTATGATCCGACGCTTTTGCCGGCCCTGCGCGAGGGCGGCTATCTGACACGCGACAGCCGGATGGTGGAACGCAAAAAACCCGGCAAGCCCGGCGCTCGCCGAAGTTTCCAGTTCTCCAAACGTTAAATACGATTGCCAGCAGGATTTTTACAGGGCGGCGAAAAACCGCCCTTCTTTATGCGCGCCGCCCTGTTACCCGGACAAATCTGAAAGCACGAACCGATCTGGTCGTCAGTCGATGTCCACCACATCCTGATACTGCGGCACCACGACGTCCCAGCCGGTATTCTCAACAAGATAGTCTTTGAATGCGTGGGCTGATTCTTTTTCGCCGTGCACAATAAAGACCTTTCGCGGCGGCGTCTTGATGTGTTTGAGCCAGGCCAGGATTTCCTCCCGGTCGGCGTGAGCGCTGAAACCGTGCACCTGCACGACATTGGCCTTGAGCGGATAAGTCCGGCCCAGAATACGCACTTCAGGTGTTTTTTCAAGAATCAAACGCCCCAGCGTTCCCTTGGCCTGATAGCCGACAAACAGAATGGTACTTTCCGGACGGGTGATATTGTTGACGAGATGATGTTTGACACGCCCGCCGGTGCACATGCCTGAACCGGCGATAATCATCACCGTGCCGCGGATATGGTTAATCGCCTTGGATTCAGCGGTGGACTGGACGAGTTTGAGGCCGCGAAAACTGAACGGCGATTCATTTTGCACGACCAATCGAGCCATCTCCTTGTCGTACAGTTCCGGATGGCTCTTGAAGACCTCGGTCACCTTGACGGCCATGGGACTGTCCAGAAACGTCATAATATGCGGGACGCGATCTTCCATCAGCAGCTCATTCATATAATACAGCACTTCCTGACTGCGGCCGACGGAAAAACTGGGAACAATGATATTGCCGCCGGCCTGATGCGCATCATTAACGGCTTTGCAGAGCTGCTCCTTGGTATCTTCGACGGATGAATGTATTCGGTCGCCATACGTCGATTCGACCAGCAGGTAATCTGCTTCTGAAAATGTGGCCGGATCGCGGAGGATAGGTTTGTCGGTCCGCCCAAAATCGCCTGTAAACAGAATGGTGCGGCACTGGCCGTTGCGACAGACATCGACTTTAATCACGGCGGCGCCGAGAATATGTCCGGCGGTATGAAACGCGGCCTCAATGCCGTCGCCGATAGGAATGACTTCCTTGAATTTGACCGGATGAAATTGGTCGAAACAGGCCTCGGCCTCCTGCATCGTGTAGAGCGGTTCGACCGGACGCGGTCCTTGACGGCCTTCCCGTTTATGCCGTTTGCGCTTATATTCTGCATCTTCTTCCTGCAGTTTGCCGGCGTCGAGCAGCACAATCTTGGCAATCTCGACCGTGGCTTCTGTGGCGTAAATTTTCCCCTTAAACCCTTCTTTGACCAATTTGGGAATCAATCCGCAGTGATCCAAATGGGCGTGCGTCAGCAAAATGGCGTCCACGTCGGACGGTTCAACGCCGAAATCTTCCCAGTTGCGATACTGATAGTCGCGTTCCTGGTACAGGCCGCAATCGATCATCACTTTGGAATGATTGAACTCCAGCACATGCCGGGAACCGGTGACATTTTCGGCTGCACCCAGAAACCGCAGTTTAATATCCATCATATCCCCTAAAAAATGCGAAAACAAAATCGCTCTTTTTATCTGTCAATTTGCATTGTCGGGAGTTTATTGCACACCGGGTTTCAGGAACAGATAGAACAACGTCCCTTCCTCATACACCTGCCCGGCCATCTGTCCGGCCTGGTCGCCGATGCCCATATACACGTCGCACCGTCCCGGCGCACGAATCGCACCGCCGGTATCCTGATCCAGCGCAAAGCCGGTATAGGGCGCTTTGGCAATCCCGCCGCCAATCGGCCGGGGCAGGCGCGTCTTAATCAGCGTTAACCCGCCGCGCGGATAGATGGCCTTGTCGGTGGCAATCGTTCGCATTGGAATGACCGGTTCATTCAGGCTGCCGCGCGGGTCGCCCTGATCTGTGCGGAAGAACACGTAACGCGGATTCTGGTTGATATACCGGTCGATTTGATTCGGATGGGCCTTGAAATAATCAATCATCGCCTTAAGACTCAGCCCCGAAGCCGGGACGATGCCGTCGTCAATCATTTTTCGACCGACGCTTTGATATTCGTGTCCGTTGGTGGCCGCATAGCCGAGGGTAATCAATTTGCCGTCCGGCAGCCGGAGTTTGGCCGAGCCTTGCACATGGGCAATATACACCTCAAACGGATCGGCCATCCAGGCAATCTCCTGACCTTCGAGCAGCCTGGATTGTTCAATTTCCCGTCGCGACGGATACGGCACGACCGCTCCGCCGCCCATATCCCGTCCCAAAATCTCCCCTGTAGGGCCTTTGACCAAATCTTTCGGCTGAGCGTACAGCGGATAGCGGTACGTCTCGGTTCGAGTCAGCGAGCCGTCGAAGATCGGCGTATAGTAGCCGGTGTACAAGACTGTCCCGCGGTCGTCGCAGCCAACGGATTGGTAAAAATCAAACTTCTCCCGTATGGCTGCTTCCAACGGCCGTCCGACCAGCCCCTGATCAAGCAATCGGCCGAACGCCTTTAAGCTGGCCACGGCGTGGTCGTGGGTAATGCCGTTGCTGGGAAAAAACTGACGGCTGGACGGCTTGGACAAATAGCTCAAACTGTGGTCAACCGCTCGTCTCAGCTCCATCGTGTTATAGCAGGCAAAGGTGAAATCGGGTATCATCGCCGGATCGGTAATCTTACGCAGGGCATATTGCCCCGGCGGCAACTGCCGTTCATAGTCCGGCGTCTCAACAATTTCAGCGGTTTTACATCCGGTCAATACGGTGATCGCCGCCCCTACACACACCCATACGTACTTCAACTTCATAATCACTCCATTGAACAGTATTTTGCTTTTTTCAGACGTTGCGACCGGCCATCGCGCAATACGAACCTGTCGTTCTGAACCGTGAACATTATTATACCATCGGGCAAATCAGGCAGATTTCTTTAGACTTGCCGGAGATAATCCGCTCCTCGGCAAAACCCATCGACACGGACAGGCAAAGACAGACCTCATCGCCGGCCGGTATAGAACCCACTTACCGACAAAATTTGGCGGTTATAATCTTATAAACCAGCTTGGCCGCGAAGAAATTCGCCCCCCAATGGGCATCGTGCGGGCATAGCTCCACCACATCAAAACCGACAAGGTTTTTCTGCCTGCACACCGCTTTGACCAGTTCAATCACATCGTACCAGCCCAATCCCCCCGGCTCCGGCGTGCCGGTGGCCGGTAATACGGCCGGATCGAACGCATCCAGATCGATGGTTAAATACACCTGGTCCGTCAGCAGCGAAACAACCTGTTCGATCCACTCACGACGCGGCTTGTCGTGTATTTGATGAGCAAAAAAGACCCGGCGGGTATCCATTACGCTTTTTTCCGAGGTGTCCATACTGCGAATACCGACCTGAACAAGGGGACACAACTGCCCGGCTCGCGCCATCACACAAGCGTGGTTGTATGCACTGCCCTCATATTCGTCGCGGAGATCCGAATGGGCGTCTAACTGAAGAATGGTCAGATTGTCAAATGCCTCGGCCGCAGCGCGAAACGCCCCAATGCTGACGGAATGTTCCCCGCCAAGCACCACCGGAAATTTTCCCCGACGCAGCCAATTGCCGACCCGCTGATGCACCGCTGCAACCATCGCTTCAGGCGTCTCAAGCTCGTCTATGGGCAAATCCGTATAAATGCCCCGCCGATAAACCTCACAGTCCATCTCGATATCATAGAATTCCAGATGAAAAGAAGCCTCAAGTATCGCCGCCGGGCCGCGATCCGCCCCTTTGATCCACGTACTGGTGCCGTCATACGGCGCCGGAATCAAGACGATTTGGGCGGTTTCAGGGTCGCGATACGCCGGGGCAAAATCACCGAATTGTAAAGGCCGCGCTGTCATTGCATCGGACAATCAGTCAAACAGGCACACTGCCAGGGCGACCGTCGTGGTCCACATATCCCTGACGCCGCGGGCGGTTTGGGTAATATTAGTTGTATTGATGAACAGTCCGCTGGATTTGTAGGCCTGCTCTTTTTCCGACCAGGCCAAATCCGGATTCACATCCACGCCCAGCGTCGTGCCGAGCATCTCGGCGGCCAGGTCCTCGGCCATGTCCTCGGCCTCGCGCTTGTTCATCCCGTGGCCGTGAACTTCGCTGAGGTAGCCCCATTTCGTATCGTCTTTGGGAACGGCCACGCCCACCGAAGAGGCAATCAGCCGACCGTGCTCATTGGTATCGCATCGCGCCAGTACACAAAAGCAGATGGAACCGGGCACAAGCTGCTTGATGCCCTCGTTTCGGCTGATGACTTTACATTTGGGCGGCAAAATCGAAGAAATCTGCACCAGGTTCTGTTGGGCAACACCGGCCTGACGCAGCGCATCTTCAAACGATTTCAACTGATATTTATGCTGACCGACTCCCTTGGTCAAAAAGATCTTTGTGGGAACAAGTTCGTTCATCGTACCGTTCTCCTTGTGTAAAGGTTATCGTGGCGATTCCCCGAAACAATTAAAAGGGGGGATTATACACAACAGAATCCCGATTACAACCAAAATCACACAAAAACCTTGAAGAATCAAGGGACATTTTGCCTCAACAAGCCGCTTCAAACACAAAAAAATCCGATCTGCCCGGCATTTATTTCGTATAGTTTCCTTGATGAAAACAACGACTGAATCGCGACCCTGTAAATCGTATTATGAAAAAAGTGTGGGTTTTCGTGAAAAGTTAAAAAGCCTGTTGCCTATTCTAAAGAAAACCCTATAATTCCCGCGATATATTGGAATCGGCCCCTTGCGGCCGGAGCTGTTTGACAGTGCGACAAACAATCAAAAATGGAGTGAAATCGAACAGATATGGCAAAGAAGAAAACAACGACGGGGTTATCCAAGAGAGAACTTGAAAAATATCGCCGGTTGCTGCTGGAAAAATGGCGTGAAATCGTCGGTGATGTGACCGCCATGGAAGAAAACATATTTCAGGGCGGCGGCGAGCTGTCGAGCATGCCCGTACATATGGCTGATATTGGGACGGACAGTTTTGAGCAGGAATTCGGGTTGGATTTGCTGGCCGAGGAAAAGAAAATCCTGGTCGAAATCCAGCAGGCCCTCAAACGCATCGAAACCGGCGAGTTCGGCATCTGCGAGGGACTGGGCATTCCGATTGAAAAAAAGCGGCTGGAAGCCATTCCCTGGACGCGGTACAGCCTTGAATACGCTCAAATGCTCGAAAACAATCAGGGCGGGTTCAAATACCGCAATCTCAAGAGCCGCCCCATCGATATTGACCGGACCGCCGAAGAGATCGACGAAGACGAAGAGGACAGCGACGCCGCCGATTCCGACGATGTGGAACTGGGTGAAGGGATGGAAAGCCTGGACGCCCTCGAAGAAGAGGAAGAAGATCACGAAGAACGGGAAATCGCATAACAGGATTTCCCCTCCTCATTGATCGGCAACAGCTATTTACCCCGTTGGCCGTCGTACAGCATCACTTGCAAACGCGGCGAAAAGGCAAAACCGGTTTGCAGGCAGTACTCGGCCAACCAAAGGGATTTTTCGATGTATTCCTCGCGTCGCACGGCCTGAGGCATCAGACAGACCCGTTCCGGATCGACGGAACCGAGCCGCTCAAGGCAGTCGGCAATGTCGTCCAGATCCTGCGGGCGATCCACCACAAATTTTAATTGGCAGCGATAGGCCGCCAGCAGCGCCGACAGTACCGCCGTATTCAGCCGCTCCGACTCGGCTGTATCGTTTCCCGGTTCGACGGAATTGGACAATTTGGGGCTGACGCTCAGCAGATGGATCGGCAGATCGGCAATGAATTTCAGTCCCGCTGTTTCGAGCGTAATAAGATACCCTGCCTTCGCAAACACATCCAAAAAGGCCGCCAAATCCGGCTGAACCAACGGCTCGCCGCCGGTAACGACCAGATGGCGCGTGGGATAGAGGCCGGCCCGACTCAGCAGCGACTCGGCGGTCTGTTCCGTACCCGCCTGAAAATCCCGCGCATAGGCTGTATCGCACCACCTGCAGCGCAGCGGACAGCCCGCCAAACGGATAAACACGCTCGGCACGCCCGCATATAAGCCTTCGCCCTGCAGGGAATAGAAAAACTCACTGATTCGCATTCGTCGGTTTCCGCAAGTCGCCGTTGACGTCTGTCGTGCGATCAGCCGCCGGTTCCTGATGCGAACTCGCCGCACCAGTTGCTGTCATAGACCTTCGGCCAGTGGATATCGGTTTTGTACGTCCCCAAGGCGTCGGATTTGGGGATAAACGCCGGGTTATTGGGGCGCGGGGCATACCGCCGACATTCGCCGTGGCCTTCGCTGACACGCTCAAAGTAAATACATTCCGGACATGTTGGACCTTGATGCTGCATCGCCATCGCAGAGCCTCCTAAAAAAATCCGACTTATAACAGTTCATACTCAACTATAGCGGCACGGACTTGACGCCCTCTGAACACGGCCTAAAGGGCCGTACCGCGATACGGCCGAGTTGCCAGTTCAGTTTAATCGCTCCCGGCAGGCAGGTCAACGATGGATGCGAAAATAATTGATGGCCATTGTATATGAATTTTCGGGCGGACAGGCAGGACCCGTCCCGTCGGGGCGACAACAGCGCGGCGGCGCGAGCCGCCCGATACACGATGAGGATACGTCAGACGCTGTCCAAAACGTGGCGTTATCCGGCGGCTCGCGCCGCTCGGCTGGTGTTATCGGGCGGCGCGGGCGGTTTTACGAGCACCCCATCGAGTTGCCGCAGTTGTAGCATCGGTAGCAGGTTCCGTTTCGCACGCAGATGCTGCCGCAGACATCGCAGGCCGGGGCGTCATCCTGAAAGTGTTCAAACTGACCGTTGAACTGGTGCATCAGGGCCGCTTCGCTACCGTCCTGTCCGGTTAGCGTCGAACCGACGATCTGCACGACGCGATCGGACATCTGCCGGGCAAAGCGATCGGGGGCCGGGGCGGCGGATTTGTGCTCGGCCGACGGACGAGGCGCCGAGCCGTCTTTTTCGCCATTGTCGGATTTGTCGGGCTTGTCGG
>OMKS01001260.1_pt1 | contig 22853 bp, 15 predicted proteins | sample 1674721 | NCBI WGS metagenome assembly OMKS01 (sample SAMN06264996, study PRJEB25208) | sediment metagenome | isolation source: hot spring sediment | place: USA: California | collected 2014-09-02
GATCTACACTATCCTCTTCGTCGGCAGCGTCAGATGTGTATAAGAGACAGCGCTCTATGTGATGGAGGCCCTTCTCGATCCGCTGTACCTGTATCCCCAGATCTCGCGCGAGTTCGGCCACGTCCTGTTCCATAGATGCAAGCACCTCGCGCATTTCTTCCTCGAACGGAATGGTGATCTCGCCTTTGAGCGCCTGGCGAAAGGCCCGCAGGGCGTGAGCGCGCAACTCGACCTCCAGGTACAATGAGGTCAGAGGAAGCGAATAGTCTGAATCTGAATCCAGTTCCTGGGCCCGTTCGTATCCTGCCAGGGCACCCCAGGCATCGCCGGCTTTGGCGCGCGCGTAGCCGAGGAGGTAATGAAGCGCCGATTTTCGGGGATGAGAGGCCAATAAAGGCTCCAGCAACTCGATGGCCTCATGGGGGCGGTCACGGGCAATCAAGCGATCGGCTCGCTCCAGGGCATCCGACAGATCTCCCCCTTCCTGTTTGTTGGCGCGTGATTTCCGGCTGCGCGGCGCGCGGTATTGTTTTCGTTTCTTGCGTTTGCGTTTACTCATGATGCCTCCCTCACAAATTGAATCGCTTGACTTTGAAAATGTCATTCAATAACAAAGATCGTCAGTTCGCTGGCTCGTCGTTGGCGTCGTATCCCCACCCCATCCCGCGATAGGTAAAGCCTAGTTCGCGCATCCGGGTTGGATCATAGATGTTGCGCCCGTCCAGCAATGTCGATTGTCGCATCAGGTCCCTGATCCGCCTCATATCAAGCTGCTTGAACTCGTTCCACTCGGTCACCAGCATCAACGCATCTGCATCCTCGGCGACGTCGTAAGGGTTCTCGCAATAGATCACGTCATCTCCCAACAAGCGTTTTGCATTCTCCATCGCCACAGGGTCGTAGGCCTTGATCGCCGCGCCCTCGTAGAGCAAGAGATTGATGATCTCGACCGATGGCGCATCGCGCATGTCGTCGGTGTTCGGTTTGAACGACAGGCCCAGAATACCCACCGTCTTTCCCCGGAACCCACCGAGGATGTGCCGCAACTGATTCACGAAACGCTTCCGTTGATCGTAGTTGATCTCCATCACCGCCCGCAACATCTGGGGATGCGTTCCGTGCACGGCGGCCATGTGGGCCAGGGCCTTCACGTCTTTGGGAAAACAGGAACCGCCCCACCCGATCCCGGCCCGCAAGAAATGGGGGCTGATCCGATGATCCGTCCCCATGCCACGCGCCACTTCCTTGACGTCGGCTCCCAGCACCTCGCAGACGTTGGCCATCTCGTTGATGAACGAAATTTTGGTTGCCAGAAAAGCGTTGGAGGCGTATTTGATCATCTCCGCCGTGCGCAAATCGGTGATGATGATCTCGGCATTCAGGGGGTAATATAATTCGGCCACTTTCTCGGCGGCTTCCCGGCTGCCAGCACCCAGCACAATCCGGTCGGGATTCATACTATCCTGGACGCCCGACCCTTCGCGCAGAAACTCTGGATTGGAGACCACCCAGAACGGCATATCGGGATCGGGCATCGTCTCCCGCACGATGTCGGTCACCCAATCGCCGGTGCCGATGGGAACCGTCGATTTGTCGACAATGACAATGGGATGATCGATACGCCGGGCGACGCCTCTCGCCGCCGCCTCGACGTGCGCCAGGTCCGCCTCTCCGCCATCGCCAGACGGAGTGCCGACGGCGATGAAGACGAAATCCACCCCTTCCATCGCCTCATCATACGAGGTGGTGAAGTGCAATCGTCCGGCGGCGTTATTCCGCTGCACGATCTCCTCCAAACCCGGTTCGTAGATGGGCAATATGCCCTTTTGCAAGTTATCGGCTTTCTCCTGGTCGCGATTCAGACAGGTGACGTGATTGCCCAGATCGGCCAGACACGCCCCGGTCACTAACCCCACGTAACCCACACCGATCACACAGATCTTCTCCATTTATCTCTGCTCCTCTCATCATAAAAAACAGCCATTCGCCGATTCGCCGATTCGCTGATTCGCTGACTCGCTGATTCGCCGATTCGCCGATTCGCTGACTCGCTGATTCGCTGATTCGCTGATTCGCTGATTCGCTGATTCGCTGATTCGCTGACTCGCTGATTCGCTGACTCGCTGATTCGCTGACTCGCTGATTCGCTGACTCGCTAATCCAGGCGCCGGTTCAAGGTACACACGGCGACAGTGACGACGAGCAGCCCTATGCCCAGCATCGCCGCCGCGTGGGGCCACAGGATAGACAGCCCCACCCCTTTCAGCATCACGGCCCGGATGATCTCCAGGTAATGGCGAAAGGGCACGATCTCCGCCACAACGTGCAGGGCTGCAGGGAGATTCTCGACCGGCACCAGGTACCCGGAAAAGGTCATATCCACCATGGCCAGGACAAAGACGATCAAAACCGCCTGCTGTTGTGTCCGGGCAACGCTGGAGATGAGGAGTCCGTATCCAATTTCGACAGCGACAAACAGCACCGTCAGCCCAAAGAGCAACGCCAAGGAGCCCCGCATCGGCGTCCCGAAACCGTAGACCGCGCCAGCCCAGACGATCAAGAAGTTGACAGCGCCCACGAGCAAAGCGGGAATTGCCTTGCCGACGAGCAATTCCAAGCGGCTCAGGGGCATCACCATCAACTGCTCCAGCGTGCCCAGTTCCCGTTCGCGGGTCAAAGCAATCGAGGCGACGACCAACGTGACCTGGTAGACGATGAAGCCCACCTGTGCCGAGACAGTAAAAAAGCGGACGTTGAGAGAGGGATTGTAACGCACTATTTTCCGGACGTCAATAAGCGCATGCCGCTCTTCTCCAAACCCGACAAGGGTGTCTCGTAAAAAAGCGCCCACCGCCGCCTGGGCTGCCCCTAACCCATAGCTTGCGGGGATGCTGTGACTGGCGTCAGCGACGATGCCGATGTGGCGCACGCCGGACGACCCTGCGAGGCCAGATGAGAGCAACTCGCTCTCGAGCCCCGGCGGGATGACGACGAGCACGGTCGTTTCTCCCCGGTCGAGCAGACGATACCCCTCGGCCAACGACAGAGGACGATGACAAAGAAGCAATTCGTCGCGATTATCGAGCGTGGTCGCGAGCCGACGGCTGGCCCCGGATCGATCTATGTCGTAGACCGCCATGCACAGCCCGGAGATGCGGGCTCCGGTAGATCTGGCCATGAAGAAGAGTTGCAATATCGGCAGCGTGACGATGAAAAGCGTCATCATCCAATCGCGCCGGAATTGGATGAACTCCTTCGACACCAGGGTAGCCACACGTAAAAGCACGATTCTCCTACGGAAGTTTTTTACTGAACAGGGCCAGGCTGAAAAGCACACACATGATTCCGCCCCCAAACAAGATCGACGCCGATTCCCACAAGCTGAAAACGTCCGATCCCTTGAGAAAAACGGCCCGCGAGATCGTGATGAAGTGGGTCGTCGGCAGGAGGAAGGCGAGCACTTGAGAGAATGTGTCCTCCGCGACAGGCAAGATGAGGCCCGTGACGAAGAAACTGGGGACGAAAAAGATCGTCAGGATCAAAAACATCGCCGTCTGCTGGTTGCGGACAAAATTGGCGATGACCAGGCCAATGCCCATGCTGACCAAGAGATAATCGGCAGCTAACAATAAGAAGCCGGGCAAACTTCCCCGGAAAGGGATGCGAAACCACACCGTCGCCACGAGCCAGGCCAACACGACGCTGAACATACCGCTCATCTCGTAGGCTATGAGCTTGCCCAACAAATACTCCACCCCTCGCACCGGCGTCACGATCAAGCTCTCGAAGGAGCCGGTCTCCTTTTCGCGGGTCAGGGCCAGGGCCAAGGCCAGGGCTGGCATCGACATGATGACGGCCATCATACCCGGCACCATGCTCACCAACGACTCCAGGCCCTCGTTATACCAGGCGCGGGCGCTGACTGTAACCCCAATCTGCGCGCGCCCTTGCCGGCGGCGCAGGTCGACCTCGAAATCCCCTATTCGGCTTTCGATGATGTTGGCCGCCTGCCGGGCAGCAATGGCGTCACTGCCATCGACGATAGACTGGATCTGGGCCACGTTTCCCTCGCGGACCGCACGGGCAAAGCCGTGGGGAATGACCAGCGCCAGATCGACGACGCCACGCGCGAACAGATCGTCCACGGCATCGACGTCGCGCCCATACGTGACGACGCTGACGTCATCGTCGGCCGTCAACGTAACGAGCAGATCGCGCGACAGAGAGGAGCGGTCCAAATCGACGACGGCGACGCTCACGTGCTCAACGTCGAAGGCAAAGACGTAAGAGAGGGTAAACAACAAAAAAGCCGGCGCTACCGTCACGAGGAAAAAGGTGCGTCCATCACGCACGATATGGCGCAACTCCTTGCGGGTAACAGTGAGCAACCGACGAAAGGACATCAAAAACCTATACGATAATCCAGATAAGTGCTAATCGCTGCCAGCGATCGTCGTCCGGCTATAAAACCCTGTTATCTCAATCGACGTTGCCATTCCTCCTTCAATTCCAAGGAACTCACGTCATCGCCGGCGTCGATGAAATCGATCAACAACCGGTTGAACTTATTCTGTTCTTCCAACATGGGGAAATGCTGTGAATCGTCCAAGAAAATCGCGCGAACGTTGCCCTCGCATCCCCGCAACCATATCCGTTCCAACGGCTTGATCAACGGATCGTTGCGTCCATAGACCAGAAGCGTAGGAATGGTCAAAGGGGGCAGCACCCGTCTCAAATCATCCTGCATCAAAGATTGAATGCTGGACACCACCGCGCGTGCGTCGGTGCGATGAACTTCTACCTCGGGATATTTGGCCCGCTTGGAGGCCAACTTGGACAAAGCGCCGTCATGGTCAGACAGACTGACGAGCGAGCGATTGATCGCCTCGCCCACCAATGGCACGTTAACTGCCATCACCTGATCGACAAAGTCCTGATGTTCAACGGCGAACTTCAACGCCACCGCCCCGCCCAGGGCATGGCCGACCAGCGTGGGATGGAACACACCGAGTTTATCCAGAAAATCCCCCAGCATTTTGACGTAGGCATCAAGCGTGTAATGATAGCCCGACTTATCGGAATCGCCAAACCCCCACAGATCCAGCGCGTACGTACGCTGGTTGACAGATAGCTCCTCCATCGTAGGCACCCAATAACGCCACGATCCCAGCCATCCGTGGATGAAGACCAATGGCTTACCGCGTCCGAACGCTTCGTAATGTATGAGGCCCTCATTGACGACAACAGCACTCATAGCAGTAACCTACTCACTCCTCCAAAGCTCCAGCTCCCCGCAAGATCTCCCTAACCCGCCTGGTCAAATCGTCCGGTGCAAAAGGTTTGACGATATAGTGATCCGCCCCCGACTCGATACCTTCTTGAATCTCGCCCTCCTGCCCCTTGGCCGAAAGGATGACGATCGGAATCTGGCAGGTATCCGGGTTGTCCTTCAACGTACGGCACGCCTCGTACCCGGTCATCTTGGGCATTCTAACGTCCAGCATAATCAAGTCAGGTTTCAATACCGGGGCTTGCTCTACCGCCTCAACGCCATTTTTCGTCAATGTGACGTCGAGTCCGGCAAAACGCAGGGTAAAACCTATCAACTCACGAATGTCACGTTCGTCTTCCGCCACGAGAACCTTCGGTTTATGATTGTCCGACATTCTTACCCCCCATCCCCGCCCATCTTCAACATATCACGCCGTCTGCTATCCATCAGTTAGCAGTCATCCTCAATTCAGCAGAGCACCGTCATCCAATGCCATCTCCACTTCTTGCACAAGCTCTTGCACAGAGAAGGGCTTGCTCATCAGACCATTGGCGCCCAGTGACAATACTTTACACCGTTTGGCATCATCAATAATCGTACTGCCAGTCATCACGATGACGGGTATCTCCTGGGTGATCGGATCTTTCTTCAGGCGTTGTAACACGACCTGCCCATCCAGGTCTGGCATCCTCAAATCGAGCATGATGAGTGCCGGTCGCACGTCCCGCGCCATTCTCAAAGCCTGTTGCCCTCGATTGACCGTTCGAACCGCGAACCCACTATCTTCCAAAATGTGATGAACAAGCGACAGTGTATCCTCGTTATCGTCCACCACCAGAATCGTTCCCCGTCTGGCTAACACCCGGCGCACCACCTGCAGCAACTTTTTGTCGCTGATCGGCTTGGTCACGTAATCGACCGCGCCCAGGCGCAGGCACTCATCCCGATCCGAAAACACCGAGATGATGATCACCGGTATTTCCCGTGTCGCGGGATCCGTCTTGAGGGCTTCCAGCACCGCGAAACCATCCGTATCCGGGAGCAAGACGTCCAGCGTGATCAAATCCGGCCGTTCGCGCCGGGCTATCTCGACCGCCTCGTCGCCCCGTTGAGCGATCAATATCTCGCGTCCCTCACCGGACAGGTGCAATCGGATCAATTGGGCCACGTCGTGATCGTCCTCGACGACCAACATCTTCAAGCCATCGCTGATCAAGGGGGCGGCGACTATCCCATCTTCTCGGGGAACGACGTCCTCGGCGATGGGCAACGAAAAGCTAAACGTGCTCCCTTCCCCTAACGTACTCTCAACCCAGATCTTCCCGCCTTGCATCTCCACCAGCGACTTGACGATAGAGAGCCCCAATCCTGCCCCCGAAGCATCTTGAACGAATGGGTCGTCAGCTCGGAAGAAACGATCGAAGATCTTGGTCTGATCGTCCTCTGAGATACCGATACCTGTATCGTGTACCTGAACCCACACTTCATCTCCATTCATCCTGGCGGAGACGACAACCTCGCCTCCTTCTGGGGTATATTGGCAGGCGTTGGCCACCAAATTTGTCAATACCTGCGCGATACGATCGGGATCGGCGAAGACCTGGGGCAACGCCTCCGGTATCTCGGCTCGCAACGCCAGGGATTTCCTCAAGGCCCGGGCCTCCATCTCGGCGATGACCTGTTCTGTCACGGCCTCGACGTAGATCATCTCCGGCGACAAGGCGATGCGTCCGCTCTCGATGCGCGAAATATCCAGCAGATCGTTGACCAACACCGTCAGACGGTTGACGTTCGAATCGATGATGGAGAGGAAATTGTGCTGAGAATCGGTCAACGCGCCCACCGCGCCCATCAGGAGCAATTCCACGTAGCCCTTGATCGACGTCATCGGCGTGCGCAACTCGTGGGAAACGGTGGAGACGAACTCCGTCTTCGCCCGCTCCGCCTCGACCTCGACGGTCACATCGCGAAAGACCGAGACCATCCCCAGAAACTCGTCCCCCATCAACGCTGGCGCCAGGTGCACGCTGACGATCCGATCGCCTATCTCGAGCCGGGCCGCCAGGTATTCCTCGGCCACGTAAGATCCGGGATCGTCCGCCCACTGGGCGACCTGTCTCATCCAATCCCGCGCCTGGGCACCATAAAGACCTAACATCTCATTGATCGCCCGGCCGGCCGCCTCACCCCGCGAAAGGCCCAGAATTCGCTCGGCGGCGGCGTTGAACAACACGATCTTCCCATCGGCGTTCGTCACGATGACGCCGTCGGCGACCCCTTCCAGAATAGCCTGGCTCTTGGCCGCCTCGACCCGCTGCGCCTTGAGTGCGCTGCCCAAGCGTTCAGCCTGCTCCCGGATCAGTTGGTACAATTCTGCGTTGTTGATGGCGTTAGAAACTTGAATGACGGTCGTCTCCACCAAAATGAGGTGATCTTCGTCGAAATGCCCAGTCTCGGGATGGAACAAGAGCATAGCGCCCAACACCTCAGGCCCCAACGCCAGGGGGACGAGCAATGCTGAACGGTATTCCAGGCCATCCGAGCGATCCTGCGACTCTACCCAACGGGCGTCCTCTCGAATGTCCGGCACGATGACCGACTCGCGATGTTCAATCACCCAACCGGCCAATCCCTCGCCCCGTTTGAAGCGAGTCGGTTGACCGCCAATGGGCAACTTGACGTCTGCACCCAAAGCGGCCCGGTACATCAGGCGGTCGGTGCCGGATTCCAACATCAGGATCGCTCCCCGTTCAGCTTCGACTGCTTCGGCGATCAGTTCCAAGGCCCGGTGGAGCACGCGCTCCAGGTCAAGGCTGACCGAAAGCTGGGACGTAATGTGGTATAGGGTCTCGACGCGATCCCGCTCCTCGGTCAATTCTCGCATCGCCTCGGCCAGCGCCTGCGTCCGTTCCTCGACGCGCCGTTCCAACTCCTGGGAGAAGCTGCGCACCTCCTCGAACAAACGGGCATTGGCCACGGCGACGGCGACCTGATCGGCCAGGGCGGAGAGGGTCGAGACTTCAGTGTCAGAAAACGCCGGGTCAACCCGACGACCCACACACAAGATCCCTACGGCCTGATCGCCGACCACGAGTGGCGCCAGAATAGCCGACTTCGTCTCATCCTCCTCGAATTTGGCGATATAGCGGGGATCGTGCTGCACGTCTTGCACGTTCAATGCTTCGCCGCCGACGGCGGCAGCCCCCACCAATCCCTCCCCCGGCGCAAAAGCGAGGGCGCTCATATTTTCGAGAGGAACGCCATAGGCCGCCTGAGGCACATACTGCCCGCTATCGACATCGAGGAGAAAGATATAGCTGTGATCGCCTCCCAATAGCTTGGGCACCATCTCGACCACGGTGTTCAAGATATCGCTCAGGGCCACGGTCTGAAGGTGCGCCGTAATCGAACGGCTGACTTCGTTGAACAGGGCCAACATCTCGGCCCGGTGCTCCAGCGCCTCGACCAGATGAACGTTCTCAATCGCCAGCGCGGCCTGGGCGGCGAAAATTTCCAAAACCTCGACGACGTCCTGATCGGGGGCTCGCCCATCCCGCGGTTGATCTACCGAAAGAAGCCCCTGAACGTCGCCGCCAGGTCCCACGAGCGGGACGAATAACATATCTTGAGGATGCCAACGACCCGGTTCACGCACAGGATTTTGGGCCAGCAAATCCTGGTCTTCGTAAACATCCAGGTGATTGCGCCAGTGCTCCTGCCTCTCGGCCGGGAAGTAGTAACTGCGACTCATGCGAAACTCATTGGTCATCAAATCGGCCACAACCGCCCATGGTTCCCGAAGCTTCTTCATCTTCTCGAATTGAAGGATAGGCAAACCGGCAGCCGCCACGCGACGCCGGACTGGCGGATCCTCCTCCAACACACTGATCAACACCTTGTTGAACCCGACGCTCTCTTGAATGGCGTAGGCGATCTCTTCCAGGATCTCCGCCAGCGGTCGATCGGAGCGCAAGGCCCGACTGACGCCTAACACAGCCGCCAACTGATCAGCGCGACGGCGCAGCAATTCGCCGCGATTCATCTGCTCTTGATAGCGTTGGGCATTGCCAATCGCCGTCGCTGCCTGGGCCGAAAGTCCCTCTGCAAACTCCAATACCCCCCTGTCGAAAGCAAAGCGCTCGACGCTCTCCAACGATATGAAGCCAACCGGCGCTTCCTTGTAAAAGATCGGTACGACGAGCACCGAACGGGTCTCCGGCGCCAGACCGAACCCGCCATCCTGTGGACTCGCGTCAGGAATGAGCACCGAGTCGTTACGCTCCCAGACCTCATCCAACGCTGGCGGAAATTCGTTCGCCTGGAGAGACGCCTGGAGGTTCACCCTCTCCTCGTCAGCATAACCCATGCAAACAGCTACTTCAAATGCATCCCGCTCTGTCTCTCGCAACACAATCGCAGCGTGATCGGCCCGACTCACGCGGCCGGCTTCTTCGAGCATTATCTGCAAGATGTGTTCCAAGTCAAGCGTAGCACTGATCTCACTGCTCACTCGATGCAACGCACTCAACGCCTCTACCCGTTGCCGCAATTCATCGTCGGTCTGGGTATACAAGCGCGCGTTATCGATCGCAACGGCTGCTTGATCGGCCAGAACAGACAACAGCTCAATCTCTATATCAGAAAAGTGATGTACCTGGTCGAACATCGCCGATAACATACCCACAGGACAATCGGCCCGCTTGAGCGGCAAGTCGGCAAAGGCGCCGAACTGCTCCTGGACTACGTCGGGCGCCGCGCCCGGATGGTCCTCGTCCAAGGAGTCCAAGGAAGACACGTCCGACACAATCCAGGGTTCTTCTGAGACGAAGGCGTACGCTCTCCCTTCCCGCTCCAACGTGAGCACACGAGATTGGGCGACGTACTTCTCGCTCAATCCTTGGGCCATCGCCAAGCGGAGCACCTGTTGCGCCTCGTCCAGCACAAAAATGGCCGCACGCTGGCAACCAATGAGTTCCAACACAGCCGAGGCAATGGCCTGCAACACCTGTTCCAGTTCCAGCGATTCGCTGATCATAGCCGACAATTTCGCCAGGGACCGCAGCTCAGCTGCCCGCTGTCGCGTCGCCTCGTAAAGCCGGGCGTTCTCTATCGCGCTGGCAAAGTAACCGGCGACGGTCTTCAACAAGCGAATCTCCTCAGGCCCAAAACCACCCTTGCGATCCCCCAAATAAAGCTCGCCGATGCTGCGATCCTTCAACCGCAGCGCCACGCCAGCGAAGTTCTCGGGCCCAACGCGTTCCAGGCCTGGCCGGTAGGCGGGGATGATATTCGGATCGTTTTCGAGGTCGTTGCAATAATAACTGCCGCCCCGGGCGAAAATTGATCGTTCAAATCCCTCGACGTTGGTAGGGACGCTAAACAACTCGACCGTCTCTCGATCTGCGCCGGCCGAGGCCAAATATCGGGCGCACAATGCCTCTCGCTCTGCATCGTAAAGCATGAGCATGCCTCGCTTCGCCCCCAGTAAACGAATCGTCTCATCCATCACGCCATCTAACAGATCGTCGAGATTGAGCGTCGAACCTGCCAGGGCTGCAACCCGGGCCAATCCAGCCTGTTGTTCGGCCCGGCGCTGCGTCTCTGCAAACAGATGTGCATTCTCAATCGCGATGACTGCCTGGTTGGCAATGGCCTGGAGCATTTCCAGATCCTGTTCGGACCAGGCATCTTCTTGATAACAGGCCAACTCCAGCGTGCCTACAAAACGCCCGTCGCTCTGCAACGGGAAACCAACGTAGGATTGCAAAGGATAGCGTTCGACGTCCAGCTTGGGTCGCACGTCTTCCCGGGCCTGAATATCGCGAACCAATAAGGAGCGTTTATGCCGAATAATCCAACCGGTATATCCCTCGTCCACGAAATAGACGCCATCCGTTCCCAGGTCTTGATGGTGATCGCCACCCCACCCACACGTCACGCAACACTGACGTTCATCGTCCCACAGGGTAATTTCGCCCACGTCGTAAGGCACTAACTGACGTGTACGGGATAGGATCGCGTCGAACGTCGATTTCAAGGCGCTCCGAATCCCCGCCTCATCCATAGTCCTGTCCTGACAACAGTTATCCATTGAGCAACCATCATCGTCCGCCCCATCCACTATCTTAGAAGATTCCACAGTCAACTGCCAATTCTGCGAATCCATGCCCCATCAACACCATGGTTAAAGATTCATTAGCCCATCGAAAGCGCTAGATTCCACGATTCACCGCCTCGCGCCGCGCGCCCGAAGCCGCCTCGGTGATCTCACGAATGTCGTAGAAGGGGCCATCCTCCGAGGTGATCACGCCGATCGCCAAAGACATCAATTCGACCCCCTCCTGGCGCGCTTTCCAGTCGTAGTGGGTGCCGACCTCGGCGTCGAAACGGTCCCTAAACGCCTGGACGATCTGCGGCACATCGTCCTTGGAGGAAGCAATCACGATGAAATCATCTCCGCTGATATGGCCAATGAAATCGCTGGGGGTGCCGGCCTCATCCACCGCCTGACCGAGGACCATCGCCGCAAAGCGTAGCACTTCCTCGCCAGCCACGAATCCATACTCGTCCTTGAAATCGCCAAAGCCCTGGATGCCCGCGTAAATGATCCCCCAATCCTCCCGGCGCATCAGTTGCCGCAATTGCTCCTCGATCAGGCCGCCGCTAGGCAAGCCGGTCGTCGCGTTAGTCAGGCTTTCATATTTAGCCCGCGACAGCGCGTTCTTGACCCGGAACTTGAGTTCCTCCAGGTCGAAAGGCTTGGTGATATAATCGTCGGCGCCCAGCTCGAGGCCGTGGATTTTATCGGAACGCTCATCCTTCTGGGTCAAGAAGATGATCGGGACATGGCTGGTACGGAGATTGCCTCGCAGATTGCGACACACGTCATACCCATCCATATCCGGCAGCATAATATCAAGGACGATGATGTGCGGCAATTGCTGGCGACACATCTCCAGGGCATCTTCGCCGCGTTGAGCGACCGCCACCTCATATCCCTGCGATTGAAAGTAGATGCGTAACATATTGGAGATGTCGGTATCGTCCTCGACGATCATCAATCTACCTTCGGACATAATTCCTCCTTCAAATTGAGCGAATCGCTGATAGCTCCGTCAGTCTAAAGCCATGCTTGTGGGCCAAACGAGCGATCTCATGCACCTTTTCGACCTGAATCTGTTTACCCAGCGAGTAACTCTCGTACCGCTCTTCCAACGCTAATACCATCGTTTCTGCCATACATGCATAAGCCTTGCCCGGGGGCAAGCCAAAGTCAAAACCAAAATCGACTTCACCCGGCACATCCATCACACCGCCGGCAATCACCATCACGTCCTTCCGCTCTCGCGACACCTGCGGCGATACGTCTGAGGGGATGGCTACGTCGTAAATGACGGCTCTCTCCTTCAGATGTCCGGGTTGAATGAGCGGTCCAATCGCATTCGTCGCGCTGACGACCAAATCCGCCTCTCGAATAGCCTCGATCTGCGTCGAAGCGTGAACCTGGCCCTTCCCGACGCTACTGACCTCGTGTGCAACCTGCGCTAGACGTCCCTCCCGCAACCCAATCAACACGATATGACCCACCGATGGCGCCAGACACAGCGCACACGCGCGACCGATGCTGCCCGTCGCGCCAAGCACAGCGACGGTCACTGAGTCCAGCGAGAGTCTCCTGGCTTGCGCGAGCACTTCCAGGGCCTCGATCACTGTCGCTACCGTCAGGCTGCGCCCCGTGGTGACGGGAACGTCAAGCTGCCGAGAAACGGTTACTCCGCCATCGCCGACCGAGGAGGTAAAAGCCAGCAACCCCAATAGGCGCGCACCCAATCGTTCGGCCAGCCGGCCCGTCTGGACGAGTTTAGCGTAAACGGTCCGTGGCGGAAGGGTCAACATACGCCGGGCAGTGAATGGACAGGCCAACAGAACGCCTTCCACTTCTTTCCCCGTCGCTGCCGAGCGCACACCTCGAATTCGAGAGAGATAGAGTGGTGGCCAAAATCGGGAACAAAAATGAATCAACGACACGGGCAACACGCGGGCCAAGAAGGGGTATTTCCGCGCTACGTCCTCCTTGGGCCTGAGTGGATGGATCACGCACGAAAAAGAAAGGGCTGGCGTCTCTCCGTCCATCAGCTAACGCTCATACATGCGCCTATGCAGCGCCGCGCCATGCGGTATCTTCAGATGATCGCTGTCCTCGTAGAAAATGGTGCGGTCGATCACCCGGCGCTCCGGTGTGGCAAACAGGACCACGTCCGACTCGATAGCCCGGGCCGGATACACCACCATGCCAGAACCAATGTGGCAATGATGTCCCACGCAGCCACCGATCACCTGGAAACCGGTCTCCTGTGGCTTTCCCTCGAAAATCGCCCGGATAGGTTTTTTGGGAATCAGATTGAAATCGGTAAAGGTGCTGCCGGCGCCGATAAAGCTCTCTCTCCCTACGCTGCAAAACTGGAGACACGTATTCTGGGCCAACATGCTATCCTTCATCATCACGCTAGAGAAGACGGCTGCCCGGAAAGGCAGGAAACACCGGTCCGACACCACGCTCCACTGCACCTGCCCTCCCTGGGTGATACTCACGTTATCGCCAATGACCGAAACGTCGATCACCACCCCCGGCCCGATGTTGACGTTGTTTCCAATATAGGTCGGCCCCTTGATAATGGCTGTGGGATCGATACTGCAATTACGTCCAACCTTCACGACCTCCGACGACGTGTGAACGTTTCGCCTTTCCAACATCGCGCGCCATAATATCCGGAGTTGCTTCTCTACCTTCTCGCTCTCGATATCCAAGCGCGCGCCATTAGACATCACGCCGAAAATCACGTTGGCTGTGATTGTGTGCATCCAATGCTCGATAGAACAAAAGGCCTTGATTGGCACCTGGTACACCAGGTCCCCGGCCCGATCCGACATATGGGTTGGCACGTGGTAATACCCCATCTCGTGAGCGCCGGTATCGATCACTAAAGGCGCGACTTCGGGCTTGAACCCGTTTGGGAAATACCACATATCGGCGACGTATACGTCGCCTTCCTGCCTGATACCTCGCTGCAAATGGAGCGCGTGGGTCGTAATCGCCAGATCATCCAGAGAGAAAGCAACCCGGCAAGGGCGATTGAAATCGCGCGCTTTCTGGATGAACTCGTCGAGAAAGAATTGGTCGAAAAACAGATTGTCCCGGTAGATAATCGTCTCTTCGATATCATCATCCACCTCGGCCAGTGAATCAATTTCGCGCTCAATCACGTCATAACGGGCAAACAGATCCCGTTGATGAAGCCATAACGTCTTATTGAGCACCCGCAAATCACGCGCTGGCTCATTGAAGGGAAATATCTTGTGGCGATCTCGCAAAATTATTTTACGCATATATCTCTCGCCTAGACCTGGCCCTGACCATCACGTTCGACTGAGACTTCCGAAGTCTAGAAAATAGCTTTGGAGCGCAAGAAACCGAGCTTTTGCAAAGATTCAGCCGATGAAATGAATCGTTGTAGACTTCGGAAGTCTAATATGCCATTGTCGAATTAATCCAACGGACGCTTGCCGATCGATATCGTACACGTCGAATCGCCGGTGGCAATGCAGGAGACTTCTTCCACGTAAAAACTCTTGCCTCCGCTTACCCAATAAAGGCCCTCTTCCAAAATTCCCACTGCCAGATGACAACATGGAGAATCCGATTTGCGACCCCAACAGGTTCCACATCGTTCCATCATCCAATAAAAGTACTGCTCATCCTCCCGCAGACTGACCAGGTGATCGGTAAACTTGTTGAATGTCTGCGCGAGGACCTCGAATCCGACCTTCAATTTCATCCCCAGGGGCAAAACGCGAAAGGTCAAATCGGCAATCCCTAACATCGGGCCAAAATCCTTGACGCCAAATTTGAAGCAGGCATGACCGGCCCGCCTGGCCAATCCACGTCCGCCCCGAGGGCCATACATCTCGTCGAGCGCCTGTAACAATTGCCCCACATCGTCAAACGAAAATTCTTTGGAAAAATTATTCGGCGGATATGCCTCGATGTAATCTGGGAGGCGGGCCAGGTTTAGAATCGCATTCACCCCATTTCGGCCCATCACGTCTTCCATCGCCAGGAGAATGATGCGCCCCATTTTGTTGGGGAAGAAGTATTGCGGCGGGTCTTGATTGGAAAGCGATCCCTCGTTCCCTTCCCCCACACCAGGGTTCACCCGCTGGCTGACAGAAACGCTTGGGTTAGATATCCCCATCGCTGACCTTTTTCGACTTTTCGATCTGCTGGCTCAAAAAATCGCGCAAAACCTCGTAAAAGCGTTCCGGCTCATCCGCCATTGGGAAATGTCCAGATTTCTTGAATTTGTAAAGATGCACGTCTGATACACCTGCTGCCAAAACATCACCCTGATCGGGGTCGACGATACGGTCGATATCCCCATAAACGCCCATAACCGGTACGTCAATCTCGTGCAAACGTGGGCGCAGGTCCGTCTGATGTAAAGAAGCGATACTGTAATGAAAAGATTCCATCGTCGTGCGCGAGAGATCTCGTTCAAACATAGCATACCAGGTCTTCCAATCGCGGGCCAAGAAGGGTGAAAAGAGACGAACGCCCAAAGGCAACGCGCCAGGCACCTGGTAGGCCAAATTCGCCAACGAACGACGAGCCGCCAGACGAAGAATGAGGGCCAATCCATCACCAACGATGGGCGACCCCACCACGGTCACCCTTTCGACACGCTTTGGATGATCGAGAGCGACTTTCAAAGAAACGGTTCCTCCCATAGAGTGCCCAATGATGGGCGCGTGGATGATGCCCAACCGTTCCATAAACTGGTCGACCATCTCGACGTAATCCTGGACCGAGAAACTCCCCTCTTGCTTACCCGATTCGCCAAAGCCCCAGAAGTCGAGCGCATAGGCCTTGTAGTCTCGCCCCAGGGACTCCATCGTCCCCAGCCAATGATCCCAGGACTCCAACCAACCGTGCAGCATGATGATGGGACGGCCACGGCCCATCGTCTCATAGTGGACCAAGCCACGATCCGTAACTATGGAACTCATCGCAATACCATTCTTAAAGCCACTTTGCTTTTAGCCATCCACCACGAGTTCAATCAATCTCTCTTTGGTTGAAAAGCCGTGCACTACAACTATATCACAAACCGCTTCGAGGAGGATTGATAAAGCATTGCAATTTCGTTAAAATGAGGTTACAGCCCGGCGCGAACTCTCAACAACAACTGGCACGCTCAAACCGGACCCGATTGCGCTCGTAAAGAAAAAAGTAACCCAACGCTTATCGCACAGACGGTCGAACCCACCACCTCGCACGGTTCGACCGCCAGGAAACTCTACCCCTCATAGTGCATAGGCAGTATCATATAATCCTAACTTGATCGCATATAAAAACCAGACGCGCTCGCCTCAAAAGATCGAGAACCGGCGACAGGATTCTCAGCTACAAAACGCTCGTTCCACCCTCTCCATACTCATTGAAGCACGTTGATTGCCAGTTGGTGTTGTCAAACAGCTACAAAACGCTCGTTCAACCCTCTCCATACTCATCCATTAGATCAAGCACCGAGTATAGAAGTTCCAGCAAAACTTGCTGGACGCTCTCCCTATCCGTCGCCACGCAGGGCAAAACCTTGATCTCCGGAGGAATCCGCAGTGCGATACGCAGGTCTTCAGGAGACCACGCATCTTTCAAGTCCTGCTTATTGGCAGCGACGACGTAAGGCACAGGCGCATAAGCCCGAAAAGTATCCAGGATATTGCGCGCTTCGCGGAATGTCTCTGGTTTGACGCTGTCCAACAAAACGACGAAACCGAGCATGCCTTCGGCGAGAATTTCCCACATGAAATCAAAGCGCCGCTGACCTGGAGTACCAAAAAGGTAGAGCACCAAATCATCGGCCACACTGATACGCCCAAAATCCATCGCCACCGTCGTCTGGGCTTTCACGCGTTCCTCTTCTCGCGTTATCTTCCTCTCAGTCGCAACAACATCAATCTCGCTAATTGTCTGAATGAACTGAGTTTTGCCTGCCGAAAAAGGACCGGTTACAACTATCTTGACAGTCTGCATAGCTTTATCTCTCTTGAGTATGCCACTCTCTAACTATAAATAATGATGCCTAACCTGGATAAGGCAAAGCAAAAGGGAATCGTCGACCAGCAAACCCTTACTCGCTGTAAAAGAATCTGATTGGTTAGGCCCTAACCTGGATGATCTAGCAGGCTGTCGGAGAGAAAAACGCTGCCCCTAAATCTCGACGTTTTCGAGGCAAAAATGGGACGTGAAGTCTCAATTTAGGCCAAAAACTGCGTCTGAATGGGACGTTTCCTGTAAAAATAAACCCTCTCCGACAGACTGCTAGAGCCCAACAAACCATCCGGAATACGTCTAGCGCTTACCTCCGAAGAATCCCACGATTTTCTCCACCACACTCCGGTTGACAGATGGCGGTCGCATAGCAACAGGAGGTTTTCCAGATGCCGAGGGCTTGGTCGCACCTTCTGGCTGAATCAATTCAACCAAACCGGCTTGTAACAAAGCGTAGACAATTTTACGAATCTGAAACTCACTCATATTGTTGGCTGTAGCGATTTGGCGAACAGTGTTATGGGGATTGATAAACGAAACGACACGCCATTCCTCAACGGTCATATTGATGTCGCGCATACGGGCGCTAGGCCGGTCTGCGAACTTTAGAGCAATGTCAAGATCGGGCAGTTCATCCTGCAAGCGTTCCCACTCTTGCATCCGGCGGCTGCCCTCCATAATCACATTTTCCAGATTGATGGGTATCGTAATGTGATCCTCGAACGGCAACACGCTGGCCTCGAACCGGAAGGTCCCTTCTGTCCAGGTAAAGAGCGGGTAAACGCTGTTCAAGATATACGATTTTACACTTCGCACAATGTCTTTCTGGGTCACGTAGCCGGCATTGATCAACAACACACCCAGTTCTTTATCGCTCTTAATCTCAACTTGCTTCTGAATAGCCCGTGCTTGCTCCTCCGAAATTTTACCTGCTTGCTGAAGCATCGTCGCCAGATGTCCGCCACTTTCATCACGCGTGGCGTAAATCAATCGTCCCTCCTTGAAGCATAATCGGGATCGTGTGCCATCAGCCTCAATCGTCAAGGTGCCGGTCTTACGTGCCAGGTTGATCAAATTTAACAACTGCGTTGTACTGAAATCTCGCAGGTTCCCCTTCAGCGCCATACCTACCTCCACCGCAACTCGTGCAGTTGCAGATGCAAATCCAGGCTACATTAAATCTAAGATGGAATAAAAAGCCGCACTACCCGCCCAGTCTTGCTAGTACAGCGAAGCTCGACCTAAACTTCCTCGGTTTCTGATTATACATTCTATCGTCAACCAAGTCAAACATTTGTGCATTGGTGCATTGGTGAAAATGTAGCCATTCTGGGGTCTTCCCGGCCTACTGATACGCTCGCGTAACCAGGGGCAGGTAAATGCTAAAACAACCCAGGGAGAGCGCGCGTTTAAATCGATCTCCTCCCTCGGTTGCAACCTCAACTTCGTTGACAAATATCCCCTGGCACGCCGCCGACACGGTGACCGGGATCTGCTGTTCCCAGGTTTCCTTGCCGGGAGAGATGGGTTGCGACGGCCAGGCGAGGACGCCCGTGGGCTGCACCTGGGCTGGCAGCGTATTCGTGATGTCGGCCGCCAACGTCGTCGTCTCAAAATTACTGAGTTGAATGACGTAGGTCAATCGATCGCCGGGGCGCACCCACACCGGCGTCGCCGAGAGGGATACCGCCAGGGTGTTGGGAAACTCGTCGGCGCCGATGTCATAGCCACCGCCGCGCGGGCGCTCATCCCCATCGAAGTCTACGAAGACCCCGGCCGCCACGCCGCGATCCTGCGCCGCCGACGCCTCTTTGATGTGATAATCACCCGCATCGGGGTCCACAAAGGCTGGGTCGCCATCATAATCGCTCCTACGCGAGACGTTGCCCTGCCAATCGGTACCGTTGTCGTGCCACAAAGTGGCTTCCAGGGAGGCGTGGCTATCGTTTGCGACGTCGAGACCGACGGTGTGCCCGGCGATGATGGTATTGACCATCTCCCACTCGCTATCCGAAACGACCTTCACGCCGCTGTCTCCCAGGTTGCGCGCGATGGTGGTGTGGATCAAGCGAGGTCGGTCACATTCGGCGACGTAGATGGCGCCGGCGTCATCCCCGCTATTATCGACGTAGAAATTATTGATCATCGTCGTACGATTGCTTCGATACAGGTAAACGCCGCCGCCCAATTGAGCTTCGTTAGCGGCGATCGTGCTGCTGACGACTTGCGTATCGTCGCTGATGAACAAGACCAGTCCCCCGCCATAGGTGATGGCCGTATTGGCGACGATGTGACACCCCACGACGTCGACCTTGCTTCCATGGATGAAGACACCGCCCCCGTGAATCGCCACGTTGCCAGAAATCACGCTGTGCCGGAGGGTCGCCTTAGCGTTGTTGTAAAAATAGGCGCCGCCACCCCATCCACCGGCTATTGTCTCGCTTGCATATCCGCCTACGATAGACACACCTTCAACGATAACCTCGCCCCCTCCCTCTTCGTTGTTAACCACTAAAACACGCCTTTGCCCCTCTGCATCGAGAATCGTCGGGTGAGCGTCTGGATCGGAGACATCCCATTCACCCACCGCATAACCGCCGCGAATGGTGATTTTTCTATCCTTCCCACCAATGTAGATCAAAGCATCTATGTCATTATGCGGTTGCACGCCGGTATAGACCCCCTCTGCCACCTTGATCACAGCGCCATCTTGAGCGGCATCAACCGCCGCCTGGATCGTCGTGTGGTCGCACACAACGCCTGGACAGACGGTCAAAACACCGTTCGCCGCCGCCTCGACCACCTCTTGCCAGCGCTGGCACAGAGCCAACACCCCCACCGCCAGGGCCAGACCCCAGAAAACAGCCATCCATACCCCTTTGCGTCCCATCACACCTCCCCAAACGCCATCCATCTTATACACTTGCAACTTGCATACTTGCACACTTGCAACTTGCATACTTGCACACTTACCCACTTGCAAGATACGCCAATGCCTCGTCTCGCTCGCCATCCATCACCAGGTCCAGATAGCGCCCATCAGCCACGGCCGGCACGTCGATCACTTTGACGTACCGCGCGTACCGCCCATCCTCCGGCAACAGATCGGCCAATTGGTTGGGAGAATCGTTGAAAAAAGCCCGGTTGAACGTCGCGTCGGGGGCGTTGACGTGCAGAGGAAGCGGATAGATGTGGGACTCGACCAGATCCTGAAAAAATGGGTACCATACGAAAGCTCCATCGTTTCATCTCCGGCAAAACAGGCGATCTCGATCAATGCCTGGGCATTATAGATGTCGGCATAGGTCACCTTGAGCCCCAACTCCGCGTTCGACGTGCCCCACCGTCCCGGCCCCATCAGGATGAAACGCTCATCTGCCAAGCGTCTGTTGAGCCGCCCAACGAGTCGCGCCAACTCGAAACGCGTTTCATAATCGGGTACACTATCGTAGGCCTCGGGATCGACGTAGACGACGTAACGAATGCGATGCAGTTGTCCGGTGGGCACCAGCCTGCGCGTCAAGAACACCACGTCCTTGGCCGGTACGTCGGGGATATGCATCGCCTCGCCCCATTCCTTTCTGCTCAAAGGGCGACACTGGAGCAGGGACAACTTGAACTCAAGCGCTTGTGGATCGGTCACTTCTAACGCAAACTCCACGTCTACCGGGCGACCGTAGCCCCGCTCCAGCTTCGCCAGCACCGTTCGCATCATCGCCACAAAGCGCTGTTGCTTGAGCAGCGCGTCGAACGTAAGCACTAAACGCTCTCGTGATAAGATACCAGGCGCGTAAATGGCCTGCAAATAATCTCCCTGATCAACCGAGGCCAGGAGTTGGACGCCGGGATAATCGGGCCGCAAGGTCTTTGATACGGGCAACGTCCTGAATACGTTAGCCTGCAGATCAATCAGATCGACAAAATGCTGGGAATACTTGCGGACCTGTTCGACACCCGTCTCGGGCCGCAATCGAGGATGGCTCAGGGCCACCATACGCGGATAATCCTCTCCCACTCGTTCCACCGCGCGCGTCCCCAATCCCCAGACCAGGCGCAGCAGGCCATCCTCCGCCCGAATCTTGGGGTGCCAACGGAAGGGGTTGCGGCTGAATCCCACGCCGGCCATCGTGGGGAAGAAGTAATCGTGATAGCGTCTCCCCTGCACCTTCTGAATCAGGATCGCCATCCGTTCGTCGTAATCCACGAGTCCCATTCTCTGACGGTAGAGCAAGGCGTCGGGGCTCAAGACACTGGCATACACCCTCCCAATAGCGCGAGTCAACGCCGCCAGATTCTCCTCCATCGTCCCCTGATTGGGACAGAAAAAACTATCGTATTTACCGGCGAACGAAAAACCGAAATTATCCTCCAACAAACTGGACGAGCGCACGATGAGCGGAGCATTCACGACCTCCCGCAGAAGCTCCCGCAGTCGTTCCATCACCTCCTTGGGAAAGCGCCCATTGGCGTAGATATCCCTGATTTGCGGATAATCGTTTTCGATCTCCTCCTGGCTCTTGTACTTTTGATTGATAAACGCCTCGACCCCATTGAGTGTGTGAAAATCGTAAAAAACGTTGGCCCCAATGAAATAGGAATCGGGAATATCGATCTGGCCCCGCAGGTCAATCTCGTCGGCTGGGTTCTCTCGCTGGAGGATATCCCATGCCAGGACCATGCCGGCCGCTTTTCCGCCAATCTTTCCCGTCCCGATACGCCGGTTATAGATCATCTCAAAGTCTTCAGCCTTGAGAAAGCGCTTGGCCAATCTGACGAAATCCATCTGGTCGCTAACCATACGTTTGAGCAGAACGACCGTGATCTCCTCTTGATGATGGCACACCTTCTGGCGCTCCTCGTCCGGCATCCGCGCATACTCCTTCGCCTGAGCGATGAGCAAAGGCCGGGGGGCCAACTCTGGATTGAAAGGCAGTGTCCAATTATCCTGATCCGGCTTCCGATCGGCCAACACTTCCTCCATAATGTCCTCAAACAAGCGCTGGGGTAAGTTGTAAGCGAAGTAAAAGTCGGTCAGATGATCCCGAACCTGCACCAATCGCTCCTGCCAGATCTCCTCCGATTCCTGACCGAAAGGATCGAAAAGCCCCTCACGCTGCTGGGACGAGACCGCTTTCTCTCGCACCTCTCGCTCAAACTGCTCCCGGGAAATGACGCCTCGAGAAAAGATCTCCTCCCGCATCCGTTCCCGGATACGCCGCCCCAGGATCGGGTATTGTGAGATCTGAAGATAGAGTTCTAAAACCTTGGGCACCTGTTCCAATTGCATATCCATTGAGCACGCCTTCCTCTCTCAAACGAGTCTGCGTTCAAGTATACCTCACCCGGAAACTTCGTCAACTCGCTTCCAGGATCCTCCCACCACATGATACCGCGCTGGTGCAAATCTAATGGGTGTGTTCAAATGCTTTGAGCGTTGTTTGTAGTGCGTGAGTATAGCACGCGCCCAGGGGG
>OMKS01001261.1_pt1 | contig 22851 bp, 18 predicted proteins | sample 1674721 | NCBI WGS metagenome assembly OMKS01 (sample SAMN06264996, study PRJEB25208) | sediment metagenome | isolation source: hot spring sediment | place: USA: California | collected 2014-09-02
CTTGACTTTTTCATTAATTTACTTTAAATTACCATATATTTTTAAACGGTTTATTAATAATGAAAAAGTTGAACCAAAATAAGATTCAACGACATGGTCAAGAATGTTTTTATTTTTTTCTTGTTGATTGTCATCCATTTTAACTTGCCACTGCTGATACTGCATCAATTTCCAAACTACATCGAGGAATCATCTGGAAAAAGTCGGAGACTAATTTCTCAGGATGATAATCAGCGATCAAATCTTACCGGACATTCATCTGCAGAAAAAGAAATAATAAATCCGAAAAACTGGATCGCTCACGGAGGTTGCTGGGATTTCTCCGATAAAATTTTTTTTTCTCAGGGATACCGAGGCGGCAACAAGGCTTATTACAAGAAGCAGGATTACAAGAATTTCACCCTGGAAGTGAAAGTTATGAAACTTGCCGAAGACGGACCGCTTGGGATCGTCTTCCGTTATGATGACGCAAAAGACAACGGCTATATATTTGCGGTTTTTCCACACGGCGAATATTTCATATCAAAGCTTATCGGGCAAACTGATGAATATTTACAATTAGGAGAGACAGCATATCTCAATGAAGAAATAAACACCTGGAATACTTTGAAAGTCGTTGCTGCTGGTGCAAAATTCGATTGCTATATCAATGGCAACTTTCTGTCTTCTGTAACCGACCACAGTTTTTCGACTGGTAAAATCGGATTGTGGAACAGCGGCGATCCCCGACAGCTTGCGAAATTTGAAATCATCTCTATTGTAGAACATTGAAGTTATTCGTAGAGCGTAAGGTTTGCTGTATCACGCCCAATGCTCAACGCTAAGAATAACTTCTTTACTAAAACGATTTGAAGATGAAATAGATGGGCTCTAACTTTAAAATACTATCTATTGTTAAATCCACCGCCCTTGTAGCAATAGCAAGCCTGATTTGTTCGGCGCTGCTTTTGGCTCAAGTGGAAAAAATCACTTTTGAACATTTAAAGGCCGTCGCCACCCCCTATTGTCTGCTGCAGGATCACTATGGATTTATCTGGTTTGGATCGCGATATAATGGATTATTCATGTACGATGGTTATGATTTTATTGCGTATCGACACAATCCCGATGATGAAAATTCATCATCAGCAAACTCGGTGCGTTCAATAGCAGAAGACCAGAACGGAGATATCTGGGTCGGAACGGTAGCCGGATTAAACAGGCTCAATCGTACAACCGGAAAATTTCAGCGCTTTTTGCATGATCCATCCCGTCCCGATTCGCCAAGTTCCAATTATATCACCACCATTTTTATCGACAAGGCCGGAATCGTTTGGTTTGGAACCCAGGAAGGCGGATTGAATAAAGCAATAATTTTGAAAAGCAAAGCCGATGGCAGCGACAGTCTGGTCTGCCGACATTATTTAAACAATCCGCAAAATGGCAATAGCATCAGTCATAATAACGTGAAAGCAATTTGGGCACATTCACATCAAGATGAAAATAGTCTCTGGGTGGGTACAGCATTTGGATTAAATCTATTTGATAAAATGACTGAAAAATTTAGCCGCTATTTTCATGACCCGGATGATTCCACCAGCCTGAGCCATAACGAAATCTGGTCAATTCACGAAGACCGCAGCGGCGAACTCTGGATCGGAAGCGGCGATGGTACGGTAAGCCGATTGTCAAGTCGGCAGGATGCCCAAATTAAATTTCAAAATTACAAATTGGGCACGAACAAAGCCATTGGTACAATTACCAGCGATCCGTCCGGCAGTTTATGGATTGGGGTTAAGGGGCATGGACTGTTTCGGCTAAATCACCTCCATGGTACAATTACAAATTTTGTACACCATGATGACGATCCGCATAGCCTGTTCCATAATGTAGTCTATTCAGTTGTTTGTGATAAAGCCGGAACGCTTTGGGTGGGCAGGATGGATGGCATTGACAAATATGACCCCCATCAGAAAAAATTCCACCATATTTCGTTTGAACCGCCGCCTGGAAAATGGGCATTAGAGATCACCTCTTTTTGTGAAGATCATCTCGGTTTTATCTGGATTGGCTCGAGGGGCAAAGGCGTATTCAGGCTCGATCCACGGAACGGGAAGATTATTAATTATAACCACATCCCAGGCGATCCCACCAGTCTCTGCTGTCCCTGGGTGCTAACTGTTTATGAAGATAAAAACGAAACTTTGTGGAATGGAACCACCAATGGACTGGATCGGTTTGATCGGAAAAGGGAAATTTTTCAGCACCTTTATGACAAACCAGGGAAACCAGATAACCCATTCGCATTGCTCAGCGACTATATTTATGCCTTATATGAGGATAAAAATGGCAGTTTCTGGGTCTCAACGCCAAGGGGATTGAGCAAATTGGATCGTTCATCAGGTAGATTTAGCCATTATTTAAATGATATTGATAATCAAATTGGACTGGCTGGATATTGCATCGGTGTCATCTCTGAAAGCTCTGATTATAATGACAACACATTGTGGCTTGGTGCAAATGGATTGTTTAAATTCAATCCGCAAACCGGCAAATTGTCACGCTACTATCACGATCCTGAAAATTCCAATAGCTGGATCAACCAGTTAGTTTATGGAATCCAGCAGGATAAAACAGGCAACATCTGGGTTGCTACCACAGGCGGACTCTATTGCTTAGGCAGCGATAAAACAATAGCTCATTTCACCGTAAAACACAGCTTACCCAGCAATCTGGTCTATGGCATTCTTGAAGATGATGACGGCGTGCTCTGGATTAGCACCTACAAGGGTTTGGTTAGCTACAATCCCCAATCGCAACAATTTCGGCAGTATGAAATGAAAGAAGGGTTTCTTAAAAACGAATTTGTGATGGGCGCCTACGCTAAGGGCAAAAGCGGCTATTTATATTTCGGACAATTAAATGGATTTAAAATGTTTCATCCACAGGAAATCAAAGACAACCAATTTATTCCGCCTGTATGGATCACTGGATTTAAAATTTTCGATCAATCCATAAGCTTTGATCAACCGATACCCGATCTCAAAGAAATCCGTCTTTCGCACCGACAAAATTTCTTTACGCTTGATTATGTTGCGCTAAATTATAGCGATAGCCCCAAAAATCAATATGCCTACCAGCTCGAGGGAGTTGATCCTGCCTGGGTAAATGCTGGTAACCGTCGTTCAGCCAGCTATACCAATATAGCTCCCGGCAACTATATCTTCAAAGTCATGGGCGCTAATAATGACGGTGTTTGGAATGAACAGGGAGCGTCAGTGCGGCTCATTATTACTCCCCCCTGGTGGCAAACTGGCTGGGCTTATGCTTTTTATGCGCTCATTATGAGTTTTATCGTGGTAACTCTCTGGCAACTCCAGGTCAGAAGAATTAAAATTCGAAATGAACTGAACATGAGAAAATTTGAAACTCAAAAACTGCAGGAAATAGACGGCCTGAAATCCCGCTTCTTCGCCAATATCTCTCACGAATTTCGCACGCCGCTGACATTGATTTTGGGACCGCTGAACAAGATGCTTTCACAAACGAAAAGCAAAGAAAGAAAACAGGAATTCAAACTCATGCAGCGCAACGCCCGGCGCTTACAGCGGCTGATCAATCAGTTGCTCGATCTCTCCAAAATCGAAGCTGGCAAAATGGCGCTCCAGGCAAGACCCGAAAACATCGTGGCATTGCTCAACCGCATCGTCCAGTCATTCGAATCCCAGGCGAAATTGAAGGGGATAGAATTAAAATTTCAGTCGGAGCGAGACGAAATCATAGTTTATGTTGATCGGGAGAAGATTGAGAATATTTTTTATAATTTGTTGTCGAATGCGTTGAAATTTACAGCGCAAGGTGGAGCTGTTTCTGTCAATGTGGACATCCCCCTAAATCCCTCCCGAGGTTTCGGGACAGGCTCTTCAAAGGGGGACTTGTTAATTCCCACCTTTGAAGAAGGGCCAGGGGGGATGTCAGGTTTTATCCAGATAATAGTTACTGACACAGGCATCGGCATCCCATCTGAACGTCTGGATAAAATCTTCGATCGTTTTTACCAGGTCGATGATTCCTACACCCGTGAGCACGCCCCGTTAGATAAAAAAATCTTATTAGAAGATTCATTCAGTGATAAAACATATCTAACGGGGCACGAAGGCTCTGGCATCGGGCTGGCATTGACCAAGGAGCTGGTGGATTTGCATCATGGGAAGATTGAAGTTAACAGTGAGCTGAACAAAGGTACCACGTTCACGGTTTATCTTCCGCTGGGAAAAGAACATTTGAAGCCGGAAGAAATTATTGCAGAGACGTCTGCTGAAGAATTTAAGCCAGAAATTCCACCAGTCGTCATCAGTGAAGTGATCGAAGATGATGGAAAAGTGAAAGAAGCGGCTCGCCGCAAAGCCATCCCCATCGTTCTGATCGTCGAAGATAATCGGGATATGCGCAGCTATTTGACAGACTGCCTCGCCAGCGAATATCGTTTGATCGAAGCCGTGGATGGTGAGGATGGATTAAAAACCAGCATTGACAAAATCCCTGATTTGATCATCAGCGATGTGATGATGCCCAAAATGGACGGCTTTCAACTGTGCCGGCGATTGAAAACCGATGAGCGCACCAGCCATATCCCGATCATTCTGTTGACGGCACGGGCGGCTACAGCTGATAAAATCGGTGGTCTGGAACTCGGCGCTGATGATTATCTTATCAAGCCATTCGATACCAAAGAACTGCTGGTACGGGTCAAAAATTTGATTCAACAACGACGCTTGTTGAGGAAAAAATTTAGCCAGCAGATCAGCTTTGTACCAGAAGAAATAGCCACCACCCCGGTTGACGTGTCATTTCTGCAGAAAGCAAAAGACCTCGTTGAAGTACACATTGCGGATGAAGATTTCAGGGTTGAATTGTTGGCAAAAAACATTGGCATGAGCCGCTCCCAGCTCCATCGCAAATTGCGCGCATTGACCGATCATTCCACCAGTGAATTCATCCGCACCCTCCGCTTGCAGCAGGCAGCCTATCTTTTACAGCAGAGGCGGTTTAGCGTGACTGAGGTGGCTTTTGAAGTTGGCTTCAATAATCCGTCCTATTTTGCCGCTTGTTTTCGGAAGCAGTTTGGGAAGCTGCCGTCAGAATATACGCAAAAATCGTAGATAATTTTTGGTTGACTTTAAAATGAAATTGCATTATATTCTAATTGGAAAAAATGATAATTAACTCAGACATTAATCTGGGAGTCAAAGAGAGAGTGTAATTATGAATCAAAGAGTTATTTCTGATCCGCATATTTGTGGGGGCGAACCTTGCATTAAAGGTACAAGAATACCGGTACATATTATTTTAAGCCATCTGGCGGCAGGGGATGATTTTGAGACAGTCTTAAAAAATTTCCCTCGTCTTAGCTTAGCAGATATCAGAGCCTGTATGGAATATGCCTCCTATTTAGCTACCGAAAAGGAAATGATGGTTCAATGAAGATTGTAATCGATGAGAGTGTTAGCTATGGCATAGTTTCATATCTAAGAAATGAAGGGTATTCTGTCATTGCCATCGCCGAGCAGCATACCAGTGGCTTTGAAGATGAAGAGGTATTTGACATTGTAATAAGAGAACAAGCAGCTTTTTTTACCAGGGATCATCATTTTACCAATAGCTTACGTTTTCCACCACTAATCTTTATAAGAAAAGGAAATCTAACCTCGGATCAGGAGAACGATTTAATAACAAATTTTCTGACAAAATTTGATCCCCAGGACTACAAAGGACGATTAGTAACATTGTATCTCGGAAGCGCTAAAATCAGATCATAATCCTCCGAGCATTTCACCTGTTTTATTTCTACCTATCGTGTCAATAATAAGAAAGTGAAAACCCAGTCTCTTATGAAATTGGCTTTAATAATCCGTCCTATTTTGCCGCATGTTTTCGGAAGCAGTTTGGGAAGCTGCCTTCTGAATATATGACAAAAATATGATCCCCACTCCAAGTTCTTCACCGCTGAGATCGCAGAGATAAAAAAAGATAAAAGTCTTCACCTCAAAAATTACTCTGCGACCGCAACGCCCTCTGCGGTTGATGAAAAGATAGGTTAAAATTCCCCAAAATGCAACATCTCTGCTATTCTTTGCAACATGGCTGGTAGATAATGCCTCCGCTTTTTTGTATATTAACTCTCGGTAAGAAACCAAATCCCAAAATCCAAAAAACAAATATCAAACAATTTTCAATTCGGAATTTCTCAAATTCAAAACGAAATCACTTGCCAGTAGATATTCGAAAATTTGGAATTTGAAATTTTGTTTTTGAAATTTGTTTGGAATTTGTCCTTTTGTAATTTGGGATTTAACAAGCTACTTAACTAACCGATTCAAAACTAACCAATCAATTGGAGGTGTCCCATGTCTCGATCTATTTTACTATTCAGTCTCATCGTGCTCATGTTTGGGGGAGCGACAGCAGGGATTATCAAAGTTCCCGACCAATATGCTACGATCCAGGCCGGCATCAACGCCGCCTTCCCGGGCGATACCGTGCTGGTTGCTGCTGGCACTTACTATGAAAATATCTATTTCAAAGGCAAAGCCATCACCGTCGCCAGTCAATTCATAATCGACGCCGACACGACTCATATCAACAATACCATCATCGATGGCAGCAAGCCGAGCGATCCCAACAAAGGCTCGGTGGTCAGTTTTGTGTCCGGGGAGGATACGACGTCGGTGCTGTGCGGATTTACGATTACCGGCGGCAACGGCACATACTATGCGCCGTATTCAACCCGAGCTGGCGGTGGGATATATTGTTTGAATTCCGGCTGTAAAATAATAGCCAACAAGATAATCAACAACAGCATCACCGGGCCTGGGGCTTCGGGCGGTGGATTGGCTGCTCTGCCAGAAGGCAGCAGCGCTTATGTCATTCTAAGGAACAATCAAATTTTGCAGAATTCAATTACGGCAAACAGCTATCCAGCTTCTGGTGGTGGCGTCTGGCTACCTTGCAATGGGACATTGGTGAATAATCGCATTTCTTTCAACTCTATAATTCAGAATGCAGCTACAAGCAATGCCATGTCAGGCGGAGTGGAATGTTTTTCTTCATCATCAGATCGGCGCAAGGTAGTCGTCGAGTCCAATAAAATCACACATAATTCCGTCAAGTCTTTCAGCACTATACAGGGCTTGAGTGCTCTTGCCGGCGGAATTGCGATTTTTCAGGGTTATGGTCGCTTGGCAAAGAACGAGGTTAGCCATAACGAATTATGGGTGAATTCAGATAGAAACGCTGCTGGAGCCGGAATTGAACTATATGAAGTACCGGATTCACTTGTTGTTGAGGGAAACATCATACGTGAAAATGCTGTCACGCATGGAGTAGGTTGGGGAGGTGGACTCAATTTTTATTATGCATCTTCTACCCTTATCAATAATATCATTGATGGAAATTCCGCAACTAACGGTGGTGGGATTCTTATTGCTGGTGGTACAATGAAACTCATCAATAACACCATTGTTAACAACCGGGCAACATCAGGTGGTGGAATATGCCTTGGCTATTACAATCCAACAAATTATTTGATGAACACCATCACCTGGGGCAACCAGGCAACAACAAATCCCGCAATTCATATCTACACCGGAACCATTCACATTGCCTATTCTGATGTGCAGGGCGGCTGGTTAGGAACAGGAAATATCAAAGCCGATCCCTTGTTTGCTGATACGTTGTTTCATCTTTCTTCTGCCAGTCCGTGCATCAATGCAGGAATCGACTCCCTGCTCATGGGCGGCATCATGGTGAAATGCCCGCCGGATGATTATGAGGGTGATCCACGTCCCTACCCCGGAACGCGGCCGGACATCGGCGCCGATGAAACCGTGATTACGGGAATTAAATCGCGGCTGGACGGCAATATTCCCAAAGAATATGCTCTTTCACAAAACTATCCCAATCCCTTCAATCCCAGTACCACCATCGAATTTGCGTTGCCCAAATCCGCTTTCATCACGCTCAAGGTTTATAACCTGCTGGGTGAAGAAGTCGCCACGCTGGTAGCGGAAAAACGCTCGGCGGGAATTCACAAAATCAATTGGGAGGCTACGGGATTGGCGAGCGGGGTGTATTTATATCGGCTGGAGGCGGGGGAGTATGTACAAAACAAAAAGCTCATCCTGCTCAGGTAGCTTAAATAATGCGTGTGGTACATAGAGCAAAACATAAATAGGCTCGATGCACCGCAGGTAATAAAGCAAATTGGAGGTAAAAAAATGAAAAAGTCATTATTACTCACAATCGCTGCCATCTTACTGATTGGAATAATCCAAAAATTCGATGGGCAGGAGATGGCTTCTGATCATTGTCAATTGTCTCATAGAGGCAACATAGTTATTGATCAGCAAAGTAACATGGCGCAGGCTCCCTTCTTTTCGAGACAGGAGCCAAATCGCTGGACAAGCGATCACACGTTTCCTTACAAGCAGCGAATGACAAAGCCGCTTGGGCAGCGAGATTGCGAAGTTAAAACCACGATCACTGGGACAACACTTGCCCAGCATCAGCTTTCTGCTGGTGTCGATACGGCCTGGGTGCGGCACTATGCTGGCGAGCCGATACCCGGCATCGATCGGGCAGTGGACATTGTGCTCGACCAATCCGGCAATATTTATGTAACCGGATATGTTGCTTCAGCAGAATCTGGCTACGATTACTACACGATCAAATACAATTCCGCTGGCTCAGCAATCTGGTCGGCAAGATATGACGGCATGACCGGGGATGATATGCCGGTCGATATGTGCGTTGATGCTGCCGGCAACATTTACGTGACTGGAACCAGTGGGAGAGGTTTTGCCACTATCAAATACGATGATTCCGGGGTTGAGCTATGGGTAGCCCAATACAACCGTCCGACAAATACTTCGAGCACAGTCGCTGGCATGGCTGTGGATGACTCCGGTAATGTTTATGTAGCAGGTACCATCGAAATAAGCAATACCCTGATATTTTTCCTGATTATAAAATATGATCCCACGGGCAAGGAAGAATGGACCGCTCGATACGATGGTCAATACGGGGCTGGCAATGAAGTTGTTGGAATCGTGGTGGATGGTTTTGGCAATGTCATTGTATCCGGAAGTTTTTGCTCATTAGGTGAGGGAATCTTTGACAAAGACTATACAACGCTCAAATACAATTCCAATGGGACTTTAAAATGGGCAGCCCGCTTCAATGGACTCGGGAATAACGAGGATGAACCTACCACACTGGCCGTCGACCCCTCGGGTAATGTTTACGTCACTGGTTACAGTACTTTTGCTTCGGGGGGTGGCTCGTGCTACGCCACAGTCAAATACGACAGCTTTGGCGCTCAACAGTGGGTCGCGATTTATAACAGCCCGCAGAGCGGCTGGAGCTATCCAAATGCGATAGCCACCGATGAATCAGGGTGTGTCTATGTGGGTGGCGGGAGTCTGGGTGTTGGATCATATTCTGATTATGCCACAATCAAATACAATGCTCTTGGCGAGGAACAGTGGGTTGCTCGTTACAATGGCCCGGAAAATAGTCTGGACGGAGTCTCTGCTCTTGCACTTGACGGTTCGGACAACGTCTATGTGACCGGATCAAGTGTGGGCGCTGGCACTGACTATGATTTTGCCACCATCAAATATGATGCAAATGGCATTGAGCAATGGATTGCCCGTTTCAATGGACCTGATAGCACAGGAGATATTCCTACCGCCATTGCCTTGGATGAATCAGGGATGGTGTATGTTACAGGTGCTGGAGATATTCATTATTCGTGGGGTATGCCGTATGAGCTGCACTGCAATTATGCCACAGTCAAATATAATGCTTCCGGCGTTGAGCAGTGGGTCGCCCATTATGATGGACCGGGAGATATCTACGCCAGCCTCTCTGACATGGCCATTGATGAGGCCGGCAATGTGTATGTGACCGGATATGCTCAAGTGTGCAGATTTCCGGAAAATATTAATCAGATGGATTGGAATGATTATGTCACTGTAAAATATGATGCCAACGGCACAGTCCTTTGGGCTGTCCGCTGCAAAGAGGGTAGCCGGGCGACCAACATTGCGGTAGATGATCGGGGCAATTCCTATGTGACAGGATTCATTGACGGAGGCGGATACCTAACCGTAAAGTACAATGCCTCCGGAGAAGCGCAGTGGGTGGCGCACTGTAACAAGGACGTTGTTGCCGGATATAGCTCGCTTGCTGTGGATCGTTCCGGCAATGTTTATATCGCCGGCGGGATTGATGTCACTGACAGGAATTCTGATTATATTGTGATCAAATACGATTCATCCGGAAATGAACAATGGCTGGTTACTTACGATGGTCCGGGTCACTTTTTTGATGAAGCAACCGCCATTGCTGTGGACGACTCGGGAAATGTATATGTTACAGGAAAAAGCTATGGCGCAGGTACACTGGCAGACTTTGCCACGATCAAATATGATGCTCAAGGAATTGGCCTGTGGATTGCCCGGTATAATGGCTCAGCCAATAGCTGGGATGAAGGAGTGGACATCGCTGTCGATGTCTCAGGCAATGTCTTTGTAACCGGCAGGACGAGATCTTCAACTACCGGTGAGGACTTTGTTACGATTAAATATGATGCCACTGGCACGATGCAATGGATCGCTCGCTATAATGGTACTAAGAACAGGTGGGATGAAGCTACAGCGCTTGCCCTTGATAACGCCGGCAATGTGCTTGTCATTGGAATGAGTAATGATTATGGAGACTATACGACTATCAAATACGACAATGCCGGTACACAGCAATGGGTTGCTCATTATAGTAGTTCAGGAGGACGAAGTTATGATTTGGCTGTTGATGCATCGGGCAATGTCTATGTAACCGGATTAAGCAATTCAGATTTCACTACGATCAAATACAATGCTGCCGGTGTTGAACAATGGATGGCTCAATTTAATGGCCCAGGTAATAGTTATGATAATGCATGGTCTATCACCGCTGATGATGCCGGATTTGTCTATGTGGCCGGCACCAGTTCGGGCAGCAATTGGAGCATGATGACGACAATTAAATATACCGAGACCGGAACACCGGTAGTAAGTCATGAATCGGATGCACTGCCCAAAGATTTCAATCTTGCACAAAACTACCCTAATCCATTTAATCCCAGCACCACCATCGAATTTGCGCTTCCCAAATCTGCTTTCGTCACGCTCAAAATCTACAACCTGCTGGGAGAAGAAATCGCCACACTGGTTTGGGAAAAAAGAGAAGCGGGCGTTCACCGAGTCAATTGGGACGCCAGGGGATTGGCGAGCGGGGTGTATTTGTACCAATTGGAGGCAGGCAAGTTTAAGCAAACACGGAAAATGTTATTGGTGCGATGAATATAAAATCTCTCCCTGATCCTCCACTTCATAAGGTGAGGGAAGGGTGGAATTATGACAAACCTTTAGCTAACCTCCCGGAGGTTCCGAACCTTCGGGAGGTTAATTAATGGAGCCTGATATTATGAATCCATATCGTATCTTAATCATTATTTTATCTGCGATTTTAATTTTCGATTAGGCAATCAATGCACACCGGCCAAACGACTTGTCGGACTTACCCATTGGTGATCGGACCATGCTCAACCAATATGCAGCTCCGGTTACTGACAGCCTCATCCAAAGTTTGATTAATCAAACCAATCTGGATACGCTGAAACACTTTGTAAATATTTTGTCTGGTGAAGATTCCGTTACCATCAATGACAGCACTTATTTATTGCTTTCCCGAAATGTACTGCATCCGCATAATGATCTGGCGGCAGATTTTATTTTTCAAACGCTTAATCGTTTTGGTCTGCATACCTATAACTAAAATTATAGCTCAACTGGCAGGAATTTTTACAGCATTAAAACCGGCGCGAAATATCCCGTTCAAAATTTATCATCTGCGCCCATTATGATGATTCGCCCGCTGCACCCATAGCCGTCAGTTTAAGCATTTAACCTCCCCTAATTTAAATAACTTATTGGTATTAGTGAGGACATCCTCCAAATGGAGTTCACCTTTACAGGGGGCTCCATTTTTCTCAATAAAAACCGTTTGCATTTTAAAAATAAATTATTAAATTTAAACTTTCAAATTCACCAATTTTGATCAGCTGCAGGATAATTTTCGTGCTCAAATGGATATTTTTTGATGTTGGAAATGTGATTTTAAATGATGACCCTGAGATGGCTGCTTATTACCAGCTTATCTTTGAAGCGATTCAGGAACAAAAAAATGGCATCACTTTTGATCAGCTATTGGCAGAACGCGAGCGATCCATTCTTGAAGAGCGCGAGGGCAGGCACTATGTTCGAGTTGCGCTGAAATATCTTGGCAGAAAACAATGGTCAAAATATGAGGGTGAAATTGTGTCCTATCTACAAAAAAATCTGGCACAACTCTGTCCTTTGATGGGACCGATCGTTCCGGTTATTCAAGAATTATCGAAAGTGTTTAATTTAGGCATTATCGCTAATCAGCCGTCGAATGTGATCGATGTTTTGCAGGATCATGGTATTCTGGATTATTTCAAAGTGATCGCTGTGAGTCAATCGTTGGGGATGAGTAAACCTGATGATCGATTTTTCCGCTGGGCGCTGGCTCAAGCAAACTGCAGTCCAGAGCAGGCGCTGATGATCGGCGATCGTATTGACAACGACATCCGACCAGCTCGCGCACTGGGCATGCGAACGCTCTGGCTGCCGCTGACGCAGGATAAAAAAGATTATACCCCGACGACCGAGTTGGAAAAAAAATATTTTGCCAGCTTAAAACGCGCCTGCGTCTCCCATCTGCTGCCGCGCAACCAATCCGAGACGCCGGATGCCATCGCTGCGGATTTTACTGAAATTATCGAACAGGTGCGACAGATTGATGAAGACTGACTTTGCACTATGCTGAAAACAGACAGCAGCTGAACTAATAGAATCTTTATCAGACATAGACTGATGCCATCGCTTGATGATCTGATTATTTGAGTGATGATAAGATTTCTAATTAAAGCTGCCTATTTCGAATTTTGTTACAGACAAAGCGAGGGCATCAGTGTTCCACCTGTAATTGAGGTGATACCTATTTCGGTTCAGTGCGCTGTTATGTCAGTGGATGAAAATTGTGAATAGCAGGTGGTGAAAAAAAATCACGCAATGGCAGCTAAAAAAAATCTCAGCGGGACCTGGGCTATACAAAAGTATAATAATTTAAAAGATTCGCTTTTTAATTTTTGAAAAAAAACAGAGCAGAAAGATGACAGATCAAACCCATAAAATCCCCGATGATGTCCGGGAATTTATTCAGCAACATCCGCAGGTGGTGGAAATTGCTACTGATTTCATCAATCGCGAACCCAAACTGGAATTGGTTGCCGCGCCGCTGATCCGCGGTTATGCGGTAATAACCAATTGTTTCAACAGTGGTGGTAAACTTTTTCTCTGCGGTAACGGCGGCAGCTTTGCCGACTGTCTGCACATTTCAGGTGAAATGCTCAAATCTTTTGAACGCCGGCGCGCACTGTCGGACGAGGACAGACAAATATTTCTCAATTTCCGACACGGCTATCAGTTGGCTGATGCCATCGAGTACGGCTTTCCGGCGATTGTGCTGGGACTGAATCCTTCGTTGAAAACCGCGGTGGAAAATGACATCCGGCTGCCCAATCTGGCTTTTGCCCAGGAACTGTTTGCCCTGGGCAGAAAGGAAGATGTTTTACTGGGAATCAGCACCAGCGGTAATGCCCAAAATGTGAGCTATGCTGTTTCAACCGCAAAGGCGATCGGTATGCACACCATCGGCCTGACCGGAAAAGCCGGCGGCGAGCTGGCGCAGCAAGTTGATATTGCGCTGACAGTTCCGGCGACGCAAACCAATCGCATTCAGGAGATGCACCAGTTGGTCTATCACACTCTCTGTGCCATGATAGAAGCACACTATTTCCAGGAATCAAAAAAATGATCCAGGATAAAATTAAAACGCGTGCACAGTTGGTTCCCATCTGCCAACAATGGCGGCGGCAGGGTTTCAAAATCGGATTCACCTCCGGTGCGTTTGATCTGATCCATGCCGGTCACGCCGATTATCTGGAAAAAGCGAAAGCATTATGCGACAGGTTGATTGTGGGCGTGAATACCGATATTTCCATTAAAAAATACAAGGGCGTCAGCCGGCCGGTGATACCGGAATTGCAGCGATTAAAAATCGTTGCCGCGTTGGAATCGGTGGACTTTGCGTTCCTGTTCGATGAGCGCCGCAACGCCGCCAACATCAAGCTGCTCAAGCCGCATTTTTATTTTAAAGCCGGCGACTACCGCGAATCCGAGCTCACATCAAAACCGATCATTGAAAAGTTCGGCGGCTGCGTCAAACTCATTCCCATCGTTGAAGACATTTCCACGTCCGGAATTATCCGACAAATTCGCACTGTTGAGATGAGCAATGAAAAATTTGTTGAAGAACAAGACCGAACCGTGCATCTAAAAATTACGCCGCTGAAATCATCGCCGGCGATCTTTCTCGACCGCGACGGCGTCATTAACAAAGAGGTCGGTTATTTGAGCGATCCCGATGATTTTGAGCTGCTGCCCAATGCAGTCGAAGGCATGAAAAAATTTATGGACATGGGTTATCGGCTGGTGATTGTCACCAACCAGGGCGGCATTGGTCTGGGATATTTTTCACTTCAGGATTTTTATCAGGTGAACAAAAAAATGCTGACCCAAGTTTCGCGCGCCGGAATTTTGATCGATAAAATTTATTTCTGCCCGCACAGCAAAGCTGAAGATTGTCCCTGCCGCAAGCCCAAAACTGGTTTGATTTTTAAGGCGCAGGAAGATTTGAACCTGGATTTGAAAAACAGCTATTTTGTCGGAGATAGTCCCTGGGATGTGGAAGCCGGTAAAAACGCAGGGATGCACGCCATTTTCATTCGCAACCAACGCTCTCCGGAACCGGACCAACTGGGAGTGAAACCGGATTTAGTGGCGGCGGATTTATTGGAAGCCGCACAATTGATTTTGCAGCGCGAACGTGGCGAAGAACCAGTGACATCGAAAACATAATGAAAAAATTAATAACACTGAAGCAATTACTGAGCATTCGTCAGCAATGTCAACGACAGGGCGCAACGCTCGTCTGGACCAACGGCTGTTTTGACTTCATGCACGCGGGTCATGTGGATTATCTTCAGCGGGCTAAAAAATGCGGCGACCTGCTTGTGATCGGACTCAACAGCGATCGATCGATGAAAATTCTCAAAGGCGCCACCAGGCCTATCTGCAGCCAGCAGCACCGGGCTCAGGTGCTGGCGGCATTGTCGGTCGTGGATAATATCATTATTTTTGACGACTCCAGTCCGATTGAGATTATCAAAAAATTGCAGCCGGATTTTTACATCAAAGGCGGCGATTATAGCATCGACTCTATCGACCAGAACGAACGCCGGGCTGTCGAAAGTTACGGCGGAAAGATTATAATTTTGCCAGAGGTCAAAGGGATTTCCACCTCCGGCATTATTCAAAAAATTAAGAAATATTATTGAAGCAGCGACCAATCGTTGCTCACAATTTTTCCGAGCTGTGCAGACAGCATGCTTTTATTGATAATCAGGAAAAAATCAGTTGATTCGTCCACTGCGACCGGGACCACGTTTAAAATATTAGGGAAATGCATTGTCAGTTCTTGTTTGTTGCAAAAAAAAGGAAATACATGACAAAATTGACGCCATTGGAAAATAGATACCGCAGTGCGGTTGAAAAAGAAAAATATGTCAAACAATTATTTGCGGAGATAGACGACCATTACGATTTCATGAATCGGTTCATGTCGCTGGGCATGGACATGAGTTGGCGCCGGCGTGCAATTCGCGCTGCTGGTTTCGCCAAGAATGCCCGGTTGCTGGATATGGCTGCCGGCACCGGTGATCTCACCATATCAGCTTTTAAAATTCACCCGGAGGCGCGATTGGCGGCGCTCGATTTTTGTACACCGCTGTTGACCATCGCCTGTAAAAAATTCAGCCGTTTCAACGGGAAGTATTCGGTCGAATGGATCAATGGCAACGGGCTGGAGTTACCCTTTGCCGACAATAGCTTTGACGGTGTGATCACTGCATTTTCATTGCGCAATGTCAGCGATGTAAATCAGTTGTTCGCTGAATTTTACCGAGTAACTCGCTTCGGCGGAAAAGTGATGTCGCTGGAAATGGTGAAACCGCATACCCGTCTGCAGAAAATGATCTTTGCAATTCACCATCAACGGATAGTCCCGCTGTTGGGCAGATTGATCTCATCGTTTCCCGATGCCTACAGTTATCTGCCGTTGTCGATAGAAAATTTTTACACTGCTGATGAGCTGTCCCAGGTCATCGCTTCCCAGGGCTGGAAAAATGTCTCTTACCAGCCGATGATGATGGGCTTTATTGCGGCTCATTTGGGAACAAAAAATAAAACGATACACTGAATAACCTCAGCCACATCGATATGAACAGCGGCTGGGGTCAAACAAAAATGCCACCGAGAGATGATATTCGAACAGACTGAAAATTTGCATTGAATAATGAACTAAAGTTAAAAAACGAAAAGCAATCTTTTCAAAGTTTTCAATTCAACAAAAAAAGAGGCAAGTCATGACAACCTGGATGATGGTTTTGTTTATTACTTATGTTTTAATAGTTGCCTTTAGCTACTGGATGAAATTTTTAAACCTGCACCATTTGAAAAAATACGGGCAAGTCGTGCCAAAACCCTTCGAAGGACACATCGACGAACAACTACTTAAAAAAACCAGTGAATACACACTGGAACACAGCCGTTTCGGGTACATCGAATCGATTTTTGACAACATAGTTTTGATCGCGTTTCTTTTCGGCGGTGTGTTGGCGGTTTACTCGCAATGGATCGAGTCTTTGGATCTGGCGTTTATTGTCAGCGGTATCGTATTTTTTCTGATTTTGAGTCTGGCTTCGACGCTGCTTGACATCCCGTTTGATCTGTACAGTACGTTTAAAATCGAAAACAAATTCGGATTTAATACAACCACACCCAAAATATGGTTAACCGACCTGCTCAAATCGATCCTGATTTCAATTATCCTGATGGGCATCATGGGCGGTGTCGGCTTTTGGGTTATTCAGGCATCGCCCAATTATTGGTGGATCTGGCTATGGGCGTTTTTTCTGGTGTTCAGCCTGTTTCTGCTCTACATCTCACCATACGTGATCGAGCCGCTGTTTAATAAATTTACACCAATCTCTGAAGAATACAAACAATTAGAAGAAAGAATCAGCGCCGTGCTGGCAAAGGTTGGGATTAAAGTCAGCCGGGTTTTTCAAATGGACGCATCCAAACGCAGCAAACACACCAACGCCTATTTCACCGGTATCGGAAAAGTCAAGCGAATTATTCTGTACGACACACTGCTAAAAAAAATGACAGAGGATGAAATTTTGGCGGTACTGGCGCACGAGGCAGGCCACTGGAAAAAGAAGCATGTGATGAAAAGGATCATCATCTCCGAAATCGTGGGGTTTGTCGGAATCTATCTTTCATTCAGGATTTTACAGACCGACTGGTTGACGCAGATTTTTAATATCGAGAACGGATTGTTTTTCAGCAAACTGGTGATCCTCGGCTTCATCGGAAGCATTGTGTCTTTTCCGTTCACGCCGCTCTCCAGCCATTTTTCCAGGAAGCACGAACGCCAGGCTGATCAGATGGCGGTTAATCTCACCGAATCTCCAGATGGACTAATCAGTGCGATGATAAAGCTTTCCAAGGACAATTTATCGAATTTGCATCCGCATCCGTTTTACGCGAAGTTTTATTATTCGCATCCGCCGATTGTACAGCGGTTAGAAATGTTAGAAAATATGAAGCCGGAGCAATTGCTTGGTTAGCGTGTTGGTTAATTGGGGTAATCAGAGACTAAAGCATGGGTAAAATAATTTTTCGGCAGAATCATTAATGATTTTTGTAATCTGTTCGAGCACCTAATTGAAAAACAAAAACATTTTCAAAAGACGTTACACTTCGAGCATGAAAAAAAGCGTAAGCTTTAATATTGAAATGGTAATAGTTCAGCACTCTTAACTAATAATGTCATTCCGGCATGTTTTTAGCCGGAATCTCCTGAACATATGTGCAAATTAATATTTAAAAGTTCTATTATTGAGATTCCGGCATTCCGCTTCGCTCCAGCCGTAATGACAGGTGAACTGTTACTTGAAATTTTGTTTTGTTTGGCAATTATTGCCGTCCGGTGATCGGATACGGATTTTCGAATGCAATTACAGGCTGTCATCAACAGTTCTGCAGGATTCGCTCCGCTGCCCGCTGACAATATTCATCAGAGATATCGATTCCGAGGTAACGCCGGTTCAACCTGCTGGCGACGTAACTGGTCGTGCCCACACCATTGAACGGATCGAGGATGACATCGTTTTGGTAGCTGAACAGTTGCAGCACCCGCTTGACCAATTCTTCGGGGAACATGGCGGGATGGTCGTAAGCTTTCATTTTCCGCTCGGGCGAAATTGACCACTTGGCGGTCACCCATTTTTTGAAGTCATCGGCGCTGATGTCAATATCTTGGCGCTGTCCGGGTTTTTTTATCTCTCCCTTGCAAAAAATTTCCAGAAATTCCCAGGTGTATTTTAAATAGGGGTTGCTCGGGCTTTGCCAACTGCCCCAGGCTGTGTATTTGCAATTGTAATTGTTCTTTTCCCAGAGAATTTCTCCCTTCCAGATCAATTTACGCTGGATGAAAAAGTTGCTGATGATATGGTGGCTGGGGATATAGTCGGAGAACAGCGGCTGAACATTGACCACAATCCTGCCGCCAAATTTCAGCACCCGGATGCATTCATCAAAGATGCGGAAAAGTTTTTCAAAATAGTGTTGCCAGAATTGGTCGTCGGCAGATTGTTGATACGCCAGTCCAAAATTATACGGCGGCGAAGTGAAAACCAGATCGACGCAATTGTCGGGCAGATTTTTAAGCACTGATTCGCTGTCGCCACAGATAATCTTGTTCAGGTAGCTTTTCGGCAGCTCGTGAATGTCCCGGTTAAAATTATGGTCGAGGGCGTAGAAAAATTGTCCCCGTTTGGCTTCCTTGCCGGTACGGTTCACTACTTTTCGTTCTTTATTATAATCAACATAAAGCCGCCTGCCGCTGCGGATGCCGTAGCTTTTAATGGATTCGATTTTTTGAAGAACCAACGCAACCGGATTAGAGGTCAATGGCAGTTCATAACTGGCAGCCAGTTGATGGTGCAGATCACGTAACCGGTCAAGGTCAATTTCCCGCAGCAACAGCCAAATGCGCTGATTGTCAAACTCAATCTTCATTCGCTGCTGCTTCAATCCGACGTTGAAATCGGTCAGCATGGCAATTTCGCGGTCGGACAGCGGTTTGGTTAACTTTATTTCGATTGTTTTGTATTTCAACAAATTTTCCTTCTTTTTAATGACTGATAAATTTACTAATGAAAGTTGAAAAAGTCAAGTGAATTACTGATAAATTTGCAAGCATTCAGTTTTAAGCGGGTTGCCGGTGCTCTGGCTGGATGAACAAATTGATTTTAAAAATGTATCAGTTTTTAAATTAAGCAGGTTGTTATCCCAAATAGAAAGATGGCATCGGTTTACATTTCAATCTGTATACAGGCTGTCCATGAACTCATAAAAATTCAAAAAGTACATGTCATTGCGATCCCGCTTTAGCGGGAGAAGCAATCTCATTAATTATTGAGACTTATGTTAAAGATTGTTTCTCCGCAATTCAGTGGATCGCTATGACATTAAAACTGACACAATTTGAGGGTCATGGACACGCTGTATAAGGTATTTTATATGAAATTCAATTACACCGGTTAAAAACTCGTTGAGTCCTAAATATTGCTAACCCATTTTTTTTATTGATTCCGACTTGCAATTTTTTTATATTGAGTGATCATAATTACTGATAAGGAGACAGTGCGTGCAAAGCTCAAGAGAGATAGTTGTCAGAAGCCTGAAATTTAAAACTCCGCAGCGAATGCCACGGGATTTATGGCTGTTGCCCTGGGCGGAAATCCATCACGCCGATGCTGTTCGAAAATTGAAAGAACGCTTTCCGTCTGATTTTGTGAATACGGATTATTTTTACCCGGCTTTGCCGTTTGTGAAAGGCGATCCTTACCAGCGTGGGGAATATGTTGACGAATGGGGTTGCTCGTTTGTGAATTACCAGGACGGTATTATCGGTGAAGTTAAAAACCCGCTGATAGCTGACATTGGAGATTGGCAAAAGGTTGTTCCGCCGTATGCGCAATTGCCAGAAAATCCGCAGCCGGCTTACGACCAGATCAGCCGGTTTTATGAACAATCTGATAAATTTGTTTTAGGTAACTGCTGTCCGCGACCCTGGGAGCGCTATCAGTTTGTGCGCGGTTCGGAAAATGCGCTGATGGATGTAATGACACCGGAGCAAGGCGCTGAAAAGTTGCTGCGTTTGATTCATGAATTTTATTTGAAGGAGCTGGAATTTTGGGTAAAAGCCGATGTGGACGCGGTGATGTTTATGGACGACTGGGGTTCGCAAAATCAGTTGTTGATCCCGCCACGAATCTGGCGCGAGCTTTTTAAGCCGCTATATAAGGAATATTGCGATCTGGCTCATGCTCATGCTAAGTTTATTTTTATGCACTCCGATGGTCACATAACTGAAATTTATCAGCATTTAATTGAGATCGGAGTCGATGCCGTCAATTCCCAATTGTTTGTTATGGATTTGCAGGATTTAGCGCGCTGCGCCAAAGGTAACATAACATTCTGGGGGGAGATCGACCGACAGCATGTGTTGCCGTCACCCGATCCGCAAGTTGGCAGGGAAGCGGTGCGCAAGGTGGCAAAACATCTGTATCAACCGTCCGGCGGCGTCATCGCTCAGCTGGAACTGGGCGCCGGCGCTAATCCTGAAACCGCCATGGCTGTTTTTGAAGAGTGGGAACTTGTTGAGCGGGAGGCAAGGCAAAGTTGATCCAGCAGATAATTAATGCAAAAGGAGTGAGGCGAAATGAATGAAAAAAAATTAAACCGGAGGAAGTTTCTAAAACAAATCGGTATCGGTTCAGCGTTGTTAGCGACAACTTCAACCCGCTATTGGGGTTGCCATCGCAAATCTTCGGCCGTTCGTCCTAATGTCCTTTTCATCCTCACAGACGATCAACGCGCCGACACGATTAATGCTTTGAGCGACCAGGCGATTCAAACGCCGACATTGGATCGGTTGGTCAGGGAAGGTGTTTCATTTACCAATGCTTATATCATGGGCAGCACCAGCGGCGCTGTTTGCATGCCCAGTCGAGCCATGCTCTTAACCGGCAGGACTTTATTTAAGCTTGAGAAAAAAGGGCTGGTTATCCCTGATGAACACATATTGCTGCCCGAAGCGCTTCGCCATGCCGGTTATCAAACGTTTGGAACCGGCAAGTGGCATAATAGCCGGCAGGCGTATGCGCGTTGCTTCACTCACGGCGCGAAAATAATGTTTCGTGGCATGAGCGATCATTTACACGTCCCGGTTTATGACTTTGATCCCACTGGAATCTATGACGCGGAGAATGAATATATTAGCGATCAGTTTTCCTCTGAAATGTTTACCGATGCCGCGATTCAGTTTATTGAGAAGGATGTCAAACATGATCCGTTTTTTATGTTCGTCTCTTATTCAGCGCCGCATGACCCGCGGATGGCGCCCGATGAATTCAAAAAACGTTACCCGCCGGACCAGATGCAATTGCCGAAAAATTTTCTTCCGCAACACCCTTTTGATAATGGTGAGCTTGATATCCGCGATGAAAAACTGGCGCCTACGCCTCGGACTGCAGGCACTGTTCGTAAGCATCTGTCGGATTACTACGCCATGATTACTCAGCTGGATTTTCAAATCGGCCGGCTGTTGGACGCGCTTGAAAAAAGTGGCAAAATGGATCAGACGATCATCGTTTTTGCCAGCGATAATGGGTTGGCTATCGGCAGCCACGGTTTATTGGGAAAACAAAACCTTTATGAACATAGCGTGAAAGTTCCTTTAATTTTCAAAGGTCCGGGTATTCCGCGAAATGTGCGCAACCAGTCGCTGTGTCTGCTGTCGGATTTATTTCCCACTATCTGCCGGATGACGACTATACCAATACCACCTACAGTCGAAGGGAGTTCGCTAACACCTGTTCTCGACAATGAGCGTGTCGCGTATAGAGATCATATCTTTTTCGCTTACAAAAATTACCAACGTGGGATCCGTACTGCTGACGGCTGGAAACTCATCCACTATCGGTTGCGGGGCAAAAAGAAGACCCAGCTATTTAATTTAAACCGGGACCCACAAGAGCTCGACAATTTGATCGGGGACGATCGCTATCACGATATAATTAAACAATTACAGCAACTCATGAGGCAGGAAATGGTTTCACACGGCGATTTTTGCAGGTTTGAACAAAGCAACTGGAATATGCCAGAATGAGACTGCAACCGTAGCAATACCTTCAAATTTAAATTGCCAGCTCTACGATTTTTTGCCTGAAACTATAGCCTTGACAGTCAATCCTTGCATAATTGATGTGTAGTTTTATTGCGAAAATCAAGGAACTCAGATCAGATAACTGTTCTTGTTTCAACTAAAATCCGGTCGCCAGCTGGGAATATCTGGCATAGTATCTCAATCATAGGTGGAGACGCAGACTGATGCCATCGCTTTATTTGAAAATAGATTATAAATAGATGGCTTGATTTAAAGATTATATCATCTGTCAAATAATCAAGTTATCAAGCGATGACATCAGTATTC
>OMKS01001262.1_pt1 | contig 22801 bp, 25 predicted proteins | sample 1674721 | NCBI WGS metagenome assembly OMKS01 (sample SAMN06264996, study PRJEB25208) | sediment metagenome | isolation source: hot spring sediment | place: USA: California | collected 2014-09-02
CCAGACCGCGATTTCATCCGCAAGGTCGTGATTCAGCGGTAGGCGGACGATATCGGCTCGGCCGCGTTCGTCGGCGGGTGGTTCGTCCGTCCGGAAATCTCCGGGACAGTCCCAGCGCGTGGACGCGCCGGGCTGAGGTACAGTCCCGGATTTCCTCTGACGTTCATCGGCTGTTACTCCGTCCGCCATCTTCTCTCTTACTTATCCGGAGCCCCGGGAACTGAATGCCGAACTCCCCTGCCGTCCAGACCGCCAGGCGGCAGGCCATTGGCCTGCCGCCTGAGTCTTCTCGCCGAGCGCTAGTCGAGTATCGTCACCCGCGCGGTCCGGGTCCGGTCGCCGGTCACGAGCCGGACGAAGTAGGTCCCGGCCGGGATACCCCGGGTACTGAACGCCCAACTGCCCTTGCCCGCGGCAAGGTTGCGTTGCCCGAGGTCCGCAACCATCCGGCCGCTGTGGTCGTAGACCGCGGCACGGGCCGCGGCCGGCGCACCGAGCGCGAACTCGAGCCGGGCACTGCCGCGCGCCGGGCTGGGCGCGACCCTGAACGCGGGCCGCACCGAACCGGGCCCGACCGGACCGGAGACACCGGTGTAGAGGTCGGTCCGGAAGACCGACCCGCCCTCGGTGCCGGCAAAGAGCACCGGCTCGGCCCCGGGCCGGAGCCCGAGCGAGAGCACGCGCAGGTTGTCGAGCCCATCGTTCATCGCCGCCCAGCTTGCGCCGCCATCCGTGGTTACGTGCACGCCCGAGCCGTAAGTCCCGGCATAGACCTTCTGCGCGTCGTCCGGGTCCACCGCCACCGCCCGGGTCTGAGTCGTGAAGCCGGTGGCCGTCCAGGTCGCGCCCGCGTCGGTGGACTTGAACACGCCGCTACCCGACCCGGCATAGAGCACCTGCGGGTTGCTCGGCGCGACCGCCAGCTTCCAGATCTTACCCGCCAGCCCGGTCCGGCTGGAGGTCCAGTTCTGGCCGAGGTCGGTGGTGATGTAAAGCGCCGGGTGGCTGTAGTTCGAGTCTCCCGCGAGGTAGACCCGCATCGAGTCAACCGGGTCGAAGACGATGGACCAGCCGTAGGTCCCGGTAGTGATGGTATCGTAGGCCCAGGTCGCGGCCCCGTCCGTGGTCCGCGACACCGCAAGGTTGTACTTGCTGTCGTAGTAGAATCCGCCGCAGGCGAAGATGATGTCGGGGTTGTGCGGAGAAACCTGCACATCGCCGCCGGTGCTCATCCAGCCGTCTATCTTCTGCCAACTGGCTCCGCCAGTGGTGCTCCTGAAGAGCTCGGCGCCACCTCAGCCGGAACCTTCGAGCATGTACATCCGGTCGGCGTCGTGGGGGTCGAGCGCGATGTTGCAGACCGCGCCGCAACCCGAGGGCCGGGCCTGCGGCTGCCAGTTGCTGCCGAGGTCGGTGGACTTGAACCAGACGTTGTCCAGGACCTCAATGAAGACCGTTGCCGGGTCGTGCGGGGATACGGACACGACCGGCACCCGGGCGATGAGCAGGCCGTTGTTGATGGAAGTCCAGGTCGCACCGTAATCCGTGGACTTGAACATCCCGACCGTCGAGCCGCAGTAGACCGCCCCGTCTTCACCCGGCACGACCAGCACGGTCCGCAGGCCGGTCCCGCTCAGGCCGGTCGCCGCGGTCCAGGTCACGCCGGCGTCGGTCGAACGCCAGACATTGTTGTACGCGGCCGTGTACATTATGTTCGGGTTGTCCGGCGCCGCGGCAATCTGGTAGTTGTAGATGCTGGTGCCTTGCCGGACCCAGGTCTCGCCCCGGTCGGTCGAACGGATGACCCCATTGACGGAGCCGGCAAAGACGATGTTGTTGTCCACCGGACTGACGTAGAACGAGTAGACGTAGGAGTAGTTGGCCGGAAACTCCTTACGGGTCCAGGTCGCGCCGCAGTCGGTCGAGCGGTAGACCGCGCTCCGGCCGTCCACATACCCGCCGAGGTAGAGCGTCGTCGTATCCACCGGGTCAATCGCCATCGCGTATACCGTGCTCGCCGCGATGGTGTCAACCTGTGTCGTCGCCCAGGTCGTGCCGCCGTCCGTGCTCTTGCTCGAGGTGACCTGCCAAGCCGAGCCGTCGTACCGGTAACTGGGCACGTAGATGACGTCCGGATTCAAGGGGTTGACCGCGATGTCCCGGCCGTTGTTGTTGGTGCCGAGCGTGATGCTCGTCCAGGTCATACCGCCGTCGGTCGTGCGGTAGAAGCGCGAGCTGGCGATTCCGTAGAGAATATCCGGGTCGGTCGGGTGAGCCGCCATCTTCTGCAGGTAACTGGCGACGTTCGCACCCCACAGCTCCCAGTTCGCCCCGCCGTCGGTAGACCGGATCAGCGGGAAGCCGTTGTTGTTTGAGGCAATGTATATCGGCGGTGAGGTCCCGGCCGGGACCGCGCCGGAGTAGATCGTGCCGCCTTCCGGCCCGACGCACACCCAGTCCGCGCTTGCCGGCGCGGCAAGGACGAGCAACAGGCCGAGGGCAACCGCCATGCGTGGTATCATCGTTGCACTCCTTTGCTTCGGTTCGAAGCTTATCGGCGATAACGGATTGTCCACGGCCCGCTCAACTTCGGGCCAGCGTGAAATGATAGGTGACCGATGCGCCGCAGTCAACCGGCGGCTAGTGGCCCCATTGCTCGGCCAGATAGACCCGGCGTCGGCATTCCGGGCAGAGAATCCGCATCGTGCCCGAGCGATAGGGCTCGATCCCGACATCCGGGCCCGGCGGCGCGGAGACCCCGAGCGTCTCGTACTTGGCGATGAACAGGCTCGGGTTCGCGCTGACCAGGTCGCCGACCTTGTGGGCGAGGTAGACGAGGTGCTCGGTCGAGGCGAACGACGCGCCGCACATCTCGCACAGCGCGGCCGGCTTCTCCACCGCGGTCTCCCAGTCCTCCGACCGCTCGGTCCGCGCGGTATCGAACTCGGTGGACTGGTAGATGGCGTCGCCGACCGTGCAGTAGCGGACGCACTGGCCGCAATAGATACAGCGCTCGGCGTGGTGGATGTTGCGGAGCACGCCCCGCTCGCGGTCCACGACTATCTCCCGGGCATTGGTCGGGCAGACGTTGGCACAGGCCCCACAGCAGATGCACTTCTCCTCGCGAAACTTGAGCATCCCCCGGAAGTTGGGGTGAATGGCGTCAACCGCGGCCGGGAACTTCGAGGTGAACGGCGGGCTGAACAGCGAGCGAATCGCCTCGCCGAGCTCGCGGAGCTTGGGTAGCGGAATCTTCACTTCTCCTCCCCTTCGCCGGTCTCGATGATCGAGCGGCCGCCGCGGTCCTCGGTGAACATATCGCGGATCGTTCCCCTCCAGAGCTTGACCCCGAACTGCAAAGAACCGCGCGAAAGGGCGTGGGAAGCGACCGGCAGGTTGATGAGCACGAAGAGAATCACGACCAGCGCCTTGATGCCGATGGCCGAGAACCCGGTCATCAGGAAGATGCCGAACAGGATGCCGCAGGTGCCGAGCGTGACCGACTTGGTCGCGGCCTGCATCCGGTTGTAAAGGTCCGGGAACCGCACCAGCCCGAGGCAACCGAGCAGGTTGAAGGCGACGCCGCCGATGATGAAGACCCAGCCGATGGTTTCAGTCATCGAGGCTCCTTCCCGACAGGTACTTCGCCAGCGCCAGCGTCGCCACGAAGCTGATTACCGCCAGCGCGATGGAGATGTCGAGCAGGTAGGCGAGCCGGTAGCGAAGCGCCATCAGCGCGGTGATGCAGGTGAATATCACCGCCATGATGTCGACCGCAATCGCCCGGTCCGGTATGCTCGGCCCGCGCAGGACCCGATACAGGCAGAAGAAGGCACCGAGCACCAGTACCACTATCAGAATCGTCATCCGTGCCTCCCTACTCGAAAATCCGGGCCAGCAGTTTCTCGAACGGCCCCTTGATGAGCCGCCCGGCTTCGGCCGCGTCCTCGGTCCGGACTTCGATCCAATGTATATAGAGCAGGTCGTCCTTGATTTCGACCGTCAGCGTCCCCGGGGTCAGCGTTATCGAATTGGCGAGGAAGGTCCGGGCAATATCGCTCTTGAGCGTCGTCCGAATCTTGACGATGCCGGGCTTGAGCTGGAGCCCGGGCGAGAGCACCCGGAGCGCGACGTCAATGTTGGCCTTGATGACCATGTAGCCGAACACCGGGATGTAGACCAGCACCCAGAACCAGCGCACCGGGTTGAAGAGCCGGAGCGGGTTGAGCGGCAGGTCGCGGCCGAAAACCAGCGCCGCCACCAGCGCCACCACCGCACCGGCGATGAGCGAGGCCGGGGCGAGGCTCCAGGTCAAGAGCAGCCAGACGCCGAACCCGCCCAGCCAGTAACAGATTGTTTTTGCCGCCTTCATCCTAGCCCCCCAGCACCATCCGGGCATACTCGAGCCCGCCGGTCAGCACCCGGGCCGCCGGCTCGATTATCGAATCCAGCACCGGTCGGAAGCCGATTCCGAATGCCAGCGCCAGCACGACCAGGATCACCAGCGCGGCCAGAATCGGGAAGGGCGCTTCCCTGGCCTTGGTCGGTTCGCGGTCCTTGCGCGCGAACAACACGTTGTTGATGACCTTGAGCATGTAGCCCATCGTCACGACGCTGAACAGCGCGGCGATGATCGCCAGCCAGTACATCTTCGCCGCGACCGCGCCGACGATGATGAACAGCTTGGAGAAGAACCCGGCGAACGGCGGTATCCCGGCCAGCGAGAGCGCGCCGGCAATGTAGCTCCACGAAGTCACCGGCATCGTCTTCTCGAGCCCGGAGATGGCGCCGATCTCGCGCGAACCGGTCTCGCGTTCGATGGAGCGCGAAGCAAGGAAGAGCAGACCCTTGGTCACCGAGTGGCCGAGGATGTGGAAGAGCGCGCCGACGATCGCCCAGTAACTGCCGATACCGAACCCGAGGATGATGTAGCCGATCTGGCTGATGGTCGAATAGGCGAGCAACCGCTTATAGTTGTTCTGGTTGATGGCGAGAAGCGAAGCGACGATGAGCGAGAACAACCCGAGGCCGACCAGCAGGTTGAAGAAGGTCGGCGCGGTCGCCCGGGTCAGCCCGAAGACGTTGAACACGATCCGGCTCATCGCATAGATACCCAGTACCTTGACGAACACACCGGACAGCACCGCCGAGACCGGAGCCGGCGCCGAGAGGTGGGCGTCGGGCAGCCAGGAGTGGAACGGCATCAACGCCATCTTGGTCGCGAAGCCGACCAGCATCGTCCCGAGCACGAACCAGACGAACGGGGTCTGGCCCGCGGCCTGCAGGGCACGCGACATCTCGGCCATGTTCAGGGTCGAGGTCCGGGCGTAGAGCAGGGCGATGGACACCAGCACCATCATCCCGGCAATCTCGCCCATGACCATGTACTTGAACCCGGCCTCGAGCTCCTCCTCGCCGGTCCCGAACGCGACCAGCGCGTAGCTCGACACCGCGGCGATCTCGAGGAAGACGAACAGGTTGAATATGTCGCCGGCCAATGCGACGCCGTTGAGCCCGGCCAGCAACAGCATGAACAGGGTGTAGTACTTCCAGCGGCCGGTGTAGCGGTCGAGGTACCGGGTCGAGAACAAGAGCGCGGGCAGGCCGACCAGGTTGGCGATGAGCACGATCAGCGCGGACAGCGAATCGTAGACGAGCACGATACCGAGCCGCGGCCCCCAGCTGCCCAGGCTGTAGACCACCGGCTGTCCGCCCTGCGCCAGCGTGACGAGTCCGTAGATGCTGAACGCAACCAGGAACGCACCGACAAGGTTTCCGACGATGTCGGCGAGGTAGCGCCAGGCCCGGCCGAGCAGGGGTATCAGGAACGCGCCGGCCAGCGGCACGACCACGAAGAGGGGCAGGTACTGTGTCAGCACGCCGCTAGCCCTTCAACCGCCGGATTTCGGTGATGTCGAACGTCTTGTACTTCTCATAGATGCGCATGACGAATGCCAGCATCAACGCGGTCGTCGCCAGGCCGATAACAATCGCGGTCAGCACCAGCGCCTGCGGCAGTGGGTCCACAAAGTTATCGGTCATCCCGACCCGGGTGATGATCGGCGCAACCGCATCGTGCCGGAAACCGACGAACGCGAGGAGCAGGTTCACCGAGTACTGCATCAGGCTGAAGCCGATGACCATCTTGATGAGATTGCGCTTGAGCACGACCGCGTAGAGCCCGAGCAGGAAGAGCAGGAAGCAGGCGGCAAATGGTAGCATCGTCATCACTCCTTCATTACGAACCGCGATGCGCCCAGAGCCAGGAATATCGCGAACAGCCCGGCGCCGACCTTGATGCCGATGGCGATGTTGGCGAACGGGATGATGCCCGCGCTGACCAGTTCCAGCGGTTCGCCGAGGCCCGCCCAGATATTGGTCAGGAAAGCGTGCCCGGTGAAGTAACCGGCCAACCCGAGGATGATGAACCCAAGACCGCCCAGGCTCTCGAACACCGAGGAGAAGGTGTAACGGTGTTGCTCGACGTTCTCGACCGAGCCGAAGGCGAGCGAGACAAGGATGAACGCCGCGGCAATTATCGCGCCGCCCGCAAACCCACCGCCCGGGGTCAGGTGCCCGTGCAGGATGATGTAGCCGCCGTAGAGGAAGACCATCCCCGCCACCAGCCGGGCGATGGTCTGGACGATAACGGTCATGCCGCGCGTCACTGTCCACCTCCTCCCGGCCTGGACCTGTACCCGACCTGGCGGACTACCGTCAACACGCCGACGACCGCGGTAAACAGCACCACCACCTCGCCCAGTGTGTCCCAGGCCCGGAAGTCGAGAATCACCGCGGCGACCAGGTTGGCGGCCCCGGTTTCTCTGAGCCCGATGGCGATATAGTCGCCGGCCACCCGCATCAGCGGCTCACCGAACCGGGGCAACTCGGGCAGAACGTGCGCCAGCAGGACCAGGAACATCACCACGAACCCGCCGTACATTACCGCCGGGAAGATCATCCGCGGGGTGATGCGGAGCTGGACCGTGCTGTCAACGTGGGTCGTCCGCAGGATGACCGCGGCGAAGAGCACGACCGCGAGAATCTCGACGACAATCTGGACGATCGCAAGGTCAGGGGCGTGAACGAGGATGAACACGATCGCGACGCTGAACCCGACCATACCCATCGCCACCGCCGCGGCCAGCAGGTCCTTGACCTCGATGGCGAGCACCGCCGCGGCCAGCATCCCGAACAGGACTACATATAGCTCTATCATCTCGCTACCTCAACAACAACACCAGGTAGAGCAGGGCCGCGCCCAGAAACATCCATGAAACGTAGAGCGGCAACTGCCCGGTCATCAGCTTCGACGCGCCCGCGCCGACCGCGAGGACAAACCGGCCGACGAGGGCGAACGCCCGGTCCAGCGTCTGGTCGAAGGCACTGCGCAAGGCCTCGCCCAGGCCGCCGAGCAGGCCCTTGAGCCAGTTGTGGAGATCCAGCGCCCCACCCTCGCCGAAACGCAGTCCTTCGCCGATGAGCGGCAACTCCTTGACCGAGGAATAGAACGCGGTGCCCGGGACCCGGCTCTCCTCCTCATCGGCAATCCTCTCGCCCCCGACGAAGGTCCTGCCCCGGACCGGCTTCCGCGCGGTGCCGAGCAGGTAGAGCAGGGCACCGACGCCCAAAGCGATTATCATCAGCACCGTCGCCAGCTCCGGTCGCCACACGCCCAGCCAGCTTCCCGGCTGGCCCAGGATGGCCGCCATCCGCCCGGGCAGTGCCGGCAGGATGAACCGGGACAGCGGCAGGCCGAAGGCGAACACACCGAACGCGATGCAGGTCAAGGCAATGAGCACCGTCGGCAGCCACATCGTGAAACTGCCCTCGCGGACGCGAATGAGCTCGCGGGGCCGCTGGCCGAGGAACACCGCGTGCAGCAGCTTCAGGAATGAGGCCAGTGTAAGCACACTGCCGAACATCGCCGCGACCAGGAACAGCGGGTAGAGCCTGTTGCCCTGCCCGCCGACTTCGATGATGCCCTGGTAGATCATCCACTTCGAGAAGAAGCCGTTGAGCGGCGGGATGCCGGCGATCGACATCGCACAGATGAGGAATGAGAAGAAAGTCAGCGGCATCTGCCGGGCCAGTCCGCCGAGCCGGTCCAGCCGGTCGTCGTGGGTCCAGAACTCGACCGTGCCCGCGGACAGAAACAGCCCGGTCTTGTAGAGCACGTTGTTGAGCATGTGGAACAACGCACCGGCAACACCGATGGGCATCCCGGTGCCGATGCCGAGCACCATGTACCCGACCTGCGACACGGCGTGGAACGAGAGCAGCCGCATCATCCGCTTCTGCACCAGCGCCATCATCACCGCGCCGACAACCGTCACCGCGCCGACCGTCATCAGCACATTCCTGATTGCCATGTTGCCGGGGATATCGAATAGCGAGAATGAAACTCTCATCAGCAGGTAAATGCCCAGCAGTTTGTCGATTGACGCCGGGATGAGCGCCATAACCGTCGCGGGAGAGGTCTTCGCCGCCTGCGGTATCCAGCCGTGGAACGGCATCGAACCGGCCTTGGCCAGCGCGCCGGCCGCAATCAGCAGGTAGGATGCCACCATCGCTCCGCCACTCAGGGACAGCGGCCCGGCCGGCACCAGATCGGTGCCTCCGGTAGCGACAAGCAGCATCACGATACCCAGCAGCATCGCGAAGTCGCTCAGACCGACCACGACCAGCGCCTTGCCCGCCGCTTCCTCGGCCCCGGGCCGGCCGACGAGCAGGGTGCCGTAGGTCACGACCAGCAGACCGCCCCAGAAGAAAAGCAGGGTCAGCAGGTTGCCGGCCAGCAGTACGCCGTTCGCCCCGGCCAGCAACAACATCACGTAAAGGTAGTAGCTCCGGTTACGCGTCCAGTTGCGCATGTACCGGAACGAGAAGAGCATCACCAACACGCCGAAGATCGCGACGAAGAGCAGGATGAAACTCGAGAGTTGGTCGAGCCGGAACCAGACCCACTGGCCCGACACTTCGAACAGCCGGTAGCTCAACTCGCCACCGAGCGCGTTGATGAACAGCCGAGTAGCGAAGTAGAGCGTCAGTATGGCGCCGATGAAGCTCAACTCGTTTCGGAGGCGGGAGATGACCCAGCCGACCAGACCGGCCAGCGCCGGGACGAGAATTACCAGTATGAACAGGTTCATCTTGTCCTCACATCCCGGTTGCGGCCAGCGCCGCGTCTAAGTACCCGCTCAGCCAGGGATAGGCCACCCCGAGCGCCAGGGTCGCCAGCGCCAGAACCGCGACCACCGAGCTCAGCAGTCCGACCTCGCGTCCGGCAACGCCTTCTCTCGGTTCACCGGTGAACATCCGATAGAGCCGGACCATATAGAGCGCGGTCATCACCGCCGCAACCAGCGCCGCAATCGCGATGACCAGCGCCTCGCCGCGCACCGCGGCCAGGATAACGTAGAACTTGCCCCAGAATCCGAGCAACGGCGGCAGTCCGATGATGGAGAGCATCATCACCGCGGTCGCGGCCGCGGTCACCGGCATCGTCCGAGCCAGCCCGCCCAACTCGGTGAGGTCGCGCCGGCCGGTGGTCTTCTCGACCACGCCCATCGCCAGGAACAGCCCGGCCTTGGCCAGGCAGTGAGCGACGAGGTAGATGATGCCCGCATGGAGCCCGAAAGTCGCGGCGAAAGCGAAGCCGATGAAGATGTAGCCGAGCTGGCTCACCGTCGAATAGGCCAGCACCCGCTTGTAGTCCCGGGCGTAGAGCGCACCGCCGGCCGCGAGCAGAGAACCGGCCACCCCAATACCTCCGACAATCAGCGGCCACGACTCGGGGGGAGCAAGCGGACTCTGGATGAAGATCCGGATGTAGGCGATGAGCCCGATCTTGGCGACGATGCCGGACAGCACCGCGCTCATCGGTGACGGCGCCGAGGTATGCGCGTCCGGCAGCCAGACGTACATCGGTACGCTCGCCGACTTTGTAACGATGCCGGCAAGAATCAGGAACAGCGCCCAGGGGTTCATACCCGGCCCGCTCAGCCGGTCCGGGCTGAAAGTCTGGTGCTCGACGAACACGACCGCGAACCCGACCAGCATCAGCACCGAGCCGGCGAAGGTGATGAGCAGGGTCTTGCGCGCCGCGGCGACCTCACGGTCGGAGCGATAGAAGGCCACCAACCGCCAGGTCGCGATGCCGGCCAGTTCCCAGAACAGGTAGATCATCAGCATGTTCCGGGCGAAACAGAGCCCGACCATCGCGCCCAGCATCATCAGAAGGAAACCGAAGTAGTCGTCCTGGTAGTCGTAGCCCTTGAGGTAGCCGGTCGAGTAGAGCGTCACCAGCAACCAGACGAAGGCGAAGACCGTGGCCAGCAGTAGCCCGATACCGTCCACGACCATCAGCGGCGAGGGCAGGACCCGCAGGATACCCATCAGCCACAGCCCGTGGCTGCCGGTGCCGGCCCGGGACCAGAGCATCACCACCAGCGCCAGCGTCGCCGCGCTGGCCAGCACCGAGACCGCGTTGCGCAGGCCGCGCGGCAGGCGGCGCAGGACCAGCAGGAGGAACCCGGTCACGAACGGCACCAGTATCGCCGCGCCGAGCAGGCCGCTCATTTCTTCATCCCCCGCCGGATGCTTTCGGTCTTCTCCCAGGAAAGGCGCAGAAGTTCGTTCCAGGAGTAGCGCTGCTGTCCGTTCTCGAAGGCCGCCATCCGCTCGGTACAGCAGTAGCACGGGTCAACCGCGGCCAGCGTGATGGCCGCGTCGGCAATCGTGCCGCCGACGCAGGCGACCTTGTTCGAGGCGATGTTCATATAGCTCGGCGCCCGCACCTTGTGCCGGAGCGGCCGGTTGGTGCCGTCCGAGCGCATGTAGTGGAAAACCTCGCCGCGCGGGGCTTCGGTCCGACCGCAACCCTCACCCGGCGGCACTTCCTCGACGCGCGCCTCAATCGGCCCGTCCGGTATCTGCTTCAGGCACTGCCGTACCATCTTCACCGATTCGATGATCTCAAGCAGGCGGACCTTGGCCTTGGCGAACACGTCGCCTTCCGGGAAGGTAATGACGTTCCAGTCCAGGTACGGATAAGCGGCGTGCGGTTCGTCCTTCCGGACATCGCCGGGTACGCCGGACGCCCGCGACGTCGGCCCGAGACAGGAGTACGCCAGCGACTGCTCATGGGTCAGGATGCCGACACCCTCAAGCCGCGCGTGGATTACCGGGTCGTCCAGCACCGCCTTGGTCAACAGCCAGGTCTTCTTCTCGACCTCGGCCATCGCCGCCTCGATCGGTCCGACCATCTCCGGCTTCAGGTCGTGGCGAACTCCACCCGGTTTGTTCATCGCGTAATGGTTGCGGTTGCCGACCAGCATCTCGAAGACGTCGAGCACCGCGTCGCGGTACTTCCACGCCCACATCCAGACCGTGTTGTAGCCGATGAAATGCCCGGCCAGGCCGACCCAGAGCAGGTGGGAGTGAATCCGCTCCAGCTCGTGGACGATGACCCGCAGGTACTTCGCCCGTTCCGGTATCTCGAGGTTGCAGATGTCCTCCACCGCCATCACCGCCGCCAGCGGGTGGGAGTTGGAGCAGATGCCGCAGATGCGCTCGACCAGGAACGGCACCTGGTCGTAGGTCAGTTCCGGCGAGATGAACTCGTGGCCGCGATGGTTGTAGCCGAGGTGAATCTCGATGTCAACCACCTTCTCGCCCTCAACCACCAGCTTGAAGAACTCCGGCTCTTCCTGGAGCGGGTGGTACGGCCCGATCGGGACGATGCGCCGCTGCTTATCGTTAGCCGCGCTCATGCTTGTCCCCTCTCCGTTGGTAGTCGCGCCGCAGGGGCTTCTCCTCCGGGTCCCAGTCGGTATCCGAGGTCAGTAAGGGCCGCATATCCGGGTGGCCCGGGAACTCGATACCCATCAGTTCGGTCATCTCGCGCTCGATCCAGTCGGTGGAAGGAAACCAGCTCGCCTGGGACTCGATGCGCGGGTCGTCCTTGGGCGCGATGACCTTGAGCGTGTAGAGTCCGCCGTTGGCATCGTCCGAGAAATGGTACAGCATCTCGTACCCGGCCCGGGTATCTATGCCGGTGCAGATTGCCAGCCGCATCGCCCGCTCCAGGTGCAGGAACCGGCAGGCCTCGGTCACCCGCTCGCGGGGCACCGTGATGTAGAGCCGGTTCTCGTTGTGCCGGTAGTACCCGGCGTCCGGGAACCGCTCGCGCAGTTTCGCTTCGGCTTCTCTCATAGCTTGCCCAACGCTTTCACCACGCCCAACAGCATCGCCTCGGGCCGGGGCGGACAGCCCGGGATGAAGGCGTGAACCGGCAGGTGCTTGTCGTAGGGACCGACCGCGTTGTAGGAGTTCCGGAAGATATGCTTGTCGCCGGTGCAGGTCCCGATGCAGATGACGAGGCAGGGCTTCGCCGCCTGCTCGTACACCTCGAGCACGCGCGGCAGACTCTTGCGGTTGATGACGCCGGTAACCAGCAACGCATCGGCATGCCGGGGCGAACCGACCAGCACGACCCCGAAACGCTCGACGTCGAACCGCGGGGTCAGCAACTCCAGGATTTCGATATCGCAGTTATTGCAGGGCGCTGCCGCCAGGTGATACACCCACGGCGACTTCTTCAGGCCCCAGAGTCCAAGCTTGCTCATAATCCTAGATTCCCGCCAAAGCCAGTATCACCGCGACGATGCCCAGCCCGCCGAGCCCGAACCAGAAGAACCGGAGCGCCTGGTCCACGCGCAGTCTCGGGTTGGTATTCCTTATCAGCACGACCAGCACGATGATGGCGAGGAACTTCAGTATCGCCCACCAGCTCGCGAAACCGCCCCAGAGCACGGTGACGAGGAACAGCGGCATCACCACCATCATCATCGCCCGGGTCAGCTTGAACATCGCCAGCGCGACACCCGAATACTCGGTGTAGACGCCGGTCATTATCTCCTGCTCCGCCTCGGCGGTGTCGAACGGCACCAGCCCGAGCTTGGCCTGGGTGACGAGCAGGACGATGATCGCCGCGATGACGCCGGAAACCGAACCGAGGAAAGGCGCCCCGGCCTGGGCCGCCACCAGTGCCTCAAGCTGGACCTGACCGCCCGACTTGATTATCGGCACCAGCAGGGCGAGCAGGAACGGGAACTCGTATCCGAAGTAAAGCGTCATCTCCCGCGAGGCACCGACCGCGGCCAGCGGGTTGCGGCTCGCCGAAGCGCCAATGATGAGTCCGAGCGGCGGCAGGGCGAACAGGTAGACCAGCACCAGCACGTCGCCGACGAAGCCGCTCCCGCCGAAGCTGGCGTTCCAGAGTATCACCGTCGCCACCGTCATCGCGATGACGCCCAGCATCGGCGCGAACAGGAAGACAAGCGCACTCGCGCCCTCGGGCACGATTGTCTGCTTCAGCATCAGCTTGAAGAAATCGGCGAAGGGCTGGATGAACGGCGGCCCCTTGCGGAACTGGACCCGGGCGGTCACCAGCCGGTCCACCCAGCTCAACACGAACCCGACCAGCACCGTGAACAGGAAACCGGGGAAGATGAGCAGGCTGAAAGCCAGCCGCCAACCGGTCCAGCCGATCACGGCCGCCTCCAGTGCGGCGAGCGCGCCACAATACCGACCCCGGTCTTCTTCTCGGCCAGTTCGCTCTCCTCGACATACTGGAGCGCACCGGTCGGGCAGGTCGTCGCGCAGCGCGGCCCTGCCTCGCGGTCCTGACAGAGACTGCACTTCTGGGAGGTACTGCGCAGGAGATAGGTATCCATCACCCCGAACGGGCAGGCGAGCACGCAGGAGCGGCAACCGACGCAGTGGAAGCTCGAACGGGAAACCACGCCGGTCTCCGGGTCCTTGCGGATAACGTCGAACGGACAGGCCGCCACACACAACGGCTCGGCGCAGTGCCGGCAGGAAAGCGGGAAGTAAGCCTGAGCGGTCACTTCGGCGTAGCGCACGCGCGCCTCGCTCTTGAACCGGCTCCGGCAGGCCGCCTCGCAGGACCGGCAACCGACGCAGTAGTCAATTCTCAGGACCAGTCGTTTCGCCATGCTAATTCACCGGGTAGGCCGCGCCCCGCCGGTCGGGCACGTGCTCGGCCGGCGGCTGGACCGCTTCCGTCAGCTTCTCGACCGTGACGCTCACCGGCGCGACGGTCACGGCTCCCGCCACCTCGTCCGTCACCAGCGGGAACAGCACTCGGTTCTCGTGGACGTTGATGCCGACCAGCACTACCCCGTCCGGAACCTGCTCCGTCACCGTCACCGCGAACTTGCGGGTCGCGGTCGGGCTGGTAACGCGGACAACGGAATCCGCGTCAAGTTCGAGCCGTGCCGCATCGGCCGGGCTGACCGACACCCGCTCCTCGGCGTCGTAGAACCCGCGCAGGCCGACCGCCTTCTTCTCACCCACCAGCAGAAAACCATCTCCTGGCGGCGCGGCGAGGCCCCCCGCCTTCTTCGCCATCTCGACGACCGTCCCGGCCTTGTGTACAGCCGGGACCGGCAATTCCTTCTCCTCGGCCCGGCCGAAGAGCTCCAGTACCGAGCCGAAGTCCCGCGCCCCGCTCAGCGGCGTCGCCACCGGTTCGCGGGTCGCCGGACCCCAGTAAGTCGTGGCTGTGGCCGCCTTCTCGAGTTCGGCGATAACCGGCAGGACCAGCCCGGGCACGGACGGGTCGGGCACGAATATCGAAGTCGCGACCCGGTACTCGGCCTTCGCCGCCTCCGGGAACAGCTCCGCGTAGCTGTAGGGATAGAGCCCGCCGGTCCAGAACAACAGCCGTACTTCGCCCGCGACCAGCGCCTTGCGCAAGTCCGCGAAACTCTCGCCCGCCTCGGGCAGGGCGGTTTCCCGGAAACCGACGAACGGCATCTTCGCCTTCAACGCGACCAGTTGCGCGGCAAGACTGTAAAGCATAGGATGACGCACCCGGCCGCTGTGGGCCGCCGCGCCGACGAAACCGGGCGCGCCCGCGCCCAGCACCGCGGCCGCCGCGGCCAGTTGCCCGCGGGTCACACCCGCCGCCTCGGCCAGGACGTCAACGTCAACCTTGAGCTTCTCTTCGAGCAGGCCGGCGAGCGCGACCAGCGCCAGCGGTTCGGTCCCGGGCCGGGTCTGGATGAAAACGTGGGCGAAACCGCTCTGACGGGTGCGAATCGAGTCCACCACCACCAGCCGATTCTTGCGGTCCGCGTAGCGCGCGTCGAGCATCCGGCCGACCGCGACCGGCGAGGTGTTGAACACGTCGCCGACCAGCAGCATCGCCTGTGCTCCCTCGACATCGGTCAGCGCGGCGTCCTTCGTGCCTTCGAGCCGGGCATTGAAGGCGTTCTCCGGCTCGATGTGGCCGCAGGCGATGTGTGTCGTGCCCAGTTCGGCGGCCAGGCCGCACAGGCGCCGGGCCTCGTCCGTACCCCGGCCCCGGCTGTAGACCAGCGCTATCTGACCGGGCTCGACCGCGGCCCGCCACGCCCGGACCAGGTTTTCGGCCTCGCTCCAGGCAATCGGCCGACCGTCAAGCAGAGGATAGGCCAGCCGCTTGGGATGGTCAACGACGATGCTCGCCGAGTTGCCCCGGGCACAGAGCCGGCCCTTGTTGACCGCGCCCTCCGCCGGGTACTCCATCCGGTACTGATACCCATCGAACACGACCGCCGAGGTACAGCCATTGAGACAGAACGGGCAGGTCGTCTTCTTCAGTTCCATCGCCTAAACAAACGGGTCCGGGATATCCTTGACCTGGTCCCAGGTCAGCACCGGGCCGTCCTTGCAGGTGAAATACGGGCCGAGCTTGCAGTGGCCGCAGTGCCCGAGCCCGCACGACATGTTCGTTTCCATCGAAAGATAGATGTGCTCGCCCTTGAACCCGGCCTCGAGCAGTTTCATCGTCACGAACTTCATCATTATCGGCGGCCCGCAGACCACCGCGATGCTCTTCGCCTCGTCACAGGGAATCTCGTCCATCAGGCAGGTCACGACCCCGACCTTCTTCATCCAGCGCTCGTCCCGGACGTCAACCGACAGGTCAATGTCCACCTTCTTCATCTTCTCCCATTCCGGGATGAGGTACTTGTAGACGATGTCGTCCGGGGTCCGGGCCCCGTAGCGCAGGAAGATCCGGCCGTACTTGTCAATCTCGTGGGTCAGGGCCAAGAACAGCGCCCGCAACGGCGCCAGCCCGACGCCGCCGCCGACGATGTAGATATCGCGCCCCTCGAACTTCTCGAGCGGGTAGCGCGCACCGTACGGCCCGCGGATACCGACCGTGTCCCCGACCTTGAAGTCGAACAGCGCGCCCGTCGCCCGGCCGACCTTCATGATCGTCATCTCGATGATGTCGCGCTTGAAATGGGACGAGCTAGGCGTGAACGGGGCCTCGCCGTACCCGGGCATGGTCAGCTCGATGAACTGCCCGGCCAGGAACGGCACCTCCTGCTCCGGCCTGAGCACGAAAGTCCGGATGTTCGGAGTCTCATCAATGGTCTTGATGATTTCGGCCGAAATCGGCTGGAAGATGTTGCCCATGACTAGACCTCGGCCAGCACCTTCCGGATGTCAATCTTACCCATACAGACCTTGTAGCACCGGCCGCAACCGGAACAGGCCGGCATCTTCTGCCAGGTCGGGAAATGACTGAACTTGCAGAAGAAGCGGTTGTAGAACCGCTTCACGAACTCCGCCCGCGGGTTGGCTCCACCGCCGACCCGGGCATATGCCGCGATGTAACAGGCATCCCAGACCTTCGTCCGCTCCATACCCTGATTCTTCGCCTTGTCGTAGAGCAGGAAGCAGTAACAGGTCGGGCAGGCCATCAGGCAACCGTAGCACTCAACGCAGTCGGCAGCGTGCCGGGACCAGAACGCATCGTCCTGGACCCGCTTCCAGATGCGGGCCGGCGTGTCCGGAGCGAACTGCTTCGGGTTGGTCTCCGCGAGCCGCTTCGCCGCAGTCTGCCGGCTCGCCTCGCGCGCCGCCAGCTGGGCCTCGGTCGCCGGGGTGGTCCGGGCCAGTGCGACCAGCTTGTCACCCGCGTCGCTCAACGGCTCGAGCAGCCAGCCGCCCTCGACCACTGACAGCGCTACATCGCCCTCGTCCCGGTCATCGTCGGTCGCGTAAGGCCGCCCGTGAACCAGGTTGCAGAAACAGCTGTCCTCCGGGACCGGACAGTCCGCGACGATAATCAGCGTGTTCTCCCGGCGCCCGCGATAGAACTCGTCCTTGAACTCCTGTTCCAGGTACATCTTCCGATGCACGCGCAGGGCGACGATATCGCAAGCCTTGGCTCCGAACAGGACGCGCTTCCCCGGCGCGGCAGGTTCGAGTTTGCCCGGCATCTCCGCCACCTTCTCGCGCGGGGTGAAGAAAAAGCTCTTCACCGGCTCCGCGGCCCGGATATGGCCCAACGCCCAGGGCGCGTCGTCGTCTTTGCCCGGGGTCGCCGGGTCGAGACACTGCCAGTGCACCTGGTCCTTCGTGAGGGCCGGGAAAAACAGGGTGGCGTCGCGCGAAAGCGACTCGATCCATTCCGATTGCGATGACTGCGCTAGGAACTGAATGCTCACGTAGGCCGAAAACTACCAATCTAAAACCGGTTGTCAAGCGAAACGTGTAGAGCGTACCACCTTGACCCGCACGCCTTTCCGGCGACAATCTCATCGTGCTCACGCTCCTGCTTGCGGCTTCGCTGAGCCTGCCCGCACCGCGACCGTCCCTGTCTCCGTTCCCGGTCCCAAGACAAGCGGAATCGCCTCGTCCGTTTGGCGCGAGACTCAACGACAACCCCGGCCTGCTCGCCCCCGATACGCCGGCAGGACGAAAGCCCGTACCGGCTCCACCCGACCGCTGGCTGGCCTGGGACAAGTTCTGGCACTTCTCGGCCAGCTTCGTCAGTGTCGGCGCCGGCTATCACCTCTGCGCCAACCGGCTCAACCTCGATCACCCCCCGGCCGCCGGAGTCTCGCTGGGCGGCACGTTCGGGCTCGGGTTGGGCAAGGAACTGCTCGACCGCTACGGCCACCATCGCCGGTTCTCCTGGAAGGATATGGCCGCGAACGCGCTCGGCATCGCGGCCGGGTACCTTGTCTTCGTTCACGAATACTGATGCACCATCTCCTCGACCGGCTGTGCCGTGAGGAACTCTCCATCCTCATCGTCCACGGAGATAAGGAACTCTACCGCTCGGCCCTGCCCGGTGTGCGGCCCCTGCTCGACATCTGGCTCCGCTTCCCCGAGGGGCTCACCGGCGCGACCATTGCGGACCGAGTGGTGGGCGGCTGTGCGGCACGCATCTTCGCGCACCTCAAGGCCGCCCGGGTCCTGGCACTGACCGGCTCGGTCTCTGCCCGGGCGATACTCGCCGCGGCCGGCATCGGGTTCGAGGTGAAACACGGGGTATTGGCAATCCGCAACCGCAACGGCACGGATACCTGCCCGTTCGAGCAACTCAGCCGCCACTATCTCCGGGCCGAAGAGCTCGTCCCGGCCATTCACACCCGACTCGACCAGCTCCGCCCGGCCCGCTGAATCAGCGCGCCAGCGGCCAGAACGCCCACAGCCCGCGCGCACGGAGCATCAGCCGCCCGCGTATCCGTCCCCGCGCGGTCGTGTAACCCAGCGCCCAGCGGTCAACGACCCCGGTCTCCTCCATCAGCCGCAGTCCGGACCAGTCTCGCCCCTGCCGTTCGCGCTCGAGTATCACCGGCCCGAGCGCGCGGCTGAAATGCACCACCCCCATCCGGCCCAGGAACCGCACCCGCGTTGCCGGCCAGGTATCCGTCTCGAAGCCCGGGAACCTCGCCGCCAGCTCCTCCGGCACGGTCACGCCCGTCTCCTCCGGGTCCGCGCCCAGGAACCGGACCAGCTCATCGTAATGCCGGAACTCGAAGACATCGGCCACCTCGAGGTCGCTCTGCGGCTGGTAGTGCTGTCCCAGCCAGCTCCGTATCGTCTGCCGGTTGAACACGCCCCGGTATCCCGACTTCCGCTCGATGATGTCCTCGCGGCTGTAGCCGGGCACGTCCCGGTCAAGCGCGGGTTCGCTGAGCACCATCCTGGCCACCTTGTACGCCTGTTCCAGGAACGGCTCCAACTCACGCTCCCGCACCACCGCCACATTCCGCTCCAGCAGTTCGCGGGCGGTCATCCCGGACGGCCGGCAACCGGCCGGCGGCGCCAACAGCACCAACAGCAGTCCGCACAGCAATGCGCGCATCAGGTTATCTAACTCGCAAACGGCGCAGAGTCAAACCACCGCACCACCCCCGCCGCCTTGCCATCTCCCTACCTCCCGCTAGAATCCGGTCGTGGACAATCCTGAAGTAGTCGTCGTCGGCGCCGGCCCGGCCGGGCTGACCGCGGGCATCTACTCCGCCCGCGCCGGTCACGCCACGTTGATTCTCGAACGCGCAATGCCCGGCGGACAGGTCGCCAACACCCCGGAAGTCGAAAACTACCCCGGCTTCGTCGAACCGGTCGTCGCGGTCGAACTGACGCAGGCAATGCAGGGCCAGGCCGAACGCCACGGCGCGGAAATCAAACTGGTCGCGGCCGCCGCGCTCCGGACCGACCCGCTGGTCGTGGAGACCAGCGACGGTTCGCACCGGCCCGACGCGGTCATCATCGCCTCCGGCGTCCGGTCCAAGGAGCTGGACCTGCCCGGCGAGAAGAAACTGCGCGGACGTGGTGTGTCCTACTGCGCGGTCTGCGACGGCGCATTCTTCAAAGGCCGGGAAGTCGCGGTCGTCGGCGGCGGCGACTCGGCGCTGGACGAGGCGCTCTACCTCGCCGGTATCTGCTCCAAGGTTTATCTCATTCACCGCCGGGACGAGTTCCGCGCGGTCAAAGCCGCCGAAGTCCGGGTCCGCGCCCGGAACAATATCGAACTCGTGCTCTCCCACGTCGTCTCGGCCCTGCGCGGCACCGGCCGGCTCGAAGCGGTGGAAGTCGAAAGCCGCAAGGACGGCGCGAAGCGCGACATCCCGGTCGCCGGGCTGTTCGTCTACGTCGGCTCGGTGCCGCACACCGACTGGTGCCGCGGCGTCATCGAGCTTGATGACGCAGGCTTCGTTCTCTGCAACGACCGGCTCGCGACAAACGTCCCGGGCGTGTTTGTCGCCGGCGATGTCCGCGTCTCGCGCCTGCGACAGATTGCGACCGCGGTCGGTGACGGCGCACTTGCGGCGATGATGGCCCACGAGTACATCACCGGCCTGCACTGATATCATCCGTTCCCCGTTACTCGCCCTCCTGCTCGTGGCCTGTGCCGTTTCAAAGCCAGACCCTGCGCCCGATGCGGCCGAAATCCTCGGCCGCCGCTACCGCGAACTGCTTCCCGCCGGCGCAACCGTCGGCGTCAGCATCGTCTCACTCAACTCCGGCCGGACGGTCTTCGCCTGTCTCGACACCGTCCCGTTGATACCCGCCTCGGTTCTCAAGCTCATCGTCACCGGCCACGCCATTGACCGCTGGGACGCCCGCTGGGACTCGACCGTATCCCGGGCGTTGACCGCTTCGCGCGCACCCGCGCTCCGCTTTCTCCGCGACGACAGCAAGAGCGACTCTCTCACCCTTCTGCTCGATGCGCCCGATGCCGCGGCCTGGCCGCTCCGTCGCCGTGCGGTCTTCTGGGCCAACCGCCACAGCACGAACCGGCTCTCGGAGCTCCTGCTCGCCGCCGCGCTTGACGACCGAACTCCCGCCGGTGCAACCGCCTGCTACACCACCTGGCTCGATTCTCTTGCCGTACCGTCCGCGGGTCTACGGATGCACGACGGCTCCGGGCTCGCGCGCGCCAACCGGCTGACGCCCGCAACCGTCACCGGTCTGCTTGCGGCCCTGCACGAAACCCGCGAGCGTGAACTCGGTGCATCGCTGGCCGCGCCCGGCCGCCGGGGCACACTCGCCCGTCGCGGCCTCGGACTCGGCCACCGGGTCCGGGCCAAGACCGGCTACATCCGGGAAGTCTTCACCCTGGCCGGCTACCTTGAAGCGGAAACGGACACCTACGCCTTTGCCTTCCTCGCCAACGACTGCCCGGACCCGCGCGCCGCCTACCGCCTGTTCACCGGCCTCCTGCTCGCCACCTACCGCCGGAACGCGGCCGATACCCTGCGCGACCGGAACGGAACCGGGGCGGCAAAGCCGCCCCGGTAGTATCGGACCTCTCCCGGCTACTCGACGACCAGCTTGCTGGTCTGGCTCCGCTCGCCCGCGACCAGCTTGCAGAAGTAGATGCCGGACCCGACCCGCCTCCCGGCGGCGTCGGTCATGTCCCAGGAGACACGCTGAACTCCGGGCGGTGCGGTACCCGCGGCCAGGCTCCGAACCAGCCGGCCGTTGATATCGTAGACATCGAGACTGTACTCGCTCCCGGCCGCGAGCATGTAGCTCACCGTCACCCCACGCCGGGCAATGCTCGGTGCGGCATCGAGCGTGACGTTGAGCGCGGGCCGGAACGGGTCGAACTCCCCGACGCCGGTCACCGACCCGGCCACGAAGTGCAGGGCGTTATGGAACACCAGCGCCCAGTCTCCGCCCCGCTGGGGCGGACTCTGGGAGAAAATGCCCGGGTAGCTGTTGACGCCGGCAACCTTCTGGTTGGCGCTGACCGCGACGTACGGCCGCCCGTCGGCCCACCGCGCAATCGACTCCGCGGAAGCCACGAAACCGCCGTCTCCCGCGTAAACCTCCCGGACCGAGTCCACACCCGCCATAATCGGGTGCCCGGCGTTATTCCAGCCCAGCGTGGTGCTCTGCTGGGTGTTTGCGCCCGGGCTGATGGTGGCGTAGTCACCGGTCATCAGCCTTCCGGCCATCGCCCAGCCCGAGGTGAGCCCGAAATTGCCGATGACCACGCCGCCGCCCGCATCCACGTAATCGGCCAGCAGGTTGCCCAGCGCTGTCGGGTCAGCAAACTGGTAATTGGAATGTGCGCCCACCGCGTCATAAGGCTCGAGCTGGCCCGGCGTCGGCGTGCTGCTCTGAACGTCCATGAAGACGACCGAGTCACCCAACGCCCGCAGGCGCACACCCAGCGTCGTATCGGGCGGGCCGTAGTCGGAGTAGAGCCAGAGGATACTGATCTGGTCCACCGCTTCGGTCGCGGCCCGGAGAGTGTCGTTGAGCGGGTTCTCATCGGTCGGGCAGTCGTGCCAGGCGGTGATGCCGTAGGTCGCGCCCGTGGGGCCGACCGTCCAGTCGCTCGGGAAGGCGAAGCTCCGCATCGCCTGCTCCGGCACGCTGTCAATCGTCACGCTGTCGCGGTAAACCGTCGTGCCGGCCGAGTCCACCACGCACCAGGCGGTGAAGTTGCGCTCGGTGTAGTCGGTGCTCCGCAGGCTGATGCGCGGTGTCACCGCCTGACCGGCCCGCACCCGGCCCGCGATGCTGATGCTGACCGTCGCGATGTCGTGGCCCCGGGTGGTGGTCGTCGTCTTGACGGTATCGTTGCCCCGGTTGGTGTCGTTGGCCAGCGAATGCCAGAAGGTCAGTTCGTAGGTCTGGCTCCCCGGCCCGACGTTCCAGTTCGGGAACGTCACCGTGTCCATCCCGGCCGAGTCCAGGCTCACCGTCAGCGTCTGGTAGTACACCTGCGTCCCCAGCGAGTCCACCCGGCAGTGCACCGGCACGCTCGGCTCGTCGTACGTCCCCCGGTTGCGCACCACCACCACCGGCGCCAGCGGCACGTTCGGGTCTATCTTCGCGCCCGGCGCCAGCACCGAGCCCATCGCCACGTCGTGCCGCGGCCCCGGCAACGGCGTGTTCTCCACCGCCAGCATCGCGCAGATCCGGCCCGTCCCGAAGGTGTTGTTCTTCGGCAACGGCGTGCCGT
>OMKS01001263.1_pt1 | contig 22780 bp, 16 predicted proteins | sample 1674721 | NCBI WGS metagenome assembly OMKS01 (sample SAMN06264996, study PRJEB25208) | sediment metagenome | isolation source: hot spring sediment | place: USA: California | collected 2014-09-02
GCTATAAATTTGCCGATATTGAACCCACTCTCAATAAAGATATCGAGAATTTCCGCAGCATTTCAAAAAAATATTATCTCTATAAATAAGAAATTGAGGAGAAAACAATGAGAAAGATTATTCTAATGCTGATGGCGCTGATGATGACAGTTGGCGCAGTTTCGGCGCAGGAGACAAACACTGAATTTAGAGCAACGTGGGTTATTACCTGGCACTTGATTACCGCTAATCAGACCGTGGAGCAGGGAAAAGCACGAATCCGCACCATTCTCGATAATCATGTAGCAGCCAATATGAATGCCGTGGTCTGGCATGTGCGCCAGGGCGGCACGGCTTATTACGACAGCGACTATGAGCCCTGGGGACCTTATGCCGGCGGAACTTATCCCGGTTTTGACCCTCTGGAATACGCCATAGAAGAAGCTCACAAGCGGGGTCTGGAACTGCACGCCTGGTTTAATGTTTTTCAGGCCAGCAGCACTGTAGCTGGCGCGCCGGCGGCTGAGCATCCCGAATGGGTCTGCCGCGATCAGGACGGCAATCCCATGACTTCAAGCCGCGCCCTGAGTCCTGGTTTGCCTGCGGTAAGGGAATATACCCGCAATGTGGCGATGGAGGTGGTGAATAACTATGATGTTGATGGCCTGCACTTTGACTATGTCCGCTGGAATGAATATAGCAACAGTAAGCTAAGCCAGGCCTGGGCCAAGACTGCAGAAGAGCAAAATCTGCCTGACATGACACCGCCGCAGGACGTGATCGATGACCTGAACGAAAGCAAAGCCGGCCGCTATCTCTACGATGTGGAGCATCCGTATTCTGCCGGTGTGCCCAGCGGATTTAGTTCCTGGGAAGAGTGGTGGCGCTGGAGTGTTACCGAATTTGTTTCAATGGTGCACGATTCCATCCAAACGGTGAAACCCTGGGTGAAATTATCTGCAGCTGTTTTGGGAAAATATAATTGGTCCAGTTGGCAGGGCTACGGCACTGTTTTTCAGGATGCAGCTTTATGGTTTAATGAGGGCCATGTTGATCATGTGATGCCAATGCATTATCATTGGACCAATGCCAGTGGTTTCACGGGAATGCTGCAAAATGACGCAAATATGAATTGGAAAATGCACCTGACAGAAGGCATTGCCGCTCAGCGTCTCTATACTGTCGGTCCCGGCTCCTATATTTTAGCTGATGCCGGCGTCTGGAATAATCACCCCTCCATTGTGGAAGCCTGCCGCACCATTGATTATACCAGCGGCTTTCAATTCTTTAGTTATGGCGACTGGCAGGGGCATACTTACTGGGAGCCGGCAGGAAAAAGCTTTTTTGCCAAGAATAGTAAAATTGCCCCCAGCATTTTTCTCTCGCAGGAAGTTCCGGCTGCTCCGGCTCTGGCAATGAATAAAATCAGCGATTTAGAATATGAGTTTACGATTACGCCGGATGCTGCCCACGATGGTTTGCACTGGTACTTGCTTTATCGCAGCGAAGATGGCAGCTTTGATAAAGAGCAAACGACACTGGTGGGACGATATTTTTCAAATGAAGCAATTACCCATACCGAATCTTTTGATGGTACGCAGTCCTTTAATGGTCAGTATTATTACGCTGCCACAGCTGCCAATCGCTATTGGAATGAATCGGATTTCACTGTCGATGCCAGCACTGATTCCATTCCCTCTTTTCCACCTGCTATTGTTTTTACATATCCGGCGGAAGCTGACAGCCTGCCGGCAGTCTGGCCGCTGAAAATCGCATTCTCAAAGGAGATGAACACCGCCTCTGTGGAAAGCGCTTTTAGTATCGAGCCTGCCGCCGGCGATGCGCAATTTGAATGGGATGCCGCAGAAAAGCTTGCCGAAATCTCCTTTGCTGACGGCTTAGAAGACGGCATCGAATATCAGGTCACCTTGCTGGAAAGCGCCACCGATGTCAATGGCGTTCAGCTTGATGGCAATGGTGACGGCGAAGCAGGAGATCCTTTCGTGTGGAATTTTAAAACCTTCGCCAGCGATGTTTACGGGCCGAAAATTATCAATTTTTATCCTGCAAATGGCGAAGCAGAATTTAACTACGATGATGCATTGAATATCCAGTTTGATGAGTTGATTGACATTGAAAGCCTCACTGAGGCGAATTTGATTCTCAGCCGAAACGGCTCTCCCATCTCTCGGGAGATTGTAGCCACTGTTACTGAAAACCGCTCATTAATCTCGGTCCGGAGTTTTTCGCAATTAATCAGTGATGAAAGCTATACACTTAGCATATCCAGTGCAGTAAGCGATACGGCGGGCAATACGATGGACGCAGATTTCACATTGACTTTCACAACGGATAATTTCTACTATAGTGAGAAAAACACCCTGGACCCTATGAATGAAAACCTGGGCTGGTGGCAACCTACTGGCAGCGGTTCAACGACAGGTGTCATCGGCAGCAATACGGTTTTTTCAATTGTCAGCAGCAATTATCTGCCAGGGTCTTCTTTTGCCGAAGATAACCGCAAAAGCGGACAGCTCACTTATCAATGGGATATGCAAGATACGACACATCTCTGCCGTCTGCACCACGGCGGAACACCTGCAAATGTAGCTTTTGACACCACCTGGATAGTGCAGGCCTATGTTTATGGTGACAGCAGCCTTACAGAATTTAGCTTTTCCCTCTATGAAAAAAACGTATCAGGCAATAATACTGAAGATATTATCGAGGTGATGGCCTGGAGGCCTATCAATTGGTATGGCTGGCGGCTTATAGAATGGAAGCTCAGCAATCCTGATATGGTTGGTGATTTTCTCAGTGCAGACCAGGTGATGGATGGCGACCATTATAAGCTGGACGGCATTCTTCTGCGGAAAACGGACGAAAGCGCTGAAAGGGGTAAAATCTTCATTGATAACCTGCGCATTGTCAAAGCTTCAGAAGGCCAAGCGCCACCCAACAGCGCTCCGGAAATTGAAGAACTGGAAGATATGGAAACACCTCACGCGACACGGGTTCGTATTAAGGTCAATTACACAGACCCAGACCCTGCTGATGAACATGTGATTATGATGGAAGCCGACAGCGCAGGATTTACCTTTAGAATTATGGGTCACACGTCTGGCAGCAATGTCTATATCTATCCTCCGGAGGGTCTCGTTGGCGATGTGCTTATTTCTGTTATTGTGAAAGATTTTGGCGTTGGAGAATTGTCTGATACGGCCTCTTTTACTTTGAGCATCATGCCAGTGAGTATTCACAACGAAGCACTTCCAGAGACATTTTTACTTTTCCAGAATTATCCTAATCCCTTCAATGCCTCTACAGCCATCAGCTTTACGCTGCCCCGACAGGAATTTGTTAATCTGAGCCTCTACAATTTGCGGGGACAGTTGGTTCATAAGATTCTCAATCAGCCTATGAATGCCGGCGCACACACCATTCAGCTCCATCTGCCCCAGCTTTCCAGCGGCGTCTATCTCTATCGCCTCCAAGCGGGAGAATTTACTGATATTAAGCGGATGATGCTTATTAAGTAGTAAGAAAAATTGTTTTTTGGGCAGAGAAAATAAAATACGTCGGGCTTAATTGCCCACCGGATCTTTCTTAAAAAACGAAAATGGGCGCTGGGTTTGACTTTGGAATAAAGGGTAAAAATTGATAATTTGCCGCAATGAAACTAAGAGGATATGATGAAAAATTATTTTTGGGGACTGGCGCTGGTTTTAGTGATTTTAGGCGCTGTTTATTCGGGTTATCGCGTGCATGATTTTGTTAGAAATCCCAAAATTGGTGAACCGGTGCGCTTTGAGCCGTCGGTGATGCCACAGCCTAGGCTTATGGAGCTGAATCGAAAGCGATTTCAGATTGATCGTCAATTTAGCATCGGCTACAGCAGCTATTTGGGAGAAAAAAGTTTATTGGCAGTCAATCGCTTTATGAAAAATCTGGGAACGATTAGCGCAGTGGATTTTGCCCAGCAGCTTTACACCAAAGAAAATCTAAGCTCGGAAGGCAGCCTTCTCATTATGTGCACGAGGGAAGGGGAGACTCGGCTGGGAGAAAGTGAATCTTATACCCTGAATATCAGCAATGACCTGATTTTGCTTCGGGCCGAATCAGAGCTAGGCATTCTCCATGCTTTGGAAACACTGCTGCAGCTTGCCACCAGTGACGAAAGAGGCTGGTATTTTCCCGGCGGAAAAATCGAGGATGAGCCCCGCTTTGCCTGGCGCGGCCTGATGATTGACCCTTGCCGCCACTTTATCAGCAAAGAAACCATTATGCGCAATCTGGATGCGATGGCAGCCGTCAAGCTTAATGTGCTCCATCTCCATTTGACGGAAGACCAAGGCTTTCGCATCGAGAGCAAGCGCTTTCCCAATCTGCATTTAAAGGGCAGCGACGGCGACTATCTGAGTCAGGATGATATACGTGACATTGTCCACTATGCCGATTTGCTGGGCATTCGCGTGGTGCCAGAATTTGACATGCCCGGGCACACCACTGCCTGGTTTCCAGGGCATCCTGAGCTGGCCACAATAGATTCGGTTTATACCATTGCCCGCACCTGGGGCGTTCACGATCCTGTTTTCAATCCGGCCAGAGAAAGCACTTATCAATTTCTCGATGAGTTTATCGGCGAAATGGCAGCCCTCTTTCCAGACCCCTATTTTCACATCGGCGGCGATGAGAATAATGGCAAGCACTGGAGCCGCAGCCCCGAAATTGCTGCTTTTAAAAAAGAGAAGAAATTCAAAGACAATCACGAGCTGCAAGTTTATTTCATTGACCGTGTGAAAGAGATTGTGAAAAAGCATGGTAAAACCACCATCGGCTGGGGTGAAATTCTTGATCTTGGAATGGACAAAGCCATCATCACCCAATTTTGGTGGCCCCGCATGAAAGATATGGAGAAGGCGCTGGCGGCGGGCTATCGGGGCATCATCTCCAATGGCTACTATATTGATCTTTTTGAAACGGCGGAAAGTCACTGGCTGAGGGACCCGGTGCGGGAGGAATATATCAAAAATCCTGAGCTGGAAAAGCAGATTTTGGGTGGAGAAGCCACAATGTGGACGGAGTTTGTTACCGATGAGCTATTTGATAAAAGGGTCTGGCCCCGAACCGCTGCCATTGCGGAAAGATTTTGGTCTGAAAAATCGCTGTGGGATATCGATACAATGTATGAGCGGCTTGATGCGGTCAGCCGCCATCTTGACCGTTTGGGAATACGCCATCTGCAGATTTATGATGCTGGATTACGGAATATGGCAGGAATTACAAATGTAGAGCCACTGAGAACTGTTATGGATCTCCTTTCACCGGTGCGCAGCTATCGTCGCCACCAGCTCTATATCGAGGCAAATGGGCGCAAATATACACAAGCCACACCGCTGACCCGACCTGTTGACTATGCTTGGAGTGATGCGCCGGCGGCTCGAAAATTTAATCAAACCGTCCGGCGGTATCTTGATGCGCCTAAAATGAATGCAGCGCTTCACTCAAATATAAAAGAGCAGCTTGAGCTATGGAAAAATAATCACATTGCCCTTGAGCCATTACTAAAGGCAAGACCCCAGCTTCGGGAAATCTTGTTTCATTCAGAAAATCTCTCCAAGGCTTCAGCCATTGGCTTAGAGGCCTTAAAATTTGTAAAAAAAGGAAAAACTGCTGAGCGACATTGGGGTGAAGTGCATCTTAAAACACTCAATGCAATGAAAGAGCCTGCCGGCGAAATGGAATTGCAGATATTAGCAGCCATCGATCAGATAGTCATCAAAGCCGCCAACGTGCCAGTGGAATAAATCTGGAGTAAATATGAAACGATTAGTAAGCATCTTCCTTGCGGTTGCCGGCCTTTTTGCCCAAAGCGCACTGGATATCGTTCACAGCGCATCAAAAGACATACTCAAACATTCTCAATTTGGCTTTTATGCCCGCTATTGTGATGAAAGCAAAGCTTTGCTGGCCATCGGAGAAGAAAATAGCCTTGCCCCGGCTTCAGTGCTGAAAGTAGTCACGACGGCAGCCGCCATCCACTTTCTCGGGGCTGATTTTACATACAATACGCCTCTGGGAATCAATGGAACTATTGACAAGAAAGGGATTCTCAAAGGCAATTTGGTCATCACGGGCAGCGGTGACCCCACATTGGGTTCAGAATTTCAGCCTCAAGCATTTTCACTGCAAGAAATTTTAAAAATGTGGGAAAAGGCGATTCGGGACGCTGGAATAAAGAAAATTGACGGCGACATCATTCTTGATATCTCTCTATTTGAAGAGCAGGATGTGCCAGACTATTGGCCATGGGTAGATATTGGCAACTATTACGGCGCGGGACCTCAAGCTATTATTATGCACGACAACCTCTATCACTTGGTGATGCAGCCCGGGAAAAAACCAGGCGATCCCGTCACGGTTTTAAGGACAGAGCCGGAAGTGCCGGGGCTGACTTTTGACAATCATATTTATACAGGCCCGAAAGGAAGCGGCGACAATGGCTATATCTATGCCGGACCACGCCAATACAATGCGGTGCTACGGGGAACTATTCCCGCCGGCGTGCCTGAATTTTCCATAAAAGGCGCCATTCCTGAGCCGCCGCTTCTCCTTGGAAAAATGCTGGAGACCCATCTTAATAGCACAGAGATACAACATAAAGGCAAAGTACGCGTTTCAGAAAGCGCAGTCAAAACCAATAAAACGCTGCATACACTGGAATCCCAGCCATTAGCGGCCATTTTGTTGCCAATTAATCGCCGCAGTGTCAATCTCTTTGCCGAAGCGGCGCTCAAAAGAACCGGCGCTGAAATTTATGGCAAAGGCAGCACAGATAATGGTCTTAAAGCCATTGACAAGCTTTTCGATGAGCTGAAAATCTCCAGGGAAGGCTTGAAGCTTTTTGATGGCAGCGGTCTCTCTCCGGTGAATATGATTAGCGCGAAAAATGTGACTGATCTTTTGGCCGCTATGAAAAACCATCCAGAGTTTGCCGCCTATTACAATAGCTTTTCCATTGCCGGCGATGAGCTTTCCGGCGGATTTGTCAGCCGCGTCGGCAAGGGCACTATTCTCCAAAATAATGCACGCATTAAAACCGGCACCGTTCGGGGCGTACGATCTTACACAGGCTATCTCACAAATAAAAGTGGTCGTGAAATTGTCTTTACTTTTATAGTGAATAATTATCACTGCTCAGTCAGCCAGATCAACCAGCTCTATGAAAATATTTTGCTGGAGCTGGCCAAGGGGAATTAGCTTAAAAAATGGAGAAAAAGGAGCTTTCCCTTTCAAAAGAGAAATTGAAATTTCTCACATCACTGCAAGAGAAAAAGTACCGCGCTATTCACGGACTTTTTCCGGTAGAGGGGATTCTGCCGGCTGAGGAGCTGCTGCAAAGCGAATTTAAGCTCAAGGAATTTTACTACATTCCCTGGCTGAAAAATCGCCCAGGATTTGATGAATTGCTGGAGAAAGTGAAACAACGTGGCGTAGAAGCCATCGAGGTGGACGGTCAGACACTGAAAAAACTCAGCTCCGAACAAGCGCCGCAGGGCGTGCTGGCCATTGCTGAGAAAAGAGATTTTTCCGAAAATCAGCTTCAGGGGAATCTGCTTCTATGCCATCAGATTCAAGACCCCGGCAATCTGGGGACGCTTTTTCGCATTGCTCACTGGTTTGGCCTTGGCGGGATTATACTTACCAGTGGCAGCGTGGAAGCCTGGAATCCTAAGGTCGTGCGCAGCTCTATGGGCTCCTTTTTTCATATACCCTGGATACTCATAGATTCTGCGAGCGAGATTCCTCAAGCCTTTGGGGAACACCAGCTCTTGCTCAGCAGCCCCCATGCTGGCAGATCTGTTTCTGATTTTCCCCTGAAAAAGCCCTTTATTTTAGCTCTGGGAAATGAGAGCCGCGGGCTGGCAGAAGATTTTTTTTCAGAAGCTGAGCGCATAACTTTGCCGCGGCTTGGCGGCGCTGAGTCGCTGAATGTAGCCGCCGCAGCGGCAGCTATTTTAGCGCGCCTGTTGCTATAATAGAATAAGGGTTTTCCCGGGTCTAGAAACCAAAATCAGCCAGGATTTTTGCGGCGTGTTCGTCAACTTTAACGCGATGATAGGCTTTCACAATGATACCGTTTTCATCTAGCAAAAAGGTTTTGCGAATGACGCCTTCGGTGATTTTGCCATACATATTTTTCGTGCCCCAGGCGCCGTAGCTTTTTATCACCTCTTTATCGGGGTCTGAAAGCAGGGGAAAAGGCAGATTATATTTATTAATAAATTTTTCGTGGGCGTTGGCCTTGTCTGGTGATATACCTAAAATGACGATGCCTTGCTTTTCATATTCTGAGAAGGCATCGCGAAAGCCGCAAGCCTCTTTTGTGCAGCCAGGTGTATCATCTTTTGGATAAAAATAGACGACCACCTTTTTCCCCCGATAGCCGGAGAGGCTGTGGGTTTTACCGGCGGGACCCGACAGCGTAAAATCTGGCGCTAGATCGCCTGCAGTCAGTTTAATTTCACTCATTTGTAACTCCCTAATTTAAAAATGGCGGTAAAGCTGAAAGACTTTCCCGATAATTTCGATGTCAGAGGCATCATAGTATTCAGGAAGGCTGCCCTTTCGTTGAAAGCGAATGGCGATAATCATCTCTTCTGGAAACTCAGCGTATCCCAGGCGAAGCTCCCCATCATTTCGGCGAAGCAGCAAATAATCGCCGCTTTGATAATCAGATTGCTTTGCCAACGCAATGAGGTCACCCTTGATTATTCCTTCTCCCCGAAAGATTTCTGTCTCTACGAGATAAAGCTGATGGCCTTCAATGTTCATCGGGAAAATTTTTAAATCTCCATCGGTGACGGCTTCAATTTCCCGATGATTAAGGATTTTATTATAGCTTTTAATATTTTTTGGTGTAAGATCTGTTAGCACCCTCACGGCTTGATTGCGGTTAAAATCATTTTGAATAAGCCCTTTGCGTTCAAGCGCTTTTAGGTGTTTAAAAATTGTAGATTTTGCCTTGAGCCCAAAATGATTTGCCATCTCCTGATGAGTCGGCGAGCTGTGATACTGCGTATAATAAGCTTTTAAATAGTCTAAAATCTCCTGTTGTCTATTTGTAATATGCATAGTGAAACTCCTAGTAGAGCTGGAGCTCGATCTGGTTTTTTAATGCATTAATTTGACTGCGAAAAGAAGGGTCTTGATCGATTTTTTCTTTGATGGTGGTGCAGGCATGGATGACAGTGCTATGATCACGACGCCCCAGACGCAGTCCAATGGATTTTAAAGAATCGCCGCTCATATCACGGCTGAGATACATAATAATTTGCCGCGCTAAGGCAATCTCTTTACGGCGATTTTTGCCCATTATATCATTTTCAGATATTCGGTAATAGGCTGCAACGGTTTTCATGATGCTTTCAACAGAGATCACCTTACTTTTTTTTACGCCGAGAATATCGCGAATAACCTTTTTAGCTACATCGACGGTGATGTCAAGGTGTGTGAGAGATGAGTAGGCAAAAATTCGGGTCATCGCGCTTTCCAGCTCCCGTACATTGGAGGTGATATTCTGAGCGATGAAATCTATTACTTCATCAGGTATCTCCAGGTATTCAAGGCGGGCTTTTTTCTGGAGAATAGCAACTCGGGTCTCAAAATTTGGCGGCTGAATATCAACAGTAAGACCCGAAAGGAAACGGGATACCAAGCGTTCTTCCACGCCTTGTAGCTCTTTGGGGGTGCGGTCACTGGTGATAACGATCTGTTTTCCCCGCTGATAGAGCTCGTTAAATGTGTGGAAAAACTGTTCCTGTGTGCCTTCTCTGTTTTGGAGAAATTGAATGTCATCTACTAAAAGAAGGTCGGCTTTACGATAAATTCCTGTGAAATCGCTGAGCCTGTTATTGCGGAGGGCGGTGATATAGTCAACCATAAACTTTTCACTCGAAACATAGACAATATTTCTGGGACCCCCTTTTTGGCGGGCGTAATTGCCGATGGACTGAATCAGATGTGTTTTGCCTAATCCGGTGCCCCCGTATATCAGTAAAGGGTTATAGGGTGTATTGCCTAAAGCATCGGCAACGGCTTTGCTGGCCGCTTTTGCAAACTGGTTATGGGGACCTTCCACAAAGGTGTCAAAGGTGTAGCGATGGTTTAGGTGGGCATAGCGCTCATCAATTGGTGGATGTTCTGTGTGGGCTGGACTTGTGATATGTCGGGTTTTTTCTATAGAACCTTCTTTTTGAAGCTCCTGGGGAGGGGCAGGCTCAACGATAAAGAAGTATGAGCTAAGCTCTGGGTTGACATTTTCTAAAACTCTGGTGAGAAGCTCTTTATAATTGCTTTCAATCCACTCGGCGTAAAAACGATTGGGAACGCTTAAGGTCAGGGTTTCGCCGTTTTGCTTTACAGGCTTGATAGGCATAAACCAGGTTTGGTAGGAATGTTCAGGAAGCAGTTTGCGCAAATCTCCCATTATCGTTTCCCATAGGTGAATCGTCTCACGATGTGCAAAATTGTCCACAATTGCATGATTTATTGTCATATTAATAGAATCCTGGTGATAATCGATAACATTGATTTAAAAACATATAATGTTATTATTTATCAAGCACTTATGGGACAATAAGGCATTGATGCTGTCTTTTGGCTGTTTGGCATAGCGCTCGATCACATGTGTTGTCAACACATATTCACAAGTTATCCACATCCGGCTCATTCTTTTCACGGATTAAAATTGCACAATAAAGTGTTAATGTCAAGTTAATAATCATAAAATAAACATTTAATTATCTTGTGCTCAGGGGAGCATCTGATTATGGCGCTTTACTTTTCTGCCATAATAAACTCGCCGTGCCATTTTTCTGGTGGCGGGACTTTTTTAAATTGTTCACAGCGATTGATAAATATTTTAGAAGGCATATCATCAGGCACTGTCTGCAGCGCTTTCTGAAAAGCAGTGATGGCTTTATCCCACTGGCGTTCCCAATATAATTCGATACCGGTATTATAATATGTCTGCAACGCTTTCAATTCTGGGGATAGCTGATCCTTTTTTCCCAGTAGATTATAGACAATGATAGGAATTGCTTTGCCTTTGACGACAATTTTGTCAAGGATTCGCACCTCTATGTATTCTTTCGCCAGTTTGTAGGTATTATCACCAATCATAATATAAGTGCCGTACTGTTTATTTGCGCTTTCAAAACGAGCAGCGGCATTAACGGCATCTCCCATCACGGTGTATTGAAATCGTTGATTGCTGCCCATATTTCCGGCGCTAACCAGGCCGGAATTGATGCCCATGCGTACGATGATCTCTACACCATGCTCAGCCTTGATCTCCTCCCTTAGCCTTTTTAGCTTTTCCTGCTGGTCTAAGGCAGCCCAGCATGCTTTCCAGGCATGGTCAGGGTCCTCTACCGGCACACCGAAATCACACATAATGGCATCACCCTCATATTTGTCCACATAGCCATCATAGCGCATCAGGATATCAGTCATTGGCGAGAGATATTTATTGAGCACTATGGCCAGCTCTTCTGCAGAGAGGCTTTCGCTGATGGTGGTGAAGCCCTGCACATCGCTGAAAAAGATGGATGACTCTCGTTTTTCACCGGTAAGCCGAAAAGCATCTGGGTGGTCTTCAAGGTATTTGAGGATTTTGGGTGACATATAGGTAGAAAACATTCCACGGATGCGCTTCTTTTCTCTCTGTTCGAGAATAAACTCATAAATTGTGTTCATTACCAAAGCCAGCACGACGGCAGCAACAGGAGGCAGCCATTCAATCCAGACGTTTTGTTTATTAAAAAGCCACATAGAGAAATAGCCATAGGCGCCCAGGAGAATTAGCGCAAATAAGCCACCGGCTATGGGTCCAAAAATAACAGATATGACCAGGGTTAGTATAATAAATCCGAGAACCACCAGATTTTCAATATAAAAATCGGGTTGAATGAGGTAATTGCCGTCCAGAAGGGTTTGCATGGCATGTGCGTGGGTTTCCACACCTGCCATAAGTCGTTGTGAACCCTGATAGTCAAAAAAGGGCGTAAATTTAAGATCAAAATGTTCTTCCAGCGCATCACCGATAAGAACAATCTTGTCTTTGAATGGAGAGCCATCTCCTGTTGGATTCAGAATTTCAAGCATCTCCGGCGGATAGATAGAGTTTTCTTTCCAAAGCTCCATATAGTCAGTATCTGCATCTCCACGAAGATCAGTTTCAGCATCATCCAGCACATCAGCTAACGGGAAAGTCTTAAACGTTTTTGAGGGGCCATAGTAATTAATCAGGAATGTATTGATGTCAAGCCGGTCTCTCCGGATCGAGAGAGGGCCATATTCGATAAATTTTGAGTTTGGGTCCACCAGCATCTGAACCGAGTCGGGAATTTCATAGTATTCTTTCACGGCTTTCAGACCAAGAAAGAGATAATATTTCTCCTGATATGGGAAAAATGCAGAATACTTGCGGGTGTATTGGTCCACATCTTTGACTTCACCGATCAAGCCTGTTGTTAGCGCTGCATCGCGAAAAAGAGGATGCGGCTCAGAGATGGATGTAAATACCTGAGCTCTCTGAGTGAGGAGGTTTAGTTTACTGGGAAGGATTACCTTTCCCGATCGGGCAATGGCATCAGCAAAAATCAGATCGCTGAGGGTGTCTTCTTTGGTGACATCAAACTGAAAGTCGAATACAATCAGTTTTGCGCCGGCATCTGTGAGATTGTCAACAATTTTACCCCACATTTTACGTGGATATGGAAAATCGTAGGGAATAGATTCCCAGCTTTCCTGGTCAAGTGAAACCACGACGATCTCATCGCTGTGAGGAATGGCTCCCCGCTGCACAAAGCGAAAATCGAGGCCTTTCAGCTCAAGTGTTTCAAAAGCGCCTGCCTGGCGTGCAATATAGGTAATGAAAAAGGCTGCAACCATAATAACAATAGGCGTCAGCCATACTTGAAAATGCTTTTTTGATGAATCTGTCATAATGATACCGAATACCTTCCGCTGATACGCAGGTTATGGGTTTGTTTTCTTTCTTGCTGCAGAAACTGATAGAGTCCGTTAAGAGAAAACTGATGTCTGCCGGCATTATAGCGCAGCTCGCTTTGGATGCTGCTTTGCTGATAGACAGCAGAGCCCCATGCGTCTGTGTATTGCAGGCTGCTATTCCAGATGAGAGCTTCAGAAAATAGTTTTTGCGCCAACTTTAGTCCGTAAACGCTGTAGAAATAGCGCTGATTGCCGCTGCTAGTGCTCTGGCTGCTGGTATAGCTAAGGGTCCATTGAGTTTGGGGTTGCCAAAGGCTTGTCCATGATGCGCTCCACAGCTTGATCGTCAGATTACTGTTTATAAAATTAGGTGGTCGCTGGAGAATCTCATCAATACGCTCTGTTAGCATTAGGCTAAAATTAAGATTATTTTTCAGGCCAGCAATGGTAATGGGCTGAGCCAGGCTATAGATCTGGAATATATTTCGGCTGCTTAATCGGGGGTCACGATAGATGCGCAGCTCTCTGAGCTGATCATTCTCGTCTGTATAGATGGAAATGATGGTATCTACCCGACTGGCGTTATTTTCACTCAGATATGAGCGAAAGGCCAGATTAACGTTGGGCAGCTCGTTTCCCGGCATAAGGGACATGGCCACAGACATATTAGAGGAACGTGTTGTGAATTCTTTTGTGCCTTCAATGAGATGGTCGCGCTGAGACCGGTATTGGAGATTGATGAAAAAAGTATTATGAAATAGGCGTATGCGGTCAGATATGTCAAAGATTTTTGTGTCTGATGGATTACCGGGGTTAGCTAATGCCACAAATTCAGGTGCAATACGGCGTAATTCCATTGTGACATAGTTTTGGTAGTAGTTGAGTGAGAGATTGCTAACATAAGCCAGGGTTGGATATTTGCCAAGCTTCAGCGGCTCAAACTCTAAGCTGAGATCATCCGTGATTTTTGCCGGTAGCGGAAGGACGGTATTTTCATTAAAAATGAAGAGGAACGAGATATCTTCTAGATTAAAGGGTACACCTAAGCTGTCTAATGTTTCGCTAAGAGAAATGACGGTTTCACCTAGGGCGATGGAATCTCCGACTCCTGGCAGAATATTTCTGTTTGTAAGGCTCATAGCCAATTCCTGACTCCAGGAGAGTCTGCGGCCATCGAGATGAAGTTCATTTCCCACGGTAAATATCAAATTATCTACAGGCTTATTCCCCAGCCGTTCCAAGGAGTGAATCCGCTCATCATATTGCGGGATAATTTTTGAGACGTGAAGGCTTGTTGTGTCATCCCTCGATTGAATAAGGCTGATCCAGGCCTGAAAAGTTTGGCCTCTGCCGATGCTGGGACGCAGTCCAAGGACATTTCTTCCATAGGTATAGGTCCGATGTACATATTGCCCCGTGCTGTCAGTAAAACTCACGTTGCCGCTTACGGGCCTCAAAAGCTGCCCACGTATAAAATGGAGGTTGAATAGCCCCAGCTTGAGATTGATATCGGCGCCTCTGACCCGATTTCCCCAAAGGCCCAGCCGACTGAAATTAGGGTTGAAATCACCCAGGATTAGCTCTAGATAATTGCTTTCGATAAAGAGATTATAGATGCTCCGGGGCTGATAGCGGGGATTGTCATTGCTGACCCAATTGGCATAGAGACCATAGCGAAGATCACTGACAGAGCCTTCATAACGCAGCTGCGCCCGTAGCAAATCATTGCGGACAGACTGGAGCTTTTCATTGCGATATTCCAGGCTGAAGCGACCGCGTCTGCCGAAAATTTGCCTTTCTTCCCTGACGAATGAAGCTTTTGTGAATGTCCAGGAGAGGGGTTTAAATATGGTTCCAAATTGATTTGCCAATTGCAGTGTCAGGGTGTGTGTCCCATTGGAGACAGAATTTGCAGGTGGGACAACCGAGATGATATCCGGCGAGATGGTTGCATAGCGGGTGATGTCTTCATTATCAAGGAAAAGGCGAATGGCGCTAAGATCTGCATCTGGCACATTAAATAGAGAAACAGCAATAACAAGCTCACCTTCGGCAATGGTGCTGCCAGGTTCCGGCGATAGAATAAGAAGGTCTGCGGCAGCCGTTCCGCGGCTCAGATCAAGAGCCATATCCTCCTCCTGCCTCTCTTCTGGTGTGATATCTGTGAGAAAAACCGGCTCAGATTCAGGTCGCTCCGGGGGAAAACTGATGGCGCCTCCATAAACGGTTTCTGCCAAAATAAAATATTCGATGCCGCCACGAGGCAATTCATTGCCGGAAAGCGTTGCTTGCCATTCTACGTTTATTTGCCGAAATTGAGTCTGAGCATAAGCATTTCCTCCCTTTGCCCGGAAAAAAAGAGTAATCTGACTCAGGGCAGCGGCATTGCCTGAATAAACGGCTTTTAGCTCCAGATTGTCTCCGGCGCGGTAATTGACAGGCGGCGAATGAAAAAGCTCACCCTCACCTGTTTGCGCCTTGCCCTGACTAATAACAAGTGTTAGAAAGATTAAAAAAACGCGGCTGGTTTGACGAATAAAAAGTAGAGGCATCGCAAGGTTCAGAGCCTGCCTTTATCGGTAATCAATGATTATCTCTTTTATATTGCCATTGGCATCTTGAAATTCGATGCGTAATTGAGAAGGCTGATCACCGTCTCCTTCGCCTTCATCACTCGGAATATCTTCTGGATTTGTGGGATTTACATTCACTTCACCATCAACCGAGCTATTTCCCGTCTGATTTGCTCCCACTGTTGTCACTTCACCGCTAAGAAGATTTAAAAGCTCTACCAGGCCGCTGAGCCCGATAATCTGGTCGCCTGTTGTGGCATCAGAGATAACCCAAAAATTAGTGCCTTTCACAGACGCCACAGATGTGGGTGTAGCTATTTTAAATTCACCCCGTCGCTGAGCGCTGATCTCGGCTTTCAGTTTCCCATGGCTCATTGCCAGCTCTTTATCCAGCCCAGCGCCACTTTTTTCACCCTGCACCAGCATGCTACAGTTTTCTAATAGCTTTACCTGACTTTTATCATCTAAAAAGATGAGCACCACATAAGCATCTTTTCCTGTTTTAATCTCATCGCCATCGCTGAGTATCCTACCAATGGCCGCTTTGTCTTTAAATTTTTTCTCCTGAGAAGAACGTACCTGTACATCACCTCGTACTTTTGTTATGACTGCCATCTTTTGAGCTGCCCCCTGAAGCGGCATTGCAAAAATGAGCAACAGAATAAAAAAAAGCGAATATTTTACTGATTTCATAGCTTACTCCACCGAGATATTTTGAATCGTGTATGAGCCATTGAGAAAGCCAGCACGAATATTATCAAGCTCGCCGCTGCTGATGCTGCTGCCATTTTGCTCAATATTGCCAGTGGGGAAATAGCCAGTTAAAAGGCCATTTGGGCCAAACCAGGCATTGAACTGCATTTCGCCGATCATATCGCGGATAGCTTGGGCGATTGCTCCCGTGGGCAGGCCATCGCTTCCGCTTCCGCTGCTTGGGTCCACGACAGCAAAACCAAAGATTTCACTAAGAGTCTCTTCGCTGCCACCGGTTGTAGAAAAAGTTTTTTTAACCTGCCATACATATCTATGGCCAAACTCCAATTGTTTTCCGCCAGTCGATGGCTCATAGTTCAGCATTGTAATATTATTCCCCAATGGATAAAATTGCCCATCATCAGGAAAGGGAAGGCTTGATTCATCCTGCAGCGCTTGTTGAGGGCTATTATGATAAGCAGGGATAAATTCAGCGATACGGACGGCATAATTGCAGGATCCGCAAGGATCGCTTTCCCACTGAAAAAGGGGGTATCTGGTATAGATCGCGCTAAAATTGTTGCTGTTAAGGGCATTGCTGCCAGGATTCAGCAGGTTGAGAAGTCTGGGAGAACTGACACTGACAGTCCTTGTAAAATTGCTGCTCATACCTTCAGACTCATTGTATAGGGTAAATGTAAAGCGATATATTCCACCCGGCAGCTGGCTGGTGGCTAAAACCACATTACTGAGCAATGCCAGGTTTTCACTGTTGATCGTCGCATTGCCGCCACCAATTTCTACATAAGGCCCGGCTTCACTGCATTCATACAATACCTGTGTGGCATCCACATTCACGCCTAAAATCCGATTATTGATGCGAAAGGGGCCATTCAGCGGAAAAGGATTGACAGATGCCTGAGCCAGCAGAGTAAATTGATTCCAGCCCAGCGCCGGTATCCTTGCCTCTATCGTAAAATCCAGGCTGACCGTCACCGGGTTGGGGAAAGCACAGAGTCCTGGCTGAGCGGCGTCGCTAATCCGATATTCAAAAATCAACGGGCTGCGAGCTGGATTATTGAAATCAAAATCAGAAAGATAAAAGACTACGATTGACTCATTAAAATATTCTTCGCTTATCTGCAGATCTGTTGAATATAGATAAGGCATTATTGCCAATATTAGTATTATCGCTGTTTGTATATTTCTCATATCTATCCTCCCCAAAAAGAATATCGCTTTTTATTTCTTAATCTGAAACAGTTTTTTCTTGTGAATGTGATTTTTCTCACGTGTGAATATATAAAACGTATCATATTGTGAAATAAGCTTATGCAAAGATAAGGTTTTAACTATGATAACGGATTCCAAATAGGAGAGAAAGCCTTAAGCCATCTTTGATAGTTTCAATATAGCTCTCGGGGAAATTCCGCTTCTTGGATGAAGGGCTAATTTCATGATTTTCTGTGAATCTCATTTGGGATTTGATTTTATTTTGAGTAAGTTCATGGCGAATTATGAAGGAGGCTATGCAATGGAAAAAGTAAAACCCGCCCGTAGGATTAAGGGCATTGAGTATGCAATTCGTGAAGTTGTCGTGTTGGCTAATCAAGTGAAAGCCACAGGGAAAGAGATGTTTTATCTGAATATTGGCGATCCCAATATGTTTGGTTTTGAGCCGCCGCGTCATATGGTTGAGGCTGTCTTCAATGCAATAAAGCAAAATCAGAATGGATATTCTCCCAGCAATGGCATTGCCGAGGCGGTGGATGCTATTAAGCGCCAGGCAGAGCGCAATGGTATTAAGAATGTTTTGGAAGTGATTGTAAGCATGGGTGCCAGCGAGGGTATTGATCTGGCTATCACCGGGCTCGTTAATTCTGGTGATAATCTCCTCTTACCCTATCCAAGCTATAGTCTTTACGGCGCGATTTTAGGAAAGCTTGAAGTGGAGGCCAATCCCTATTATCTCAATGAAGAAAATGACTGGAATCTCGATGTGGCCGATATCGAGGGCCGCATTAATGACCGCACCAAGGGCATTGTCATCATTAACCCAAATAATCCCACCGGTGCAGTTTATCCCAAAGAGACACTATTAGAGCTGCTTGATTTGGCTCGTCGTCGCAATCTTGTGATTTTTAGCGATGAGATTTATGATAAACTGACTTTTGACAAGGAGTTTGTCAGTATAGCCTCCCTGGCTGATGATGTGCCAGTAGTGACTTTTAATGGTCTTTCTAAATCATATATTGTTCCAGGCTGGAGAATTGGCTGGGTGATCTTCAGCGGCCCGAAAGATGTAATGGCAGACTATGTCGAAGGTGTGAACAAGATGGCCCGTAGCCGCCTCAGCGCCAGCCATCCGATGCAGTGGGCTATTAAACCAGCGCTGGATGGACCGCAGGACCACATCAAAGCGATGATGGATATCTTGAGAGTACGCCGCGATCTGACTGTGAAGATGCTCAATGAGATTCCCGAAATAAGCTGCACAGTGCCCCAGGGCGCATTTTATGCCTTTCCGAAGCTAAATATTCCCGAAGATGATGTCACATTTGTGAGCGATCTGATCCGTGAAACCGGCGTGGTCACGGTGTATGGATCAGGCTTCGGCCAGAAACCGGGAACCCAGCACCTGCGCATCGTTTTTCTCCCGAATGAGCAGATTCTTGATAAAGCTTACACTCTCATCCGCGATTTCGTGAAAAAACGTTATCACAACTGACAATTGTTGATTGCTGATTGCGGCGCACTGAGCTACCTACACTGTGTGGTCAATGAACATAGTCGAAGTGTTGATTAAACAGCCAACCTAAATCGGGAATTTGTCATTCGTATTTACGAATTGTTGATAAGCTGTTCTATAAAGCGGTTTTTGAGTATAACTGTATAAATATCATTTTAACAATGGTTCTTTTTCGGAAAGTCAATTTTGAGGATAAATTTGCGGATTTGAGTTCTTCTAAAGGCCGTAAATCTAATAAATGCATGCCCTATGCGTCTTATTTTTCTCTGCGCTTATTGGTTTTTAAGTTTCCGGAGTGGACTCAAAAATGGAGAATAACGTTCAGGCTTTGCTGGGTCCAATTTTCATCGAGGCCCTCATATTCCCAAAAATAGCGCTGATATTGATATGCTAAGCTGATTTGCCGCTGGATGACATAGCTTGCACCAAAATGATAGCTCTCCCGCTTGTCGTCGGCCAGCATACCCGGTTCCGGATAGGGGATGAGCTGGTAGCCGCCGTAAAGATGCAGCGGCAAAACAGGGGGATGCAGTGCGACGCCGATATGATGGGTCAGACCCTTTATCAGTGTTGTTTCAATGTCTGTATTTACTTTTGGGTCCCATGGCAGACCGTCTATGTCAATAAAGTCGCTGCTGAGCTTGAGATTTTTCCAATTGGTGTATTCCGCTTCGTAAAAGAGGTCGATATAATTGAGAAAAAGGGCAGCGCCGAAATGAAATACCGCCGGTTTTGTGATTTTGTATTCGTAATTGTCCTTGTCAATCCAGAGGGTCGTATCGTTAATAAAATAGCTGTCGCGGAAATCTTCCTCCACCCGCAGCGATGTGGGCAGCTCCACGGAAATTCCCCAATTTAGTATAGGGAGAATACGCTGCACCAAACCCATTGATGCCGTGACACCGCGATAGGAAGGATTTAGATAAAATTCCCCGTTGTAGCCGCTAGCGACATATTTTTGATTCATCTCATTTTTGCCAAAGAGGAATTTGACATCGGCGCCGAGAAAGAGATTTTTGGCAAACTCAGTGGCGAGTCCGCTTCGGAGCTGATAGAGCCCCCCCTCCTGCCGCAGCGAGAGCTCGGGCTCTTCGTAAGTCAGGGCATATTCCGATTGCAGACTGAAATCAAAGCCCGCCACGAGAGAACCCTGATAGACCGGAAAAGGGAATATGGCCTGAATTCCGCCAAATTTGCTCTGAGGTAAATTGAGGCTGCCGCTTTGAAACTCGCTGTCATTTTGCCAGGCTTGGACGATGCGGTAGCGGTGAAGCCCCAGATTACCCGGGTTTTGGGTAAAGGCCGGAATGACCATTCCCGCCGCAACGGTTGCGCCGCCGATGGCTGCGCCTGGACCATTATACTGATTGAAGCCGACAAATGGTGAATAGACATCCCGCACATCCTGAGCGTGGAGTATTCCGATTCCCAGCAATAATAAAATGATTATAGTTTTTGTTTTCATTATCTCGCCCTGCTTTTGGTTCTGGCTGTTTTTTTGTCGCTGCTGTTTGAGGATTCAGCGGGTTTGGATTCACTTTTAGGCGGGTCGTTTTTGGGTTGATAGCTTGTGCTGCTACTTTTTGATGTGCTGCTGGATTTTGTTGTTGCAGTGCTTTTGGTGGAGCTTCCCGTGGATGAGCTATTGCCGCCAGATCCGCCGATGACATAAGCTGGATCAGGTGACGCTGCTGGAGTGTCAGTCGAGCCTCCTGCACCGCCATTGTCAGTCGCGGGTATGGCGCTGCCTGGTATCCTTCCAAAGGATCGAGTGCGCCGCAACTGTTCCGAATTGTCACCATCAGTGCCGGTGTAGCTGCCGCTTGGGGGCCGCACGTAATACCAGCGGTCGTCATAATAGTAGCTGCGTCGGTTATAGTAAAAGGGATCATAATACCAGCGTCCGGTAAACCAGTCATATCTCAAATGGCGACGGTCCTGATAGTAGGGGCGATTGTAATAATAGCCATCCCAGTAATAACCATAGACCCAGTCGTCATAATATGCATTGTAATAATAATGAGAATTGTACAGGTCGTTGTTTTGAATCATTTCTTCAGGGGCAAGCTCAGCCCGTTTCTCGGGGAGCGTCGAAGGCTGGTGAACAATAGTATAGCAACTGCTCAAGAGCAGTGCAAAACTAAATATAAATGGGTATTTCATCTTATACCTCCTTTCCCTCAAACAATATAATACTTTTTCTTCCTCATGTTCCATATTAATCACATAATATCGGGTCCTTGTGGCGCATTGCAAAAAGGTCATTGTAGGTGTTTATCTTCTTTTCCCGTGCCTCCATAGGCTCTATCATTGCTGTGATCAGCATCTCTTGTGAGCTGCCGGCCTGCACCAGGCGATTGCCATTCCAGGAACTGATCTGACTCTTTCCGGTAAAACTAAGTGTTTCCTTCCAGCGGTTTTCACTACCAACACGATTTGCAGTGATTGTGAAAAGATGGTTTTCGAGGCTGCGGGTAATCATAGCATCCTGGCAAAAGGGCAAGACCAGATTTGCTGGGTGGGCAATGATATCGGCGCCACGCAGCGCCAGGCTGCGGCTCACCTCAGGAAAAATCCAGTCAAAGCAGATCATCAGCCCGATTTTGGCAAAACCAAGATCAATGACCGGCGGCGCGACATTTCCCTTGAGAAAGAGCTCATTTTCGCGATAAAAAAGATGGAGCTTGTCATAACGAGCACGTAAACCGGAGGCATCAACAAGGATGGCCGAATTGGTGACTTCATCTCCTTTTCGCAGCGGTAAACCGGCCACAATGGCCGCTTGATGCTCTATAGCAAGCTTTTGGAGAAATTGGATTGTAGGGCCATCTTCAGCTTCAGCCAGATCAAAAAGCTCTTTTTTCTCGAGAAATTGGTATCCCGTATTGAAAAGCTCTGGCAAAACGACAAGGTCTGCTTTTTGGGGAAAGAGCTGCGCTATCCCCTTCAGGTTATGCTCAGTCTTTCCGAATTCAGGCAGGGTCTGCAGGGCCGCCACAGTGATCATTTTTCTTCCTCCAATAAAAAAGACCCGACAAGCGGGCCTTTCGTTAATAAGAAAAAAGTGTATTTATTCGTAATGCTTGGCGCTGTCAAAGAGCGCCTGGCCCTCTTCTTGTCTGCCAGGCTGAAAATAGATGCTGCGAGCAAGTTTTTTGATAAAGATGGCATTGTTAGGGTCTTTATCTGTCAGCATCCGGTAATAGTATTCTGCTGAGCCATAGTCTTTGGTCTGCATATAGAGGTCGCCAATCTGTTGAATGACAATTATATTATCAGGGGATGAGGCCATCACATTTTGAAACATCTCCAGTGCCTTTTCCCAGAACTCAAGACCCTGGTAAGCAAGCCCGAGGTTGAAATAGAGGTCTTCGTTTGTGGGGTCTTTTTCTAATGCGCTCTGATAGATGGCAATAGCTTCATCATTTTTACCTTTCTTTAGGAGAAAGTCGGCCATAGGTCTGGCATGGGCAATAGGATCGCTGGCGTAGGCTTTCTGGTGCACGGCTTCCGCTTCGTCAAGATAGCCCAAATCTTCTAGAATCAAGGCTTTTTGCATTAGCAGAGTAGTATTTTCGCCATTAAAAGAGAGGCCTTTGTCCAGCGTGGCCAGGGCAGCCGTTGTATCTCTCTGAAACTTGATGAGCAATGTTGTCTGGATATTGTATGTCGTTGGATCATCAGGTTTAAATTCACTGGCTGTCTCTTATACACATCTGACGCTGCCGACGAAGAGGATAGTGTAGATCTCGGTGGTCGCCGTATCATT
>OMKS01001266.1_pt1 | contig 22762 bp, 22 predicted proteins | sample 1674721 | NCBI WGS metagenome assembly OMKS01 (sample SAMN06264996, study PRJEB25208) | sediment metagenome | isolation source: hot spring sediment | place: USA: California | collected 2014-09-02
TTTTCAAGCAGAAGACGGCATACGAGATCTAGTACGGTCTCGTGGGCTCGGAGATGTGTATAAGAGACAGTCTTGATATAGATTTCTTTCGCAAGAGACATAGTGGAGAGCTTCTCTCTAGAATCACCAATGATATAGCTAGGATCCAAATGGTTGTTGCCAATATGATTCCTGACCTAATACGGGAAACCTTCACGATCATCGCACTAACAGGATATGTGATATATCAGAGTCCAAAACTTGCATTTTATTTTTTGATAATTATGCCACTAGCTATCTTTCCACTTTCAAAGTTAGCAAAAAAAATGCGTCGCTACTCAAAACTCTCTCAAGAGAGTACTGCCGATATGACAAAAAGACTTGAAGAGATTTTATCAAATATTGAAGTTATCAAATCCCACTCCTCGCAACCATTCGAAGAGGGACGCTTTGAAGCAGAAAACAAAAATGTGTTTCACTTCATCATGAAGCAAACAAAAACAAATGCACTCACTTCTCCTGTAATGGAGATATTGGGTGCTGTTGCAATTGGGCTAGTTATCTATGTAGGGGGGATGGAGGTTATAAATGGACATATGAGTGTTGGGAGTTTTTTTGCTTTTAGTGCCGCACTTTTTATGCTATATGATCCGATCAGAAGACTCTCTAATTTGTACAATAAAGCCCAAGATGCAATCATGGCAAACATTCGTATGCTCGAACTTCTAGCGACTAAACCGATGATTATAGATGGAGAGCATAAACTTCAAGAGACTATCGAGTCTTTAGCTTTTGAAAATGTATCGCTTGACTATGACAATCACCGAGCACTTGCAAATTTTTCATTTCAATTTAAAAAAGGTAATCTCTACGCACTTGTTGGTGAAAGTGGTGCGGGAAAAAGCTCACTTGTCAATCTAATAGTCCGTTTTTACGACCCAACTCAAGGAAAGATAACTATCAACGATAAACAACTTGCTCACTACACTCTTGCCTCATTGCATGCAAAAATAGCCTATGTTACACAGCATATATTGATTTTCAACGATACCATTGCAGCAAATATAGCTTATGGTAAACCGATAGATGAAGCAAAAATCAAACAAGCGCTTATCAAGTCGCATGCTATAGAATTTGTCTCCAAATTGCCAGATGGCATCAACACTGTTCTTTCCCAAGGTGGCACAAACCTATCAGGCGGACAAAAGCAACGCATAGCACTTGCGCGCGCTCTTTACAAGGAGCCAGATGTACTGATTCTTGATGAGGCAACCTCTGCACTTGATAACACAAGTCAAAAACTTATCCAAAATGTTCTTGAAGAGTTAAAAGCAGATATGATAACTATCGCAGTTGCCCATAGACTAAGTAGTGTTATCCACGCTGATAGTCTCTTGGTGTTTGCATCTGGTCATTTGATGTGTCATGGCAAACACCAGCAGTTAGAGCAATCATGCCCTGAGTACCAAAGGCTCCTTGGAGTATCCTAAGCCCTTTTAGCTCCTTGAGGCTAATAATTTTTAGTCACTATTGGATATAATTGCTCTTAGTTGATATAGGAGATATAATTGTCATTTTTTTCATACCAAACACTCAAAAAAATATTATTTAAACTAGAGCCAGAAGCTGCACACAATGTTGCAAATTTTGGACTCAAGATAGTTGAAAAATCTAGCATAATTAGATCATTTTTAGGGAAGTTTTTTCTTGTCAACGACACTATGTTATCGCAAGATTTCTTTGGCAAGAGATTTGCAAATCCTGTTGGACTTGGTGCTGGATTTGATAAAAATGCAGACCACATAGAGGCAATGGGTGCTTTGGGATTTGGTTTTACAGAGGTTGGGACAGTAACTCCACTGCCACAAGATGGCAATCCAAAACCGCGACTATTTCGTCTGATTGAAGAGAACTCCATACAAAATGCGATGGGTTTTAATAATTGTGGCATGGAAGCTATGGCAAAAAGACTAAAAAGATACTCAAACTCAACATTTCCAATAGGGATCAACATAGGAAAAAATAAACTCACATCCGAAGATGAAGCGATAAATGACTACGAAAAACTCATCAAACATTTAGAAAGCTATGCAGACTATCTCGTTGTTAATATCTCTTCTCCAAATACCCCTGGACTCAGAAGCCTCCAAAATGAGGAGTTTATAACATCGCTTTTTAGCATGGCAAAAACTTTGAGTCAAAAACCTATCTTCTTGAAAATTGCCCCTGATATGAGCAATGATGATGCAATCACTCTGTGTAGAGTTGCCTTGCAAGCAGGTGCAAGTGGGATTATCGCCACAAATACAACGATAGATTATAGTCTCACCAAAAATGCAAAAGATTTTGGAGGTATTAGCGGTGAGTTACTCAAAGAGAAAAGTCGTGCACTTTTTAAAGCTATAGGCAAAGAATTTTATGGTAAAACTATACTTATTTCAGTCGGTGGAATAGACAGTGCTCTTGAGGCATACGAACGGATAAAAGATGGTGCATCACTTATTCAAGTCTATAGTATGCTCATCTATAAAGGTCCGGGCCTAATCAAAGAGATAAACCAAGGATTATTAGAGTTACTCAAAGAGGATAACTATACACACATCTCACAAGCAGTAGGTGCAAATTGGAAATGATAAAAATAGTATTTTTCTTTATCTTAACTATAGGAGTTACAATGGCAAATTCTTTGCCCAAACATCATACAAAAACACTCGAAAATGGTATGCAAGTAGTCGCTATCCCGATGGATAACGATTCAAAAGTTATCACCTCAAGCATATATTACAAAGTTGGCAGCAGAAATGAGACTCTAGGTCATACGGGGATGGCGCATATGCTTGAGCATCTTAGCTTCAAATCTACAAAAAATCTCATGGCAGGAGAGTTTGATACTATAGTCAAAAGGGGTGGCGGAGTCAATAACGCAGCTACAAGTTTTGACAAAACCTATTACTATATAAAAACAGCAAACAAAAATCTAAGAAAAACATTTGAGTTGTTTGCAGAGCTGATGCATAATCTACTTCTTGATGATGAGGAGTTTCAAAAAGAGAGAGATGTAGTAGCCGAAGAGAGACGACTAAGAACCGATAACAACCCTTTGGGCTATCTCTATTTTAGACTTTTTAATACCCACTTTGTCTACCATCCATACCATTGGCTTCCGATTGGTTTTATGGAGGATATCCTTGCGTGGAAGATTGAAGATATAAGAGAATTTTACGAAAGCTACTACCAACCTAGCAATGCTATACTAGTTGTAGCTGGAGATATCACCAAAGAAGAGGTATTTAAGTACGCAAAAGAGACATTTGAACCGCTTAAAAACAAAAGAGAAGTACCACAAATAAATCTAGTTGAACCGCCTAGAGATGGCTCAAAAAGAGTTATACTCCACAAAGAGAGTAATCAAGTAAACACTCTAGCTATTGCATACGATATCCCAAATTTTGCACATGATGACCAACCAATAATTGGTGCTATTAGCTACATCTTAGGGAGTGGCAAAAGTAGTCGACTAGAGCAACATGTCGTCCAAGAGAAAAAACTAGCAGATCAAGTCTATGTTTACAATATGGAACTCAAAGATCCTGGTGTCTTTATGATTATGGCACTATGTAGTGATGGAGTTGAGCCAGATGATACCGAAAAAGAGATTCTTCATCAACTAGCACAGATCAAAGAGGGCAAAGTGACTCAAGAGGAACTTGATAGAGCAAAACTCAACATCAAAACAGATTTTATCTATTCGCTAGAGAATTCAAGCTCAGTTGCTTCACTTTTTGGGGACTACTTCTCTATGGGAGATATAGAGCCACTACTAAAATATGAAGAGAAATTGGATAAAATAACACTAAAAGATATCCAAGAGGTTGCAAACAGATACTTTGACGATCAATATGCAACAACAGTACTATTAAGGAAAAATCAATGACTCACCCAATCACAGGTGCCACCACTGCACTAATTACCCCATTTAAAAATGGAAAATTAGATGAAGCAACCTACGCTCAATTGATACAAAGACAAATAGATAATGGAATTGATGCCGTTTGCCCGATAGGTACAACGGGCGAGAGTGCAACACTAAGTTATGATGAAGATAAAAGATGTATAGAAATAGCTGTTGAGGTATGCAAAGGGACAAATACCAAAGTGCTAGCCGGAGCTGGAAGCAATGCAACTCATGAAGCAATAGAGATAGCCAAATATGCCCAGTCGTGTGGTGCTGATGCTATTTTTTCGGTAAGTCCATACTACAACAAACCTAGCCAAGAGGGTCTTTATCAACACTACAAAGCAATAGCGAGTAATGTAGAGATACCTTTAATGCTCTATAATGTTCCAGGGAGAACTGGTGTTGATATACAAGCCGATACAGTCAAGCGACTCCTTGAAGATGTACCAAATATTTTTGGTATCAAAGAGGCATCAGGCTCACTTGATAGAATCATAGAACTTCGCCACAAATGCCCAAATTTAGCTATCTTTAGTGGCGATGACTCTATAGATTTTCCAATCCTTGCTAGTGGAGGCGCTGGTATCACCTCAGTAACCTCTAATCTCATTCCAGATCTAAAAGCACAGCTTACTCACGTTGCTCTAAAAGGGGATTTTGATACTGCAAGAGATATCAACGAAAAGCTCTACCCTATCAACAAGGTATTGTTTTGCGAAAGCAACCCAATCCCTATTAAAGCGGCGATGTATATAGCTGGACTTATAGATACATTAGAGTATAGACTGCCACTTGTTGCTCCAAACAAGGAAAATATGAAAAATATAGAAAATATCATGAAAGATTATCACATAGTAGGAGTAAAATAGATGTCCGAGATGAAGGGAAAAACAGTTGTTATAACAGGTGCCACAAAAGGTATAGGTGAAGCAATCGCTAGAAAATTTGCCCAAAACGGGGTAAATGTAGCTTTCACATACAACTCCAACAAAGAAGTTGCTCAACAATTAGCAAAGCAATGGGACGAAGAGTATGGGATAAAAGCAAGAGCATATCCACTCAATATCTTAGAGCCTGATGAGTTTAAGCCACTTTTTGAAGCAATTGATGCCGATTTTGATAGAGTAGATTTTTTTGTAAGTAATGCGATGATTTATGGTCGTCCAGTCGTTGGTGGATATGGCAAATTTATGCGTCTCAAACCAAAAGGGTTAAACAATATCTACACCGCAACTGTAAATGCATTTGTAGTAGGTACTCAAGAAGCAGCGAAAAGGATGCAAAAAGTGGGCGGTGGTGCTGTGGTGACGATGTCAAGTACTGGAAATCTCATATACATTGAAAACTACGCTGGTCATGGGACAAACAAAGCAGCAGTTGAGGCTATGAGTAGATATGCCGCTGTGGAGCTAGGAGAGATGAACATTAGAGTCAATGCAGTAAGTGGAGGCCCTATTGATACCGATGCGCTCAAAGCATTTACTAACTACGAAGAGGTAAAAGCTGAAACTATCAAACGCTCTGCACTTGATAGAATGGGACAACCTAACGATATTGCTGGAGCAGTCTACTTTCTCTGTACAGATGAAGCAAGCTGGATTACGGGTCAAACTATAGTTGTAGATGGTGGAACTACTTTTAGATAATGTTAAATACACCAAATACTCTTGCTTTTTTCAGGTTGCTTTTAGCACCACTTATGTTTGTTTTGCTCGTCAATAGAGATTGGTTTGGTAACATCCACTATAGCTGGCTTGATTTTACGGCTGCTTTTATCTTTGTCGTGGCAAGTGTAACCGACTTTTTCGATGGTTATATCGCTAGAAATTTCGACCAAATTACAACATTGGGCAAGATACTTGATCCACTTGCAGACAAAATGCTAACATTGGCTGGTTTTTTAGGTCTCATGATACTTGACCGTGCTTCTCCATGGGCAATCTATCTTATACTCACAAGGGAGCTATTCATAACAGGTCTTAGAGTATCAGCAGTGAGTCAAGGGATGGATATAGCTTCATCTTTTATGGGCAAATTAAAAACTGTGATACAAATGATAGCAATAGGATTTTTGCTAATGCAGTGGCCTTTTGGAGAGTATATACTTTGGTTTGCTGTTGTTGTTACACTCTACTCTGGATATGAGTATGTAAGAGATTTTGCAAGATACCACAAAGAGGTGTAGATGGGTTTTATAGTTTCACTACTAGTTTTATCGGTTCTGATTTTTTTTCATGAATTGGGTCATTTTTTAGCAGCACGGTTTTTCGGGGTACGCGTTGAGGTTTTTAGTATAGGTTTTGGAAAAAAACTATATTCAAAAACATTTGGCAATACGCAGTGGAGCTTATCGGCAATTCCTCTAGGTGGATATGTAAAAATGAAGGGTCAAGACGATAGCGACCCAACAAAAAAAAGTTATGAAAAAGATAGCTATACTACAAAAAAACCTTGGCAAAAAATAGTCATATTACTTGCGGGACCATTTGCAAATTTTTTACTCGCATTTATACTCTATGTGATGATTGCAACGATTGGTGTCCCAAAGCTCACTGCAAGCATAGGAAAAATCAGTGAAAACTCCCCTGCTTATCAGGCAGGACTATTAGTTGGTGATACAGTCACTGCCATCAATGGTACAAAAATCAGATATTGGGATGAATTAGCTACTCATATTAGTGAAGCAACCTCTCAAATCAGATTGCAAATCAAAAGAGAAGATAAGATACTCTTTGTCACACTTGCCCCTCAAACTATAGAGGATAAAAATATCTTTGGTGAACCTATTCAAAGAAAAATTATAGGGATATCCCCACTAGGGACTCAAGAGTCAGCACACTTTGGCATCATTGGTAGCTTGCAGTATGGAGCAGATGAGACAAAAAAAGCTAGCTTGCTTATCGTACAAAGTATCCAAAAACTTATAACCGGTGTTGTTGGTGCTGACCAAATAGCTGGTGTAATTGGTATAGTAGATATCACTGCAAAAGCAACAAATGCTGGAATAATCTCACTTTTATTTTTCACTGCGCTTATATCAGTCAACCTTGGAGTTCTCAATCTTCTCCCTATTCCTGCACTTGATGGAGGGCATATCATGTTCAATCTCTACGAAATGGTTACTAGAAAAGCTCCAAGTGATACTGCTATGTATAGGCTCACATTAGGTGGCTGGGTGATTCTTTTTGGATTGATGTTTTTAGGAATTTATAACGATATAAACAGATTATTGGGGTGATAAAAATGGACAAAGAACAACTCAGGAGTAATCTAGATGATGTCATTGCTAACATCGAACAAGCTAGACTCAAAGTTAGTCATCATCATATTGTAAAATTGGTCGTTGCGGGAAAGTATACAAGTGTTGAAAATATCACTACACTCTACTCTCTTGGACAAAGAGCATTTGGCGAAAATCAAGTGCAGCAACTAGAATCAAGAAACAAAGAGCTAGAAGAGTTGCCACTAGAGTGGCATATGATAGGGACATTACAAAAAAATAAAATCAATAAACTTTTAGCTTTAGAGCCATTTTTATTGCAATCACTTGATAGCTTAGAGTTAGCAGAAGCGCTTGAGGCAAGATTAGCAACAAAAGGTCAAAAGCTCGATTGTCTACTACAGATAAATAGCTCAAATGAAGAGACAAAAAGTGGCACATCTCCAGAGATTGCTATCGATCTATACCAACAAATAGCTACCAGATGTCAACACATCAACCTCAAAGGGGTCATGAGTATAGGGGCAAATACAAGTGATAACAAAATAGTTCAAAAAAGTTTTGAAGAGACATTTAAGATTTTTGAAAAGCTCCAAAAAGAAGGAGCTACTATCTGCTCAATGGGTATGAGCGGCGACTATGAATTAGCCATCAAGTGTGGTTCAAATCTTGTTCGAATTGGTTCAGCACTTTTTCGCAACTAAGATGTATGCAAAATGCTTGAACAAGAGGCGCACACTCCATAAAGTGTAATTTCTTGTTTTTCTACGGTAAACTTCTCTAATTCATCAATGTTTTCAATCGCTTTAAAGGGTGTGAAAACATCTTGTATGCTTCCACATTTTGTGCAAACAAGATGGAGATGCTCCTCCTTGGCTATTTCGTATTTTGATTTTTTACCGTTGATAGCAACTTCTACCAAAACACCTTTTTTGGTCATGATGATGATATTTTTATAAACCGTAGCCAATGACAAAGAGGGATGCACTTTTGCTACCTCTGCATAGATCTCTTCTACGTCCATATGACCATGGTTATGCAATACTTCAAGCAAATGCATCCGCTGAAAAGTAGCTTTGAGTCCATGAGCTTTTAGTAGTTCGACATAATCTACCATGATCAATTCTATAAAATTATAATTCGCTAGAGTGTTTTGCAAGGTACTCTGCAACACCTTTTGTATCTGCTTTCATACCCTCATCGCCCTTTTGCCAACCTGCTGGACACACTTCGCCATGTTCATTTGTAAAGAGCATGGTATCAATCATTCTTATCATCTCATCTATATTTCTACCTAGTGGCAAATCGTTGATAACTGCATGCCTTACAGTGCCATCTGCATCTATAAGGAAGCTACCTCTAAGTGCGACTGAGCCGTCAAACAACACATCATAATCTCGTGAAATTTGCTTATTAAGGTCGGCTACTAGTGGATACTTGATACGACCGATACCGCCATTTTCTACAGGTGTTTCTCTCCAAGCAAAGTGAGAAAATTGACTATCTACTGAGACACCAATTACATTTATTCCCCTACTCTCAAATTCAGCTATTCTATTTGAAAAAGCGATAATTTCACTTGGGCACACAAAAGTAAAGTCAAGTGGATAGAAAAATAGCACTGCACCTTTTTCGCCTAAATTTTGATAAAGATTAAAATCTTCGACTATTGAGCCATCTGCCAAAACTGCTGTAGCAGTAAAATCTGGAGCTTTTTTTGTTACTAACATATTTGTCCTTATCTAATAATTTTTATTAACAACGAGACTATATCATATAAAATTAAAATAATAGTTAAATAATAAATCAACAAAAATCGATAAGTTTTTTCTTAATTCAAATCATAAAATCTTTATTGACACTCAATGACATCTGCTATGTTTTTTGATTTGTTAATGCACGCTATCTTTGGTGCCAACATAAAAATATCACGGTTGAGCTGCTCTAAAATCGCCTCAGATGTCTCCAGGTTTGCTATTGTTTGATTATATATCGGTGAAAGATTCGCTTGGTACATAAATGGCCTTAATGGCTCAACACACCCATTTGTTGCATTAAAATCGCTAGCTTGCTGCATGCACTCTCTAGTTTGTTGAAGTTGGTTAAAAACTTGCGGAAGCATAGTGTGTTGGTTAGTAAAAATTCTATAAAATATCCTTTTTTGCCATTCTGATTCTTGTTGCTGTACAAAAAAATCTATCTCTTGTTGAGTTGCGTTTAATTCTTGTACTTCTCTAAGTATGCTCCTTAACACCTCAGAAATCTCATTTGGTCTTTTTTGTTTTGTATTGTCTACAGCATAAAGAACCAAAAGATTTGCAGGAAATGTTGGCAACTCAAAAAGTGTCTCATTTACATCACTTGCAAAATTGATTTCTGTGGCAACTTTTGAATAATTGACTCCCAATAAATTGTATTGGGAAAACAATGCAACACCTTGGTGTCTACACTCTTGGTAATACCCTTTGATTTCATAAAATTGACAGGAAACCCCTGATATAGTAGCATTATAATCCAAGGGGAGCACAGATAAATGGCTGGCGGAAGTAGTGTACTCTAAAACTTGTTGATTCTCTACATCTACATCAAACACTCTATTGCCATCTCTTTTTTTATATCTAAAAACAAAATGATTCTCTTCTAAATTACCACGCAAATACTCTTGCCTTGATTCTTCTTCTAAGCGCAAGTAACCAAAATCTTTAAACACAAGCCTTTTGGTGCCATCTATTCTAAGACTACTACTTTCACCAACTTGGGCAAATCCAGTGACATGATACTTTACAAAACCCTGCTCAATATTATAGCTTGTACCACTTTGGGCAAACAAAGGGAGGGATGTATGCAAAAGTAGTACTATCAAACAATGCCAAAATCGCATATATTGCCTTCATTATAAACTCATCTTGTATTGTAACATAATAGCATTACATTTAAAAAGGTGCAAAATTCTATATAGATTTAACGATAAAAAGTGTATCATGTGCAAATCTAAATCTAGGTGAAAATTATGAAGTTTTTATCAATCAATGGCACACTAAATACTCAAGAGATAGCAGTAGATTGTATTGATATTAACAAGCTTGAAAGTATTGATATTAAAAACTATAATTTTATAGTCATACATGGTGGCGATGGGGCTATCAGACGCACAGTATCAGCCTTAAGTACAGAGGAAAGACTCCCACCTTTTATTCTCAATCCAACAGGCTCATTCAATATACTTGCAAAATACTACAAAATATCAAATCCAAACAAAATCATCACAAACCTCACACACGGTAAGCCTCCAAAAATTGCTAATCACCAAACATATACCCTAAATAAACATTTGTTTCTTTTTTCTGCTGGCAATATTTTTGATGCACAACACATAGCAATTGCAGAAAGTTTACGGTTTGGCTGGCTAAAAAATGGCTGGGTGAAATATGCTCTTGCTTTTATATTTTTACTCCCAATGCATATCGCCCTTTTACCTTGGTTTCTTACAAGTAAAAAACATTTTTTTATTTTTACTCCATTAGCTAAAATTGGTAATTTTGCCAATATATACACAAAACCACATCCAATGAATATCGATTTGCCCTCAAGCTATAATCTCTTGGAACTAGATGGAGATATACTTACTGTTTCTGACACTAATGTCTCCATTAATCTTGCTAAAAACATCGATATAGTTATAGATGCTTAATCGCCTCATAATATTGATGTACTCTTGAATCGACTCGGATAATCTTTTGTAGGTAATTTTCAAAATTGTGATTGTTGTATATAATTTGCAAATGTTTTGGATCAACAGCTCTAGAAATAGCTACATAAAATTGACTTGTTGCAAAGATATGATTTACATCACATATGAGACCGTCTATGCTCATCCCTTGGGATTTATGTATTGTCACCGCATAAGCTAACTTAATCGGGAGTTGAGAAAGTGTAGCTAGTGTCACACTCTTTAGTCTTCCCTCTTTATCTATAGCAATTTCAGTCAAATCAAAAGGATGAGGCTCTACTTTTATGTATTCATTCTCTTTTTCAACTATAACAAAATTCTCACCAATCTCTCTAACTACTCCACGCTCCCCATTGGCAAATTTCCCCCATTTGTTTACTGTAAAAAGTACGGGTGCACCCACTTTCAATATAAGGTATTCATTGATTGGGAGATTTTTTTTCCATGAAGCTAGTCTACTTTCGTGTACTTTTGTCCCAAATACAATCTCAGGTGTAAAACACACCTCCTCTCCTTTGATAGCAGCTAATTTTCGTCGGTTTGTTTGTTCAACTTCAGCATTACGCCCAAAAAGATATGTTGGCTCATACTTCAAAGAGAAGCTGTTGTTTCGAAAGTGACTGAGGAGATTTACAACTTCATCATCACAAATCCCTTTTCGAATTTTATTTAAAATATATGCAAAATACTCATCATTTGTCCGGTGCATCTTTGTTAACTCTAGAACATGCAGATTAAGCCCTCTCCATGCTACACTCTCAAAAGCAAAGAGTAAATCTCCAAACAAACTTTCATTGTTGCTTTTTTGGATAGGAGGCAATTGATAAAAATCCCCTACAAGAAGTATCCTCCCCTGATAATCCATCGATTCTAACCTATACACTATCATATCAAAGAGCGTAGTACTTACCATCGATATCTCATCAATTACAATCAAATCTGTAACTTCAAGTATCTTTTTTAACTCTTTGAGTCGGGACTTGTTTTTCTTGTCTAGTGAGGATAGGGCTTCAAAATCTTCACTTATACCAAAGCAAAAAAAGCTGTGAATTGTACTTCCCCCTATCCCAACAGCACTAACTCCAGTTGAACCTAATGCAACGACAGATTTACGCTCTGATCGATAATGTGAAATTATCTCATTTGTTAAAAAACTTTTGCCAACTCCAGCACCTCCTGTTAAAAAAACATTTTTTTCCTCTAAAAGCGACAAAACCTCCCCTAATTCCATCCAAATCCACCTTTTTGAATCCTCCCTTTTTTGCAACTACTTTTGATAACTTTGCCCGTATTGCGTAAACCATCATGCAAACCATAACTTGTACTATTGAGATGGAGTCTAATTTCGCTCACAAAGCCATTTTTGCAGATCATATTTACCCTATGCCTTGCTCCGTATCCAAACGCTTCATCCATCCAATCACCCACCTCTTTGATAGTGACTAGTTCACCTCTTTTAGAATCAAATTTTTTTGCGACCAAACTATTGCGAAATTCATTGGCTAAATTAATTGAATCGCGAAAATAAACTTCCGCATCTTTCCCATAGCAAACTCCATGTTTTATCCATTGATGCCTATGAAGATTTGCTTCAACGCTAGGCATTACCTCACTTAAATTTTTCATCAAATCCTTTGAGATGTGAGGCTCAGGGAGCAGATGCCATTGTCTGTTTTTATCTCTACCAATATCTTTTTTAGAAACACCACAATAGAGATTATTTTTAGGCTGTGGCCACAATCCATGCAAAACAAATCCATTTTTGGGATACCAAAAAAACCATTTTGGTTGACATTCGGTATATTTTTTATGTGTAGCACAAAAAGCCTCATGCCAAGTCAATGCTAACACAGCACTAGATTTTTTTCCCTTGATTGTATCTCTTGCATCAAGAAAAGCGACGATTAAAAAAAATATTATCAAAATTCGCACAACACACCTTTTAGTTTTTGTATATTATACTATCACTATCTGACCATATCCTAAGAATCAAAGAGAAAACATGATATTTGAAGAGACAGATTGGATTACATCAACTCCACTAGAAAATATACCACTACATTTTGGGACAACACAAAAAAAACCGTGTCTCCACAAAAGAAGACGCTCCAATATGATGATCAACCCACTTGAGCTAAAACACATCAATTCAATAGATGCACTTCAAGCTGATATGATCACACTCAATCTCGAAGACGCCATAGCCCCTTCAAGAAAAAAAGAGGCTCTATACAATATCGCCCTTTTTTTATCCAATCTAGAATTTTCATCTAGTTTTATCGTTGTGAGAACAAACCCTTTTTATAAAGGTGGCAAAGAGGAGATAGCTTTTTTAAATGACTTTGGTTTTGATGGATTTAGACTCCCGAAGATAACTTCAAAAAAGGAAATAAAAGAGGCCCTTAGTTTGATAAACAAAACAAAAGAGCTACATCTTACGATAGAGACGAAAGAGTCTTTTTTGATGTTAGAAGAGCTTAAATTAGATGAACAAATAACCACTGTAAATTTGGGTCTTCTTGACTTACTCTCCTCTATGGGATTACCTCACAATCTTATACAGCTTGATAATCCTACTGTCGAATATATCATGGCAAAATTTCTAATTGATACAAAAAGTGCCAATTTGCACCCCATATCTTTTATGTTTCAACAGTACAACGACACTGAATCATTTAGAGCATGGTGTAAAAAAGAACAAAAAATGGGATTTGAGAGCAAAGCTTGCCTTGGACCTAAACAAGTGACAATAGCAAATGAAATTTTTGGGATATCTGAAGATGAACGAAATAGAGCATTTGCAATCAAGCGACTTTTTGAAGCATCAAGCAAAAATAATATCAATGGTTTTATGAGCGAAAATTATGGATATATTGATGAGCCAATTTATCGCGATGCACTCAACACACTAAAACATATTGGTAGCTAGCTATATCCACTCAGTATTTAAAAGGGGAGCAAAGCTCCTCTTAGCGAACCATCTCTTGGAGCTCTTCGTTTGTTACTTCGTGAAAATTGAGGTATTTATAAACCTCATCTTGCTTCTCTGGAGCTATTTTTTTAGTTACTATCTCTATATACTCCTCTTTTGAAGGTATCTTGCCTAAGAGTGCTGCAACTGCTGCCACTTCTGCTGAACCGAGATAGACTTTTGTATCTTTTCCTAAACGATTGTCAAAATTTCTTGTGCTTGTACTAAAGACTGTGTTGCCTCGTGTTGCTTGTGCTTGATTCCCCATACACAATGAACAACCCGGTATCTCTGTTCTCGCTCCAGCAGTTCCAAATATAGCATAATAACCCTCTTCGATTAGAGTTTTTTCATCCATTTTTGTAGGTGGCACTACCCATAGTTTTGTTTTGACTGCACCTTCACCTCTGAGTACTTCGCCCAATGCCCTAAAGAGACCAATATTGGTCATACAACTCCCTACAAACACCTCTTGTATCTCTTTTGGTCGTTTCTCGTCTGCCAAAATTTCACTCAATGTTGCAACATCATCTGGATCATTTGGACAAGCAAGGATTGGCTCTTTTACTTCATTGAGATCTATTTCAATTACCGCTGCGTACTGTGCATCTTTGTCTGCTTCTAAAAGAGTTGGATTTTCTAACCACTCTTTCATTTTATCTGCGCGTCTTTGAAGCGTTTTTGCATCTTGATAACCTTGCTTGATCATCTCTTCGATAAGAGCAATATTTGAGCTTAGGTACTCAGCAACAGGCTCTTTGTTAAGTTTGACAGTACAAGCAGCTGCACTTCTCTCAGCAGAAGCATCACTTAGCTCAAATGCTTGTTCGCACTTCAAGGTCTCAAGACCTTCTATCTCTAAAATTCTTCCATTAAAGATATTTTTCTTCCCTTTTTTCTCTACAGTCAAAAGTCCAGCTTTTATAGCATAATATGGGATGGCATTGACTAAATCTCTCAAGGTGATACCAGGCTGCATTTCACCTTTGAATCTTACCAAAACAGACTCAGGCATCGTTAATGGCATCATCCCCGTAACTCCTGCAAAAGCGACAAGACCACTTCCTGCTGGAAAAGATATACCTATAGGGAATCTTGTATGACTATCTCCACCAGTCCCTACGGTATCTGGCAAACAAAGACGGTTAAGCCATGAATGGATTACACCGTCACCTGGACGGAGGATTACACCCTGACGACTTGTCCAAAACTCTGGTAGTGTGTGTTGCAATTCAATGTCAGCTGGCTTTGGATATGCCGCTGTATGACAAAATGATTGCATCACCATATCAGCACCGAAACTTAGTGCAGCAAGCTCTTTTATCTCATCTCTTGTCATTGGCCCTGTTGTATCTTGACTACCAACAGTTGTGGCAATTGGCTCTACATACATACCAGGCCTTACACCATCCATGCCACATGCACGACCTACCATTTTTTGAGCTAGCGTATAGCCACTACCACTATCAGCTGGCTGCTCTGGAACTGCAAATAGTGTTGAAGCACCGAGTTTTAACGCTTCTCTTGCTTTTGCAGTGAGTCCTTTACCAATGATAAGTGGGATTCTCCCCCCTGCTCTCATCTCGTCTGGTAAAGTGTTTGGAGAGAGTTTAAATGTACTTACAACTTTGCCATCTTTTTCAATGATGCCATTATATGGTTTGACAACTATCTCATCACCTGTCTCAAGGTTATCAGTTGGTGCTTGTATAGGCAAACATCCACTATCTTCTGCTGTATTAAAGAAGATTGGAGCGATAATACCACCTATCACAACTCCCCCTGTTCTTTTGTTTGGTATACCTGGGATATCTTTACCGATATGCCACTGTACTGAGTTGATGCCTGATTTTCTACTACTTCCTGTACCAACTACATCTCCAACATAAGCAAGCGGATTGCCTTTTTCTTTGAGTTTCGCCATTATCTCAAGTGGCTTTTCCATACGAGATTGGAGCATAGAATTTGCATGCAGAGGAATATCAGCTCTAGTAAAAGCTTCACTTGCTGGACTTAAATCATCAGTGTTAGTTTCACCTGGTACTTTATAAACTGTGAGTTTTATCTCACTAGCAAGTTCTGGTCGATTAGTAAACCATTCACCATTTGCCCATGATTCGATAACCTCTTTTGCTTTTTGATTACCACAATCCATAAGCTCTTTTACATCTTCAAAAGAGCCATATATAAGGATAGTATTTTTAAGCTGTTGTGCCGCACAATCAGCTATTTTTTCATCTAGCTTAAGTGCTTCTATAAGTGGACCAACATTGTATCCTCCACCCATTTTCCCTAAAATCTCACATGCTTTAATAGGGTCAATAGATTTTGCCTTTACTTTACCTTGAACGATATCATTTAGAAAAGCTGCTTTTATATAAGCTGAATCATCAACACCACCGTTGATATTATTTTCAAATATATCCATTGCATACGAAGAGTCTTGGCTTGAGTCAGACTTGAGAATCTCAACAAGCTCTGCTGTTTGTTTTGCATTAAGTGCCAAAGGTGGCACACCTAGTGTCGATCTCTCTTGAGTGTGTTGCTTGTAGTCTTGGATAAGTCCCATAAAATCTCCCTATGATGATTAGTTAATTGGTTGGGTTTATAGTAACAAGAAATCAGACAAAAGATGATAAAAGAGAGATAAATGTATTATTTTAACAAAGGATTTGTAACAAAATGTGACAATACTTTGTCGCATGTATAGAGATTATTTCTCTTGTTTCTTTCTAAACAGGTGATATTGTTCTTTTTTGAGTATTTTCTCTACATACTCAGGATCGGCTTGCTTGATACTTGCCCAAATACCAGAAGGTAATCTCACTTCTAGTTTCTTTTTTTCGCGTAACTTGATAATTTTTTTAGGGTCAAGAACTTTTTCTACTGGTGAAAAATCTTCTTTAAACAAATCAACATCTTCTCTAAAAAAGAGGGTTTGTTTTTTGAAATTTCCCCATCCTGGAATACCATCTTGGGTATATGGAACTTCATAGCCATTTTTAAATTCAACCATTAAAGAGTAGAAACTATCTGGAAAAATCTCAACTATTTTTCCTTTACCAAAGATAAGACCATAAACCTTATCACCAACTTCTGCATTACTAAAATATCCCATTTAAAATCCTTTTGATTAGTTTGTTTATAGTAAAATTTCTCTATTGCCTTTATTGTTAGGTGGGCTAAGCACTCCATTTGCCTCAAGCTGCTCTATGATATTTGCAGAGCGATTATATCCTATCTGAAGCTTTCGTTGCAAATATGAAATCGATGTTTTTCTATCACTTAGTATCACATTTTTTGCATCCTCATAGAGTGGATCCAAATCATTACCAGCATCGCCATTTTGAGTCCCACTGCTACTACCTTGAGTCAAATAGCTCTCATCGTACTCTGGATCTCTTTGTGCTTTAAGGAATTCGACTATTTTTTCTATCTCATCTTCAGTGTTCCATGGTGCATGCAACCTAACCAATCCAATAGAACCAGGGGGAGTAAAAAGCCCATCTCCACGACCAAGCAAGCTCTCAGCTCCAATAGTATCCAATATAACTTTTGAGTCTATCCGCTGCCCTACTCTATAGCTTAGTCTAGAAGGTAGATTTGCCTTGATTAGTCCTGTAACTACATCAACGCTTGGACGTTGTGTAGCGATTATTAGATGAATACCACTTGCTCTTGCCATTTGAGCCAAGCGGGCAATTGAGTACTCTACCTCTTTGCCTCCATTCATCATCAAATCTGCCAATTCATCGATCACAACCACGATATATGGCAACGGTTTTTCTGTATCCGTTTTGGAGACCTTTTCATTGTAGTTTTCGATATTTTTTGTCCTATTTGCTGCCATAAGCTGATAACGTCTCTCCATCTCACCCACCATATTGGACAATGCTGCGATAGCTTTTTTGGGAGAGGTGATAACAGGTGTTATGAGATGAGGGATGTCGTTATATATCGAAAACTCAAGCATTTTTGGATCTATCATCATCAACTTTAATTGATCAGGATCATTTCTGTAAAGCAATGAGAGTATCATGGCATTAATGCCGACAGATTTTCCACTTCCTGTTGTACCAGCTATCAGTAAATGAGGCAATTTCTTGATATCTGTTATAAACGGTTTGCCAACAATATCTTTACCAAGCGCTACAGTGAGTGGTGATTTAGCCTCTTGAAAAAGAGGACTTTCAAGTATCTCACGTAGATATATCGTCTCAATTGTATCATTTGGTATCTCTATACCAACAACATCACGCCCAGGGATTGGTGCTTGGATACGGATAGTCTCTGCACTCAAAGCCATTGCCAAATCATCTTGCAAACCTAAAATCTTTGAAACTTTTACATTTGGAGCAGGCTTAAACTCAAAAGTTGTCACAAGCGGACCCGTATAAGTTCGGACAACATCACCTTCGATATTGAACTTGCGCAATTTATCAAGAAGATCTTTTATTTTCCTATCTATCTCCTCTTCGTTAACTTTTTTGGAGTTTTTTGGAGCTTTTTGCAAAAAATCAAGTTTTGGTAGACGGAAATTTTTGGGTTTTGGAGCCACACCTTTGTCTATCTGTGCCAATAGTTTTGAATTCTCTTCTAGTTCGTTTACAATCTCCACCCCACTCTCTGAGGGTATTGGAGCTACATCAGCCAATGGCTCTATGGTTGGTGCTTTTTTTGGTTGCCTAGGTGGTGTAGATTTTGGTTTTTGAGGTTCTTCTTTGTAGTTATCTTCAGATATTATCACCTCTTTTTCGTCATCTTGATTTGAATTTCCAAATGGATTCCTAAAGATACCTCTCAAAACGCTCAAAGCGTTTGCAAATGGTAAAAAGATACTTTTTTTAAATGATACATGAGAGGTGCTAAAAAGCTTAATTGCAAACTCTCTCCACTCAAAATCATCATCAACTATCAGTAAAATTGCTAGCACCATAATCATGAACCAAAAAAGCCACAATCCCGCTGTCCCTATATAAGGAAATAAAAAAGAGACGATCTCTTTTGCAACAAAACCACTTGCTCCTCCTAATGGAAATATCAATCCCATCAAAAATACAAATCCAACAAAGAGCAATATCCAGCCAATATGATAGTCAAATCTTTTCAACAATTGTGGCGATGCATAGAGTTTATAAAGGGGGTAAAAAAATACAAGTAGGTTCACATATGCAAAATAACCAAATAGATGTAGATTTATATCTCCAACTAGCTTGCCTATATGACCGACCAATAATGTATCATGAAAAAGAGTTGAAAATGCTCCATAGACAAAGAAAATAGCCGTGATAATCAAAAGTACTTTCACAAACAACTCCCTAAAGCAAAAAAAGTTACTCTTGCTATTATAACCAAAGATAGTTAAAAGCGTTAAGTGGGCTCAAAAAGAGAGAAATATATAAATTTTCAACAATTTTTAAGTTCATTATATGTAAAATCTGATTTCAAAATGCCTCGGTGGTGAAACTGGTAGACACGCCAGACTCAAAATCTGGTGAGCTTGCTCGTGTCGGTTCGAGTCCGACCCGAGGTACCACTCATATTTCAAATCTAATCTTTAATCTGCACTATCAAGATAACAACTTTTCTCAACAAACACCACTATTGCAATTCAATCTATCTTTAAAGCGATACACAATGAATAGTCCTCTTTTTTATCTGACTATCTTTTGCAAAAAGTAACACCAAAGAGGCAAACACTCTTTGCTTGTTTCACTCATGTGGTGCTTCACATTGGCAGTTACTAGAATTCATTTAAAGTAAATAAAAGCTTTGAGTGATATAATTTCATTCGTAAATCAATCACCCCTCTGCTCTTTTGGAATGCGGGCGTAGCTCAGGGGTAGAGCATAACCTTGCCAAGGTTAGGGTCGAGGGTTCGAATCCCTTCGCCCGCTCCAATCACTTCATAAATCTAAACAAATCAATTCGCACATGGGCAAGATACAACTTCTAAAACTCATAATTCTATATGGGGATACCCCGATAGAATTATTTTACTCCTATTATATTTCCCCTACTTGCCTAAAAGCTCTTAAATTTTTTTTGCTATAATGGGCGCCTTATATAGGAATCAAGGAATTAGATGAAATTAGCCCTCGGGATAACTGGTGCAAGCGGATCAAAACTAGCCGATAGGTTTATCCAATGGCTTCCAGAGGATATAGAGCTTCATGTTAGCGTATCAGACAACTCTGATATAGTTGCTCTATGCGAAGAGAAAAAGATACCATGGTATACAAAAAATGATATTGCAGCAGCGATATCTTCAGGTTCCTTTGGAGTCGATGCAACAGCAATCATTCCCTGCTCTATGAATAGTTTGGCAAAAATAGCGTATGGCATAGCAGACACCCTACCCACTAGGATAGCAGCAGTAGCACTCAAAGAGAAAAAACCACTCCTTCTTGCTCCACGCGAAATGCCATTATCAACAATAGCACTTGAAAACATGCACAAATTATCCCTTATGGGAGTGGTCATTGCGCCACCTATTGTGGGGTACTATGCTGATATCAAGACTCTTGAAGAGATGGAGCGTTTTATAATTGGCAAGTGGTACGATACACTTAAGATCAAACATACACTTTATACAAGATGGGGAGAATCATAAGCTATGCATAGATACAAAAGGGCTATTTATCCAGGGACATTTGACCCCATAACCAACGGACATTTAGATATCATCAAACGAGGATGTAGAATGTTTGATGAGATTATAGTAGCAGTTGCCCACAATGATGAAAAAAAACCGATGTTTACAATCGATCAAAGAATCAACATGGTTCACGCAGCAACAAAAGATTTTCCCAAACTAAAAGTAGTAGGCTTTGACAATCTCTTGGTCGATTTATCTAGTGAACTTGATGTAAATATCATCATTAGAGGTCTTAGGGCGGTGAGCGATTTTGAATATGAATTGCAAATGGGGTATGCAAATTCATCGTTAAAAAAAGAGCTTGAGACTGTATACCTCATGCCACATCTTGAACATGCTTTTATAAGCTCTTCTGTAGTTCGATCGCTAATAAAATACCAAGGCAAGATAGACCATCTGGTGCCAAATGAAGTATTCAAACTCATAACAGAGGGGTTTTAATGTATATCCTTTTTGAAGGGGTTGACACTTGCGGCAAAACAACGCAAATCGAGCTACTCAAAGAGAAGTATCCAGAAATGCTTATTACAAAAGAGCCAGGGGCAACAAAGCTTGGCATTAAAATAAGGGAGATACTTCTACACAATCCACCTTTGTCTTTGGAGGCAGAAATTTTATTGTTTTTAGCCGATAGAGCTGAACATTACCGGGAGATAATTGCACCAAATACCCATAGACTTATCATCTCTGATAGAGGATTTATCTCTGGCATTGCCTATGCTCTTGCAAATAAATCGTACGATTTTGAGACGCTAGTAAATCTCAATAGATTTGCCCTAAACAACCAATTGCCAGATTGCGTGATACTATTTATCCTCGATGAAGCAACTTTACATGAACGACTTTCACAAAAGTCGCTAGATACGATAGAACAAAGGGGGGTAAAATATCTCCTTGAGGTGCAAGAGACGATGAAAAATACCATTTTAAGATTGGAGATTCCTCATCTTTTTATCGACGCAACTAATGATATAGAAACTATACATACTCAAATTACAGATTTTCTAAGGAGACCTTTATGATTAACCCTTTGCGTGGGATGAAAGATACGATTTTTCAAGAGAGTCAAAAGTTTCAACATATCCTTAGCGTAGCTTCCAATATAGCTAAAAACTATGGCTATAGCTATATCCAAACACCTCTCCTCGAAGAGACTGCACTCTTTAAGCGCTCAGTTGGTGAGAGTAGCGATATAGTGGGCAAAGAGATGTATCAGTTTATCGACAAAGGTGGTAATGATGTCTGTTTGCGTCCTGAGGGAACAGCTGGCATTGTAAGAGCTTTTATCTCAAACAAGCTAGACAAGCAAGATGGGGTTTTTAGATTTTTCTACCATGGGGCTATGTTTAGATACGAGAGGCCACAAAAAGGGAGGCTAAGAAGCTTCCATCAATTTGGATGTGAGAGCTTTGGTGAGGCTAGCGTCTATGAAGATTTTTCAACTATCTGCATGATTAGAGACATCTTCAATATGCTTGAGATAAACTTTAACATCAAACTCAATTCATTAGGCTGCAAAGAGTGTATGCCACCATACAGAGAAAAATTAGTATCTTTTCTAGAGAACATCAAAGATGAGTTGTGCGAAGATTGCAATAGACGCATCACCACTAACCCTATCCGCGTTCTTGACTGTAAAAATACAAAATGCCAAAACCTCCTTAGAAGCTCCCCAAAACTGATAGACAATTTATGTCAAAGCTGCTCTAGTGACTTTGAATTATTGACAAACTTACTTGAGAAAAATAGTATCAATTATGAAATTGATACCAATTTGGTTCGTGGTTTAGACTACTACAATAAAACAGCTTTTGAGTTTATCAGTAGTGATATTGGCTCCCAATCAGCAATTGCTGGTGGGGGTAGATACGATAAACTTGTTGAATATCTAGATGGCAAACCAACTCCTGCTATTGGATTTGCTTTAGGGATAGAGCGGATTATGGATTTAGTACACCTACCTACAAATGAACGAGAAGGTATCTATCTAGGTGCGTTGGACGATGAGGCTATTGAGACTCTCGTATCGATAGCTGCGACAAAAAGAGTTAGTGAAAAAATCACAATCTCATACAAACCTAAAACCTTAAAATCCCACTTAAAAGCTGCCGATAAAGCCAATGCCAAAGTTGTTGGAATTATCGGCGAAAATGAATCTAAAACAAAAACTATTTGGACAAAAGATTTAGAGACAAAAAATGAACAGCATCTCTCTTGGGATGAGTTCTAAGCGTTATATAGCAGAT